>ERZ779622.34-NODE-34-length-99387-cov-31.141586_pt1 | contig 99387 bp, 90 predicted proteins | sample MGYA00514188_ERZ779622 | MGnify/ENA primary metagenome ERZ779622 (study PRJEB29562, sample SAMEA4376702) | mouse gut metagenome | isolation source: Cecum | study: EMG produced TPA metagenomics assembly of the A DSS colitis mouse model was used to assess the... | reverse complement strand
AACGCGAACTCGAAATGCGAAGCATTTTGAGTTTGCTTATTCGGAGAGGCAGAGTTAGGAGAGGAGGAGTCAGAAATGCAGGCAATCAGAGTGGAAAATTTATCGAAGACATTTCGGGTAAAGCGGAAGGAAAAAGGGATGCGCGGCAGCGTCAAGGCGATTTTTCATCCGCAGACAGAGGAAATCCGTGCGGTGAACGGCGTTTCCTTCTCGGTGGCGGAGGGGGAGATGCTTGCCTTTATCGGGCCGAACGGCGCGGGGAAGAGTACGACCATCAAGATGCTCACGGGGATTCTTTATCCCGACGGCGGGCGGGTGGAGGTGCTTGGCGTTGATCCGACGAAGAAGAGAAGGCAGCTTGCCTATCAGATTGGCACGGTGTTCGGGCAGAAGGAACAGCTCTGGACGCATCTGACGCCCTATGACAACTTCCGATTCTTCGGGGCGATCTATGACCTGACGGAGCGGGAGACAGAGGCAAGAATCGGGGAACTTTCGGAACGGTTTGCCTTGAAAGAATTTATTGACACACCTGTCAGAAATCTGTCGCTGGGGCAGCGCATCCGCTGTGAGATGGTTGCGGCGCTGATCCATAAGCCGAAGGTGCTGTTTCTGGATGAGCCGACGATCGGTTTAGACCCGGTGGTGAAGGAAAATGTCCGGGAGCTGATCCGGCAGATGAACAGGGAGGAGCACACTACGGTTTTTCTGACCAGTCATGACGTGGGGGATATTGAGAAGCTTTGCAGGCGCATCATCATTGTGAACGACGGGCAGATTGTGCTGGACGATTCGGTGGAGCATCTGAAAAGCCATTATTTGGAGCATTCACTGGAGGAGATTATTGTGGAGATATACAAGGCGCAGGAGGAGGACTGAAATGAGGAAATATGTGGTAATTTACAAATCCGTCCTGCTTGAAAACTTACAGTATGCGGCGAATGTGGCGATGGGTTTTTTCGGCTATTTTGTATTTATCTTTATATTTACCATGCTCTGGGGCTACATGTACCGCACGCCGGGGGAGCTGATTGCGGGTTATACGAAGGAACAGATGATCTGGTATGTGATGATGACGGAAATGTTGTTTTTCGGTTCTGATGCGGCTTCTGTGGCAGGGGAGGTGGCGGGGGATATCCGGGGCGGCAATATTGCCTATCTGATGAATAAACCTTACCACTATACACTGTATATCTTGGCAAAATACACTGGCGAGTGGAGCATCAGACTGCCTATGTACGCAGTTTTGGCGGTGGTAATCGGGATGGTGATGGTGGGATCATTGCCAGAATTTCCGCTGGCGGCGCTTCCTGCGATGGCGCTCTGTGTGGCGCTGGCGCTTACCATCAATGCGGTGTTTAAGCTGTGCATCAGCCTGTTCTCTTTCTGGATTGAGGATGCGACACCCTTCCAGTGGCTTTACAATAAACTGATTGTGGTGCTGGGAATTCTGTTCCCTGTTGAAATCTTTCCACAAGGGTTACAGCCGTTATTAAAACTGACGCCAATCTACACGGTGTGCTACGGACCGGCAAAGCTGATTGTAGATTTCAGTTCAGAAAAATTTGCGGAAATTCTGGCGGCGCAGGGGATATATCTGGCGGCAGGCTGTGGGCTGATGTTTCTGATTTATGGAAAAGGGGTGAAAAAGCTGTATGTTAACGGTGGTTAAAAATCAAATGCGGGTGTGTGCGCTTTCCGTCAAATACAATATAATGCGGGAGATGGTGAACAAGGTGACCTTTCTCACCAACGTGGGCTTTATGGTGCTGAACAACGCCACTTTTCTGGTGCAGTGGATGATTCTGCTTCGGATGCGGGGGGATGTAGGGGGCTACACCATGCGGGAAATTATGCTGCTCTGGGGGTTTATGGCGGCATCCTTCGGGCTTTCGCATATTTTGTTCGCGCGCGCCTTTTCCTTGTCGGATCTGATCATCAAGGGGAAGCTGGACTCTTTTCTGGTACAGCCGAAGAATGTGCTCGTCAGCGTGCTGACCTCGGCCACCGACTCCTCGGCAATCGGCGATTTCCTGTACGGGACGGCGCTAGTGTGTGCCTGTAAGCCCGGTGTGGGCGGATTTTTCCTGTTTCTGCTGCTTGTGGTGACGGGAACGGTGATTTTTACGGCTTTCGCTGTGCTTCTGGGGAGCCTGTCCTTCTGGTTTGTGCGGATGGATATGCTGCAGAACCAGATTGTTATGGGAATCGTAAGCTTCGGCACTTACCCCGACGGTATTTTTAAGGGCGCTTCCCGGTTTTTTCTTTATTTTATCATTCCTGTGGGGATGGCGGTCTGGCATCCGGTACACCTGATGGTCAGTTTTGACGCAGGGATGTTTTTTACCGTGGCGGGATATGCCTGTGTGCTTCTTGCGTTGGCTGTGGCAGTGTTTTACAGGGGGCTTAGGCGGTATGCTTCGGGGAATCTGATGGTGGCGAGGCTGTGAGACGAATATTGCGGGTGGCGGCAGTATAAAAATTTTCTTTCCTTTTTCCGGATTCCATGGTAAAATGCTTTTGCTGACTAAAGCGGAATGGCAAAAGAGGGTGATCGTGTGCCCGAATCAAATCGCAGAAATAATTACCGCAAATGCGTGGCGGTCAGCGACGCGTCTGTGGTATTTTTATAGATTATTATAGCAACACATTAATGTACCAAATTAGAGTTAAAATAGGAGAAGGAGAGAAAGTCATGAAACAAATGAAAAAGAGGTGGAGAATGCTTGTGCCGACCGTGCTTTTGCTGGCGATGACGTTCTCCACGACGGTATTTGCAGCGGAGGAGGAGCTTGAGTACGTGCCCGATCTGCACGCCACGTTCTGGGCGCTTGTTCCTGCCATCGTGGCGATCGGACTTGCGCTGATCACGAAGGAGGTTTACAGCTCCCTGTTTGTGGGGATTTTGATGGGAGCGCTTCTGTACTCGGGCTTTCAGTTTGAGCTGACGATCACCCATATTTTCTCGGACGGGATCATCGGCGTTTTGTCTGACAGTTATAATGTAGGTATTCTCGTATTTTTGGTGATTTTGGGCGCGATGGTCAGCCTGATGAACAAGGCGGGCGGCTCGGCGGCTTTCGGGCAGTTTGCGGCAAGCAAGATCAAGAACCGGGTGGGCGCGCAGCTTGCAACTATTCTCTTGGGCGTGCTTATTTTTATCGACGATTATTTCAACTGTCTGACTGTGGGGAGCGTGATGCGCCCCGTGACGGACAAGTTTAAGGTGTCAAGATCAAAACTGGCTTATCTGATCGACGCGACCGCCGCACCGGTGTGTATCATAGCGCCGATTTCTTCCTGGGCGGCGGCGGTGACGGGTTTTGTGGAAGGCGAGGACGGCTTTTCCATCTTTATCCGCGCGATTCCCTACAATTTCTATGCGATTCTGACGGTTGTTATGATGGTTGGCATGGTGCTGATGAAGACGGAGTTCGGCAAGATGAAGGAGCATGAGAAGAACGCGGCAAGAAAGGGCGATCTTTTCACCACGGAGGGACGGCCTTACGAGAATGTGAAGGAAGAGAAAGTAAGCGCCAAGGGAGGCGTTGTGGATTTGCTGATTCCCATTGCGGCGCTGATTGTCTGCTGTGTGATCGGCATGATTTACACGGGAGGTTTCTTTGAGGGAGCGGGCTTTGTCGAGGCATTCTCCAACTCCGACGCATCTCTGGGGCTGACGCTCGGAAGCTTTTTCGGTTTGATTATTACGATCCTTCTCTATCAGATTCGCCGGGTACTTTCCTTTAAGGAGTGTATGGACTGTATTCCGGAAGGGTTCCGTGCCATGGTGCCTGCGATTCTGATTCTGACTTTTGCGTGGACGCTCAAGGCGATGACGGACAGTCTGGGCGCTGACCTGTATGTGGCAGGGCTGGTGGAGTCCAGCGCGGGTGCGTTTATGAACTTCCTGCCCGCGATTATCTTTGTGGTGGGATGTTTCCTTGCTTTTGCAACAGGCACTTCCTGGGGAACGTTCGGTATTCTGATTCCCATTGTGGTGGCGGTGTTCCAGAATGGCGATCCGCAGATGATGATTATGTCCATTTCCGCCTGCATGGCCGGCGCGGTGTGCGGCGACCACTGCTCGCCCATTTCCGACACGACCATCATGGCGTCCGCGGGCGCACAGTGCGAGCATGTGAACCATGTGACGACCCAGCTTCCCTACGCGGTATTGGCGGCAGTTGTGTCTTTTGTTACCTACATTGTGGCTGGTTTTGTGAAGAGTGCGTGGATTGCTCTCCCCGTGGGTATTGTGCTGATGTTGGCGGTGCTGTTTGCACTTCGCAGTATCAATGGAACAATCGAAGATTAGAGCGAAAAGAACTTCGAATGCCTGAAGAGCGGCATTCTCCGCAGCGTTCAATAAACAGCATCCACGTTTCCAACGCCGTCCTTCGTGATATCGAATTTCCAGACGGCATGCCCGGGAATGCGGTGCTCAGTTAAATAATAGCTGTTATCTATCGCGGTAATATAGTAGGGCGTACCGCCGCCGATGAAGTTTTCGTAGATATCTTCGTAATTTCCGTCTGCAAGGTCTTTCAGATTCTTTGCGCGGATGATGGTGGCGTAGTCCTGGCTGCCGCTTATATCGGTGGAGACGGTGATGTAGCAGTCTCCTCCGGCAAAGGTGAGCTGTACCATGCCGGCAATCGCGTCGGGTACGGGATAAGTCTTCCTCACTTCAAAGGTGGACAGGTCAGCCTGTATGATGGCGGGTGTGCCGGGGATGCCGGAGACGAAGTAGATATCGTTGCCGTCGATCGTGAAGGAGCGCACGTAGGTCTCTTTCAGGGTGCCTATGGTACGGATTTCCGTGAGATACATCTGCGGGTTGCCGGGGTCGTGGCGGCACAGGTACATTTCGCCGTTCATGGAGCTCCATACATAAAAGGTGTCCGTGAGGGCATCATAGACAATATAGTGAGGGCGGTTTCCGACTTCATCCAGCGTCTGGGTGTGGTAGAAAGCGCCTTCCTTTTTTTCAAACACAAGGACGCGGTTTCCTTCCGTGTCGTCTACAAGATAGACGGTTCCGTCGCTGGCAAGGGTGTGCCCTTTGTCGATTTCGTTGGTTAAAATCTGCCAGTCCGTCAAGGGATCGTTCAGGTTATCGTGGTAAATCACCTGATCGTGATAGCAGTCTACGATAAAATAGGTGTCCTCCACTTTTGTGACATAGGTGGGGACGCTCAGGTCTGCGAGAGAATTGCGGGGAATGTCCTGCGCGGCGGTGGGGGTGAAATTCTCATCCGCAAGGTTTTGTACCGTCGTAAAGGCGCGAAGATGATTCTCACTTGGGAGCAGTGTGGACGCCTGTAAGCCGGTGTCCTGCGTCATGGCAGGAAGGTTGCTCTGGTCGGCGTCCGGCATGCCGCATGCTGTGAGGCATCCGGCCGTGAACGGCAGGAGGAAAAGGGAGAGAAGATAAAAAGACAAGTGTTTCTTAATAGGGCGTTTTCTGAAATTATGGCTCATTGGCGGGATTCACTTTCTTTCTTTTGTATTTCTTGGTAAGATAGACCATGTACAAGTGTTCCGCTTACCATTTCTCACACTAGTTTACCACAAAATGCAAGCCATGTCGTGTGGGTTTTCGGCGGTGGAGTATGGTATTCGGTCCGGGGAGACGGATTTGTGAAATTTAGCTAGCAGGAGTAAGTATATGACACATTTGTCACATTTAAAGTCAGACAGCGCGCCGAAATTGCACATAGGCTCCGAGGGGACGGGAGAACAACAGAAGCCCCCCTATAACGTCGCTTTCGGCATACTTTCCGCCCTCGCTATACTGATGATTGTGGCAGGGCATCAGGGTTATGATATTTTAACGGTGGGCGGTCTGTTTCCCTACTATTCTTTTCATGTGCCGCTCTTTATGTTTATTTCCGGCTATTTTTATCGGGATGAGGAGGAGGCTCAGCCCCTTTCCTACCTGAAAAAGAAGGCGAAGAGACTTCTTCTGCCCTATTTTATCTGGAATGTGGTGTACGGGATTCTGGCGGCAGTGGTGCGGAATTTCGGCGGATTTGCCATGGGGGAGGCGGTCTCCCTAAAAACCTTGTTTGTGACGCCGTTTTTGGACGGCTATCAATTTATCCTGAATTACGCGGCATGGTTTGTGCCTGTGCTCTTTATCGTAGAGGTGATGAATCTGTGCATGCGGCTTCTGCTCGGGCGGCTGCGTATAAACAGCGAGTGGCTGATTCTGGTCGGCACTCTGGCGGTGGGGATGCTTGTGGTGCAGTTTGCCATTGAGGGACGTGTGTGGGGACTGTACAAGACGCCGGGAAGGATTCTGTTTCTCTATCCCTGTTTTCAGATGGGCCTGTTTTATAAGAAGAAACTGGAAGCTGGGGATACTCTTGGAAATGTGCCCTACTTTGCCGTGGTGCTCGGCGTACAGGTGCTGTTGCAGCTGTGCTGCAACGGGCTGGCTTACAGCAGTGTGTGGGTCACGGGCTTTGCCAACGGTCCTGTAATTCCATATGTGACAGTGGTGTCAGGCATTGCCTTCTGGCTGCGTGTGTCAAAAATTCTGGCACCGCTCTGTGAAAGCAGGCAGAGCGATGTATCCGCAGCACAGGCGGATGCAAAAAGGCAAAGCGGTTCGGAACCGGCGGGCGGTTTTCTGCTTTACCTCGGCCGCAATACTTACGCGGTGATGATGCACCATGTCATGGCTTTTATGCTCGTAAAGATGGTTCTGGCGGGGACTGCCGCCCACACGGGATATCTGGCGGACTTTGACTTCGCGCGGTTTTACGCGGATATCGACTACTATTATCTGGTGAAAGGATCGGAAGCGTTTCAGATGGTGTATCTGGCGGCGGGGGTGGGGCTGCCGCTGCTGCTGCAGAGGGGGCAGGATATTTTACTGCGGTCCGTAAGACGGCGGCTGCAGTAAAAAAACGCAAACCTTTGCGTCTAGTATATCGGATACGGGTTTGAATTGCAATCGGCGGGGGAGTGTGTTACTCTATCTAAAGAGTGTGTGAATGCCAATATATGGAGAGTTGTGCCGGAATGGAGGCACAATGAGAGATAAAGTAAAAATTTACAACTGGGATGGCAGAAAGTATCGTCTGCTCGGCAGGGTGAGACTGCACAGAGTAAACGGCACACATGTCGTAAATTTGCCTGAGTGGTTTGGCGATAGGTCTTTTACGACAAGTTATCTTCTTTACGTTTCGGAACGGTTCTCAAAGAAACACCGCTATGAGAATCTGCTGTTCCGGGCGGGAAAAAACGAGGTATGGCTGCCTGTTGAGGAAAGGATGCGCGCGGAGGCGTTGTTTTCCTACTGCAGCAGAGGCCGTGGTAGTATGTTGCAGAAGTGGGGAAGGGACACATGATCACAATCAGTGTATGTATGATCGTGAAAAATGAAGAGCGGATTTTAGGCAGATGTCTGGACAGTCTGAACGGGCTGGCGGATGAGATCATCATTGTGGACACGGGCTCCGCGGATGCTACGAAGCGGATTGCGGCAGGGTATACCGATCGAATTTATGATTTTGCATGGACGGGAGACTTTTCGGAGGCCAGGAACTTCGCCTTCTCGAAGGCAAAGATGGAATATATTTACTCGGCGGATGCGGACGAGGAGCTGGATGAAGAGAACAGAGCCGCGTTCCTGCGGATGAAGGAGGTCCTGCTTCCTGAGATTGAGATTGTACAGATGTATTATGTAAATCAACTTGCAAACGGTACAATCTACAACTATGACAAGGAGCTTCGCCCCAAGCTTTTTAAAAGAAACCGTACCTTCCGCTGGCAGGGCGCGATCCATGAGCAGGTGGGAATTACGCCTGTTATTTATGACAGTGAAATCTGCATCCGGCATCTGCCGGAGGAGAATCACAAGGACAGGGATCTTGCGGCTTTTGCGCGGCTGACTGCGTCGGGGGGATACTTGGATAAAAGACTGCACAATATTTACGCGAAGGAGCTTTTTATTTCCGGGGAGGAAAAAGATTTTCTGGCGGCGCGGGTTTTTTTTCAGGAATCATGCAAAGATGAGAGGCGGGGAGAGGAAGAGCTGATGGAGGCGGCATGCGTGGCGGCAAGGGCTGCAAGACTTGCCGGGGATGTGGCGGACTTCTTTAAACACGCGTTGAAAGCGGTGGCGTCCGAAGGGTGTGCGGAAATCTGCTGTGAGCTGGGCGCCTTTTATATGGAACGGGAAGATTACGACGAAGCGGTTGTGTGGCTGTACAATGCGGCATACGAGACGGAGAGTATTTTAGATATCCACAGCGGCGGCGACCGTCCCCTGCGGGGGCTTGCCAAGTGCTATCAGGAGCTTGGGAACGAGGAGCAGGCGGCGGAGTACACGAGACTTGCGGCAGAGTGGACAACAGGGTGAAAGTGATTTGAGATTTCGCTGAAACGGAATCATGGCAGTTAGTGAAAAGCCCTGAAAATCGGGCTTCTCTGTGTTGGAATTGATGATGAGGAGAGAAATAGTATGAAATGGGAAGAGAATGTGCGCAGGGTGATACCTTACACACCCGGCGAACAGCCGAAAAAAGCGGGCGTTATCAAACTGAATACCAACGAAAATCCGTATCCGCCTGCGCCGGACGTGGCGAAGGCATCTGCAGTTCTGGATGCAGGGAAGTTCAGGTTATATCCTGAGTTTTCGGAACAGACAGAGCTGGCGAAGGCGTTGGCGGCCCGTTATCATATCGGGACGGATCAGCTTTTTATCGGCGTCGGCTCAGACGATGTGCTGTCCATGGCGTTTCTGACGTTCTTTCATTCGGACAGACCCGTCTTCTTCCCGGACATCACGTATTCCTTTTATGATGTGTGGGCGGATGTGTATGGAATACCGTATGAGAGGAAAGCGCTGGACGCGGATTTTCAGATTTGCATGGCGGACTACTGTCAGCCAAACGGCGGCGTGATTTTTCCGAACCCCAATGCACCGACGGGCGTGCTGATGCCCCTTGACAAGGTGGAAGAGATCGTGGCGGCGAACCGGGATGTGGTTGTGATCGTGGATGAGGCGTATATTGATTTTGGCGGCACGAGCGCGCTGCCGCTCATTGACAAGTATGACAACCTGCTGGTGGTGCAGACTTTTTCCAAGTCCAGATCCATGGCGGGGATGCGGATCGGGTATGCCATGGGGCAGCCTGCGCTGATCCGCTATCTGAACGATGTGAAATACTCGGTTAATTCTTATACCATGAACATGGCGGCACTGGAACTCGGCGTGTCGGCGGTGCGGGACGAGGCGTACTTTGGGGCGTGCTGCCGGAGGATTATAGAGACGCGGGAAAGGGCGGAGGAAGAACTTGCAAAGAGAGGTTTTGTTTTTCCGAAATCCTATGCCAATTTTATCTTTGCGTCCCACCAAGCGATCCCGGCGCAAGAGATTTTTGAGCGGCTGAAGGAGAACGACATATATGTCAGGTGGTGGGATAAAGAGAGAATTAACAATTATCTGCGGATCACCATCGGTACGGATGAGCAGATGGAAGCGCTTTACCGGGCGCTGGACGAAATCTGTGGATAAAAGTCTGGCGGTGTGGCTGTTTTTCAGGAAATTTAGCAGAATAAAGTGTTTTTCATGAGTATATGCTACATATACATATATCAGTGGAAGCGAACTTGGCGAAAGTATAGAAAAAATGCGGCTGATCGAGTTTGTTAAATTTAAATTTAATGGTTAAAATGAACGGAGGAGTATAAAAAATGGAAAGTTTAGCGGTGGCGTTTGCCAATACATTAGGAAGATATGTGAGTAAGGAGATCGTGGTATTTATCATCTCCATGATACCGATTTTGGAACTGCGCGGCGGACTGATTGTCTCCAAACTGCTGCAGGTGCCGATCACCACGGCGATTCCGATCTGTATTGCCGGCAATATCATTCCGATTCCTTTTATTCTGCTGTTTATTAAGCAGATATTTAAGCTTTTGAAAAAAGTGAAGTTTTTCAGGGGCATCATTGAGAAGCTGGAAAACCGCGCCATGAGCAAGAGTGACAATATCAAGCGTTATGAATTTTGGGGACTGGTGCTCTTTGTGGGGATTCCCCTTCCGGGCACGGGAGCGTGGACAGGTTCTTTGATTGCCGCGCTTCTGGATGTGGATTTTAAAAAGGCGGTTCTGGCGGAACTTCTGGGCATTGCCATCGCTACGGTGATCATGTCTTTCCTTTCCTACGGGCTTCTGGGCGCGCTGATAAGTTAAGAAAGGGTGGCAGGCGGCGTAAAGGCTGTGGAACCTTGACGGATGGGATCACGGATGAAGGAAAAAAAGACTGGAAAAAATTATTTGCTGGTCGGTGCGGCGTTGGCGGTGGTTCTGGCAGCGGCAGGGCTGGTCGGTGTTCTGCTGAGGGGGCAGCTTTTCGGGGAAGACAATCCGAACCTGGCTCTGAAAAGGGGCGTGAAGGCGACCTGTGACAGCGTGGAGCAGGAGGCCTTGTCTGCGGCTATGGCGATAGACGGGAATGACATTGACCGTGCATCCCGCTGGTCCAGTGAGAATAACAGGGAGGACGCTTCCCACTATATACAACTGGAATTTCCCGAAGAAATTTCAGTTTCTTTTGTTGTTTTGAAATGGGAGCGGGCGAACGCTGTTTCCTATGCGCTGGAAGGCTCTGCGGACGGCACGGTTTACGAGACACTTGCGGCTTTCGAGAGCGCGCCGGAGACGCTTGTGCAGGAAATTGTTTTGGAAGAGCCCGTGCGGACAAGGTTCCTGCGCCTTTCCACCTACGCGGTGTCGAAGGAGTCCACGGACTATTCTGATTTGTACCAGAATGTTTCGCTCTACGAGTTTGAGGTTTATGGGGACAAGCCCACGGCATATAAATTAAAAGCACCTGTTATTGAAAAGACGGCGGAAGGCGGAAGAAGGCTTGCTATGCCGGAAACGCCGGATGGTTTCCGGGTAACGCTGATTGGCGCCGACCTGGAGCAGGTGATCGGTGCGGATGGTACGGTCTATGATACGATTCAGAATAAGGAAGTGACGGTGGGGTACCGGGTGGAGGACACGAAGAACCGGGAGGAGACGAGGGAGGTTTCCTTTGTGGTGGAGGTGCCGGCGGCGACCGGGGTGTCCGGCATGCCGGCGGGATCGGAGGCGTCCGAAACCGACGGCAGTGTTATGGATAATGGGGCGGTGCAGAATCCATGCCCTGAAATGGTGTTTCCCGCGATTGCGGAGTGGCGCGGCGGTCGTGGCGTGTTTCAACTGGAAGAGGACTCGCGGATTATCATAGGAACCGGCGGTCAGCCGCTCCGGGATATTGCGGCGCTTATGGCGGAGCGCTGTGAAAAGGACGTCAATTTTCGGACATCCCTTACTGTCTGTGAGGGGACGGAGGAGGACGCCGGACCGGGAGATATTTTTTTGGGTTATGCGGAAGAGACAAACGGTCTGGGAAGAGAGGGGTATGTCTGTGACATAACCGACAAATGTGTCATAAAAGCGGAACGGGCAGCAGGCGTGCGCTGGGGAACCGTTACCTTGATGCAGCTTTTGTTTTCCGGCAGCGGAAGAACCGCGCCGCAGGGACAGATTCGCGATTACCCGCTCTATGAGGTGAGGGGCTTTGGCATCGATGTGGCGCGAAAGGCGGTGTCCCTTGACTTGCTGTATGCCATGATGGAGACCATGTCCTGGTATAAGATGAACGACTTAACCATTCATCTGAATGATAATGAAATTCTTGCCACCAGCGGCCTTACGGATTCGGCGGAGCATGCCATGACAGCAGAGAGTGCGTTTCGACTGGAATCCGATGTTCTGAGCGTGCGTGCGGGCGGGGAGAACCCTGTGCCGCAGGAGTACGTTTACACGAAGGAGGAACTTGCGCAGTTCATTGCCACGGCGAAGGCCTATGGCGTGACGGTGGTGCCGGAGATCGACACGCCCGCCCACTCGCTTTCCATTACAAAGCGGTATCCGGCGTATGCCCTTCGCACATCCAATGAATCGGTTGATCAGATTGATTTGGGCAATGAGAAGGCGACAGCCCTTGTGGAGGAGCTTTGGCGGGAGATGCTGGATGAGGAAAATGGCGCGTTCCGGGAGGCGGAGGTTGTAGGTATCGGCATGGACGAGTATTACGGAGACGGGGAGCAGTACCGGCAGTATCTGGTGCGGATCAATAATCTGGCACAGGAGACGGGGAAAACGGTGCGGCTCTGGGGGAGTCTCAGCAATATGGGCGGCACGACTGTGCCTTCCCCTGAAAATCTGCAGATGAACATATGGAGTACGGTCTGGGCAGATCCGATGGAAATGTATGGGGAAGGATACTCCCTGATCAATATGCAGAATAATCACCTTTATATCATACCCGGCGGGGGGTATGATCGTCTGGACGGCAGAGAACTGTATGAAAACTGGGCGCCCAACCGATTTTATGACTATAACAGAAGGGAGACCGTGCCCGCTTATTCGCCACAGATGCTGGGAGCGTCCTACATGATCTGGAATGATATGTGCGGCAGACTGGATGTGGGAATCAGCGAGTATGATCTGTATGAGCGTTTTATGGAGCCGTTGGGGGTGCTTTCCGGACGGCTGTGGGGGATGGACAGGCTGGAACCTTCGCTAAAAAAACTTGCGGAGACGCTGGACAGTTTTGGCTGGTCGGATAAGCAGACGGCTTATGATGCGCTCCAGTCGCACCTGTCGCTTGTGGAGATGTCCAGAAAAGGCACTTTTGACAAGCAGAATTATGCGGTCATGGATACAGATACCTTGGCGGCTTATGGCAGGCAGACGATGGCTGTGCCGGGTTATAGTGTGGAGATGAAAGTGTATCTTGAGCCGGACGGCGGAAAAGAACAGGTTCTAGCGGAGGGAGACAGCCCATATGGTAAGTGGGCATTTTACGCGTCGGAGCCGGAGACAGGGAAAGTGGGTTTTGCCAGAGAAGGGCGCACCTATACCTTTGACTATACCTTGCCGAAAGGCGAGTGGGTGAATCTGAAGATTGGGGGCGGAGCGGGAGAGACGGTTCTTTATGTGGATTTAAAAGAGGTGGACAGACTGGGAAGCAGCGAACCGTTTGAAGAGCATGCCACTTTTGTATTTCCCCTTCAGAGGCTGGGGAAGGAGACGGGGCATTTTGACGGAATGATGGAATTTGAAGAGGCTGCCGGCGTCTGGATTGGACGGGAATGAGAGATACGGGTAAGGACGGAATTGAAAATGGAAGCATACACGGATTTTGCGGAAGTTTATGACGAACTGATGGACGACACGCCCTATGAGGCGTGGTGTGAATTTTTGATGGGTATTTTTCGTCGGTATGGGGTGGATGATCTGTCAAAGAGAAGAAACTGTGAAGAAAATGACAATGATGTCAGGAATGAAAATGGGGAAAAGGGCAGGGATTCCAACGGAAGAAAATCGGAAGAAGCAGACAGTGTCGCGGCAACTTCGGAGCAGACGGACAAAAATCTCGCCCAGGAACGAAATACCGTCCTTGACCTTGGCTGTGGAACTGGCACGCTGACAGAACTTCTGGCGCGCAAAGGCTATGACATGATCGGTGTGGACAATGCGGAAGAGATGCTGCGGATCGCCATGGAAAAACGAGAGCGTTCGGGGCTTGACATTCTGTACCTTTTGCAGGATATGCGGGAGCTGGATCTTTACGGCACGGTGGGGGCGGTTGTCAGTGTCTGCGACAGCCTGAATTATCTGCTTGCGGAGGAAGATATTGTGCAGACCTTTAAGCGGGTCAATAATTATCTGTACCCGCAGGGAGTTTTTATCTTTGATTTCAATACCGTTTATAAATATGCGGAGGTGATCGGGGATGCCACAATTGCCGAAAACCGGGAAGACTGCAGCTTTATCTGGGAAAACTATTACCATGAGGAGCAGGAGATCAACGAGTATGATTTGACGATATTTGTTGACGAGAGGCGAAAAGAGCGTGTGGCAGGCAGGATAACAGCGGAGGCGGAACAGCAGACAGATGATGGGCGGGCAGAGGGCGCGGCGGTGCAGAAAACGGACGGACAGGCGGAAATACAGAGGTTCCGGCGTTTTCAGGAAGTACATTACCAGCGGGGCTACCGGCTGGAGCAGATAAAGGCGTTTCTTTCGCAGGCGGGGCTGGAATTTCTGGAGGCATTAGATGCGGATACTCATGGGGAAGTGACGGAGAAGAGCGAGAGGATCTATGTGGCGGCGAGAAAGGGCGCGGAAACGATGGCGAATCAGACGGCTGCTTCAGATAAAGAAATATAAAAATATATGTTATTAATTAGCGGCGGCAAACAGGGAGATAGACAGACTATGAAAAATTTGGAGAAAAAATATTGGATTCCGGGCATTCTGCTTTTGCTCTGGATGGGTGTTTTTGCCTTTGCGAACGGGAACTGCCAGTCTTTTTGGGCGGATGAAATGGCGTCCATAGGATTTATTAAGGACGGTTTGAGCGTACCGCAGGTGTTAAATACGTATCTGTACCGGGAAAACAACTTACCGTTGTATCCTTTGCTGTTGTATGTGACTTATCGGATTATGCCTTACGGGGAGAAGTACCTGCTGATCCCTTCTATTCTGTTTTGTCTGGCGGGAATCATATTTTTGGCATTGTCCGCAGGCAGGCTGAAGGGGAAAAGGGCGGGGTTTATCACCCTTTGTCTGGGGGCTTCGTCAAGCGTTCTGCTATGGCAGGCGGCGTGGGAGATCAGGTGCTACGCGATGGCATTCTTTCTGTCTGCGTTGGTGCTATATGCATTTATCGGCAAATTTCAAAAATCGGGCACAAAGCGCATGGTATTGTATGGCGTGGCTGTGGCGCTCTGTTTCTGGACGCATTGGTTTGCATCTATCCTGCTTTTCTTTTACGGGGTGACCGATTTGATTCTTGTGATTTTGCGAAAGATATCTTGGAAACATCTTTTATGTTACGTTCCGGGCTGTCTGATCTATTTTCCATGGCTTTTTGCCTCTTTTTATTATAAAAGCTGGGGACTTGACAACTATTGGAGCGAGGCGCCGGAGTGGAAGGACATGTTCTGGACGGTCTTGTTCTACTTAAATGGGAACAGGATTCTCTGGTATATCTGCCTGCTTACCGGGGCGTTTCTTGTTGGCAGGGCGTTATATGTGATGCGGAAACGGGATGCAAAAGAGACGACAGGTGCGCTGCTGGCGGCGTTCTGTGTGGCAGTTACGGGGTGGATGATCGGATTCGTTTTTGTGTTCAGCAAGTACATTTATCCGGAAGGCGGTCTTTTTGTAGAGCGGTATTTTACGGTAGTACAGCCCCACATTCTGCTGATTACGGCGCTGGGAATTGACTATTTACTTGATCGGGCGGAAAAGCTTCCGCAAAAGCCCGTCGTGTGGACGGCTCGGACTGCGGTAGCGTTGCTGCTAGTGGTATCTTTTGTCATCAGCTACCGTGACGCGTACAGATCAATCAGAAAGCCTATGGAACCCTACCGGGAAGCAGCGGATTATCTTGCCGGAGAAGGGGGGATATGGGACGAGAATGCGCTGTTTATCGGGTCTAATGAATTTTGCGCTCTGGATGGATTTATCGAGTACTATTTTGTAAAAAGAGGATACGAAGCGCCGGCGCATATTGTGGACGGCATGGTCCACAGTGAGCAGGAGACAAGGTTTTATCCCAATTACGCACAGCTGCCCGTGGAAGAGCTGCTCTCCTATGAACGAATTTACTGTCTGCGGATTCATATGGGCGTGGACGAAGAACTGGCGCGTCTGCTTGAGGAGAATTATACAATGGTACAGACAAAGGACGAAACGGGCGTGGAAATCTGGGAAAAAAGGCGGTCTGAAAAGTAACAGCAGTCTTTTCGGATGTTCGGAAAAACGAGGAAGAAAATATATTGGAACAGGACTGACGATATAAAATAAATTGGAAAGGGGTGGGCAGTATGGGAGATTATATGGTACGTGCCACGGCGGCAGACGCGCAGATACGCGCTTTTGCGGTGACTTCAAGGGAATTGACGGAAGCGGCGAGGGCGGCGCACAACACAAGCCCTGTGGTGACGGCGGCGTTGGGGCGGCTGATGGCGGGTGCGCTGATGATGGGCGGCATGCTCAAGGGTGAGAAGGACATTTTAACCCTGCAGATCCGGGGCGCAGGTTCGGTACACGGCATCACGGCCACGGCGGACGCAGCGGGTCATGTGAAAGGTTACGCGGACAATCCGCAGGCGATGATGCCGCCGAACAGTGTGGGAAAACTGGATGTGGGCGGCGTGATCGGCGCGGGTGTTCTGCGTGTAATGAAGGATATGGGACTGAAGGAGCCTTATGTTTCCACAATCACTTTGCAGACAGGGGAGATTGCGGACGACCTGACGTATTATTTTGCGGCGTCCGAGCAAGTTCCTTCCGTCGTGGCGCTGGGCGTTCTGATGAACAGGGACAATACCGTCCGGCAGGCGGGCGGCTTTATCGTACAGCTGATGCCATTTACCTCAGAGGAGATAATCAGCCGTCTGGAAGAGAAATTGACAAAAATAACATCTGTCACAGAACTTCTGGAGGAAGGGAAGACACCAGAGGAACTTCTGGAGAGCGTGCTGGGAGAGCTTGGCCTGGAGATTACGGACAGGATGCCAGTGAGCTTTCGGTGCGACTGCAGCAGGGAGCGGGTTGAAAAGGTGCTCTTAAGTCTCGGCAAAAAAGATCTGCAAGAAATGATAGACGAGGGAAAAGAAGTGGAATTGCACTGTCATTTCTGCAACAGGAACTATACTTTCTCCGTGGAGGAAGTGGAACGCCTTATGAAAGCGGGAAGCGCCGGATGATCCGTGAAATGCATTTGCTAAAACAAGATTTAATGTTTAAAAATAAACGTATATGAAATCGGATAAACGAATGTATGAAAAATGAAGGGCAGAGGAACGGGGAAGATAAAAACCATACGCTATTTTATGAATAGAGCGGATAAACCCCTTGAAAACAGGGAAAAGTAAGTATATTACCTGAATTTTGCAAAAGCGGAAAAGAGAAGCGGTGTGCATAGATAATAGCAGAAGTTATTGAAAAAGAGAATGAAAGAAAAAAGATGGGTGGCAATAAGCTTTACGGCAGAGCGCGGAGCAGAAGAGGCTCTGCAACATGAGTGACGGAGTAAAATTCGACCGAGAAAACACATGCGCAAGAAGACATAGATGACAAAAAGATAAATCAAGAATTAACATAAATGCAAGAACGGTATTTCGTTTTTACAAAGAGTTTATAACAAATCGGATGAAATAATACAAAGCCCATATTTACAGGGAAAATCGATATGAGATAACGGGTGTTCACATGAAAATAACGGATTTTATATAACGGAAATTATGGATTTTCAGCACGTGATGCGAAGAAGTAGCAGGGCAAAGAGGATTAAAAACAAAATTAAGAAGATGTGTTTTGACCACGCAAGCTGATATAAAAATTGTCACGCAGCGGCGGTGCTGCGGAGAATGATTTACAAAATACAGCGAAAAACAAGTAAGAGTTCAGGAAAAGGAAGGGCATATGGAGTATGAGACAGGGATTTGTAAAAGCAGCGGCAGTGACGCCAAACATCAAGGTAGCAGACCCCCATTATAATGCGAAGCAGATCGGAAAAGAAATCGAGGAGGCGGTGAGGCGGGGCGCCAAGCTGATTGTATTCCCGGAGTTGTGCCTTACCGGCTACACGTGCGGCGATCTGTTTCTGCAGGAGGTTCTGCTGACGGAGGCTATGGAAGCGCTGGCGGAGGTGAAGGCGGCAACGGAGGACAGTGACGCCCTTGTTTTCGTAGGTCTCCCTCTTGTCAGGCAGCATAAACTCTACAATGTGGCGGCGGTTTTGCAGGATGGCGAGATTCTTGCTTTTATCCCGAAACGCAACATCCCCTCCTATGCGGAATTTTATGAGACGAGACATTTTGTGCCGGGTAATCTTGAGCCGGAGCCTTTCTTATATGAAGATAAGGAAATTCCCTTCGGGGCAGATATTCTTTTTTGTGTGGATGCAGTGAGGGGACTGACTGTGGGGTGTGAGATATGCGAGGATATCTGGGTGCCGGAATCCCCGGCGGCGGCGCATACGCTGGCAGGGGCGACTGTGATCGTCAACCTCTCTGCCTCCAATGTGACGGTGGGGAAGGACGCTTATCGGGAGATGCTGGTGAAATCCGCCAGCGCCAGACAGATTGCGGCATACATTTATACTTCGGCGGGGGAGGGAGAGTCCACGCAGGATCTGGTTTTCGGCGGACATAACATCATTGCGGAGAACGGCACGGTGCTGGCACAGGCAAAACGATTTGAAACGGGTGCTATTTATGCAGATCTGGACATACACAGGCTTTCCCACGAACGGCGCAGGATGAATACTTATCAGGGGGAGAATCTGCGGGAGCACCTGATTCTGCCGGTTCATATGGAAGAGGAGGAGACACTTCTGGAAAGACGGTTTTCTGCCAGACCGTTTGTGCCGGATCAGGCGCAGGAGAGGGAGAAGCGATGTGACGAGATTTTGTCCATTCAGTCCTTTGGTCTGAAAAAACGCTATGAGCACACCGGATGTCAGTCGGCGGTGCTGGGCATTTCCGGCGGTCTGGATTCTACCCTTGCGCTTCTGGTGACGGTGCACGCTTTCGACATGCTGGGACTTTCCAGAGATAAGATAACATCCGTTACAATGCCGTGCTTCGGAACCACGGACAGAACCTACGACAATGCCTGCAGGTTGGCGCGCCTGCTCGGAACAACGTTGCGTGAGGTAGATATTAAGGAAGCGGTGAACGTGCATTTCCGGGATATCGGGCAGAGCCGCGACTGCCATGACGTGACTTATGAGAACGGGCAGGCAAGGGAACGGACGCAGGTGCTGATGGATATTGCCAACCAGACGGGCGGTCTGGTGATCGGCACAGGTGATATGTCGGAGCTGGCACTCGGCTGGGCGACCTACAACGGGGATCATATGTCCATGTATGGCGTGAACGCTGGCGTGCCAAAGACATTGGTGCGGCATCTGGTGCGCTATTATGCGGATACCTGCGGGGAGGAGACGCTTAAGGCGCTTTTGCTGGACATTCTGGATACGCCAGTGAGTCCCGAGCTTCTGCCGCCTGTGGACGGTGTGATTTCCCAGAAAACCGAAGATCTGGTGGGCCCTTATGAGCTGCATGATTTCTTCTTATATTATATGCTGCGCTGCGGCTTTGAGCCGGCAAAGGTTTATCGTGTGGCAGAGATTGCCTTCGCGGGAATTTATGACGATGATGTCATATTGAAGTGGCTGAAAATCTTTTATAAACGGTTTTTTGCCCAGCAGTTTAAGCGTTCCTGTCTGCCGGACGGTCCCAAGGTTGGAAGCGTGGCGCTCTCGCCCAGAGGGGATCTTCGGATGCCTTCTGATGCAAGCGCGGCGGTCTGGTTGGCGCAGCTGGAGGAACTGTAGGCTGTGAAAATTATGCTTGACACGGACAAAAGATACGTGTATGATAGATTCGACAAGAGTAATCAATGAACCGTGCATTTCGCACATTCGGGCAAATTCTGCCGCTTACTCAGAAACTGTAAACCAAATAGCGGCAGAGGCAAAGCCGGAATGCACTTTCATTTGGACGTGTAAACCCATAGTTTACTTTCTGCCGGACGAAAAGGAGAAAAATCTATGGAACACAGAAAGATGGAAAGAGAGGACGTTTTCAGGATGATCGAGGGAGGAAAGTCTCACAGCACAGACGCTTCAGAGAGAATGTTGGACGACAGGGTTTATACGATCAAGGATATCGAGGCGCTGCCGGAGGGCGAGCGGGCGGAGCTGATCGACGGGAAGATGTACATGATGGCGACACCCACGCTGACGCATCAGGATATCCTTATGTGGCTGAGCGCGACAATTTGGAACTACTTAATGAAAAAGAAAGGACCATGCAAGGTGCTTCCCGCGCCTTTTGCGGTCTATATCAAGGATGATGAGCACAACTATGTGGAACCTGATGTCACGGTGATCTGCGATAGAGATAAGCTGGACGAGAAGGGGTGCCACGGGGCGCCGGACTGGGCAATCGAGATTGTCTCGCCGTCCAGTAAAACAATGGATTATATCAGAAAATGCGCGCTGTACGAGCAGGCGGGCGTGAGGGAGTACTGGATTGTGGACCCGAAGGAGAGAAGTATTCTGGTGTATGATTTTGAACATGGTGTTTCCGGGCAATATTCCTTTGCAGATCATGTGAAGGCAGGGATTTACGATGATTTGTTTCTCCATTTGGATGAGGCAGGGTGAGACAGCTTTGTGAGAACTTACGGCTGGGAAACGGACAGGGTTTTGCATAGAATTGTGACGATAATGTCATATTAGGATTATTAGATATGTGAGTAGGATGCGGTTTTGCGGTCGAGGAGAGAAAGACTCCCCGACCGTTTCCATTATTCTCTGTTGATAGAATCATTTTGTGAATTTTGATTTGATTTCCGGACGTCCGGAAAACGGGCATTGCTTATTCGGAATCGGTTTCCCCTTGGTTTTCCAGCGCTTTGTTGAGGGAGCTGGTGATGGCATCCAGGAGGATCATGGACGTATACTTGCTGTCGTCAGGATATGTAACGCCCTCCAGACTCTGGTTCGTGATGATTTGGTCGGCAAGATCCTCGAAGGACGGCTGGATCAGAGGATACATGGTGGTGACAGCCTCATCCAGATTGACAAGCCGGATGGAGTTGATATTCTCTTCGTCCACGGTCACTTCGATCTCCACCACGTTGTCGTTCAAGATCAGCGAGGTCGTATATACGCCGGGCACATAGGTGTCATTGACGGGCTGCGTGACGGTGGACATGGTCTCCTGCTTCTTTTCTTTCGGAAGAAACATAATGATCAGCAGGATAATAAAAAGAATACCGAGAGCAGCAAAAATGCCGGTATATATTAACTCTTTTACATGAAGTACGACGATTTTGGTTTTAGAACTCATACAGATAATCCCCACAGTGATTCTTTTTTTACAGTTTATGTGGGAGGAGGCGGGTTTATGCGTGGGGATTTTTGTGTTGCATCTGTAGGACATTGCAAATGGTTCCACTATGGGGCTATAAATAATCTAAGATAGAAATATCTTTAAATTCTAATATAGAATCTATGTCATTATTTAGTTTATCATTTTAGATTTGTATCGGCAATATTTTTTTGACTATCTATACCTATATTACTATTTTAGATAAAACTATTTACAAATATGAGACGTTGTGATATATTTGGAGGAAAGAATAAACAATGTAGTCAAGCGTTTCTTTGTAAGAGGTGACTCGGCTTGCCACTTATGAGAATAAATGATATAAAAAGGCCGAAGGAAGAAAGGAGGGAGACATGCGTGCGGTTCAAACTTGATTTTATCATCGATCGGTCGGAACTGAATGCCGATTACCGGCGCTGTATATTAAGTTTCATTAAGAATGCATTATCGAATTCCGTGAATGGGAATCTGTTAGAGCGTTTTTATAAAGACACTAATACCAAAGACTTTTCGTGGGCAATGATTGTCGCTAAACCGCAGTTTACAAAAGAAAAGTTCCAGTTTGCGGATAACAAATTTTCTCTGGTTTTTTCGACAGATGACAGAATGCAGAGTGGCATGTATCTGATGCTGGCGTTTCTGAATCAGAAAAACAAGAGATATCCGGCGGAAGCGGGCAATTACTTCACGTTAAAAAATATCGTTCAGTTGGACCAGAAAGAGATTCGAGGTACGACGGCCCGGTTTGTCTCAATGCCGGGCTCATCCATTGTGGTGCGGGAGCATGACCGGGAGACGAACAGAGACACCTATTACAGCTGTGAGGACGAGGGATATCCGGACAAGTTGGAGCAGGCGTTAAAAACGCAGGCGGAGATGGCAGGCTTTTCGGAAGAGGCAGTGGAGAGCATCAAATTGCATTGCGTGACGGGAAGGAAAGTAGTGGTGAAGCATTACGGTGTATATTTAGATGCCACGATTGCAGATTTCACCGTATCCGGAAAGAACGAAATATTGCAATGTTTCTATCAAAATGGAGTTTGCTCGAGGAGAAGTTCAGGGTTCGGGATGCTTGAAATTTTGGAGGAGGGATGAGTATGGTCGGAGAATTTACAGATCGTCTGGAGGCGGATGACTGGAAAGATGCGGCGGCGGTTGTAGGGCTGATTCGTTTTTTTGACTATGCCCAGATTCCCTATAATAAAGAAGAAATTGACAAGGCAAGAGAAACCTATGATGATGATTCCGAATACGACGAAGGACTGGATGTACTCAAATTTAACGCGGCGGATATCACGGATGAGAAGCTGGACGCGTTTATTGAGGATTATTTTTCGGAAGAACTGCACCACTGCGCGGTGGAGAGGGCGTTACATAAAACGGAATGGTCAAAAGAGGAAATTGACTTTATCAATGGCAAGCTGACGGCGAATACCGTTATGAAGAAAATATTTGCAAAGCGGAAATTCGACGGAACGAATGCGGAAGAGATCCTTGCCTTGATTGAGGAAAACAGGACAGTCATTGTAAGGGAAACTTTTCGAAACAAATCGAATCTATACCGGAATTTCTGCAATGAAAATATATTCCGAAAGCCAAAGGGAGATACGGCACGGTTAAAGGGATATTATGTGGATTTTGCCAAGAAAGGAAAATCTGTTTCTTACCGGTATGATATGGGATTGTTTTCCTCATTGGACAGCGAATTTTATGATTTCATACCATTCGCGTTTACCATTGGGAGAGAGTCGTTTTTTATCAATGATAATTCCACGATCAGACAGCTGGTTCGCACCAATCAGATTTTGCAGGATAAGTGCCGGGAACAGAGAGAAAATCAGCCAAATGGAAATTTGGATACCAGAAGGGTTTTGTTTGAAAACATTATATATACATCAGATTTTTTGAATTATGATGTGGAGATTATTAAGAAGCATGTGGACAATCCCTATTTTGAGACATTTTTTTTGCGGCGCGAAAGCATTGCGATATTTCAGCAGATCAAAAATTACAGGGTGTTTTGCAGGACGGTAAAGTTGGATGACGTCTATGTGTCGGTGTTGGAGCAGGTGTCGGATTCTATCAGGAATCTCCAACTGTTGGATGATTTTATAGAGGCTCTGATCAAGGATGATACAAATAGAAAATCGGCGAGCAATGCGATACTGATATGGAATATGATCGGGCTGAACATATTGATACGTGATAAATTGCAAATCGGAGGTGAAAACATGAATAAAGCGATGCGAAGCGCGTATGCGGGGGCAGAAAGAGCGGCGGCGGTGCTTAAAGGCAGGAATCAGGGAAATAAGATCAGCAGTTACAGAACCAAACTGTTAAATGCGCTGATTTTCCATGATTACGACAGATTCTCGGAAACGCTGCTCAGTTTATCAAATTATACAGATGTATATTTCCCGTTTGCCTATGACCTGTTTGAGGATTTCGAGGCGAACAAGGATGCGGCATACACATTTGTCAGCAATTTTAACGAGTATTCCAGAGAAAAGACAGAGACTGAGGAAACAGACAACAAAGTTTGGGATGAAGTATAAAGGAGAGAGGGACATATGGAAAAGAAAGCCATTACATTGACGGTTGCAGCAAATATGACGTCCAATTATTCGGAAAATCTGAGCAATATCGGGAGTGTACAGAAAATATACAAAAAGGGTCACGTATACACGATTCGCAGCCGTGAAAGTCTGAAAAACGCGATTATGGTGCAGAGCGGCATGTACGATGATCTTGTGACTACGGTGGACGGAGCGACGCAGAAGGAGGCGACGCCGGAAAGAAATGCCGCCAATAACCGTGCCCTGGAGGGCGGCTATATGACTACCGGAAAAGATACTTATATACGAAACAGTTCCTTTTACCTGACGGACGCGGTGGCGTGTGAACCGTTTGTCAGTGAGACCCGCTTTCACAATAATCTGTATCTGGCGAATAATTATGCCAAGGCAAATAACCTGAATCTCCAGAAAGACGCCGGAACGGCAGGTTTGATGCCTTATCAGTATGAATATGAAAAGACGCTTCGCGTATATAGTATGACAATAGACTTGCAAATGATTGGCACAGATCCCAATTTTATGGAAGAGGAAGCTGATGGGGCGGAGAAGTCAGAGAGGGTCAACAGTCTTCTCGACGCAGTGGAAAATCTCAGCCTTGTCGTGAGGGGGAATCTGGACAATGCAGAGCCGGTTTTTGTTGTGGGCGGTTTTTCTGAGAGAAAGACGCATTATTTTGAAAACATGGTCAAGATTATCAATAACCGGCTTGAATTATCAGATGATTTCATCCAGAGGGTGAGCAAGGGCTATTCTGCAGCGCTGCTCCGCGGACACAATCTGGATAATGAGGATGAAATTGTCGAAAAGTTAAAACCTGTCAGTGTTGCGGCTTTTTTTGAGACACTGAGAGGACAGGTGCGGGAATATTATAAGTAGGATACGGGAAGAAGGTGTACGGATGCATAATAAAGAGGCGATACGGCTTGTTCTATGCCAGTCCAGTGCCAATTACCGAAGACCGGGGACATTTGAAAACAAAATGACCTATCCGCTGCCTCCTTTTTCGACAGTGATCGGCGCGGTTCATAAGGCGTGCGGCTATACGGAAACGCATGAGATGGACGTCAGCATACAGGGTAGATACGGTTCTATGAACAGGCGGGTGTACCGGGATTATAATTTTCTCAATTCTACCTTTGATGACAGAGGCATTCTTGTGAAAATGACGAACGAGAATATGCTCAGTACGGCGTTTGTCAAGGTGGCCGAGGCGAAAAAGCAGGGCAGCAGTTTTGAAAAAAATACAGATATCAAGGTGTATGATCAGGAACTTTTGGCAGAATACCAGGATCTGAAACGAAAGGGAAGAGAAGTGCAGATTCTGAAAAGTGAAAAGCTCAAGCCGGAATTGGAGAGGCTGAAGGAAGAGAAAAAGAAGCTCGCCGGTCAGAGAAAGCAGTTGGATAAATCCTCACTGGAGTTTGAAAGATTGAAAGAGGCGGAAGAAGATATTCGGGAAAAGATAGAGGAGACGGAAAAACGGTTTTCGGAGTATGAAAAAAATGTGTTCTCTATCCCGTACTCCCGTTTCCGGGTACTGACAACCTCGATCAAACAGTATGAGCTTCTGTCTGATGTTGAACTGATTATACATATTATGGCAGAAGACAGAAGAACCATGGAAGAGATTTACGAGAATGTGTACAACATCACATCCTTGGGCAGAAGCGAGGACTTTGTCGAGGTAAAGGAGGCGGTGTGGGTCACGCTCAGCAGCTGTGAAGAGGAACTCGAATCAGAATATCCGGCATATCTCGCCATGGAAAATGTGAGGAAACAAAAGGTTTTAACAAAGGATAAGGGGATGAGCAGACAGGTCATCGGTACAAAATATGCGATTCCCAAGCTATATACAATCGGTGAAAACGGGCAGAGAATTTTTGATAAGAAAAAAGTGCTGTATGCGTCCGGTTATGCAATCAGTGATATTGAGGAAGAGGACGGTATTTACGTGGACTGGCTGGATGACAGGAAGTATTATATCGTAAATTTTGTGTAAAGAAATGTTGTACGGCAACGATGAGTTTTTTTATTGCCGCAGTTTTTTGGCTGATGAAAAAGCGGGCACGGTTATATTAACAACCGTGCCCTGCATTATAGGCAGTTAAGAAGTCGTTTTCATTACGTTTTGTGCCTTGGGCGAAGCGAAAGGAACGGGTATAAGTATGGAGCATACAGGAGTAACTGCAGAAGAAAGTTTGTTTGGGCAGGAATATGAAAAGATGGTGCAGCAGATGGCGAAAAGCGGCGGTGTTACGATAGAAAAACACAATCGTGCGCTGCTGGAACGCGCAAAGACGCTTTTTGATCTGGGATATATCGGTCGGGATATTTATGAACTGTTGTGCAAAGCGTGTGAATATCACGATTTGGGGAAGGCAAATCCCAAGATGCAGGAACGGTTGGAATCCAGTGAACTTAAGTTTGATGCGGATCGGGAAATCCCGCACAATGTGCTGTCCATGTATCTGATGCCAAAGAGTGCGTTGCCAGAGTATTACATATTACTGTTTGCCGTAGGATTTCATCACGATTATGGGGATGTATTCTATCTGTTGGAGGATGTTGAGAAGCGCAGACTGGCGGAGGAACTGCTGGCACAGTGGGAGTGTGCCGGGTATCCGGGCAGGAAAGCGGTCAAAGGAATAAAAAACTGTATCGTGCAGCCAGAGATCAGAGAGAAAATGATTCTGGTAAAAGGCCTTTTGCATAAGTGTGATTATGCGGCAAGCGGAGATACGGAAATTGAATATAAAAATAACTTTTTGCTGCATAAGACCAAACGGTTTTTTGAGAAAAAGGGCTTTTCCTATAATGAGATGCAAAAATTCTGTCTGGAAAGGCAGGACGAGAATATCATGGTCGTGGGGCAGACCGGTATGGGCAAGACGGAGGCGGCTTTACTGTGGATTGGGGATCATAAAGGTTTTATCTTTCTTCCCGTGCGGACGGCAATCAACAAAATGTACGATCGAATCAGAAACGAAATTATTGATGACGAGAGCAGCGGCGGTATAGAAAAACAGCTCGGTCTTTTACACTCGGATGCGGTTGCCAGACTATTAGAGCAGCAGGAGAAGAAAACACAGAAAATGGGGAGTATGGAAGGCGCATCATATCGGGAGATGGATGTGATTGCCTATCACAATCGGAGCAGACAGCTTGCCATGCCGCTTACCATATCGACGGTAGACCAGCTGTTTGATTTCATTTTCCAATATCAGACCTATGAGTTGAAGCTTGCCACATTGTCCTATTCAAAAATCGTGATTGACGAAATTCAGATGTATGGGGCAGATTTGCTGGCGGATTTGATTTTCGGACTGAAAATGATTCGGGAACTTGGCGGTAGAATCGCCATTACAACAGCCACGCTGGCGCCTTTTATCAAAGAACTGATAGAAAAGGAAGTCGGGGAATTTGCATACGGCGTGTTTTGCGATCGGGAGCAGGTACGGCATAAGGTGAAAATGATACCGACAATGATGGATGCGGAAACGATTGCGAAAAAGTTTCGGCAATGTCTTTCGGAGGAGGAGACAGCAGGAGCGGCGGGGGAAGATGGATTTGCAAAAATCAGAAGGCTTTCCGGCAAGATACTTGTTATCTGTAATACCATTCAGAAAGCACAGCGGATGCATGAGGAACTAGGCGGTCTGATTGGGGAGGAAAACAGGGACAAAGTTCATCTGCTCCATTCAAAATTTATACAGCAGGACAGGGCAGCGAAAGAAAATGCGATTTGCGAGTGCGGTGTGACCGAACACGAAGAGACGGTCATCTGGATCAGTACATCTCTAGTGGAGGCGAGTCTCGATATTGATTTTGATTATCTGTTCACAGAATTGCAGGATATTCCGTCTTTATTGCAGAGAATGGGAAGGGTGAACCGAAAAGGTAAAAAGGCGGTCGAAGACTATAATTGTTTTGTTTATACCGTGATAGATGACAAATATTTGGAATTGCCGTATGTGCCTGGGAGGGAGCAGAAAGGGACAAATACGGGTTTTATTGACAGAGATATCTTTGCATTGTCCAAGCTGGCGCTGGAAGAAACCTTGAAAGAGGCAAGCGGCGGAACGCTGTCGGAAGGACGTAAAATAGAGATGATGGAGAGGTATTTTACGACAGAGAAGCTGTCAAATACGAATTATATGCAAAAGTACAGGAAACAGATGGAGAAGTTAAAGGATATCGTATTGTATGAGCGGAACCGCAGCGAAATCAAGATAAGAGAAGATATTTTTACAAAGGATGTAATTCCGCTGTCAGTATATACGTTATATCAACAGGAAATTGAATCCGGGGCAAAGAGAATCCGCTCTTCCAATACCAATGCGCTTGAGAAGATAAAAGGGCGTAACCGTATTATGCAATACACGGTTCCTGTACAGAATTATATTGTTGCAGAGTACGAGAAGGCCGTCCGTAATGGCTTATCGGCAAGGAGCTGTCGCCCTGTACAGATTGGAACCTATGAAAAGATAGCGGTTATAGACTGTGACTATGATGACAGGATTGGGTTTCGGGCAAAGAAGTTTGTAAAAGTAGAGGATCCTATTTTTGTATAGAAAGAGTGGGAAGGTAGATGGAAGAGCGAATCACAGGAGTTATGATTTATTACTATTTTGTGTGCAAGAGAAAATTGTGGTACTTCATCCATGAAATCAGTATGGAGGCGGAGAATGAAAATGTCATGCTGGGTAAATTGCTGGATGAGAACAGCTATCAGAGAGGGGATAAGCACATTAACATTGACAATGTGATCAATATTGATTTCATCAAAGAGCATAAAGAACTCCATGAGGTGAAGAAGAGCAGGGCAATAGAGGAGGCAGGCATCTGGCAGGTGAAATACTATTTATATTATTTGAAGCAAAGAGGCGTGGATGGATTAAAGGCAAAAATTGATTATCCTCTTTTGAAGAAAAATCTTCTTGTAGAATTGTCGCAGGAAGATGAGGAACAGATCGAACGGATTATGTGTGATATCAATACTATGAAGGAACAAATGCTGCCGCCGGCGTTTGCTCAAAAGAAAATATGCGCTAAGTGTGCATACCATGATCTGTGCTTTATTTAACGGATTCTTATGGAAAATTACAAACTATACTATTAGAGGAGAGTTATGGGACAGAGTTTTTATGTTTATAATAGCGGCGATTTGAGAAGAAAAGATAACACGCTGCAGTTTACGCCATATGAGGGAGAGAAGAGGGACATTCCGATCGAGCGGATTGATGATATTTATGTGATGTCAGAAATGACCTTCAATACTTCGTTTATCAGCTATATATCGCAGTACGGAATACCGATTCACTTTTTTAACTATTATAATTTTTATACGGGCAGTTTTTACCCGAAAGAGAAGCTGTTAGCCGGACAGTTGTTGGTAAAGCAGGTGGAGCACTATTCTGATTATGATAAGAGAATTGTGATCGCCAGGAAATTTATTGAGGCGGCGGCAGACAACATATACAGAAATCTCCGATATTATAACGGGCGGGGTAAGGATGTCTCGGCGTATATGTCAGAAGTGGACGGTCTGCGGAAGAAAATACCGGTTACGGAATCCATACAGGAGTTGATGGGAATTGAGGGCAACATCAGGAAACACTATTATGCGGCATGGAATGTGATTGTGGATCAGGAAATTCACTTTGAAAAGAGAGTGATGCATCCGCCGGATAATATGATAAATTCCTTGATTTCTTTCGTTAATTCCATGATTTATGCGAAGGTTCTGACTGAAGTTTACCATACACAGCTAAACCCGACGGTCAGCTATTTACATGAACCGGGGGTCAGGAGATTCTCTCTTTGCCTTGATATAGCCGAAGTGTTTAAGCCGCTTATTGGCGACAGGCTGATATTTTCCTTGTTGAACCGCAGACAGATTACGGAGGACAGCTTTACCAAAGAATTGAATTTTCTGCATCTTACAAAGGGGGCTTCCGGGCTGATTGCAAAAGAACTGGAAGAACGGTTAAAGAAGACGATAATGCATAAAGAACTCGGGCGGCAGGTCAGTTACCAATATCTGATGCGTCTGGAAGCATATAAGCTGACAAAACATTTAATTGGCGAAAAAGAATATGAAGGGTTTAAAATATGGTGGTAAGATATGTATGTGGTATTGGTATATGATATCAGTCAGGACAATAACGGACAAAGACGCTGGTCCCATGTGTTTAAGATCTGCAAAAAATATTTGACTCATATACAGAATTCGGTGTTTGAGGGAGAGATATCCAAAGTGCAGCTCGTAAAACTACAGCAGGAATTGAAACCGTATATTGATAAGGCAATGGATTCTGTTATTATTTTTAAGAGCCGGCAGGAAAAGTGGCTGGATAAGGAGTTCTGGGGAAAGGAAGATGATAAGACCAGTTTTTTCCTATAATTTCTATTGTCAACCTATAATAGTGTGAAAACTGCAGGGGGTAGACAAAGGGAGGAGTGGGTTGGATTTTATGGGTGTCGGTGGTATTATTATGGTATATTTTCTTATAGAAAATGACTGCGTGAGGGGAGGTAGACAAACAAGAGGGAAAAATAGCGGATTTATGGGGGAGTATGGTGGGCGGGGTTGATATAGGAACAGAGTGGAATTTAAAGTCTCCGGGAGTGCATCCCGCCCGCCTTTTTTCAGAGTTGATATAGGAACAGAGTGGAATTTAAAGGATAGCCGGGTTCATAGACAAACCTGACCACGTCGCGTTGATATAGGAACAGAGTGGAATTTAAAGGCGTGAGCAGACTGCAAACTTTGGCGCAGGAACAAAGTTGATATAGGAACAGAGTGGAATTTAAAGTGACGCCACCTCCCACATAAGCATACCACATAATTCGTTGATATAGGAACAGAGTGGAATTTAAAGATAATGGACTGGGTATCGAACCCGCGCTGGATAGAGTTGATATAGGAACAGAGTGGAATTTAAAGCTGCTTGCAGTAGATTTCTGACATATCATTCTTTGGGAGTTGATATAGGAACAGAGTGGAATTTAAAGGCCTGTTCGCATGTCTCAAGATACAGATGAAGATAACGTTGATATAGGAACAGAGTGGAATTTAAAGGAAATTCCACGCCGTTATCACAAGTGATCGTTCTGGTTGATATAGGAACAGAGTGGAATTTAAAGGTTTTGAGACAATCGCTTTCAACCTGCACTGGATCGTGTTGATATAGGAACAGAGTGGAATTTAAAGATTTTAATGCCACGTATCTTTTTCCCGTTTTCGTCGTTGATATAGGAACAGAGTGGAATTTAAAGTCGACTTATATCAGTTTCACCTCTCCCATTTTCTCGTTGATATAGGAACAGAGTGGAATTTAAAGGTACAATCCCGACCGCGGACAGTGGAATCCAGAGCGTTGATATAGGAACAGAGTGGAATTTAAAGATAAAAGTAAATATATGGAGGGGTGACCCTCACCTGTTGATATAGGAACAGAGTGGAATTTAAAGAGCATACAGAGTTTCTCGCCGAACACCTATATTCGTTGATATAGGAACAGAGTGGAATTTAAAGTCACGTCTTCCTTGATGGAATCAACGGCGTTACTAAGTTGATATAGGAACAGAGTGGAATTTAAAGGTTATCTGTATAACATGTTCACCCACCTTCGTGAAGGTTGATATAGGAACAGAGTGGAATTTAAAGGTTTTAAGGGAATGCCCCCCCGCATCTGCGCACGGCAGTAGATATAGGAACAGAGTGGAATTTAAAGACTGCAGTATTGGTGTTAAAAGGTTCCCTGTAGCTCGTAGATATAGAAGCAAAGCAGAACTTAGTGTTAACGGATACAGTCTGCAGGAGCTCCCCGGCAAACGCACGCGGAACTTGGAAAACAGGGTGTTTTGGCTTGACAAAAGAATCAAAAAACTGATATGATTGTACCGAACAAGGGCGTTCTCAGAGGGATAGAGCGCCCTTTCGCTATGTATAGGCAGAGAAAGAAAGGCGGTATCGCATGAGAAAAAACTATAACAGGGAAGATATCATAAAGCTGGTCGAGGAGGAGGACGTGGAGTTTATCAGACTCCAGTTTACGGACATTTTTGGTAATTTGAAAAATCTGGCGATTACGGCGGGACAGCTTGAGAAAGCGCTTGACAACGATTGTATGTTTGACGGCTCTTCCATTGAAGGCTTTGCAGGTGTGGAGGAATCGGATATGTATCTGCATCCGGATTTTGGCACGCTGGAAATTTTCCCGTGGAGACCCCAGCAGGGAAAGGTGGCGCGCCTGATCTGTGACGTATACCGCCCCGACAGAACCCCATTTGCGGGAGATCCACGTTATGTTTTGAAGCGGGCGATCCGGGAGGCGGAAGAGATGGGCTTTACCTTCCGGGTGGGGGCGGAGTGCGAATTTTTCCTGTTCCATCTGGATGACAACGGAATGCCGACCACGCTTACCCACGAAAAAGCAGGCTATTTTGATGTCGGACCGATTGACTTCGGGGAGAATGCGAGGCGAGACATGGTGCTTACTCTGGAAGATATGGGGTTTGTGGTGGAGGCATCCCACCATGATGTTGCGCCGGCGCAGCATGAGATCAGTTTTCGCTATGACGACGCGCTGACGACGGCGGACAATATTATGACTTTTAAGCTGGCAGTCAGAACCATCGCAAAGAGGCACGGGCTTCATGCCAGTTTTATGCCGAAGCCTAGATATGGTGTCAACGGTTCCGGCATGCATATCAACATGTCGCTTCTGAAGGACGGAAAAAATATTTTTGCGGATGAAAAAGGCACCCATGGGCTGAGCCGTGACGCGTATGCTTTTCTGGGCGGTGTTATGGAACATATGCGGGGCATGACAGCGATTATGAATCCGATTGTCAATTCCTATAAAAGGCTTGTGCCAGGGTTCGAGGCGCCGGCGTATATTGCCTGGAGTGCGACAAACAGAAGCACTTTAATCCGTATTCCGGCTGCTGCGGGGGACGCGGTGCGGATGGAACTTCGCAGCCCTGATCCGACGGCAAATCCGTACCTGGCGCTGGCGGCGGTTCTGCGTGCGGGACTTGATGGAATTAAGAGGCAGACATCTGTGCCGGAGAGTGTGGACTGCAATATTTTCCATATGAGTGAGCAGGAGCGGAGAGTGCGGAAGATAGAGGAGCTGCCGGGGACACTGGCGGAAGCGATTTCCTGCATGGAGAAGGACAGGTTTATGAGAGAGACGCTGGGAGACCATGTGTTTGAGAAATATATTTCGTTGAAAAAGGAGGAATGGAACCGCTACCGCAGTCAGGTTACGGACTGGGAGATAAGCGAGTATCTGAACCGGTTTTAAACCTGGTTGATGTTCCGTGGGTTAGGCAGAATAAAATAATGCGCATTTTGCATAAAGGAAGGGGGTGAGCGTGTGTTTAACATCATAGTGGTTCTTCCAAAACCAGAGGATGCCAAGGGCATCCGCAATCTGCTTGTGAAGAACGGATTCCGGGTGGACAGTGTGTGCACGACAGGCTCCCAGGCGCTTAGCAGAATGGACGATCTGAATGGCGGGCTTGTGATCTGCAGTTACAGGATGTGCGATATGATGTACCATGAACTGCACGCCTGCCTTCCCAAAGGCTTTGAGATGCTGCTGCTCGCTTCCGCGAATGTGCTGCAGGAGTGCGACCTTCGCGATATGATGAGTCTTGCCATGCCGCTTAAGGTGCATGATCTGATCAACACGGTGGATATGATGGGGCAGGCGATTGAGCGGCGAAAGAGGAGGGAAAGGCAGCGCCCCAGAGAGCGCAGTGCACAGGAGGAAAGTCTGATCAAGGAGGCTAAAGCGCTTTTGATGAACCGGAATCACATGACCGAGGAGGAGGCGCACCGCTATCTGCAGAAATGCAGCATGGACAGCGGCACGAATCTGGTGGAAGAGGCGCAGATGGTTCTCGCCATGATGCGGACGTGACGGTTCGGGGTATATTGTGTTCGTCAGGCACCGACGTGAAGCAAAAGAGTAAATTATAGCAGGAATTTGCACTGGTGTGTATAAGGGTGTAGTATTTTTGTGGGGATGGATGTATACTTAAGGGAAAATTGGCAGGAGCATCACAATATGCCATGATTGGGCGAGAACCGGCTCAAGCCGCGTTATGTTGAGGACTTGGACGGTTGCCGCCGCGTGGATGCTTCGGAATGGAGATGGACATGAAATTCACAAAAATGCAAGGCTGCGGCAACGATTATGTCTATGTGGATGGCAGCCGCGAGCGGATACCGCAGGAGGAAAAGCCGCAACTGGTGCGCCGATTGAGCGACAGGCATTTTGGTATTGGCGGCGACGGGGTAATCTTTATCAATCCTTCCGATGAGGCGGATTTCGAGATGGAGATGTACAATGCGGACGGCACCCGGGCGGAGATGTGTGGCAATGGCATCCGCTGTGTGGGGAAATTCGTCTACGACAAAGGGCTTACCAACAAAGCTGACATAAGCGTCATAAGCGCGGGAAGCGTCAAATATCTGGGGCTTGTTGTAAAAGAGGGAAAAGTGGAACAGGTGAAGGTCAATATGGGCTCGCCGGAGCTTAAGTCGGCGCTTGTGCCTGTAATCAGCGAGAACGGGCAGGTAATCGACGAGCCGATCTGTGTGCAGGGGAAGAACTATAAAATGACATGCGTGTCAATGGGAAATCCCCATGCAGTGGTGTATCTGGATGACGTGGATTCTCTTGCCATAGAGGAGATCGGTCCTTATTTTGAGAACCATGAGCGGTTCCCGAGACGGACCAATACGGAGTTTGTGAAGGTGATTGACAGAAATACGGTGCAGATGCGGGTCTGGGAGCGCGGCACGGGAGAAACGCTCGCCTGCGGCACAGGCGCCTGCGCGGTTGCCGTGGCATGTGTCCTGAACGGTCTGACGGAAGAGACGGTCACGGTAAAGCTTCTTGGCGGCGATCTTGTCATTACATGGGACAGGGAGGCGGATCTGGTTTATATGACGGGTCCTGCGGCGACGGTTTTCGAGGGTGAGATATAAGTAGGGGTATGTGACAGGAAAGGAAGGACGATACAATTATGGTTAAAGTAAATGATAATTATCTAAAACTGCCGGGGAGTTACCTGTTTTCCACCATCGGGAAAAAGGTGAATGCCTATGCGGCGGCTAACCCGGACAAGAAAATCATAAGACTGGGGATCGGCGACGTGACAAGACCGCTTACCCCGGCAATTATCAGTGCGCTGCACGGGGCGGTGGACGAGATGGCGGATGAGAGGACGTTTCGTGGGTATGCGCCGGACTTGGGCTACGAGTTTCTGCGCACGGCGATTGCGGAGAACGATTACAGGGCGAGGGGATGTGAGATCGATGCGGATGAGATTTTCGTCTCCGACGGGGCGAAATGTGATTCCGGAAACATTCAGGAGATTTTTGCCGTGGACAATAAGATCGCGGTCTGCGACCCCGTATACCCGGTGTATGTGGACACAAACGTGATGGCGGGCAGGACAGGCGCTTACGATGAGAGCACGGGCAACTGGAGCGATGTGATTTACATGCCCTGCACGTCTGAAAACGGCTTTGCGCCGGAGCTGCCAAAGACCGTGCCGGATCTGATTTATCTGTGCTTTCCGAATAATCCGACGGGTTCCACCATCACAAAAACGCGGCTGCAGGAGTGGGTGGATTACGCCAACAGAAACGGTTCCGTCATTATCTATGACGCAGCTTACGAGGCGTATATATCCGAGGCGGACGTGCCCCACAGCATTTACGAGTGCGAGGGGGCCAGAACATGCGCCATCGAGCTTCGCTCTTTCTCGAAAAATGCGGGCTTTACCGGTGTGCGTCTGGGCTTTACCGTGGTTCCGAAGGAACTTAAAGTGGGAAATGTCGCACTGCACGGGCTTTGGGCAAGGCGGCACGGCACGAAGTACAACGGCGCGCCTTACATCATCCAGCGGGCGGGCGAGGCGGTCTACAGCGAGGCAGGTAAAAAAGAGACAAAAGAGCTGGTTGCTTATTATATGAAGAATGCCGCTTATATTCTGGAGGGCTTGAAAAGTGCGGGGTACACGGTTTCCGGCGGCGTCAACGCACCCTATATCTGGCTGAAAGCGCCGAATGGCATGACGAGCTGGGAGTTTTTCGACTATCTGCTGGAGACGGCGAATGTGGTCGGCACGCCCGGGTCAGGTTTCGGACCGAGCGGCGAGACTTATTTCAGGCTGACGGCGTTCGGAAGTTACGAAAATACGGTAGAGGCGGTTGACAGAATCAAGAGACTGGGAGCTTGAAGCAGCGCGGTTTCAAGCGGGAAGCAAAGGCTTAAGTTTGGCGGCAGTCGCCGAAAACAGGGATAGATTCAGAAACGTATTTTTGTGTGAAAGAGGTTTTTGGACGGGAAAAAGGAAAGGTATTGGCATATGGACATATATTTGCTCCGGCATGGGGAGACGGACTGGAATAAAAAACGGCTCCTGCAGGGACATACGGATATTCCGCTGAATGAAAAGGGAAGGGCGCAGGTGGATGATACCGTGCGCAGGCTTTCTGAGCTTGGTGTGCGGATGGACACCATTGTTTCAAGCCCTTTAAAGAGGGCGCGCGAAACCGCGGAGATCGCGGCGCACAGACTGGATTATCCGAAAGAGAAGATTGTTGTGGAAGAGCTTCTCATGGAACGCGGCTTTGGCGAAGGGGAAGGCATGACGTTGGATGACATGAAGGCAAAGTATCCCGACAGTGACTGTCCGGGCATGGAGTCCAAAGAGGAGCTGGTCAGGCGCGCCGGACAGGCATTCCAAAAAATAGCGCATGTTTTTTGCGATGCGGAGCGGATTCTTCTGACGGCACACGGCGCGGTTCTGTTCGCGCTTCTGGAGGCGGTCTGTGCGGAGCCGATTCCCTATACAGGGAGGGCGGCATGTATCACGCAGGGCAGTATTTATCGGATCCACAAGGCGGACGACGGGATTTCCTTTGCTGCGTATGATGAAGAAATAGGCGGATTTACGGAACTGGACGCGGACGGGATCGGCCGGTCTGCAAAAATTTATTTGTAAGATTGTCTCGTGATGCGTTGAGCAATGTGTGAGAACGGCGTGTATGTGGTTCCTGTTACTTCTCTGTGGGAGTGGAAATAACTGAGACATCCTGCGCAATCTATATGAGGTGTTTCCCACAGGTTCGAAATGTTGTTTTTTTTGACGTACACAGTCTGCTTTTTGGAATAAAATGCTTGCATATAGGAAAGAATTGTGTTATACATGTATACAAAGATGCAGAAATGATTTTACTGCAATGGAAATATTTCTGTGAATAAATGCAATGAAGGAGACTCACCCTGAGGGAAGCGACAGGAATACGGCGTCACCGACTGAGAGCGCCGTTTGTGAAAGACAGGGATGGGAACACTCCGGAGCAGACTGTCTGAATTTTGTGATATCGTGTCTCTGAAGAAAGATACGATATATGACATAAGTGTCAATGACATAGATGTCATAAGCAAGGCTAGGGCAGTACGTGACACGCGTTAAGTGGTTGAGAGGGTAAGGCGAATCACATCTTGGTGGAGATGGCGGCTTATCAATGCGGGTGGTACCGCGGATAATCAAAAATATCCGTCCCGGAATACAGCAATGTGTTCCGGGGCGTTTTTTGCGTGTATTAGCAGAGTCAGAAGGCTTATGGAACACCACAATATCTTAATAGAAAGGTGGCAAGATACCATGACAATCAAAAACCAGTACAGGGATGTAACTTTACAGGAAATCAGCGAGAGCGACATTGGCAGGGAGCTGCGCGTGGCGGGCTGGGTCGAGAATATCCGGGATCACGGCGGTGTATCCTTTGTGGATCTGCGCGATATGTACGGCGTGCTGCAGGTGGTGATGCGCGACACTTCCCTTTTGGACGGACTGACAAAGGAGATGAGCGTTTCCATCGAAGGGCTGATTGAGAAGCGGGACGAGGAGACCTACAACCCTCGGATTCCCACGGGAACGATTGAGCTGGAAGCGCATAAGGTGGATGTGCTCGGCAAAGTTTACAGGCAGCTTCCCTTTGAGATTATGACTTCCAGAGAGACGAGAGAGGATGTGCGGCTGAAATACCGCTACCTTGATCTGCGCAACCAGAAAGTGAAGGACAACATTATTTTCCGGTCCCAGGTGATTGCTTATCTGCGTGAAAAGATGACGGAGATGGGCTTTCTGGAGATACAGACGCCGATTTTGTGCGCTTCCTCCCCGGAGGGAGCAAGAGACTATATTGTGCCTTCAAGAAAATATAAGGGAAAATTTTACGCTTTGCCGCAGGCGCCCCAGCAGTTCAAACAGCTTCTGATGGTATCGGGATTTGACAGGTATTTCCAGATTGCGCCCTGCTTCCGGGATGAGGACGCCAGGGCGGACCGTTCGCCCGGCGAATTTTATCAGCTGGACTTCGAGATGAGCTTCGCGACGCAGGAGGATGTCTTTGCGGTGGGCGAGGAGGTACTGTCCGCCGTGTTTGAGAAATTTGCGCCGGAAGGGGCGGCGGTGACAAAGGCGCCTTATCCCATTATCAGCTATAAGCAGGCGATGTTAGAGTTCGGCACGGATAAGCCGGACTTGAGAAACCCGCTGCGGATTATAGATCTGACTGATTTTTTCCAGACATGTACCTTTAAGCCCTTTCATGGCAGGACAGTCCGAGCGATCAAGGTGCACGCGGATATGTCGAAAGGCTTCCATGAAAAGCTGTTAAAGTTTGCCACGGATTTGGGCATGGGCGGTCTCGGATATCTGGAAGTGGAGGAGGACTTGAGCTACAAGGGTCCGATCGACAAGTTTATCCCCGAGGAGAAAAAGGGAGGGCTTCTTGAACTGGCAGGACTTGCCGCGGGCGATACGATTTTCTTTATCGCCGACAAAGAGGAGCGGGCGGCTTATTATGCGGGACAGATTCGCACGGAACTCGGGCAGAAGCTGGATTTGATTGAAAAGAATGCGTACCGGTTCTGCTATGTCAACGACTTTCCCATGTTTGAGCGCGACCCGGAGACAAAGCAGATCGGCTTTACCCACAATCCTTTTTCCATGCCGCAGGGCGGTCTGGAGGCGCTTAATACCATGGATCCGTTGGAGGTGCTGGCATACCAGTACGATATTGTCTGCAACGGCGTGGAACTGTCTTCCGGCGCGGTGCGAAACCACGATATGGAAATCATGGAGAAGGCATTTGCCATTGCGGGCTATGACGGGGAGACGTTAAAGACTAAGTTTGGCGCGTTGTACAACGCGTTCCAGTTTGGCGCGCCGCCGCACGCGGGCATGGCGCCGGGCGTTGACCGTATGATTATGCTGCTTCGGGGCGAGGAGAACATCAGGGAAGTGATCGCCTTCCCCATGAGCGGTTCCGCGCAGGATCTTATGTGCGGCGCGCCGGGGGATGTGACAGAGCAGCAGCTTAGGGAAGTTCATATTAAAGTGAGGGCGTAAGCCGGCGCAGACTCTACAGTCTGCGTCTCAAGAATTACTGCGTAATTCTTCTGGCACCGCAAAGGATTACAGCATCTGAGAAATGAGGTAAATATGGCAAATATAATAAATGACGAGACAATAGAATATGTGGGCATTCTCGCAAAACTAGAATTGTCCGCAGAAGAAAAGGAGCAGGCGAAGTCGGACATGGGGCGGATGCTTGACTATATCGACAAACTGGGCGAGCTTGACACGACGGGCGTGGAGCCCATGTCACATGTATTTTCGGTGGAGAATGTGTTCCGGGAAGATGTGGTGACGAACGGGGATGAAAGAGAACGGCTCTTATCCAATGCGCCGCAGGAAAAGGGCGGGATGTTCGTGGTGCCGCGGACGTTTGAATAATGGTAATTTCCATGTCGACGGATTCGTGTATTGCAAGCATGGGCGGCGACATGAGAAAGGGATGCCCATCTATTTATAGAAAGAATTGGCTATAAATCAATGATGTGTGAGAAGGATGGCGGCACACACGGTATGAACGAGAAAGACGGGGAAAAGATATATGGATATAACAGAAATGACCGCGGCACAACTCTCTGCGGCAATAAGGGCGGGGAAGACCACCGCGGTGGAAGCTGCGGAGGCTGTGCTTTCGCAGATCGAGAAAGAGGATAAAAAGTATAACTGCTATGTAACTGTGGACCGCGACGGCGCACTGGCACAGGCGGCAGCGGTGCAGGAAAAAATAGAGGCGGGAGAGCTGACGGGACCGCTGGCGGGCGTGCCGGTGGCGGTGAAGGACAATATTTGTACGGAAGGGCTGCGCACCACCTGCTCTTCGAAAATTCTGCATAATTTTGTGCCGACTTACACGGCGGAGGCTGTGAAGAACCTGCAGAAGGCGGGGGCGGTGATTCTTGGCAAGACCAATATGGACGAGTTTGCCATGGGCTCCACCACGGAAACCTCCGCATACGGACCCACGAAGAATCCGAGAAATCCGGAACATGTGCCGGGCGGTTCTTCCGGCGGCTCTGCGGCTGCAGTGGCGGCAGGCGAATGTATATACGCCATCGGTTCCGATACGGGCGGTTCCATCAGACAGCCGGCGTCCTACTGCGGCGTAGTTGGCATGAAACCCACTTACGGCACGGTTTCCCGCTACGGTCTGATTGCCTACGGCTCCTCTCTGGACCAGATCGGTCCGCTGACCAGGAACGTGACGGACTGTGCGGCGGTGCTTGAGGCTCTTGCTTCCCATGATACGAAGGATTCCACGTCCGTTTCCAGAGACGACACTGATTTTACGGCGGCTCTCACGGAAGATGTGAAAGGAATGCGCATCGGTATACCGAACGACTATCTGGGAGAGGGTCTGGATGACGAGGTGAGGACGGTTGTGCTGCAGGCGGCGGAGGTTTTGGCGGACAGAGGCGCTGTGGTGGAGCGGTTTGACTTAAGTCTTGTAGAATATGCGATTCCGGCTTACTATACGATCGCTGCGGCGGAGGCGAGCTCCAATCTGGAGCGGTTTGACGGCATCAAGTACGGCTACCGCACCGAGGAGTATGCGGGTCTTCATAATATGTATAAAAAATCCCGTTCCGAGGGGTTCGGGGAAGAAGTGAAACGCCGTATTATGCTCGGCTCCTTCGTTTTGAGTTCCGGCTACTATGACGCTTATTATCTGAAAGCCTTGAAGGTGAAGGCGCTGATTAAAAAGGCGTTCGATGAAGCCTTTGCGAAATACGATCTGATTCTCGGCCCCGTGGCGCCCACGACCGCGCCGAAGCTGGGAGAAAGTCTTGCTGACCCGATACAAATGTATCTGGGCGATATTTATACGATCGCCGTGAATCTGGCGGGGCTGCCGGGCATCAGCGTTCCCTGCGGGCAGGACAGTAACGGACTTCCCATTGGTCTGCAGCTGATCGGAGACTGTTTTCAGGAGAAAAAGCTGATCAGAGCCGCATATACTTACGAGCAGTGGCTGCTTCGTAAAGGAACTGAATAAATCCCGCTGTTTTTTGTGCGAACAGGAAGAGCTGGAAAGCGTGCGCATTTTGAGAATAAGGGAGAGATTATTATGAGTAAACAATACGAAACCGTAATCGGTTTGGAAGTCCATGTGGAACTTGCCACGAAGACAAAGATATTCTGCGGCTGTTCAACCGCTTTCGGGGCGGCGCCGAACACCCAGACCTGCCCGGTCTGCACGGGAATGCCGGGTTCCCTGCCTGTCCTCAATAAACAGGTGTTGGAGTATGCAATAGCGGTGGGGCTGGCGACGAACTGTGATATCACCCGCTATGCGAAATTTGACAGAAAAAATTACTTTTACCCGGACAATCCGCAGAACTATCAGATTTCCCAGCTCTATCTTCCTATCTGCAGAAACGGCGGCGTGGAGATCGAAACGGAGCAGGGCGGCAAAAAGATTGTCGGCATCCATGAGATCCACATGGAGGAGGATGCGGGCAAGCTGATCCATGACGAGTGGGAGGACTGCAGTCTGGTGGATTACAACCGCTCCGGCGTGCCGCTGATTGAGATTGTGTCCGAGCCGGACATGCGAAGCGCGGCGGAGGTTATTGCCTATCTGGAAAAGCTTCGTCAGGTCATCCAGTATCTGGGCGCATCGGACTGTAAGCTGCAGGAAGGCTCCATGCGCGCGGACGTGAACCTCTCTGTCAGGGAGGTGGGAGCGGAGACTTTCGGCACCCGGACGGAGATGAAGAACCTGAACAGCTTCAAGGCAATTACGAGGGCGATCGAGGGAGAGACGGAGCGGCAGATCGACCTGATCGAAGCGGGTGAAAGTGTGGTGCAGGAGACAAGAAGATGGGACGACGCGAAGGGGGAATCCTACGCTATGCGAAGCAAGGAGGACGCGCAGGATTACCGCTATTTCCCGGATCCCGACCTGACCCCGGTCAGCGTAAGCGAAGACATGTTAGAGGAAATCCGCGCAAGACAGCCGGAGTTCCGCACGGAAAAAATGGCGCGTTACCGGGAAGAATTTGATATTCCAGACTATGATATCGAGATTATCACCGGGGAGAAGCCGCTTGCGGACCTGTTTGAGGCGGCGGTGGCTCTGGGGGCGCAGCCCAAGAAAGTTTCCAACTGGATTATGGGAGAGACCCTGCGTCTGATGAAGGAGCGCGAAGTGGACGCCTCCGACCTGCGCTTTTCGCCGGAAAATCTGGCGAAACTGATTTCCCTTACTGACACGAAGCAGATCAACAGCTCGGTGGCAAAAGAGGTTTTTGAGGTCATGTTTGCGGAAAATGTCGATCCCGAACAGTATGTGGAGGAAAAGGGATTAAAGACCGTCAACGACGAGGGCGCTTTGAAAAAGACCATAGAGGAAGTGATCGCGGCGAATCCCCAGTCTGTGGAGGATTATCGGAACGGGAAAGAGAAGGCGATCGGTTTCCTCGTTGGGCAGACCATGAAGGCGATGAAGGGGAAGGCGGATCCCGGGGCGGTGAACCAGATGCTGCGGGAGCTGCTGTAAAACTGACGTATGTGTCATTTCCTAGAGGCGTGACAAAGAGTCATGGCATTGCAAAGTGTGAATATACCAGATATGTGAAACGCGCCGGAGCAGATATGACAGGCTCCGGCGTGGATTGTTTGTAATCAGCATGAACGTGAAGTGATAGAAGGGATATCAGATATACGCTCAGACATTACCCTCAAACAGATAGTCCAAAAACTGCAGCGTCAGTTTCGGGTTCTCCACCGACAGCGGAATCCCGATCACGACCTCGGACGGATACCCCTGAAAGGTGTAATCGTTCTCAAAAATATAATCGTAGTAGCCGGCATCTCCCAGTCTGCTCCCTGTCTGCGGGATTCGGATGCCAACAGCCACGGGTTTTTCCATGGAAGAGGGATCGCTGTGGTCGATGGTCATGTTGTATATGGCTTCCTGCGCTGCTTCCATTTCCTCCAGCGTGTCGCCTGTTTCCGCATCAAAGGCTGCACCGTCCGTGTAGTAAAGCAGGTCGGCGTAAGGAGCAAGCTCCTCCTCGCTGAAAGTACTGCTTAGATCATAGAAATAATCGAGGCGGGCATAGCCTTCAAAAGTTTCCGTGTCCGCCACGATCGCGTGGATATCGCCCGCGTGCATCATAGCCATCATTTTCTGCCGGTTGGCGACTTCATACTGGTTGCCCCCGTCAGCGGATATTGTCACAGAGGTGTCAATATTTACCTGGTAAGCCTTCGGATCAATGCCCGCGTATTCCATAAACCCTTCGCTCCATGTATTGGCAAAAGCGGCATTGTCCCCGTAGGAGTCCGCATTCAGCATGACTGCATAGAAAGCGATGGGCTTGTTGGAGCGGTAAGAGTTGATGAAGGCGATGACAAAGACAATCACGGCAATCGCCACAATTGTGTGTATCTTATAGTAGTCCCAGAAGTAGGCGAGTTTTTCTTTCGGGGTCATGGTGGCAAATGCTTTTTTCTGTTGTTCCCTTATTTCTTCTATGACTGAATTTTGCGACGACATAGAACAGCCCTTTCTTATCCTATAATGTTGTTTCCGATACCTTCACTCCGTTTGCTACAATTCACATTCACGCCAGATTTCGCATCAATTTACGATTATACAGTGCGAATTGCAGCGAGTAACCTCCGTTTTACGCTTCGGATGAAAGAAATAGTCCGTGGAGTGAGAATTTTCCATATATATGTTATAATGATAAATATTTCAGTAACAGATGTCAATGAAAGGAAACTGATGTTTGTGTAAAATTTTTATAAACCGTGACGGTGTGAATATACAACAAAAGATTGACGTATTTTTGAGCGATGGATATAATGTATGATATAAGTGCGGTGTCAGGGAGGCTGCTATGGCGAGAACGGTAGGGATCGGGATTCAGAATTTCGGTAAGATAATTGAAAACCATTGCTTCTATGTGGATAAAACCCAGTTTATAAAAGAATGGTGGGAAAATGCTGACGAGGTAACGCTGATCACCAGACCGCGCCGCTTTGGAAAAACCCTGACCATGAGCATGACGGAACAGTTTTTCTCGGTCAAATACGCGGGAAGGAGCGATCTGTTTGAAGGGCTGTCCATCTGGCAGGAAGAAAAATACCGCGCCATGCAGGGAACTTACCCGGTGATCAGCCTTTCCTTTGCCAATATCAAGGAGATCAATTATAAGGACACACGGGACAAAATAGTACAGATTCTTGCCCGTGAATATGCGAGGTGCGCTTTTTTGCTGGAAGGAGACTGTCTGAACGAGCAGGAAAAGGAAATGTTTCGCAGAGTGACGGCAGATATGGGGGATGTGGATGCGACGCTGGCGATTCATCAGCTGTCGGAATTTCTGTGCCGCTATTATCAGAAAAGGGTTATTATTTTGTTGGACGAATACGACACTCCTATGCAGGAAGCTTATGTCCATGGTTATTGGGAAGAACTGGTGGCTTTTACCAGAAGTATGTTTAACTCTGCCTTTAAGACAAACCCGTGGCTGGAACGGGCGATTATGACCGGAATTACCAGAGTCAGCAAGGAGTCTATCTTCTCGGATCTGAACAATATTGAAGTGGTCACCACTACGGCAGGCAAATACGAAACGGCTTTTGGGTTCACTGAAGAGGAAGTGTTTACAGCTCTGGATGAATTTGGAATGGGGGAAGAGAAGCAGAAAGTCAAGTGGTGGTACGACGGCTTTATATTCGGCGGATGGAAGGATATTTACAATCCATGGTCAATTCTTAACCTGTTGGATAAACGAAAGTTCACGACTTACTGGGCGAATACCAGCTCCAACAGTCTGGTCGGGAAACTGCTCAGGGAGGGCAGCAGGGATGTGAAAGAGTCCTTTGAGAGCCTGATGAAAGGCGAACATCTCTGGGTTCCCATCGACGAGCAGATCGTCTATAATCAGCTGGACAATAACGAATACGCGATCTGGAGCCTGCTGGTGGCGAGCGGCTATCTGAAAATATTGGATTATGAGAAATATGAGGAAGATGATTTTATAGCTGAGCCCAAATATGAGCTGACGCTGACAAACCATGAAGTGGAGATCATGTTTAAAAGTATGATTCGAGGATGGTTTGCGGGGGATGTGTCAAATTATAACGCATTCGTCAGGGCGCTTCTGTCTGACGATCTGGATGCCATGAATGAGTATATGAACCAGATTGCCGGCAACACTTTCAGTTATTTTGACACTGGTAAGCGCGCTTCCGGGAAAGCGGAGCCGGAGCGGTTTTATCACGGATTTGTGCTGGGGCTGATGGTGCAGATGGAGGACTGCTACACGATCACATCCAACCGGGAGAGCGGGTTCGGCAGATATGACATCATGTTAGAGCCGAAAAAGGAAAATATGGATGCGATTTTGATTGAGTTTAAGGTATTTAACCCCAGAAGAGACAACAGCCTCGAAGACACCGTGCAGGCGGCGCTTTTACAGATAGAAGAGAAAAAGTATGCGCAGACACTCATTGCGAAGGGGATTTCGGAGGAGAGGATCCGGAAGTACGGTTTTGCGTTTGAGGGGAAGGAAGTTTTTATCGGGTAGACGAAAGGGCGTTCTGTGTAAAGTAATTCAGGAATCTCGAAAGGGCGTGCCAGGATTTTTCCATTGATTTTTTCAATTCGCTTATGGTGGGAGACCGGGCGGGGGATATTCTGACAGGCAAAGGGATGGGGATAGGAACGGTACTTTTGGAAAGCGGTTATGGAACGCGGAGATTGGAACAGGATGCACAGCCGGATTATAAATTGGAAGATTTGCGGTGTTGTCATTAGCTGACGTAGCCACATTTGATAGTGATTTTAACGGATGTATTAAATAATGAGATTTGAGCACAATAATTATCAAAAAAAGACGCGAATTAAAAAATAATCGACTTAAAATCTCAAAATATGAGACAGATACTCGCATTATGTCTTGGCATGTGTATAATAGTAATGGAAGGACATAAAATTTCATATTAGAAAAAGGAGTGGATGTCATGACTAAGTTTATAAGTAATGTAAACAAGTATTTATCAGTTATGAAGATTAAGCAGACTTACCTCAGCATGATCACTGGTATAGATAAGAGCAAGATGTCACGCTTATTGACTGGTTCGCAAGAAGAAAGTGGCACAGATATGGAAAAAATCGCATGTGGATTGGGGAAAAACGTGGAATTTTTTTTGGCGGATTCTATTAACATCCCACAAGCGGAAAGTTACGTAGTAAATAAAATTGCATTTTATGCCGGAGAACCATCGGAGAAACAGGAGCAGATTGCGCAACAGCTAATGGAACTGATGGAGAATATCGATGAAGTAATGAGCGCAAAAAGTCGATTCGAGCATGTGGCAAGAGGATAAGGCATGAATGTAGAACGTTTACGAAAGATTATTGCGTATAGTGATAAGAATCGTGAAGAAATATATTCTATGGTAAAACGATTCTGCTCGTTCGCCGGAATGGAATATGATAGCAATCTCCTTAACATTTTACAGATTGTTCGGTCATCATTTCAAAAGAAGGGATATTTTGTTTTTGAAATGCCGTTTGCCGATGATGAAATAGGAGCGTTATGTTATAGAGGAGACGGATTAGGGTATGTTGTGGTAAATACATCGCTGCCCAGAGTGAATGTGAACTAATCAGGGGTCTTGAATTAGAGCTGATTGCCGGGAATGTAATTTCGGAACGGCTGCTTAGCTATGACAGAGATCAAATCAGACAAAAACTAGCTGATTTATGGTTGGATGAAAGTATAATGGATGCTTCTAATAGGGATGACTACTCTCATATAGAGACTATTGTTGAGAGATTGGGAAAAGCGTATATTGAAGACGAATATATAAATGAGCGAACTGTCAGAAAAGCGCTTCGGAATATGCGTGAATTATATACGAAAATTAGAGGGGAGTAAGATATGGCAACGACATATACGGAAACCCCTGACAACTATTGCGAGATAGAGGTATCTATTATTACTAGGATTCAGGAGATTAAGAAAGTATTCTTCTGTGCGAAAAGCGTACTTTTTTATGATGCGTGTTCGTTTCAAAGGCATTCTAACTTAGCAGACAAAGAAAAGAGTATCTTGATAAAATACTTTAAAGAACGTGGAATAGTAATCTTTATAACAAGATGTATTTTGATGGAGTTAGCGGGTGATCAGCACAGGCTGACGGAAAAATACATTGATTTCATGAAAGAGTTGTATGATGCCGGAATCAAGGTTGTAATATTTAACGAAGAATATACCTATGATATTCTTTCGGAATGTTTTTCGACAGTTGAAAGAATAAATGAATTTTTGATGTGGGCTGTAAGAATGGTGAAAACACCAGTAAGTACAGTAGCGGATGCTCTAAAAGCAGACGAAAAACTTCATTCAGAAGTAATGGAAGGAAAGAATTTGAAGTCATCTGATTTATACCAAAGATTCTTTTCGGCCGTGGGGGGAAATAAGGAGCATGAAGACAATTTAGGGGAAGAATTAATATCGATATGTGTACATATTTTGTCTTATTTGCCTGGAGTGCCTGATGGGAAACTATGTGTATTAACGGATGATAAGGGTGCGGCAGGTAAGATTGATTCTGTGATGAGAAAAACCAATTTGCAGTATCGAGGGACCAAGATCATATTGTATAGTACGCCAAAGTTAGTACAGCATATGTTCCGGGAAAATGTGGAGCTATCTGAGGACGAAATGGTAGATCTTATTTCTCAGGGAACATCTGGGAATATAACGGTAATGGGAATTACGGCTTTCGATTTAAAAGTTGATGAAAAGATATCAATGTCTTGTATAGACCTTGCTCAAAAGATCATGGAGCCAAATGGAATAATAGTTGTGTTTTAGAAACACCACTTTACAACTCTTGAGCTAAGCTGTTTCTCCCAGACACAGTATGCGCAGGCACTTACGGCGAAGAGGATTCCGGGGGAGCGGATCAGAAAGTATAGGTTTGCGTTTAAGGGGAAGGAAGTTTTGGTCGGATAATGTGGGACAGTATTTTTTGGAAGTTAGGTTGAAGTAAAGTTTTGCATCTGATCTGCCGATAAACCATAAGACAGTCTTTTACTATTTTGACAGGGTGGACCCATTCTATGAAAAAATCAATGAAAAACGAGATAGAGAAGATGATCGGTCTGTTGGACAAGGCGCACGCCGCGTTCAAAAAGGCGATGGAGACAGGAAACAGGGACGTTGCATTGTCCCTGCTTGAACAGTGTCAGGACAGCGCGATTCAGATTGGCGGCATGATTGAGGACTCCGAGGGCGAGGGATTTGTCACGGTAGGGCTTCTGGAAAATTACTGTGAGATGCTCTATGAGACGTATGAGATGATCAGCAGGCAGCAGTCTGTCAATGTGAGTAAGGCGTACAAGAATCTACGCAGGGTATTGATACGGATAGAAAACAGCGTGAAAAATGACATTTCTGTCAGAACAATAGCGGTGTTTCTACCCTATAAGGCTTCCATGTGGGACAGCCTTGAGAGCGTATGGAGAGCGGCGGATGCTGATCCTGACTGTGATGCCTATGTGGTCCCGATTCCGTATTTCGATAAAAACCCCGATGGGAGTTTTCGCGAAATGCACTACGAGGGTGACCAGTACCCAAAGGAGGTGCCGGTGATCCGCTATGACGAGTGCGATCTGGGGGCGATGCACCCGGATGTTATTTTTATACATAATCCATATGATAATTATAATCATGTGACCAGTGTACACCCGGCTTTTTATACCGGGAATCTAAAAACATTTGCAGATAAATTAGTATATATATCTTATTTTATATTGGCAGAGGGCATGTATGAGAGTATGTGCGTATCGCCGGGGACGGTGTATTCCGATGTAGTGATAGCACATTCACAACGGGCAAAGGAGGATTATGTTCGCAATATCAAAGCGTGGTATCTGAGCGAGTCTGACATGCGCGGGCATGAGGTTGAGAAAATGCTCCGCGAGAAAATTTTGCCGCTGGGATCGCCTAAGATTGACAAGGTGGTGAATGGGCGGAGGGAGGACTACAGCCTCCCGGAGGAATGGAACACACTGCTGAAAGGGAAAAAGGCAGTTCTTTACAATACCGGCGTATCGGGTATCCTGCATGGCAATGAGCAGGAATTGAAGAAAATTAAGGATACAATCGAATTCTTTGCCGGCAGGGACGACGTGGTGCTGTGGTGGCGGCCGCATCCTCTGGCGGGCGGAACGATATCGTCCATGCGGCCGCAGCTTTTCGAGGAATACGTTACTGTGGTGGAGGAATATAAGGAGTCAGGCATTGGCATTTATGATGACACAGCGGATCTGCACAGGGCGCTTCTCTGGACGGATATGTACTACGGCGACGACAGTTCGCTGATTTACCTGTATGGTGTGCAGGGGAAACCGATCGTGAGACAGAATATTGACTGCCTTACGCAGAGTGACGTGTATAAAGGAGATGACAGTATCAGTTATAAGGTATCCTGTCTGGTCTCAGATTTTGTTTATTTTTCGGCATGGTGCTGTAATCGCCTTTTCCGTTTCGATATTTCGTGTGGACAAGTGTTTGATATGGCTGAAATATCACAGGAAATACATACGGAGTTTTCGCTGTACGGCAATATGATTTACGAGGACGGTGCGTTATGGCTCGTTCCGTCAAGGGCACATGCTTTGCTGGAATATCGTCTGAATACGGGCGAACAGAGAAGCTATGAGCTGCCGGACCGGATCAAGAGCTCGGCACGGATAGATGGCAGATTGTACATGATCTCTTCCGATTATAAAGGTTTATGGGTAATGGATTTTGATACAAAAAAACTGGTGAAGGAAGAGATTATTTATGAAAAGGAACCGGTGTTTCGTTTGAGTGATGAATACTATAATGATGATTTATATCTTTTAGACCATAAACTTTACTATTTGATTACGCATACCAATATGCTTGCGGTATACGACCTGAAACAGAAACGGGCAAAAACAGTGCTGATTGGGGAGGCAGACAGCCAGTATCAGAGATTGGCGTATGATGGCGGCTGTTTCTGGTGTTTGCCAAACAACAGCCGTTATAGAGTGGCATGCTGGGACGGTATGTCTGTGAGGGAAAGCTTCGGCAATAGTTATCCGAAGGGATTTTCCAACACTTATGGTTTTCTGCATACCGTATTTCGGACGGATGGCGTGTGGATTTTTCCATACATAGGGAATATGGCTTTGCGGATTGACAGAGAAACCATGAGGATGGAATGCGCTTTGAAACTGGACAGCATCTTAGGCACGGATCATCCTCGGATAGACTGTGTTCAGGAACTATCAGAAGGCAGGTTGCTGATAACGTCTTCTCTGGTCGGGATGGACACACGCATTACCGTTTTGGGCGCTGACTGTGAGGTCTTGGCGCAATATTCATGTGTCTGCCCAAACAGCGGGTGGAGGGCCACGGGTAGAATTTTTGAGAGACTGGACACGGAGAAATATACTTCGGCCCAAGCTTATCAGATAAATGAAGGAAATGTATATTCACTTTCCCGTGCATGTGACGAGCTGATTAACGATGATGCTGTTTTCCTGGAAGAAAAGAATTATTATAGAAGTCTTTATGCAAACAGCGACGGAACGGCGGGCGCTCGGATATGGGAGGAACTGAAAATATGTTAAATCTGAAAAATCCTTCTTATGCAGAGCTGGCAGAAAAGGTCGTGAGAGAAGACAAAGCCCTTATCGTGTATGGCGCAGGAATGATCGGACAGATTGTGGTTCCTGATATTTTGGAACAGTTTCAGATGAAAGACCGACTGGCTTTTTATGTTGACGCGGATACCTACAAACAGGGAAGGCGAGTTGTAATAAAAGAAACCGCATATGAGATTAAAAAACCTGACGAATTGAAAGCGTATTGTGAACAGAATAAAAATACTGTGATTCTGATTACAAACAGTCATTTTGAAGCTGTTCTCAGAGAGTTGGATACATTAGTGCAGCTCAATGGTGTGGATGCCTGTATCATACCGGTTATGCAGATCGAGGAGGCAAAAAAAGGAAAAGTGGCGAAGCCGGTCAGAGCCTCCAAAGAGATGTTGATTCCGAAAGTGATTCATTACTGCTGGTTTTCCGGGAAAGAGATGCCGGAAGGATTCAGGAAATGTATTGCAAGCTGGGAGAGATATTGTCCGGACTATGAGATCGTAAGATGGGATGAGAGTAATTATGATGTCAATAAAAACCGTTACATGCAAGAGGCGTATGAACATCAAAAATGGGGGTTTGTGACGGACTGTGCCAGATTTGATATCTTATATCGGCACGGCGGGATTTATATGGATACCGACGTGGAACTTGTGAGGAATCCGGACGAGCTGCTTTACCAGCCGGCATTCTGTGGTGTGGAAAAATGGGGCAATGTCAATACGGGCGGGGGTTGTGGCGCTGTGGCGTGGCATCCCATGATCAAAAAGATGTTGGAGGCAAGAGAGCGTCTTTCTTTCGTCAGGGAGGATGGGAAGCTGAATCTGGAAACTTGCGGCGTATACGAAACTGAAACTTTGAGGAAAGAGGGGTTTCACGTGGATAATCGGAATCAGATTATTTCAGGCATGACGGTTTACACTTCGGATTATTTCCATCCGTACGATTATATGAGCGGTGAACTTGCCATGACAGAGAATACCTTTTCTATTCATCATTTCAATGGGGGATGGCTTGATGAGAAAGAAAGGGAACAGAGAAAAAAGACGGTGGAGTGGTATCAGAAGATTCTGGAGAGAATGAAAGGCAAAATTGCCTGAAATAAGAGTAGATCAGGAGAGACAGGGGTGAAGATGGGATGCATACGGAATGGCAGCCCCGGATAAGTGTCATCATACCTATATACAATGCAGAATTATACTTAAAACAGTGTTTGGAGAGTGTGGTCGGTCAGACATACCGCAAACTGGAAATTTTGCTGGTGGATGACGGGTCAACAGATGGAAGCGCAGCGATGTGCGATACATATATGATGGCCGATTCGCGAATAAAGGTCATTCACAAAGAGAACGAAGGGTTAGTACGGGCGAGAAAGACAGGAGTCTCTCTGGCAGCAGGGGAGTATATCACATATGTGGATGCGGATGACTGGATTGACTTGGATATGTATGAAACCATTATGAGGAATATGACAGAACAGGACGCGGATATGGTCCTGTATGGGATGATAGAAGAGTATGAAGATCAGTCCGTGACTAAGGAAAATTTGTTGGTGGAGGGACATTACGCAGGGGAAGAAATCAAAGAAAAGATTTACCCGGGAATGCTTTGCAAAGACTTTTTTTTCCATGCCGGCATTTTGCCGAATCTGGTATGCAAGCTGGTCAGGCGGGAACTGCTGAGAAAAGTACAGCCTCTGGTCAGCGATGAGGTGGAAATGGGTGAGGATGCGGATTGCACGTTTCAAATGCTGCTACAGGCAGAAAGCATTCAAATATTACGGTATACACCCTATCATTATCGGAAACGGCATGATTCCATGGTGCGGAGCAGGACAGACTTTTCCCAGAGCATAAGTTTGTATAGGGATTTGAAGAAAGCTTTTGAAAAGAGCGCGGAACGGGAACGGCTGATGCCACAGCTCTACCACTATATGCTGTTCGTCCTGCTTTTGAAAGAAACAGAACGGTTTATGGGATATGAAGCTTTCGCGGGACGTTTTTTGAACAAAAGGGTAGTGCTGTACGGTGCAGGTGGCTTTGGACAGGAGATGTACCGTGCGCTGACAGAAGGGAAATGTGGTGAGATTGTTTGCTGGGTCGATAAGCGATACCGGATATATCGGGAGCTGGGGCTGCCGGTGAGCGCACCGGAGGAAATTACAGTCTGCGCGTATGACATGGTTTTTATAGCAGTGCTGGATACGCAGGTGTGCGGGAGAATTGCGGCGGAACTTGTAAAACAGGGTGTTGACGAAGAAAAAATAACCTATATCGAGCCGGCGCAATCAGAGATAGAGATTTTGTTATCTATTTTAGAAGCAGGAAGTACAGTCTGAACAGGGATGGAGATAATATGAAAGACAGACCAGAAATCAGTATCGTAATGCCTGTCTACAACGGGGAACGATATCTGCGTGAAGCGGTTGAAAGTATTATCGCACAGGATTTTGAGGAATGGGAACTGATACTTGTCAACGACTGTTCCACGGACGGAACGTCCGCCGTTATGGAGGAATATCAATCGAGAGACGGAAGGATACGGGTAATCCACAATGAGACGAACCAAAAACTCCCACGTTCCCTGAATATCGGGTTTACGCAGGCGAGGGGAAATTACTTCACATGGACGTCAGATGACAATAGATATAAGCCACAGGCTTTGGAGAAAATGTACCAGTATTTGGAGCTACATCAGGATACAGGGCTTGTATTTGCGGATATGGATTACATAGATGAAACCGGGGCAAAGACCGGCGCGGTTTCCAGAAACGCGGAGGAAATATGGAGCAGCAACTGTGTCGGCGCCTGTTTCCTGTACAGGCGAGAGGTGGCAGAAACTGTAGGCGGATATGACGCGGATTTGTTTCTGGTGGAAGACTACGATTACTGGCTGCGCATTGCAAAGTGTTACCCCGTAGCGCATCTGCCGCAATGTCTGTATGAGTATCGCAATCATGGAACCAGCCTGACACAGACGAGGGCAGAGAAAATAGAAAGACAGCTTTACAGGCTCAGATGCCGGGAACTGGATGTTCTGCTTTCACATGCGGGGGAGTGTGAAAAAGAGTCGCTGTTCATAGGTATGTGGCGGCAGGACGAGCAGAGGAAGGAGTGGCTGGAGAAAAAATTCTTCGGGGAAAAGGGACTTCCTAAGCCGCTTCAGTGGATCGAACGGAAAAGGATAATGGATGAAAATAAAAAGATTATTCTATTCGGCGCGGGCGTTTTTGGGAAAAAGGCGCTGGGTTATTTTGGGGAAGAAAGGGTCGCTTACTATGCGGACAATAATACTGAGATGACAGGAAACTTGGTAAACGGAATAGAAGTTCTTTCCTTTTCACAGTTAAAGGCAAATGCGGACAAATATCAGATTGTAATTTCTGTGGATACAGGGAAGATTCCTGTACTGGCGGCTCAGTTGGAGGGAAACGGCATTACAGGATATGGGATCTATCTGGAAAATACAAATTATCATACCACGGAGGAGGGGCAAAAGTGAAACAATATGTGTTATTTGGCGGCGGTGTTTACGCTGAGGGTGCGATTCAATTATTGGGGAGAGAAAATATAAAGATGATTTTGGACAATGATCCTTCTAAATGGGGAACGGAACTGGAGCAGCTCACCATTTGTTCCCCGATGGAAAAAAAGGAGGAGCTGGCAGACTATACGGTTGTTGTCAGTGTATCAAAGAAATATCAGCAGCAGATTGTTGATCAGCTGAAAGAGCTGGGCGTTGCTTCATGTAGGACAATTCAGGATGTGCGGGCAGAGAAAATCAGGGAACGCAGGGCATCTGGAAAAGATTATATCAGTGTGTATAACAAAGCGATTCACTGGATACAGGAGAATACCATTGATGGGCAGGCAATAGCGGTTTGCGCCGGAGAAGGTAAGAAAGCTTATCCGGAGGTCACGGGGTACTATATTCAGACGCTAATCTGGTGGGGATATCGGGAGTTGGCGCTTGCGTACGGCAAATGGCTGTGTAGTATTCAGAAGGAGGACGGTTCATGGTATGACTCGGATGATAAGGCGCCCTATGTCTTTGATTCTGCGCAGATTTTGAAGGGGCTTCTTGCGATCAGGGATGTGTATCCACAGGCAGACCAGCATATCAAAAAAGGCTGCGACTGGATTTTGGGAAATATGCAGGAATCCGGCAGATTGACTACGCCATGCAAGGATGCATGGGGAAGCAGCCGGGTGTGTTCAGAATTGATACATCTGTACTGCTTATCGCCTTTGGTGGAGGCTGCAGAAGTCTATGGTATGTCACAATACAAAGATGCCGCATATAAAATCCTAAATTACTATAAATCAGAATGTCACGATGAAATAATGAATTTTAATCTGCTGTCACATTTTTATGCCTATGTCATGGAAGGGCTGCTTGATATGGGTGAAAAAGATATGGTTTGTGAAGCTATGGAAAAGGTTGCTGTTTTGCAAAAAGATGACGGGGCTGTTCCGGGCTACAAGGATGTTTCGTGGGTATGTTCCACCGGGCTTTTTCAGTTTTCGCTGATTTGGTTCCGACTGGGAGATGTGGAAAGAGGAAATAAAGCATTTGCCTATGCATGTAGTCTGCAGAATGAATCTGGCGGATGGTATGGAAGTTATTTAGCAAAAGACAAAACGGACGAGAGAAACGACTATTTTCCAAATAGAGAGATTAGTTGGGCAGTAAAATTTTTTTTAGATGCACTTCACTATAAAAATCTGACGGGATTCAATTTGTGTGCGGATATCTTTATTAATCGCATCGGTAAGGAAGACGGACGCTATCAGATTATAAACGATTTGGTATCAAAAGCGTGCATGGAAAAGGAAAAGACGCTTAAAGTTTTAGACGTTGGGTGCGGTAAAGGAAGGTATTTAAAGAATCTTTTGGAGGATAAATCAGAAAATGAGTATTATGCAGTAGATTTGTCGGTTAATGTTATGAAATACATAGAATCCGAGCGGGTAGTTAAAAAAGAGGGATCATTAACGTATATTGATTATCCGGACGAGTATTTTGATGTTGTATATACATGCGAAGCACTCGGTTTTGCTATAGACACAAAAAGCGTTGTCAGAGAAATGGCGCGTGTTACGAAAAGGGGCGGCAGGATTGCTATCATTGATAAAACGGAGGAAGAGCTTGGAAGAATGGAGCTTATGGAGTGTGAACAGTGGTTTGATATCAATGAATTAAAGAGAATCATGTCTGAATACTGCTCAAAGGTAGAGGTGATCAAGCGAATTGATTATGAGCAGGAGAAGAATGACAATCTGTTTTTCGCATGTATAGGAGTAAAGTAAAGAATAAATCAGTGTTTGCTTATATGCTATGAGAAAGAGTAGGAGAGGAGAATCGCAGTGTCAAATCCGGCAGTACTTTTATTGGCAGAGACAAAAATACAAGGGAAAAATGTACGAATTGAAGATAATTTGGGCGAAGCGATACATATTCATATTGGGGAATTCAGATTTAGTCTCTCCATAAATGAGTTTTTGAAAATCTCATCCGAATTTTTGGAAGGGATTGACGGTATTTTAAGGACAAGCAATTTATCACTGGATACGTTTGATAAGAATGCGCTTGACTGGGGATGGCTGGCAAGATATTCGGAAATAGAGAAGGTAGAAAAAACGACAGTATTGCTGGGTGATTTATTTACGATAAAAGGCGTGGAGGACTGTCCGGGAATGACAAGGATAGTTCCAGTAAGTGAAGCGCCAAAGCTACAAGAATTAAATAATGCGGAAAATAAATATATAAAGAATAATGACCGGCTTTGTTCTATCATGAAAAAAATTAGAAAGGAAGGATATCCGTTTGATAATAAATTGATTATGATCAATCAATATAATCAAATATATGATGGAGATCATAGGGCAGCTTGCCTTATGTATTTATATGGTCCGAAAAAGGAAATACCTGTCATTCGGATATATTTTTCGACTGAAAAAACAATAGAAGAGCAGAAAGAACGTGAAAAGATCGCGATTCAGAAATACAACGAAGATAAATTAACGAAAGATAATGAAAAAAAACAATGGTCGGAAGAGGAAAATATTCTTGACATTTCGTTCAAAGAATTTGCGCAAAGCTTGATATGTCAAGATACGGATTTTTATGTTATCAATTGCGCGATGAAAAATCATGAGAATGAGTTGACGGCAGATAAAGTAATCATTATCCAGCAGGGAAAAATGATCGATCTGTGTAAGAAATTTCACATTTCTTATTATGGGAAAAATTATTACAGATATTATAAATTTTTGTATTCAATGCAGAGAGGTGTAAATATCAAATTGAATGACTGTACAGTCATGCTGTTTGACCGCTTGTGCTGTAAAAGTAAATTTGAAAATGCATTTATCCCTCTCGATAAAATTATTCAAAAATATGTATGGGATGAAAGGGTATATGATGCAGAGGATTCCTTATATGCTGCCGGAAATATGACAACATTAATTTTTAGATTGGTAAATGGAGTTTTTAATAAAAGCCAGTTTGATGAGGAAGATATCGCATATATTCAGGGACATTCAGAATATTTACAAAGGGAGGAAATGAAGCGTTTGCTGAAACCGATATTCTTTTCTTATACGGATAAGTTTCTCGAATTGATTATAAATAATGATTATGAGTTGGCGATTGCTGAACATGTAAAAAATATGGGTTATTGAAAGGAAAAGGCTATGGATTGGAATTCGGTAGATGATTTACTGAAAGCTATGGACAGCATAGAGTATGTTTTTCTCAGGAACTGGGATTCTATCAGGGAAGCCTGTGAAGAGGGAGAGGACTGGGATGTTTTGTGCCTGGATAAGGAAGCCATGGTAAATATAACTCATGCGATTCCTTTGAATCAACATACTGATTGTTACAATTTTTATACCTCTGTAGGAGGAAAAAAGCTATTGCTTGATATCAGATGTGTCGGAGATGGGTATTATGATAAACCGTGGGAAGAAGTAATGATAAAAAATCGTGTTAAAACAGAGGGCATTTATGTCTTATGCAAGGAAGATTATAATTACTCTATTTTATATCATGCATTATTACAAAAAAGAGAGAGAGACGGTGCTAAATATAATCAAATGTTAAGAGAACTGTTTGACGAAAGCAATAAAGAAAAATGGATCGGTAATTTGGCGCAGTTTTTAATAAAAAAAGAATATCAGCTAGTGCTGCCATTAGATGAAGGAGTCTATATAAACAGGAGGCTTTACAATCAATTGGGGGAGATGATGAATGGGAGAGAAAATTAAAAATTTAAGTACATTTGAGTTTGGCGGAAAGGAAATTTTCATTGAACTAAATGAAGGATATGATCGAAATTATGCAAAATATGATATTCATATACAAAGTGAATCAATACAATACTGCCTGACAGATAGAGAATATATAAAATTTGCCTCAGCAATGGCGACGGCGAGGAGGAATTTAGAGAAACTGAAGGGAGGAGAAGTGTGAATGGCCAGTAAGAAATATGAGAATGTGTACTGGTTTTTATTAGATGGTCTCCGCCCGGATTTTTTACGTATCGGTCAGGAAAGAGAAAAACAGAATTTTATTGATAAGCTGTGTGCCAGGGGAACTGTTTTTGACCATGTAGTAACCGCAGGTGGCGGAACCTACACTTCCATGCATGCCATTTTTACCTCACTATTGCCATCTTATAACGGAGTGGCTGGGTGGGATATGAGTGCGCTCAGGAATTTTAACCAGAATATTTTTACGATGGCCGACTATTTTCAGTTAGCCGGCTACGAAACATTTCACTATTGCGACATGGATTCTGCAAGGGATGTGCCGATGCCGGGGTTCCAAAGATGGGAGGGTGGCGGCTATAAACCGGGAAGAGTGCTGAGAAATACGGAACTGGCGAGATCGGAACGACGCAATCGGTTTATTGAGGAAGTAAATACATGTAAGGCAAATAAGTTTGTGTATCATCATATGGAACTGCTACATGAATTGAATAGTGAGCTGGGAACTTGCTGGATGAGTGAAGACTATGCAGGAAATATTGAGATCACAGCGAAAGAGTTTGAACGGATATTTTGCGAATATGATATTGGGGAAAAAGATCTTATTATAGTCGGCTCCGATCATGGTGTAATTCTGGATATGGATTTTATCAGGGATAAGGCGGAGAATGGGCATCGCCAGTATGAGCAGTCGGTCAAAGCACTTTTTGCACTGATTGGAAACGGCATTCCGTCACAGTACCTTTTTCAACCCATTTCGGCGTTGGACGAATTGCCTACTATTTTGCATCTGGCGCTGGGAGAAGAATCCCCTGTATCCGGGCAGGGAAAGGATCGTTATGACTATTTGTTTTCCGGGAAGTACGAAAATGGCATTTTCTTTAGAGAAGCGGGAACCTGGGGTACGGCGCGCGAAATGTGGAGTTCTGTGAAATCAGACAGCTTCTATTTGCGTGACGGCAAGTGGAAATATGTGTATCGGACAGATAATTCCCAGGACGAATGGCTGATTGATCTGGAGAAAAATCATGATTATGAGGTGAATCTGAAAGACAAATATCCGGAAATTGCTGAAAAGTACCATCGGATACTGGGCGAAATGATTGAAGGAGCAGGCAGCTTTCAATATAAATCGCCATTTGCATTCAGTAAAGAAGATATTCAGCCTGTTTTTTCGCTGATTTTGGATATGGATGAGATAGAAGATGCGACGATAGAGTCACTTTTAGATATGGGCGGGCCATATTATGAATTGATTGTAAGAGAATCAGAGACGACATTGAAATATCGGAATCAATATAAGGTGAAATATGCTGAAAATTTTGAGACTGAGAAATTACAGGAAACTTGCCGAGGAGAGTGGCTCGTCTATATCACAGAAAACGGGGAGTGGTCGGAATATTTTCTGTCTGATTTATATCGTTATATGAAATGTCACCGTAACAGAAATGTGAAAATTGCAGGTGAGCATTATGCGGCGATAAGAAAAGAAGAAGCGGCCGTTTTTTCGGGGATTACATTGCATGAAAAGAATCAGGTCAGGGATATCCGTTATCTTCATAAAAACAATCTGGACAGGAAATATATTTTATTTGGATGCGGAGATATTGGAAAAGAGGCTGTATCTTACTTCGGAGACGCCAATGTCGCATTTTTTGCAGATAATAATGCCGGTATGACAGGCAGGAAAGTATGCGGAAAGAGAGTGCTCTCTTTTGAGGAGATGAAAGCGGTTCGTCAGGATTACACGGTTATGATTACGACAAAGGCAGTTTATGCCAATGAAATCAGTAAACAGCTGGAAGACAATGGGATTTATGATTACTGGAAATTTGAAGAATACGAGAGGAGAAATCCGGAATCCTGTTGGGAAAGCGGGTACCGGGTGGTAAAAAATGAACCTAAGTGAACGGTACCAGAACAAATTAGCGAAAGAGCAGAGGTTTGAAGAAGTTGGACTGGATCATGTCCTCCTGCAGATGGAAGTGACGAATGCGTGCAACCACAGGTGCTATTTCTGCCCGAATGCCGACAGTATCCGCCCCACGAAAATGATGGGCTATGATTTTGCTGAAAGGATCATGAAGGAATGCGCGGATTTTCTGGGGAATGGGAAGAAGATCTGTTTTCATATGAATGGAGAACCTCTTCTGTACAAGCGTCTTTCGGATCTTGTGAAGCTGTCAAAGGAGCTGGGGTATGAGTATTCCTTTGTGACCACCAACGGGTCTGTAGCTGCGGACGGACTGCTAAAGGATTTGTTCGATGCAGGTCTGGACAGTATCAAATTTTCAATAAATGCTGGCACGAAAGAGAGCTATTTGAAAATCCATGGACGTGATGACTTTGAAAAAGCGGTTCATGCGCTGGAGTTTGCTTCTGCGTATCGGGAAGAGAGCGGAAAGGATTACAAAATCTTCGTTTCGTGTGTCGGAACGAAAGATAATTATTCCGAGCTGGAGGATTTCGCCGCATACGCAGAGCCGCTATGCGATGAGATTGTATTTTACTATCCATGCGGATATGCCGGACAGAACAATGAGCTGGCAAAAGAACTGCGGTGTGACCTGTCGGGTCTTGACATTAAGACCTTTGATATTAAACATACCTGCCCATGCCCGGTACTCTGGAACTCAATCAATGTAACGTGCGAAGGTTTCCTGGCGCTGTGCTGCAGTGAATCGGATAATCGTCTGATTGTGGAGGATCTCAATAAAAAGGGAGTCAGGGAGGCATGGCTTGGCAAAAAAATGCAGGCTATCAGAGCGCTTCACACAGCGGGAAATATTCGGAACACGCCTTGTTTCTCCTGTATCAGTGAGACGGTGTATGAAGAGGAAGAGACTGATAAAGAGCTGTTTGCGCTGGCATTGGAGCAGAGAAAACAGAATACGCGGATTAAGAAGAACATTGCGAATATTGACTATGACCAGACTTTGAACTTTTTTAACAGGAGGGCGGATAAATATAAAGAAGAAAATCCCTATTCTGTGACGATGTATCAGGATAATAATCCAATACTGGTTGAGGAGCGGAACAGGGCGGAAACAGAAAAGCTGCTGCCCCTGCTGCGGCTGGATGCCGGATCAAAAGTTCTGGATCTTGCCTGTGGAATCGGTCGGTGGTCTGATGCAATTACGGTGCAGATTGAAGAATATTGCGGGATGGATTTCAGCGAGAATCTGATTGCGCTTGCGAAGAAAAGGTTCCATGAGGCAAACAGGTCGTTCTGCGTAGGATCAGTGAATCATTTACAGGGAGTTCTTGCCAAGAACCAGAAAGGCAGGTTTAACAGGATTCTCCTGATTGGGATTCTGATGTACATAAATGACGGGGATTTGTTGTCTGTTATGAATCAATTGGCAGAAGTGTCAGAGGACCATACGGTCATATGTATTAGAGAACCTCTGGGAATAGATGAAAGGCTTACGTTAAAAGGATTTTACTCGGAAGAGCTGAAAGATCATTACAATGCGATTTACAGGACTCGGGATGAGCTGATGCGTATGCTTGATGACACGCTGATAAAAGCCGGATTTCGGATCACGCAGAAAGGATTCCTTTTTTCGGAGGATGAGTTAAATAACCGTAAGGAAACCGCCCAGTATTACTTTATTTTGGAGAGGTGAGTATGTATCAGCAGTCTATAGGGATTATAGGAGGTTTCGGAGCCTATGCTACGCTTGGCTTTTACCGAAGCATATTGGAGGCTTTCGCGTCAGACAGCGAGCGCAATTATCCGCATATTTATATGGATAATGACTTTACGATGCCGAGCAGGACCAGAGCGCTGTTATATGGTGAGGGCTATGATGAGGTTGTTCGGATGATAGCGTCATCCATGAAAAAAATGGAGCTGCTTGGTGCAGATTACATTGTGATGGTATGCGGGACAGCCCATGCCTTTCTGCCCGATGTCTATAAGCTTGTCCCAGGTATCAGGGAAAAGGTTGTGAACATCATTGAGGTTCTGAGAGAGCGCCTGCTGCAGGAGTCCGTGTCAAAGATGCTGATCATCGCGGCGGAAGGGACACTACAGCAAAAGGTATATCCGAAATATCTGAGCCCCTTGGTGTGTGTGAATCCTGAAGAGCGATATTATGATGAAATCCGCTACTTTATAGAAAGTGTAAAGAGAAATTCCATGGAAGAGGAGACGTTTCGGAGATTCCATGCATTTCTGCGCGGGTTTGGCTGCCGGGATGTGATACTGGGATGTACGGAATATCCGATTCTGGTAGATTCCATAAGAAAGAGCCGGTATGTGGAGGAGATTGCAGATTACCGCTTTTGGGATCCGCTGACGCTGACTATACAGAAACTGCAGACAATAATGAAGTAGGTGATGAATTATGAGCAGGTACATATTTTTATTTGACTTGGATTCCACAATCACAAGGCAGGAAATCCTGCCAACGATTGCAAGGGAAGCAGGCGTATATGAACAGATGAGCGCCCTGACGGAGAGCAGCATGCGTGGAGAAATTCCGTTTAAGCAGAGCTTTTTGCAGAGGGTGGAACTGCTGAAGAAAGTACCAGTGTCGCAGGTACAGGAAATCGTAGCGAACATTGTTCTGAATGAACAGCTTGTGGAATTTATGGAAACCTATAAGAACAGAAGCTATATTGTGACCGGGAATCTGGATGTGTGGATCGACCGTCTGATTGAAAAATTGGGGATGGAAAAGAATGTATTCTGCTCCAAGGCACTGACAGAAGGGAATTATGTGCAGGACGTCTTTAACATCGTGGACAAGGACGCCGTGATCAGGCAGATGGTTCTTCCCTTTGTAGCTGTCGGAGACGGGAACAACGATGCGGAAATGATAGAGGCGGCTGAGGTGGGAATTGGCTACGGAGGTGTCCGCCCGGTAGCTCCGTCGGTTCTTGAATGTGCCACACATGTGGTGTACCAGGAAGATAAATTGGTTGATTTTTTATATAAACTGGCATGAGGGAGATAAATTATGAGTTTTTCCAGAACAATTATCATAAGCTGTGCGGGCATGGGAAATCGTCTGGGATTGGGAACAACCAAGGCGTTGGTGGAAGTTGACGGCAAACCGCTGATTATCAGGCATCTTGAGTATTTAAAGGAGGAGCCGGATGTCCGGGTGGTGGTTGGATACCAAGCGGAAAAAGTGATAGAAACGGTAACTGCATACAGAAAAGATGTCCTGTTTGTATTTAACCATGATTTCCGAAATACCGGAACAGGAACCAGCGTAGCGCTGGCATCGAAGTATGCGAATGAATATATCCTTTCCCTAGACGGGGACATGCTGATCCATCCTGAGGATATGGAGAAAATTCTGTCCTGTGAACATGAGTTTGTGGGAGGTAACCCAATAGAGTCGGATGACCCGTGGATGCTGCAGACCTTTGAACAGGATGGGAAGGAGATGGTGAGCGCTTTTTCACACTGTATGGGGAATTATGAGTGGAACGGTGTCACGCAGATGATTTCGAGCAAGTTAATCAATGGAAACGGACATGTTTTCCAGCTGCTAGAGCCATACCTTCCGGTGCCGTTTATGGAGTTACGGACGAGGGAAATTGATACGATCAATGATTACGAGCGGGCGACAAAATGGGTGTGCAACGGTTTTCAATAAGGATAAATATGTGAGTGGAGAGAACAATGAACAATAAGAACGAGTGGAAAAAGATCTGGGACAAAAAGGAATTTGCATCAGATGGGCATAAGGATCTGGAAGACCTGTTTATGCAGATGAAAATTGCGGATGGCTATGACGCCCTTGGGGAGCTTAAGATTACTTATGCAGATTTTAAGGCACAGTTTGACGACATGTTCAGACATCTGACGGATAATGGTAACGGGAAAACGATTCAGCCAAAGAGTGCATTTGAAGTGGGGTGCGGCTGCGGACCGAACCTTCTGCTTATGCAGGACAGGGGACTTTCGGTAGGAGGAATGGATTATTCAGAAGGCTTGATTCAGAGTGCCGGAAAATATATCAGGACAGACGACCTGACGGTGGGGGAAGCCAAGAACCTGCTGACAGAGCCCAAGTATGATCTGGTGTTTTCTAAGGGCTGCTTCTGTTATTTTGAATCGGAAGATTATGCCGAGCAGGTTATGAAGCTGATGCTGGAAAAAACAAATTTCTCTATCGGGATATTGGATCTCTTTGATGAGGAAAAGGAAGAGGAATTTCTGGCATACAGAAGGCAACATATTGAAAATTATGATGAAAAGTATAAAGGGCTTGGGAAATTATTTATTTCGAGAGACTTCTTTGTCCGATTTGCCATGCGGGAGAATCTGGATATCACCTTTACTCAGACGAATCTTGCCGGATATTGGAACAATGAGTTTATATTCAATGTGTTTATGCATAAGAAATAAGGAAAGCAAGGAAGATGGACAGGAAAAAAATAATTTTATTTGGTGCGGGACGGGATGGAAGGGCAGCGCTTATTTCTTTCGGCAGAGAGAATGTGTTGTGTTTTTGTGATAACAATCCCGCTCTGTGGGGAAAACAGATAACGGGCAAGAAAGTAATAGCGCCCGCCGAATTGAAAACGCATGAAAGGGATAGTGTTATCATCCTGGCGGCGGAAGATAAAATTTGTGACGAAATGAAGCGGCAGCTGCAGGAGGAGCTGCAGATTGACCGTTTCCTGTACTGTAAAGATTTAAAGAAGTATCTGCGTGCACATGGTACAATAGATGATTTCCTGACGAATCAATGCGGGGACGCGGATATCTACAGGCTGATGTATTTGTCTGCGGAAGACCGCATAGGACGGCTGCGGGAACAGATTGATTTTTTCCGTACCTATGCAGATATCAGGAATGTGACACCGGCTGTGGGAGAGCTCAGGGAACTGCAGATGGAGCTGTTGGAGGCAGGCATAAGATTTGAAAAGGAAGTTGCCGGATTAGGTTTGACGTTGATGATTGAGGGTGGTAATCTTGTTGGCGCGATACGCTATGGGGGGTTTGTTCCATGGGACGACGATATTGATTTCATGATGCTTCGTGAAGATTATGAAAAGCTGATTGTCCATTACACAGAAAAGAACCGAGTATGCGTGTCTGACGCGCTGCTTTATGATCATAAACAGGTTTTTGAAGAGGCGGAGCAGATGTTAAAAAATGAGAATGATTTTATTCTATGCCGGAATGGTTTTTATCTGAAAGTTTTCGTGCCGACAGAGGATGAAAACTATGTGACGCTGGATGTTTTTCCAGAGGATTTTTATAAGGAGAATGTGGAATATCAGGAGGTTGTCGCCTTTATAAAGGATACCGCGGAGCGTGCGGACCAGGTAAAGACAGTCAAGGAGATGGTGGATTTTTATGATGACCTGAGAAAAACAAGCGGGCTGATTTCCGATACGCCTACTTCGAAACTGCAATATGGATTGGAGTGCACGCAGTTTCTTTTGAAGCCGGGACGTGTTTTTCATAAATATGGAGAAATGTTTCCACCTATCAGGATTCGTTTTGAGGAGCATGAGTTTTGGGCGCCGAATCAGCCGGAGGGATATTGCAGGGATCAGTATGGTGATATCTGGCAGTGGCCTGCTGATGCAGGGAAACGGACGCACGGGAAATAAAGGATAATGGGCGGGGGTAAGGATATGCAGGCTTTAATCTTAGCAGCGGGAATGGGAAAGAGGCTGAAAGAACTGACTCAGAGTAATACGAAATGCATGGTGAAAGTCAACGGTGTGACGTTGATTGACAGGATGCTGCACCAGCTTGACGGGCTGCATCTGTCAAGGATTGTGATTGTAGTCGGCTATGAGGGTCGAAAACTGATCGACTATATTGGGACACTTCATATTCTGACGCCGATATGTTTTGTCAATAATCCGGTCTATCACAAGACGAACAATATCTATTCTCTGGCGTTGGCAAAAGAATATCTGATGCAGGAGGATACGCTTCTTCTGGAGTCAGACCTGATTTTTGAGGAAAGCATTCTTCACATGCTCCTGGAGGATGAGCGGGAGACGCTGGCTGTGGTGGACAAATATGAGAGCTGGATGGACGGGACATGTATCCGGCTTTTTGAGGATGATACCATACAGACTTTTGTGCCGGGAAAGGAGTTTGTTTTTGCCGATACCTCCGCATATTTTAAGACAGTGAACATCTATAAGTTCAGCCGCCATTTTTCGGAAACTCACTATGTTCCCTTTCTGGAAGCGTACTCCAAGGCGCTTGGAAATAACGAGTATTATGAGCAGGTACTTCGTGTGATTGCAATGCTGGATGAACCGGAGATCAGGGCAATGAGGCTGACGGGACAGCAATGGTATGAGATCGACGACATTCAGGATCTGGACATTGCCGCTTCTCTCTTTGCGCCTGACGGGGAGGCAAAGCTTTCAGAGATACAGGGAAGGTATGGGGGATATTGGAGATATCCGCGTATGATTGATTTTTGTTATCTGGTCAATCCCTATTTCCCGCCAAGGCGGCTTATGAATGAGATGAAGGCGAACTTTGAAACGCTGCTTACCCAGTATCCTTCCGGGATGCGTGTCAACAGCCTTCTGGCAGGCAAAAATTTTGGCGTCAGGCAGGAGCATATTCTGGTGGGAAATGGAGCAGCAGAGTTGATCAAATGTCTGATGGAGCAGATGGATGGAAAGATTGGATTTATCCGTCCGACATTTGAGGAATATCCGAATCGCTGGGATGAGGAAAAGAGCGTCTTTTACAGACCGCCGAGTGAGGAGCTGCATTATACGGCAGATGATCTTATGACATATTTTGAGGGGAAAGAGATTGGGACACTTGTGCTGATCAATCCAGATAATCCAAGTGGCAATTACATACCCCATGCAGACGTTCTGCGTTTAACGGCATGGTGTAAGAGGAAAGGCATCAGGCTGATTTATGATGAGAGTTTTGTGGATTTTGCAGATGAGACGGATGTTTCGATGATCCGGGATGAGATATTGTCTTTGTATGAAGGGCTGGTGGTTGTGAAATCCATCTCAAAATCTTATGGGGTTCCGGGGCTGCGTCTGGGCGTTCTGGCATCTGCGGATAAGGAGCTGATTGCAGGACTGAAAAAGGAGGTGGCGATCTGGAACATTAACTCCTTTGGAGAGTTTTACATGCAGACGGCGGAGAAGTATCGGAAGGACTATGAGGAGGCTTTGAAGAGGATCAGAAGCGTGCGGAAGGATTTGGCGGAGGCGTTGGGAAAATGTCAAGCGCTGCGGGTGTTCCCCTCCCAGGCAAACTATATCATGGTGGAACTGGTGAACGGAATGACGGCCAGAGAACTGACCAAGAAACTGCTTGAGAAACATAATCTTCTGATCAAAGATCTGACGGGTAAAATAGATGGCACAGACAGACAGTTCTTACGACTGGCGATCAGGGATGAGACGGATAACGAAAAGCTTTTGGAGGCGTTGAGGGCAGAATTAGAAGGAGGACAGGATGGGAAACAGATGGAAAGAGATATGGAATAAAAATAAGGAGTTTACCCTCTCAGACATGGATGGAGAGGAGTTTGATGTTTACAGCAGGTTAAAGGGGCTGGATGGATTTGACGTGAGCGTAGAGGATGCGGAGGCTTATTTCCGCAGATTTTATGATATGACGATCAAAATGTGGGAGCATATCCAAAGCGAGGAGACCATTCATTCGGTCTATGAGGTAGGGTGCGGGAGCGGACCGAACCTGTACCTGTTACAGAACAGGGGTATGAGAGTTGGCGGAATTGATTTTTCGGCCTCCCTTTCCGATATTGCCAGACAGATCGTGAAAGAATCGGACAGCATTCGTACAGATGAAGCGATCAATCTGGATACAGATGAAAAATACGACGTCGTTTTCTCTGACGGGGTGTTCGCTTATTTTTCAGATGAGACCTATGGACTGAAAGTACTTGAGAAGATGTATGAGAAGGCTTCGAAGGTTGTTATGGTCTCGGAGGTGTTTGACAAGTCGATGAAACAGGAGTGTGAGGATTACAGGAGAAAAATGCTTGAAGGATATGAAGAGCGTTACCGTGGTCTGGATAAGGTGTTTTATGAGAAAGATATGTTCAGGAGGTTTGCCGAGGAACGGCAATGCAGGATTGAATTTGAAAATGTAGAAAACGAATATTACTGGAACAGCAGGTTTTTATTTCACTGTATTATTTATAAGGGATAATGATGCAAGGAGATGAGGAAAGTTATGGATTTTGAACTTACAGCATCCATGATGTGCGCAAACTATTGCTTCTGAAAAATAGACACAAGGGAAAGTGACTTATGAACATTGCGTTAATTCTGGCAGGCGGCACAGATCCGCAGTTTCGGATGAGTGTTCCGAAGCAGTTTGTGAATGTATATAACCGCCCTGTCATCGTCTATACATTGGAGATTTTTCAGCAGCATAACGATATCGATGCCATCATGGTTTCCTGCCTGGATGGCTGGCAGGAGATGGTACGGGCGTACGCAAAACAGTTTAACATCAGCAAACTGAAGTGGATTGTTGCCGGAGGTCGGGATGGGCTGGAATCTGCCGGTAACGGTATCATGGCTTTAAAAAAGGAGTGCCGGGATGACGACATCGTTGTGATTCACGACTCGATCAGACCGCTTGCCACAGAAGAACTTATTACAGACAGCATCCGGGTATGCAGACAGCACGGGATGGGTGTTGCCGCAGTGCGGACCATGGATACGATTATGCGGACCATGGATGGTCAGGTGGGAACAGAGAGCATATCCCGCTATAAAATTATCCGCATTCAGACTCCGCAGGCGTACCGTCTGGATTATATTACAGACATTTACCAAAGAGCGATGCAGGCAGGCATTGTGAAGGCAGTGGATATGAACAGTGTCATATCCAGACTGGGAGAGCCTGTTTACTTTTCGAGAGGCTCCGATTTGAACCTTAAGATCAATACGGTGGAGGATGTGGAGATGTTTAAAGCGTTATACAGGATGCAGAAGGAGGCTCCCGGTGAGGTGTGAGCGGGGGACATAGGCAAAATGACGATTGCATTGATTTTAGCAGGCGGAAGCGGCACAAGAACGGCGCAGGACGTCCCAAAGCAGTTTTTTAACGTATATGAAAAGCCTGTCATTATCTATACGCTGGAAGCATTTCAAAAGCATCAGGATGTTGACGGGATCGTGGTTTCCTGTCTGGACGGCTGGCAGGAGCTTTTGCGCGTGTTCGCAAAGGATGCGGGGATCACGAAACTGCAATGGATTGTGGATGGCGGAGAAAACGGACAGGCGTCTGCCAGAAACGCACTGGAAGAGCTGAAAACCGTTTGCGGCGAGGACGACATTATTGTGATCCATGACGCGATCCGTCCGATGATATCGGAGGACATCATATCCGACTGTATCGCCAAGTGCAGGCAGTATGGTTCCGGGCTTGCCGCCATGCGGTGCCAGGAGACGATCATCAGTACGGAGGATGGCTTGAAAGGCAGTCGGGGAATCAGCAGGAACAGTATTATGCGCGTGCAGACGCCACAGGCTTATCGGTACGGTCGGGTTATGAGAGCGCATGAGGAGGCGGTGAAGCGGGGCGTTACCGATGCGGTGTACACAAATATGCTGATGCTGGACATGGGAGAAACCCTTTACTTTTCAAAGGGATCTGCAAAAAATATTAAGATTACGACGATGGAGGACGTGGAAATTTTCACGGCAATCTGCCGGATGGAAAAGGAAGACTGGGTGAAATAAGGAGAAGGATTTATAGCCGAAAAAAGCGTGGGAGGGAGATTGGTTCCGTGCGTAAGTATCAGAGACAGCAGATAGAAAACAGGGTAGCACACCTGCATGATTATCATCAGGAAAGCAGGAACCATTTGTCCCGAAACGACTTTCCCGTGACACGGGATATTCTGGGCAGATGTCAGAAGCTGGCGATTGAAATCGGGGAATCCATTGAGCAGACAGAAGGAGAGGGGACAGAGATGGTCTCTTTCCTGGAACAGTACTGCGAGAGGGTTTATCAGGTCAGCGAGCAGATGCAGGAAATGACGGCGCAGAAGGCATATAGATATCTGGAAGGGATTCTGATCAAAGCTGAAAATGAGATCAGACGTATTCCAGTCAGGAAGGAAGTGGTTTTCCTGCCCTACAAGGCAAGTATGTGGGATTCTCTGGAAAGCGTATATCTGGCGGCGAAGGAGGATGAGCAGTGTGACGCCTATGTAGTGCCGATTCCCTATTACGATAAAAATGCGGATAAAAGCCTCGGTGAAATGCACTATGAAGGAGGCGAGTATCCAGATGATATTGAAATTACTTACTATGAAGAGTATTCGTTTGAGGAGAGAAGACCCGACGCCATTTATATCCATAATCCGTATGACGGCTGGAACCGTGCGACCTGTGTGCCGGAACGTTTTTTTAGCCGGAACCTGAAACAATATACGGACCTGTTAGTGTATATTCCGTACTTTATTTTGGATGAGATCGAGCCGGATAACCAGGGAAAAATTGAATCAATGAAGCACTTCTGTTTCCAGCCCGGGGTCATCTACGCGGATAAGGTGATCGTGCAATCCGAGAAAATGCGTCAGATTTATATCAATGAATATCTGAAAGCGGCAAAGGAATATGGGTTAAGAGGAGAGTATGCCGACAGGAAAAAACTGGAGAATAAGATTTTGGGACTGGGATCTCCCAAGCTTGACAGGATCAGGCGTATGGATAAAGAGGCGGTTGAGCTGCCGGAGGCATGGCGCAGGATTATAGAAAAGCCGGACGGCACATGGAAGAAGGTAATTCTCTACAATACCGGTATCGGACAGTTCCTGCAAAGTACTTCGCAGATGCTTGTGAAGATCAGGGCGGTTTTTCGGATATTTAAGGAAAATCAGGATAAGGCGGCGCTCCTGTGGAGACCCCATCCGCTCATGGAAAATACCATCAAAGCAATGCACCCGGAACTCTGGCAGGAGTATGAAAGGCTGGTAGCCGAATACCGGCAGGAGGGCTGGGGGATATATGATGACAGCGCTGATATGGACAGGGCAGTTTTGCTGAGCGATGCGTATTATGGGGATCACAGCAGCCTGATCCGGGTGTATCAGGAGACGGGGAAACCGGTTATGCTGCAGGATGTGGATTATTTATTTGAGGAAGAAAAGTAAATTGCAGCATTTAGACTTGTGAGCGGTTAGCCGAAGAAACGATTGCATGTAAAAAGTGGGGTAGAAAAATAAGGAATGGGGTTTCCGTGAATAATATATACATCAGAGAATTTATAGAAAAGCTGGAACATACGGAGATATGGAAAGAAACAGAGGAAAAGTGTGAAAGCTATGATGCCGGTGTCCGGCTGCTGGTGGATACCTTTACCGCGCATAAGAAAAAAAATTCCCAGCTTTTCTTTATCGGCAACGGCGGAAGTTCTGCGATTGCCAGTCATATGACGGCAGATTTTATGAAAAATGGCGGTATGAATACGTATAGTCTGTATGACAATGCAGTCACTACCTGTATGGGAAATGACTACGGATACGCGGACATTTTTTCGAGACCCATGGAATTTCTGCTGCGGGAGGGGGATTTGGTGGTGGTCATCAGCAGTTCGGGGAATTCTCCGAATATTCTCAGTGCAATAGAGACGGCAAGGAAGAAAGGCGCGGCCGTCATAACTTTTACAGGCTTTAAACCGAATAATCGCGCCAGAAGTCTGGGGAATGTGAATGTCTATGTGCCATGTGAGAAGTATGGGATTGTGGAATCTATTCACAATCTGATGTTACAGCAGATCGTGGATTTCATCATGGAAAGGGATGGCGTGCGGTTTTAAAATGCAGGAACGGATGATGGGCAGGGAGAAAAGACCCGCGGTATTTTTGGATCGAGACGGAGTTTTGACAGAGGAGAGAAGTTACATCACTTCGGTAGATAATCTGCGTATTTTTCCGTACGTGGCTGAATGCATCAAACAGATTCATCAGAGAGGATATCTGGCGGTTGTTATAACGAACCAAAGTGGTGTGGCGAGAGGACTGCTGACGGAGGACGCCTTGCGGGAAATGAATGCGTATCTGATGGGACAGACAGGGGTGGATGCCGTTTTTTACTGTCCGCATCATCCGGAAGGGAAGGTAAGCCGGTATGCAAAAGCCTGTCAATGCCGGAAACCAGAGACAGGTCTGTTTGAAAAGGCATGCAGGGAACATGATATTGATATGACGAACTCTTACATGGTGGGAGACCGCGCCAGCGACATTCTGGCAGGACAGAGGGCGGGACTGAAAACGGTTCTGCTGGAATCAGGCTACGGGACGAAGGGGCTGGAAAGGGAGGTAAAGCCCGATTACGTGTTTGAGGATTTGCGGGGTATTATGGAAATGTTATAAGGCAGAGCATAAAATTTGTTTGGGGCGTATCCGGGAAAGCATTTCTCTGAGGTTTTAGTGACTTAAGATGTGCTTGCTGGTATTTAGGATGAAATGGAAAGGGAGAGGAAGACTGGCATGGTTTCATTGGTGACGGGAGGATGTGGATTTATTGGTTCCCATATGGTGGACAGACTGCTTGCGGAGGGACACACGGTAAGGGTCATTGATAACTGGACAACGGGGAGACCGGAAAATCTGGCACATCAGAAGGACAACCCTGCCCTAATGGTATATCATATGGATATCCGCAATAGAGAAGAAATCGAACCTGCTTTTCAGGGCGTGGATTATGTGTTTCATTTTGCAGCGCTGGCAGATATCGTGCCATCTATCCAGCGACCGTGGGATTATTACTCATCAAACGTATTAGGCACTTATAATGTGGCGGAATGTGCCAAAGAGGCTGGCATTAAAAAGCTGGTTTATGCAGCATCCTCTTCCTGTTACGGTATTCCCGATGCGTTTCCGACAAAAGAATCCGCTGAGATCAGGCCACAGTATCCGTATGCGCTGACAAAACGGCTGGGGGAAGAGACGGTACTGCACTGGGGGCAGGTTTACGGTCTGCCGGTCGTAACGCTGCGGTTATTTAACGTCTATGGGACAAGATCGAGGACTTCAGGGACTTACGGGGCGGTATTTGGCGTGTTCCTCGCGCAGAAACTTGCCGGAAAGCCCTTTACGGTGGTGGGGGACGGTAACCAGACAAGGGACTTTACCTATGTTACGGATATCGCGGACGCCTTTTATACGGCGGCAATGTCGGATGTGGTGCAGGATACATTCAATGTGGGCAGCGGCGGCACATACTCTGTAAACCGCCTGTGTGAACTGCTAGGCGGCGAGATCACGCATATTCCCAAAAGACCGGGTGAGCCGGACTGTACCTTTGCCGATACTTCGAAAATCGAGGAGAGACTGGGGTGGAAGGCAAAGGTAACTTTCGAGGAAGGCGTGCAGAAAGTGCTGGAGCATATCGATTACTGGCGTGAAGCGCCAGTGTGGACGCCGGACAGTATAGGGACTGCCACGGAGGATTGGTTTAAATATTTGGGAAAGTGAGATGTTGTTGGGGATGTTTCTGGATTGGAAATTGTGCATTTTATTTTTGGATAGATATCTTTGTTGAATGCATAGACATATTATGATATAATTTACATATAATATGCGTGGGGGATTATTTATGTATAATTTGCAGGAAACCATAAGACCATCAGCAGATTTAAGAAATCGTTATAATGAAATTTCCAGACAGTGCAGAGAAGGAAAGGAAGCAGTTATTATTACTGTGAATGGGCGGGGGGATACGGTATCGCTCTCATATGAAGAATATAAAAATATGAAGGCACGTATAGAACTGTTGGAAATTCTTGCGGAGGCGGAAGAAGATGTGAGGAATGGACGTGTTGCGCCAATTAGTGATACGTTCAATGATTTGCGCGCCGTGCTGCAGGAGGAGAGAGTTTGAAATATAGGATAGTTCGTACCGACACAGCAGATGCAGGCATTGGGAAGATTATATTATATGTGGCACAAAACTTCGGTAATCATGTGGCTTTGGAGAAACTTGATGAGTTTGAAAACAGAATATTGAGTTTGGCGGATGATCCGTATATAGGGACAGAACCCAAATATCCCGTGTTAAAAAGACAGGGATATAAGGTGTTGACATTAAAAAAGGACTTGGCATTTTATAAGATTGATGAAATAAACAAAGAAGTGATTATTTATGCTGTAGTGGATCAAAGACAGGATTATCTGAATATTATCTTGGGGTTGTAAATCGCGGATGATCCGTAAACGGTTATCACAGATGGTGGAGTCTTGTAAGAAGTTAAAGAATATAAGATATTTGCCGATATATTATATGTGGCGGTTCAGGAAGAACGAAAAATTTTGCAAGGATGCGGAAGGATGGGGTGAATGGCGAAAGCCTGTTATTGTATCTTTTTGCAATGGCGGGCTTTTATAGTATGTTATACTATGTATATATATCTTATTTAATAAATTTTTGCATTTATCGGGAGAGGAACGGAAATGCCATACATTGATTTTGTATCGGAATTACATAAGGCGACCAGACGGGACTATATCGGGCGCGTGACCAGCGCGGATAAGGCGGAGTGTGCCAAAGTAGCGAAAGAATATGGCTATGACTACTGGGATGGTGACAGGAAATACGGATATGGCGGTTATCGCTATGACGGCCGATGGAGAAGTGTGGCGAAGAAGTTTACGGAACATTATCAACTAAAGCCGGGGCAGAAGGTACTGGATGTGGGATGCGGCATGGCACACCTGCTGTATGAACTGACCCAGGAAGTTCCGGGAATCCTCGTGTACGGGATCGACATTTCGCAGTATGCTCTGGCACATGCAAAAGAAGAGATACGGGACAGATTACAGTATGGTCAGGCACAGGAGATTCCATTTGGTGATGGCGAGTTTGATCTGGTGATTTCGCTGACAACCTTACATAACCTGAAGGTATATGAATTGAAGAAGGCAGTGCAGGAGATTGAACGTGTCAGCAAAGGTAACTCTTACATAATGGTAGAGTCGTTTCGGAATGACAGGGAAGAGGTAAATATGCTGTACTGGCAGCTTACCTGCGCTAGCTATTATTCGGTGGATGAGTGGGAATGGCTGTATCAGGAGTGGGGTTACACAGGGGATTACAGCTTTATTTTCTTTGAAGATTAGTGTCATGGAAACAAGAATTGACAGGAGAAGACAGTGGATTGTTTGTGTAAAGATAAAATCGTATCCAAAGAAAAGTTTTTAGCAGAAATCAAACCAGCTTTGCGGGGGGCAGATAAGAAGGTGGCTTTGTGCCACGGCGTCTTTGACCTGCTTCACCCTGGGCATATCATTCATCTGGAACAGGCAAAGGGGATGGCGGATATCCTTGTGGTGTCTGTGACAGCCGCGCAGTATGTCCGCAAAGGACCGGACAGACCGTATTTTGATGATGAAATGCGGATGCGTACGCTGGCGGCTCTGGAATGTGTGGACTATGTCATGCTCTCTGAGGGATATACGGTGGATGATATCGTGGAATGCGTGGAGCCCGATCTTTATGTGAAGGGAGAAGAGTACACCCGTGCAGAGGATGATATTACGGGAAAGATTACGGAAGAGAAGGCATTGGTGGTGAAACACGGCGGTACGGTGGCCTTTACAGGCGGGCAGGTATTCAGTTCGACGAAACTGATCAACAGGACGATGCCGGTGCTTAGTCCGGATGTGAAAGAATATATGGAAGAGTTCCATACGAAATATTCCATGCAGGATATCCGGGACTATGCGGATCAGATGCAGAATGTGAAAACGCTGGTTATCGGTGATGTCATTATAGATGAGTATATTTATTGTATAACACAGGGACTGATGTCCAAGGATATGGGGTATTCCACTAGGTACCAAAGGACGGAGCAGTATCTCGGCGGTTCTCTGGCGGTTGCCAGACATATTGCGTCGTTTTGCAGCGATGTGACGCTGATGGGCGTGGTCGGTCTGGAAGAAAGCATTCACAGCAGACTGTTGAACGATCTGGGCGATAAAATGAGGCTGGATCTGATTTACAGCGCGGCGTTTCCGACCATCGTGAAAAGCAGATATGTCTCTGAAAATGAAAAGAGGGAAGAGCTGGGAAAAATATTTGCAATCAACAATCTGCCTACGCCGATGAAGATAGATGATATGGCAATGGACAAGTTTAAGCGGCATCTGCGGGAGAAGATACAGGATTATGACGCGGTGATTCTCTGCGATTTTGGACATGGTCTGATCGATCCGGATGTTATGGAAATCCTTCAGGAGAATGCGAAATTCCTAGCGGTAAACTGCCAGACGAATTCTTCCAATCTTGGCAAGAATCTGATCACCAAGTACCGCCGTGCGGATGTGTTTACGTTGGATCAGCGGGAGCTGGATCTGGCATTTTCCAATTACCACAGAGGGGAGAAGGAAGCGTTGCTGGATCTGGCAAAACATTTTGGGAGCAGCGGATGGCTTACGACAGGCTCCAGAGGAGCGGTTCTGATAGAGGACGGCGTGGCGAAAAGCTGCCCGGCATTTACGCTTAAGGTCAAAGACACAATCGGCGCGGGGGACGCCTTCTACGCACTGGCAAGTATGATGGCGGCAGTGGGCGCGCCGATGGAAGTGGGAACATTTATGGGGAATATCAGCGGAGCGCTTGCCGCGAATATTGTGGGGAATAAAGAGGCGGTGGAGAAGGTGAATGTGATGAAGTATGCGAGTACGCTGTTAAATATCTGATATGGTTAGAAAACACAGTATAGGGAAGTAAAGGCAGGGTGTGGCGATGGCGGAAAATATCAGGATGGATTCTCATAAGCTGATTTATCATCCGGAGATTGTAGCAAGATGGATGAGAGGGGAAAATGTCTATCCGATTGAACTTGAAATAGGATTAACAAATGCCTGTAATCATCGATGTATTTTTTGTGCAGTAGATTATACGGGATATAAACCGGATCGTATGGATAAACAGCTGCTGATAAATAATCTGAGAGAAATTGCTCCGAGAGGCGTGAAGAGTATTATTTACGCGGGTGAGGGAGAACCGCTTCTGCACAGGGAAGCGCCCGATATTATTAATGAGACGAAAAGCATGGGAATAGATGCTGCCTTGTCAACAAACGGTGTGCTGCTTACTTCGGATATATCAAGGGAATGTTTAAAATCATTAACGTGGGTCAGATTTAGTACGGCAGGCATTACTGACGAAGTATATGATAAAATTCAGCGTGGAGCACGCGGAGACTTGACGAAGGTATTACATAACATGGAGGAGGCTGTCAAAGTAAAACGGGATCAGCATCTCCATACTACTTTAGGAGTTCAACTGCTTCTTTTGCCAGATAATAAAAATGAGATTATACAGATGGGAAGAGAACTCAGAAGAATAGGTGTGGATTATTTTACGATTAAGCCATTTTCACAGCATCCGCAAAGTAAGCATATTTTGCAGGTTGATTACGAGGAAATGCTGGAGCTGGAAAAAGAGGTAAAGACATTACAGACAGATGAATTTGCGGTGTATTTCAGGGCGCATTCTATGAAAAAATTGAGATGCCAGAGAACTTACCAGCATTGCTGGGCGCTTCCATTTATGGTATACATCGATGCAAAAGGGAACCTCTGGCCCTGTATTGTATTTATGGGAAAAGACGAGCTGAGATATGGCAATCTATATGATAATAGCTTTGTCGATATATGGGAAGGTCAGCATAGAAAAGAAATTATAGATTACTTTATGCAGATGGATTTGGAAAAAAATTGCAGAGAGGCGTGTCGGCTGGATGAAATGAACAGGTATTTGGAAGAGTTGAAAAATCCAGGTGAGCATGTGAACTTTATATGATGATAAGGCAGAAAATGGAATCTGCAAAAGGGGACAAACAGGGAGAAAGATATGGACAGAAACAGTACACCGTATAGTCAGTTGAAAATTTTTTATCATCAGGAAACATTAAGCAGTCTGTTAAATGGTCAGAGATGCAGTCCCGTTTATATAAGAATCAAACCGACAAACCGCTGTAACCATAACTGCAGCTATTGCCATTATCGAAATGCCTATCTAAATTTGAACGAATATAATCCTTATGATGAAATACCCAGAGAAAAGATGATGGAAATCATAGAGGATATGTCTGACATGGGTGTAAAGGCGGTAACTTTCAGCGGTGGGGGTGAACCGCTGCTTTATCCATATATCGAAGAGGCGATGGAAAAGATCGTAGATCACGGCATAGATTTATCGATTATAACGAACGGGAGTCTGTTGAGCGGCAGAAAGGCAGAGATTCTGGCACATGCAAAATGGGTGAGAATTTCCATCGAATCGTGTAAAGACGAAATGTATTGTGATATCCGTGGATTAAAAAAAGGTTCCTTCGATGTTTTATGCGATAACATAAACTCCTTTTCGCAAATTAAGGACAGCGATTGCGAATTGGGTATTAATGTGGTGGTGAATAAGGAGAATTATAAGGAAATATACAACATAGCAGAACTGATGAAACAATTGGGTGTAAACCATGTAAAGTACGCGCCGCTTTGCAATAATGATACGTGGGGATATCATCGCGATTTCAGGGATGAGGTAACGGCGTCATTAAAGGAGGCGCAGGAGAAATTAACAGATGAGGGATTCCGCATTATAGATTTATATACCGGGGACTTTGCAGATAGCGTTATTTTTGAACGGCAGTACAGCAGATGCCCGATTAAAGAATTTGTCTGCGTCATTGCAGCTAATGCAAAAGTGTACTATTGCCACGACAAAGCGTATCTGAGCGACGGTATGGTATATGATCTGACAAAAACATCATTTAAGGAAGGATGGTATTCGGATGAAGTGACAAAGAAATTTGAAGAATTCGATGCCAGGGAGTGCTGTGGACAGCACTGTGTGTATGACAGCAGGAACCAGCTGATTAATTCTTTTTTGGATATGGACAGGAATCATATAAATTTTGTGTGACGGAGTAAATTAGCAAATGGATAAAGAAAGAGTGCTTTGTGCAGCAGATGATATTCGAAAGTGGATATATATTATTGCCCATCATGCCGGCGGGGGGCATATGGGAGCGGCATTTTCAATGACCGATATCATTGCAACACTATATTTCGGAGATGTTCTAAAATATGATGCGGCAAACCCTGGTTGGTGCGATCGGGATCGATTTGTTCTGAGTAAGGGACATGCATGTTATGCGCTCTATGCGGCGCTTGCAAGAGCAGGATATTTTTCGGTGGAAGAATTGAAATCTGTGGGGAAACCGGGATCGAAATTTGGTGGGCACCCGAGGATTGGGGAGGTGCCGGGAGTCGAGGCTTCCACAGGGGCATTGGGGCATGGTCTGTCATTTACAGTAGGCATGGCTCTGGCACATAAGAAAGATGGACTCGAAAATCATTTTTATGTACTGCTGGGGGATGGGGAATGTCAGGAAGGCTCTGTCTGGGAAGCGGCTTTGTCGGCGCCGAGTCTGGAACTGGATAACCTGACAGTCATTGTTGACCACAATAAGCTGCAGGCGATGGATGAGCTTGAAAAGATAGTTAGAATGCAGCCTTTTGCTGAGAAATGGAGAGCCTTTGGATGGAATGTGGTGGAAATTGACGGACATGACATTGAGCAGATTCATGACGCTATGATGGTGAGGAAGAAAAATGTGCCAACGGCAGTGATCGCCCATACGATTAAGGGAAAAGGCGTGTCGTTTATGGAGGGCGTTCCGATCTGGCATTATCGGATGCCAAATGAGGAGGAACTACCTGTCCTCATCAAGGATTTGGGGTTATCAGAAACAGATTTAGAGTGAAGAAAGGTGTATGTGCTAAATGAGGACAGCTTATTTAGATGCATTATATGATTTGGCGGGTAAGGATAGTCGGGTATATGCGTTGATTTCGGATAACGGCGCGATCGTGTATGACAGATTCAGGAAGGATTTTGAAAAGCAATATCTGAATCTGGGCATTTCGGAAGAAAATATGCTGGGAATTGCGGCAGGGATGGCTAACTGCGGGAAGATACCGTTTGCCTATACAATAGGTGCGTTTCTGGCGTATCGGGCGTTGGAGTTTATACGCAATGATATCTGCCTGCAGAACATGAATGTAAAGATTGTCGGTACGGGAGCGGGAATGAGATATTCGGCTCTTGGTCCGACACATCATTCAACTGAAGATATGGGATGTCTGAGATCCCTGCCTAATCTGACCATTTTATCGCCAGCGAGTCCTGTGGAAGTAGCAAAGGCAACGCGGGCAGCTTATGAATATAATGGACCGGTATATATGCGGCTTGGAACTAATAGGGAACAGGAAATCTATGAGAAGGATTATTCCTTCGAAATAGGGAAGGGTGTGACACTTTACAGTGGAGCTGATGTTACGGTTATAGGAACTGGAAATATATTGTCGGAAGTAATAAAAGCCCGGGAAAAAATGGGTGAGAAAGGTATTTCAGTCAGGGTGATTAACATACATACGCTTAAGCCGATTGACAGAGAAATAATAATGAAGGCGATCAGTGAGACCAAAGGTATTGTCACGGTAGAGGATCACAATATTATTGGAGGGTTAGGCAGCGCTGTTGCGGAGGTGATAGCTGAAAGTAGGACAGGGATTCCCTTTGCTAGGATTGGATTGAGGGATCATTTTGCGGTTGAGTATGGTTCGTATGACGATATGAAAAGGCAGAATAAAGTAGGCATAGAGGAAATTATCTTAAAATGTCTTGACACTTTAAAAAAGTAAATCAGGTATTGGTTTTAGAGGTAAAGGAGTCTGTTTTCATAAAAATTTTATCTGTTATATATGAAGGGAAAAATAAATGAATAATGATTTTTTGGAATATTATGGTGAACATCAGATTTCTCCAGTAAAACAAGATATCAGTGATCTGGAAATACATTATAATCGACGTAAAAAATTATACAGGCAATGTGGGATTCCTACAATAGCCTTTCGCAATGCAAAGATATTGGAGGTTGGACCGGGGGGGGGGTATAATACATTAGCTTTTTTTCACTGGGAAAGTCAACACGTGGATTTGGTGGAGCCTAACGTGTGGGGAAGAAAAGACATGGAAACTCTTTTTGCGCGGCGGAGTATTCCAATGGACAAGTATAATGTGTTTCCGTGCAAAATTGAGGATTATGTAACGGATAAAAAATACGACTTTATTATAGCAGAAGGTTTCCTGCAAAATTTGTACAACCAGCAGGAAGTTATTGATAAACTACAGAACCTAGTGGATGAAAGTGGGGTTATAGTAATAACCTGTACAGATGCCGTGTGCTATTTTGTTGAATTAATGAAAAGGCTTGTTGGGTGGGCGCTTGTGGCGGACATTACAGACTATAAGGACAGAGTCGAGTATCTGGCTGGACTATTTGCACCACAACTGGCTAAATTGGAAGGCGTTTCAAGAAGCGCAGAAGAATGGGTTCAAGATCAGATTTTGGATACACCGAATGTAAATGGGATGGAATTAAGTCTGCTACAAGCAATGGATTATTTTTGGAGAACTTTGATATATTAGGAGGATAGAAAGAGGGAATGGCGTGTGTTATTTGTAATTCAAAATCTTTGGAAAAATTGGAATCTCCCATGCATAACAGAATGGTGATAGGAGATCATAGAATATTTGAAGGGGGAGGAGTAAAAAGAGTTATATGTCAAAATTGTGGTTCGATTCAAACATTGCAGGATGAAGATTATAAAAGGAAAATTAGTCGGGTATATCAGAATTATCAGCCTACAGACGTAAAATGTTATAGCTACGGGGAGAATAGACAGTTTACTTCTCCATGTTTGCAGACAGTTTGCCAAAAAGTGGTTGCTTCTTGTTCACTGCCATCAAAAGGTAGGGCATTGGATATTGGATGTTCACAGGGAGAATGGCTTGATTATTTTAATCAATTACTGCCCGATTGGAATTTATATGGGTTAGACATATGCGAACATTTTCGTGATTTTGTTTTGAACAGAAAACGGGTTCAAGGGTTTTTTTCCAGTATTGATGAAGTGAAAAGGAGTGGGGTTAAATTCGATTTTATCTCAATTAATTATACTTTGTGTGCATGTGATAATATGATGGATATTTTGAACTGTGTGCATGAGATATTAGAAGATAATGGAGTTGTGTTTATCATTGATACGGATTTTGAAGTGCATCCATACCAGCTCAATGTAATAGAGCATATTGTTTATTTCAATCAAAGTACGCTTTATTCCCTGTTAGCCAGAACAGGACTGGAGATATTAGATATAGATTTTGAACATGAAAAGAAAGAGATATGGGCATTTGCGAAAAAGAGTACAGAGAAAAATGATAGCAATTTGTATGAATATAATAAGAGAAAATATGATGAATGCCGGGTGTATTTAAATCGGGTGACTGATACGATAGAAAGATACATAAAAGATGCGTATGAAATAGGAATTTTTGGTACAGCTAATGCGGCTATATGGGTATTGGAAATAATCAGACGATATGATTCTTTAGTATTAGGGAAAAATATATTTTTTGTTGATGAAAATGAGGAAATCATTAAGAATAAGAAATGTATTGGTGGAAATCCGATCTATTGCGTGGACAATATCCCGGAAAATGCAATCGTATTTTTGCCGTTTCCGAATTATATAGCAGATAATATAATGGAGCGATATGAAAAGAAATATCCTAGGGTCAAATTTGTTGCATTTGAATGAAGTAATTCATAAAACTTTAAATACAAATGGAGTGAATGAAATTGAATGGAGAAGTGATTTTTCTTAAAGATCGTATAGTTAAAATAAATAAAGACTTTCTCCAAAACATGAAGAACAAAGCATTAAGAAACTTTTCGGGTAAAATACGGTACTGTTTTCATGATAAAGAAGATGCAGGAATGCAGGAAATGCTGTTTGTTATACCCAGAGAGGGATATGCAAGACCGCACATGCACGAGGATGTCGCAGAGTCACATGTAATTGTGGAGGGCGAGGGATATTGTATATTGTTTGATGACACAGGGGATATTTTGGATAGTTTTAAAGTATCTCCCGAATATAATTTCATTTATCGAATTTCCAAACAGATTTGGCACATGGTAATACCTATATCGAAACAAATGGTTATATACGAAGTCAGGGAAGGTAAGTTTACAGATGGTACAAACATTTTCCCAGAATGGGCTCCAGAGGAAAAGGAAAAAGAGAAGATCAAGAAATACAGGGCTGACCTGTTAAAACAGATTGGAGGAGTTATATAATGTTTATACCATATGGCAGACATTGTATAGAAGATGATGATATCGAAGCGGTCAGTAAGGCTTTAAAGAGAGACTATATTGCGACTGGTCCGGGAATAGCAGAGTTTGAAGATGCCTTTGCAAAATATGTGGGGGTAAAATATGCAGTTGCGCTGTCAAGTGGAACAGCGGCTCTCCATGCGTGCTGTTTTGCGATTGGTATACAGCCGGGAGATGAGGTGATAACAACGCCAATTACATTTGCCGCTTCTGCTAACTGTGTCCTTTATTGTGGCGGTTCCCCGGTTTTTGCAGATATTGATCCTGATACTTATAATATTTCTCCGGAGGAAATAGAAAAGCATATTACAGAAAAGACAAAAGCGATTATTCCCGTACATTTTACAGGGCAGCCATGTGATATGGATCGGATTCATGAGATAGCAGGACAACATAATCTGTTTGTCATAGAGGATGCCGCTCACGCTATCGGTGCAGCATATCATGGAAAAAAGATCGGCTCCCTATCCGATATGACTATTTTTAGTTTTCATCCGGTAAAGCACATGACAACTTGCGAAGGCGGGATGGTGACGACTAATAATGAGGATTTGTACAAGAAAATTAAGGCTTTCAGGGCATATTGCATTACGAAAGATCCGGAATTACTGGAAGATAAGGAGGATGGTCCATGGCACTATGAAATGCAGGGGCTTGGATATAATTACAGGATTTCCGATGTTATGTGTGCATTGGGAATCAGCCAGTTAAAGAAGGTGGATTTGTTTGTTAAGAAACGCAGGGAAATTTCCGCGCGGTATAACGAAGAGATGAAAAATTTTGATCACATTGTCTTGCCTTATCAGGCGGAAGGGTGTGACAGTAGTTGGCATTTGTATGCGATTCGGATAAAGGATGGAAAAAGAAGAGAAGCTTATCAGAGGCTGAAGGGAGCGGGGATTGGTGTAGATGTACACTATTTACCGGTCTATAAGCATCCTTACTATCAGAAACATGGGTATCGGGAAGTAAAATGTCCAAATGCAGAATTTATTTATGACCAGATTTTAAGCATTCCGATATTTTATAGGCTTACGGATGAGGAACAGACATATGTTATCAAGCAGATAGCAGATTTAGCAGTATGAAGGGCTGGGTATTAGCAAATGATGGAACGTAAGTGTATTGTATGTGCCTCAACTAAATTAGAAAAACTAAAAACCACAAAGTTCGAAGTTTTTGTAACAGGGGACAGAAAAAAATTTGACAGGACAGGATATTATTTGGAGAGAAGAATTTGCATGAACTGTGGGACGGTGCAGTTTGACCAGAATCAGGATTATCAGAAAGCTACCCGGGAAATATATAAAAACTATGAGATTATGCATGATAAAATGTGGTCGGCGGATGACAAAGAAAATAAACCCAGACTACAGGTTGAATATGAAAGAATTGCAAAGACGCTGCAGCTGCCTAAAACAGGAAATATGTTGGATTTGGGGTGTGGGGGAGGAGAATCGCTTTTTCAATTCAATCGTTTATATCCAGAATGGAATTTGTACGGCATGGATATAGGAGAGCATTTTGCGGAGAGCGTGACAGAGATCAGAAGTGTAAAAGCTTTTTTTTCATCACTCAAGGAGGTAGAGAATACAGGGGTGAAATTTGATCTTATTACGATTAATAATACGTTGAGTTTAGCAGATAATCCAGCGCAAATTTTGAAGTGTGTGCATAACTGTCTGGCAGAAGATGGTATTTTTGTTATTAAGGATGCTGATTTTGAAGTACATCCTTGGATTTTGTATGAGCTTGAGAGCAGTGCTTTTTACACTCAAAGGCATATGGAAAATATCATAAAAAAGTTTGGCTTTGAAGCATTGCATTTGGATTTTGAGTTGGAACCAAAAGAGATAGGGGTGTTTTGTAAGAAAAGCAGTATCTTACAGAAGATGGAAGAAAACGCCTATGTATTAAATAAAATGATATACGATAGTAAAATAGGGTATTTGGACAATGTAATTGATACTGTGGGGGAATACATGAAACGAAATAGAAACGTAGGGATTTGGGGGACCTCGATAGCCGGGGTATGGCTTTCTGAAATTATAACGAGTCAAGGTCTTGTGTGTTCTGGCACAAACATATTTTATATTGACGAGGATGAAGATTCTCTGCAAAGAAAAATGGGTGAGAATGGATATCCGATTTATCGACTGGAGGAAGTCTTGGAGCCTGCTATTGTGTTTTTGCCATTTCCACGTTATATAGCGAATCACATAAAAGAAAGATGTGAAAAACGATACACTAATCTTAAATTTATTGTTTTTGAATGAAATGATTATAAATATTAGCTGATTCAATGTAGGGAAGGAAGATATCTATGTATTTTAGATGCAATCTGTTGTGTGAGACATTAGCACAATATAAAAAAATCATTATATATGGCACTGGTAATTTTGCGCAAAAGATATTTCCCCAGTTAGTGGAACATGGTTTGAAAGAAAAGATCCTTTGTTTTACGCAGACAAAAAAATACGAATCTGATTTTTTATATGAAATTCCTGTCATTGATATCAAAGAGCTTCAATGTGATAAATTGGAATGCGTGGTTTTAGTTGCGGTAAGCGATTTACATGCAAAAGAAATTAAGAGGGTATTGTTGGATTTTGCATATTTGAACATAGTGACGCTGGCTGATTATATGGTCGATCACATGAAAATGTATCGGTTAGACACATTCGAAGAATACTGCGGAGCGATTGCGGATTGGTATGCGCAGAAACAGGGGGACAAGTTTGACAGACCGGCATTCCTGAAAAAACTTATGGAGTGGGGGAATGCCGCTGATCAGGGAATAAATCCGAACCTGATTGTGGTGATATGTGGGCACATATCTCCAAGGTTCGTTAAGATAATAGGGGCTCTAAAAAGGAAAGGCTATGAAATTGTTATGTTGAAGTATATGGCAATATACAATCCCTGGTCTTTTGAAGAACTGGAAAAAGAAAATATCCCCACATATCACTGCGACTGTATAGAAGAGATGCTTTACCGGGCATTGCAGTATTCTCCGCTGGTCTATTTTTTCGAGTCGATGCTGGGAGATAGCCGTTGGGCGGAAATTATGTTTAAAAACAAAAAGTACTTTGGAAAAGTGATTATTTCCTTATATGATGTAATCAATGACGGTTATTCGGGTCAGAGAAAAAGTCTTTATATGAGTGAAAAATATGCTTTGGAACATGCGGATGGTATTGTGTGGAGATGGTTTTCAAAGGAATCTTTGGAGAGAAAAGGGTTTCAATATCAGGGAAAGTCAATTCAGTTTATAGATTGCTGCCATCGCGAACTGGAGGATGAGATTTCGAGCAGGCAGGATTCAGATCCCTCTGTGCTTAAGTTTTGCGCGATTGGCGCTGATGCGGATTTTTTTGTCAAACGCCATTGTGTTTCAGAGTATACAGATTTTGCAAGGATTGGTGAAATTCTCGAAAAGATAGGGAACAGAAAAGATTGTATTTTTCATTTTTATGCCGGCTCTTTTGAACATATGGAAAATTATGAAACCTGCAAAAAATATGAACAGCAGTATGATAATTTTAAGATATTCCTTGCCACTGAGCATCGTGAACTGTTGAAACGGCTGAAGAACTATGACTTTGGCTGCGACTTATATATAAAAGGGAAAGAACTGACACCCGATGCTCTTGTAGGAAATTGGCGGTATGGGGGTGACTATTTAAATAGCATCAGGAATACTTTTTTTGATTTTTTGAGCGCAGGATTACCTATCATAACAACGCAGGGAGATCGGTTGTGGGAATATCTTTCTGCGTATGATGTCGTAGTTAAAATGTATCTTGATGATTTGGATTTTGATTATCTGAGACAACATAAGACATATTATAGGGAGAAAGTTAAAATAGCGAGGAAGGACTTGGAGGTTGATAGACAAATCCCCAAACTAATTCAATTTTTTAAAGAGGTATAGTATGCAATACAAAAAAATGTTCTGGAGCAATAATTGGTGGATCGAAAATGATAAGGCCTGGTTTTGCACGGGAGAAACAGGGACAGTACTATGCGCGGATATGAAAAGTGAGACATGTGAGTTTGTGACTCAGATACCGAAAAGCGAAGAGAACTGGTTTGGTAAATATCCCTATTGTATCAAATATAAAAATATTATTTTTTGTCTGCCTAATTCAGGGAAAAATGTTTGGTGCTATAATCTCGAAAATGAAGTTTGGGAAGAAATTGAAATTGTACATGAAAGTTATCTGACCTTTTTTCCGAATTCTTATAAACAGGATGGGAGGAACGTATATCTTCTTGAGGAGACAACCGGAAAAATATTTGAAATAAATCTGGAAAAGAAGGAACTGGGGAGGTGTTTTTATGCACCCAGGGAATTTGGTGGAGAATATGTGCTGGTGGAAGATGAACTGTACTCCACTTGTGGATATATGATATATTGTACAAATATTTCAGATGGAAATTTTGAAAAATATCAGATGCCGGGAGTGAAAGATGAGATATATTCCATATGTTTTGATGGCGTCAACTTTTGGCTTGGCAGTTGCTATAAAGAGGTTTATGTTTGGAACAGGAAAGAGGGAGTTATCAGGACAATTACAGAATTTCCCGAACAGTTTGGGTTTTATCTTTTTAATAGAGAAGAAGGACCGTATTATGACTGCGATTCCGTTCTTAACCCGGAGTATACGTTATTTTTACCTGTTTTGTCGCTGGGAAAGTATATATGGTGTATCAGCTGCCGCTCGAACGGCATTATATATATAGATAAAAGTAACTATAAAACCTTTTACCTGGAGGTGGAGGATGAACAGGAAACGAGGGAAAGTATAGAGAAAAACATATTAGGATATAAATTCCAATTTGAGTATATCCGTGAGGACAGATATATTGGCGTATATTCGGTGAAAAATCAGTGGATATTTGAAATTGACACAGTGGATTTGTGCGTGAGAAAAAAACAATATGTGCTGAGTGACCAGTTGATCTTACGTATAGCGAAAGAGGCAGGATATTATAATGGTCAGTATGTGTTCAGGGAAAACTGGAATAGGGATAATGTTTTGTTCACTACAATGGTACAGATAGACAGAGCTGAAAAGAAAAAGGCTGGTCAGAGTGTGGGGGAACGGATTTACCAGACATTAAATGGCAGAAATGATAGATGATGATGTCAGTAAAATGAGAAAATCCTCTGTTGATTGAGAAAGGAAAAGCAGGATGTTTGTTTCAATTATTATTCCAACGTATAATCGCGCCAACTGTATCAAGTACACAATAGACAGTTTCTTGCATCAGAATTATCCGCAGGAGGATTATGAAATCATTGTCTGTGACAATAATTCGACAGATCATGTGAAGAAGGTCGTTCTGGAGTATGTGGAAAAATATGGAGAGGAGAAGATCAAATATATTTTTGAAGGAAGACAGGGGGTTCACTATGCGAGAAATACCGCGGCAAAATCAGCGAAAGGAGACATTTTGTATTTTACCGATGATGATATGCTAGCTGATAGAAGCTTGCTGAAAGAACTGATACCGATATTTGAGAATGAAAAAATCGGACTGGCTACAGGAAGAGTACTTCCCAAATGGGATAAAGAGCCTCCAAAATGGATAAAAAAATATTGTAAAAATATGATCCTTAGTTTAAACGATTTGGGGAGACAGACGAAGATAGCAGAATACGACTTGGGGGTGTTCAGTTGCCATGAGGCTATAAGGAGAGAGGCTTTTTGGCAGACGGGAGGGTTTCATCCTGAATATACGAAAAATGTGTATTATGGGGATGGTGAAACCGGACTGAATGAGGACATTATACATAATGGCTGGTTGGTAGGATATGTCGGCAAATCAAAAATATATCATATGATTCCGGCGAAAAGAATGACGCAGGCGCATGTGAACAGATTTATGGCAAATGGCGGGAATGCGAGCAGTTACAGGGAATATCGCAGGCGTGCTTTTTCAAAAGCTGATTTGCCGATATTTTTTGGGAGGTATGTATTGGCGTTTATAAAAGACAGCATAAACATTGTAAGGAAATCCATTATGGGTAAAAGCACGCCGAGATTTATCATTGCAAGGTTTTACTATTACAGGGCGCGGGTTTTATATGATTTGCGGGTTGTCAGAGATGAAGCGTTTAGAGAAATTGTGACTACAAATGATTGGTTAAGATAGATGCATGGCATTTTTCACAGGAGAGGACGGAATATTGAGATGAAAGGGAAAAGAATATTGGTCACGGGAGGAACTGGCTTTATAGGTTCCCATCTCTGCGAGAAACTTCTGGAAGAGGGGAATGATGTTGTATGTATGGACAATCTGTTTACAGGTCAGAAGGACAATATTCGCCATCTGATGGACAGCCCCTTTTTTGAATTTGTTCGTCATGATGTTTTGCAGGATGTATATGTGGAATGTGATCAGATTTATAATCTGGCATGTCCGGCAAGCCCTATACATTATCAGTATGATCCAATTAAGACTGGAAAAACCAGCGTGATAGGGGCATTACATACGCTTGGTCTGGCAAAAAGGTGTCACGCGAGGATTCTGCAGGCGAGTACCAGTGAAGTATATGGAGATCCTCAGGTGCATCCGCAGCCGGAAAGCTATAGAGGCTATGTGAATCCAATAGGAATCAGGGCTTGTTATGATGAAGGAAAACGAATGGCGGAAACTTTGTTTTTTGATTATCACAGGCAGCATGCCGTAGACATTAAGGTCGTGAGGATATTTAATACATATGGACCGAGGATGCGCATGGATGATGGAAGGGTGGTTTCCAATTTTATCATTCAGGCGTTAAAAGGCGACGATATTACGATCTATGGCGACGGAAATCAGACAAGGAGTTTTTGCTATGTTGATGATCTCGTAGACGGCATGGTACGCATGATGAATAGTGAGGAGGGATTTACCGGACCGGTGAATCTGGGGAATCCCAACGAGATAACGATGAAAAAATTGGCGGAATTAATTGTGCAGATGACAAATTCAAAATCAGGAATTATACATATGCCTCTGCCGCAGGACGATCCGATACAAAGGAAGCCTGACATTGCATTGGCGAAAGATGAATTGGATTGGAGCCCCGTAGTATCACTGGAAGATGGGTTGGAAAAGACAATTAAATATTTTAGGGGATTATTATGAATATTTTAAAAGAAGAGTTAGTTGATTTTCAAATAGTGCATATGGATCCAATCGGCGATATTTATGAATATAGAAATGGAATCATTCGGATCATTCAAAATTCTTACAAAAACTATGTAAAACAACTGCTGAAGAGCGGTTTGATTGATAGGCTTGTCGAAGAGCATCTTTTGGTGGAAACGCATCTTAGCAATGATATGTTTGAGGATAGAATCATTTTAGAGCATAAGAGAATAGCGCCCAGGCAGCTTTATTCGCAATGGACTTTTTCCATGATGAGAGATGCGGCGCTGCTTGTTTTGAAAATGAATATGGTATGTATGAAATTTGGGTATGAGTTAAAAGACTGTCATCAAGACAATATTTTGTTTGATGGCACGAGACCTGTTTACGTGGATTTCGGGAGCATTGTTAAACGCAATAAAAAAAGTGCAGGCAGGGGATGGATTGCAAGGTCGGGATTTATGGAATGTTATTATTATCCCCTGAAACTGTGGAGTAAGGGATATGAAAACACCATAAACGCACTGATGTTATGTGGACATATAGAGTTAAGGGAACTGATAAAAATGTATTATCATGTACCCATTAAAACAGCAGATAGTATATTATCTGTCAAAGCTGTTCTTCCTGAAAAAAAGGCGGAATCGGAACTAAAAGATTTTTTCATAAAGATGAACACATTAAGGTATCATGGCAATACACAGTGGATAAACTACCAGGATTCTTATTGGGAGGAGGGAAGTAACAGGAGATTCGACTATGAGATTGAATGGATTAATAATAGAGAAGATATAGAAACAATGCTTGAAATAGGTGCAAACCAGGGGTTCTTTTCTTTTTTGGCTGCTACGAGGACAAAGATAAAGAAAATTATTTCTACAGATTATGATAAAGGCGCGGTTGACATTATGTATCAGCGATTAAAAGAGGAAAAGAGCCATAATAACAAAATTACGCCGCTGATATTTGATTTTGTATGGCCGCTGGAGGAGGAAATAAATGCTTTGCGCAGCGATTTGATTGTCGCAAATGCGCTGACTCATCATTTGCTTTTGTCGCAGAGAATGTCAATGAAGGCGATTGCAGACCGCCTGGCGGTGCTGTCGAATAAATATGTCATTGTGGAATTTATGGAAAACGGTATTTATAAAAGGAAAAAGGATTTACCAGGATGGTACACCTTAGATAATTTTGTAAAAAGCATGGAAGACAGGTTTTCGGACATCAATATACAGCAGGTGGAAAAAGGAAGAACGATGATTACTGGATTAAAGAGGATTAATAAGACTGTATAAGAGTGTGGGGATAGAATGCAGATTATAAAAAAGAAAAATAAAATAATTGCCATGATAATCAGAAATCATTACACCTGCGACGGCGTAGATTTTATTACGCCGGACGAGTATTCCCAACAGGTAGCGTACATGCACCATCCATCCGGAAAGGTGATCGATGCGCATGTGCATAATCTGGTACATAGAGATATCGTGTTGACGCAGGAGGTTCTCTTTATCAAGAAGGGAAAACTTCGGGTAGATTTCTATGATGATTATGAGGATTATCTGGAGAGCAAAATTTTGGAGGCAGGGGACGTCATACTTCTTGTTTCCGGGGGACACGGATTTACCGTTCTTGAAGAGACAGAGATGATAGAGGTCAAGCAGGGACCTTATTCGGGGGATGCGGATAAGACAAGGTTTGCCGGAATAAGTGAGGCGGAAGTAGTTTATAAGGATCAGATGAGTTAACAGGTGAATGCTGATGGAGAGCCTGTCAGGAAAGGAAAATGCCATGAGTTTCATACCGGTAAATGAACCGCTGCTGAATGGAAATGAGAAAAAATACCTGTGCGAGTGCATTGACACCGGCTGGATTTCTTCAGAGGGACCGTTTGTAAAAGAGTTTGAAAAGAAAATGGCAGAAACAGCCGGAAGAAAATACGGGATTGCGGTATCTAACGGAACCGCGGCTTTAGAAGTGGCAGTACAGGCATTGGGCATCAAAGAAGGGGATGAAGTCATAATGCCAACTTTTTCGATTATTTCCTGTGCAATGGCGGTAACGAAACTTGGGGCAGTGCCGGTTCTGGTAGACAGTGACTTAACTACATGGAATATGTGTGTGGACGAAATAGAAGCGAAGATAACGTCCAGGACAAAAGCCATTATGATGGTTCATTTATACGGATTGCCGGTTCAGGCGGATAAAATATTGGAATTGGCGGAGAAATATAAGTTAAAGGTAATAGAAGATGCGGCTGAAATGCATGGGCAGACTTTCAGGGGGGCGCCATGTGGCAGTTTTGGCGATATCAGCACTTTTAGTTTTTATCCCAACAAGCATATAACAACCGGTGAAGGCGGCATGGTGGTTACGGATGACGAGGAATTGGCGGAGAGATGCCGAAGCATCAGAAATCTGTGTTTCCGGCAGGACATCAGATATGTACATGATGAGATCAGCGACAACTACAGATTTACGAATTTGCAGGCGGCAGTCGGGCTTGCGCAGCTGGAAAGGCTGGAGGAATTTGTAGAGCGTAAAAAGAAAATGGGGCAGTATTACACGGAGAGACTGCAGGAAGTGGAGGGGTTACAGCTTCCTGTTACAAAGACAGATTATGCGGAAAATATTTACTGGGTGTATGGCTTGGTGCTAAATCGGGAGATACAGGCGGACAACAGGATGGTACAGAAGATGCTGGCAGAGAGAGGGATTGGCACCAGAACCTTTTTCTGGTGTATGCATGAACAGCCGGTGTATCGGAATATGGGGCTGTTTTTAAAGGAAACATACCCTGCTGCGGAATATCTGGCAAGGAAGGGATTTTATATTCCAAGCGGTATGGCTTTGACTACGGAGCTGATGGATACCGTTATTTCAGCGTTAAAAGAGGTAATGGAACGGGTTATAAATTTGAAATGAAGGGGAATTTACCTATTTGCGGGACAGGGGGTGTCTGTAATTGAATGCAATTAAATTATACAATGCTGTGAATAATTCTTTTAAAAAGAAATTAATTTTTCATGTCGGAACAGGAGCGGGTTTTTATTCGGAAATTAATGGCATGCTCACGGCAATGCTTTACTGTTATGTACATAAAATAAAATTTATTTTATATGCGGATGATGCAAGCTTTGCGGCAGGAAATGGTTGGAACGAGTTTTTTATGTCATTTTGTCAGCGAAGCCATGACAGGCTCAACCACAGGTATAATATGAGAAGCAGACATGAAGGCGGAAATATCCCGTTTTATAGTCTGGGACGGCTGGCATTAAAATTGAGAAATGGGGTCAACTATCTGACGGATGACATTTTTGGCAAGGCGTGTCTAGGAAACTATAGCAGGGAGACAACCGCTGCAAAGTGGCAGGAATTTCATATTGACGGCGATATAAATAAGGAGTTTGTGAAACTGAGAAGTGTTGCTTTGCATTATAATAGAAAGACATTTGCAGAAATCAAAGAAATGATAGAGAAACTTAAACTTCCCGCACATTATTATTCTGTTCAGTTCAGGGGCGGGGATAAGACATTGGAGGTAACAAATCCGATGGATGTGGACTACGTGATAGAAAGGATAAAGAACTTAGATATCAAAATAGACAATATATTCATCTTTTCAGATGATTATTATTACGTGGACGAAATAAAGAGAAAATGTCCGGAATGGAATGTTTACACACTTACAAGACAAAGTGAACATGGCTATATCAATAGTGATTTTAACAAATGCAATAAGTTTTCCAAGAGAAGAGAAATGATTAAGCTTTTTGCGATGACAGAGATTTGTCTGCATTCGGATATCCATTTTGGATGTGAGGTGACCTGCGTAAACGATTATATAAAAAATATAAAGTCTCCTGATAAATATAGAGCAGTTTGGACAGAGGACGATGCGGTTTTAAAGGATGGATTTGGAACTAAAATGCAGCAACAGTATGGATGATGTGACGTTTGCCCGGAGGATGGAATGAAATTATTAATTTTTGGTACAGGAGATAAGACCAGACAAGTATTGCGGGGAATTGAAAATATATTACAGTATGTTGATATTGTTGGATTTATAGATAATGATGATGAAAAGCAGGGAAGGGTATTTTATGACAGGAAAATTTATCATCCAAAACAAATAAAAGATATTAATTATGATAAAATATGTATTTTACTGACGCAATTTCAAGATGTTTATTATCAGTTAGTACATGGATATCACATAGCGCCTGAGGAGATCATAGACAGAGAAGAACTGTTAAAATACTTAATGACAGAGAGATATAAAAATACAGAGGATAGGGATATCAGGGATACCCTAAAATATTGGGAAGAAAATGCGCTCTCCTATTTCAATCAGCATGAGTATGCCGATGCGACCTGCGATATGGTATTTTGGGATGAGGAATGCAATATGCCATATATCATTTATAAGGGAAAAAGGTTATATTATCCGCGCACGTACACAGGGTTTATATATGAAGAGGATCATATCTATGTAATGGGCTATCGGGAGGAAGAGCAGGCGGACGGATCGCCCCATAAATATCTTACAGACGAAATTAACATCGCAAAGGGTGATGTGGTCGTAGATGCAGGGGCAATGGAAGGTGACTTTGCACTTGAATATATCGAAGATATAGGCAGATTATATATTTTTGAATGCGATCCGGAATGGGTAAAGGCTTTAAAGATGACCTATAGAAATTATGCGGATAAAGTGGTGATTACTCCCAAGATGTTAGGCGACAGGGTAGATGAGCATACGACTACATTAACGGAGGCGATTTCTGACGGAAAGGTTGATTTTATCAAGATGGATATAGAGGGCGCGGAGGTAAGTGCGCTGCTGACTGCAGAGGAGCTTTTGCAGAATAATGATGTCAAATGTGCGATCTGCACCTATCATAAAAAATGGGATGCCGCCATATTAGAAAAATTTTTTCAGGAAAATGGATATCGGACTTCCTTTTCAAATGGTCATATGATTTTTTACATAGATAAGGATATTTTTTCTACGCTGGATTTTCGAAAAGGAGTTATATATGCAAAAAGATAACAGAAATTTATTTTTAAGCGCAAAGATATTTATCAATGCTGTCTGTGATAAAAAGATAGATTCCTTGGAGGAAGTGGAATTTCAGGTGTATTCACAATTTGGCGAAGATGGGATCATCCAGTGGCTGATCCACAATGTTGCAATAGAAGATAAGACTTTTGTGGAATTTGGGGTGGAAGATTATACGGAGGCAAATACCAGATTTTTATTGATGAATAATAACTGGTCCGGTTTTGTGATAGATGGAAGTGTCGAAAATATAGATCGCCTAAAAAAATGGGACAGCCTGTGGAAGTATGATTTGCAGGCGACGGCGGAATTTATCACGAGGGACAATATCAATCGGATTATCAGTGGGGGAGGGGTAGAATTTCAAGGTGATATTGGCATATTGAGTATTGACATTGACGGAAATGATTATTGGATCTTGAATGCCATCGACTGTGTGCGGCCTCGTATTCTGATCTGTGAGTACAATAATATTTTCGGCGGCGAGGAGTGGGTGTGTGTGCCCTATGATCCAGCCTTTAACAGAACGGAGAAACATTACAGCAATTTGTACTGGGGTGCGTCACTGGGGGCATACCGCGATTGGGCGGAGAAGAACGGATATTATTATATGGGCAGTAACAGCGCGGGAAACAATGCGTTTTTTGCGAGAAAGGACTGCATTGAGGAAGACAGGGTTCCAAATAAGGCAGATTTATTTGTTGAAGGCAAGTACAGGGAGAGCAGGGATCAGCGCGGGAAACTCACCTACTTGCGGGGCAGGGAACGGCTGGAATGTATCAAGGATATGGAAGTGGTCAATCTGAGAACAAATCAGATAGACACAATAGCAAACATATATCATTTATAGGACTCACGGAGAAAAGGGAGCGGTGTTTCAGGCATGGAAGTATTCCAGGACTATGCATATTATTACAATGCATTTTATCAGGACAAAGATTATAAGGGTGAAACGGCACAGGTGGATGCACTGTTAAAAAAGTATGGGAAAAATATTTCTATGATCCTTAATTTTGGCTGTGGGACAGGCAGACATGATCTTGAATTGACGAAACTCGGCTATCAGTGTACTGGTATTGACCAAAGCCAGCTTATGATAGATGTAGCGAAGAAGAACGCAGAAGAAGAAAATGCGGAAATTTCGTTACTTGTATCAGATATACGGAAACTGGAATCGTCTAAAAAGTATGATGCGGTGATATCCCTGTTTCATGTTATGAGTTATCAGACAAAAAATGAAGATATTCTGGCAGCATGTCAGTCTGCACGGAATGCGCTGACGTCAGGCGGTTTGTTTTTGTTTGATGTGTGGTATGGTCCTGGAGTATTGACTGACAGACCAAGCGTGCGGGTAAAAGAGACAGAGGATGAAAAGAACCGGCTTGTCAGGATTGCAAGACCGGTCATGCATGATAAAGAAAATGTGGTGGACGTCTGTTATGAGGTGTTTGTCATTGATAAAATGACAGGACAGACCAGAACAATTAATGAAGTGCATAATATGCGATACTTTTTCAGACCGGAACTGGAGCTGCTGCTGCAGGAGACAGGGTTTGAACTGATTACTAATTTGGATTGCCGGACACTTGGGCAAACAGATTATAATTCGTGGACGAGTTACTTTATTGCCAGAGCTGTGTGAGGCGGGGATTGTATGGAAAAGAGAAAAAAAGTAGCCCTGGTATTGTCGGCGGAACCCCAAAGAGGCGGGGAATATCAGTATACGCTGGTCATTGCAGAGTGCTTAAAAGAATTGTCAGATTCTTATTTTGAGCTGGTTGCGGTCTGCACAGATAGATACTGGATCAGGTGGTGCCGGGAAAATCATGTCAGATACGTCAGATTAAAGTGGCCACAGCAGAAAAGGACACAAATGGAATGGAATCTTAGAATTCCCATATACTCCAGAGTATACAGTATGTATATGACAGAAATTGGAAAACTTATCAGGAAAGAAAAGATAGACGTGCTGTTTATAACTGATCAATTTCGATATATACCTAATCTGACAACAAAGATTATTTTACCAGTACATGATTTGATGCATCGATATGAACCACAATTTCCCGAAGTTAGTGAGGCATATTTTTGGCGAGAATTAGTGCTTAAGTGTGAGGCGAAATATGCGGATTATATATTGACAGATTCCAAGCTGGGTAAGCAGCAATTTAGGGAATCCTATCTGAAAAGAGGTAAGAAATCCCCATATATAGTCAGTTTGCCGTATATCGTACCGAAACATATTTGGGAAATATCCGAAGAGCCTATAGAAGTTCCTGATAAATATGTATTTTATCCGGCTCAATTTTGGAAACATAAAAATCATATTAATTTGATAAAAGCGATTCAAATATTGAAAGAGAGTATAGATGATATCCATCTGGTGTTAACGGGATCGGAAAAGAACTGTTATAAGGAAATAAAAAGATACATTTCCGAAAACAACCTGCAAAATAACATCACAATTAAGGGATTTGTTACCAACGGAAACATGACATATCTGTACAGACATGCGGTTGGCTTGGTTATGCCGTCCTATTTTGGACCTACCAATATACCACCTTTGGAGGCTATGGCATTAGGGTGCCCTGTGGCTGTATCAGATAAATATGCGATGCCGGAACAGGTTGGCAGGGCAGGGCTCTTATTTGATCCGGATTCTCCCGAGGAGATTGCTGGCCGTATACAAAAAATGTGGACAGATGACGAACTGAGGAAGAGAATGACGGAGGAAGGGTATCGCAGGATCAGGCAGTGGACGCAGGAAGACTTTAAAAACAGGCTATTTAAGGTTATGGACAGATGTTTGCAATTATAAATGACATTATTTGAGAGACAGGTGGAACGGACGGGTGGAACGGGATATTATTATCGTCAGAATCTGGGAAGGGCTGGGAAATCAGTTGTTTCAATATGCCTACGCGCGGGCTTTGAAAGAGAGAGGTCTTGATGTGAGGCTGGATCTGAACAAAGCCTATGATGATGCATTTTTAAAGAATCCCAGTCATGATGTACGACAGAGCGGCATACAGCATTTTAATATAACGCTGCCCGAGATGGATGTTGAGACATATGGGAAATATCGGTATTTATCGCAGAATACTCTCAAAGATAAAGCCTTGTGCAAGATGGCAAAATGTGGTTTATGGAAATATGGTTTTTATGAAGAGCGTGTTAATAAAAGGGGAGCGGTGCCTCGATATTCTTTGAGCGCGGCAAATAGAAAGGGTAGCTGTTATATCAAGGGGTGGTTTCAGGATGAGAGATATTTTAGTGCCATAAGGCGGAAACTGCTAAAAGAAATAACTCCCAGAGAAAAGGTGCAGATATCAGCAGAACTGCGGCAGGCGCTTGCATACAGGGAATGTGTATCTTTGCATGTACGGCGGGGCGATTTTGTAAAGAGTAAAAGGGCGTTGGATGCGGGATATTATAAGAGGGCAATTATGTATATGAGGCGGCATTTAAGAGAGCCCTTGTTTCTGGTATTTTCTGACGATTTAGATTGGGTGAGGAAACATCTGGATGTTGGTGATAACTGTATCTATGTGAATGAGGGCAGGAACTTGCAGGATTATGAGGAGCTATTCATAATGAGCAGCTGCCAAAATAATATTATCGCAAACAGTACCTTTAGCTGGTGGGGAGCATGGCTGAACCGCAATCCGAAAAAGATGGTCATAGCGCCCGGACGAACAGTGAATGTACAAAACGGTATGATTTTATTGTAGAAGGTTAAATGAAAAAGTATTTTAATCCCCCATCTGAGATGGGGAGAATGGAATAAGC
>ERZ779622.22-NODE-22-length-110600-cov-38.746827_pt1 | contig 110600 bp, 99 predicted proteins | sample MGYA00514188_ERZ779622 | MGnify/ENA primary metagenome ERZ779622 (study PRJEB29562, sample SAMEA4376702) | mouse gut metagenome | isolation source: Cecum | study: EMG produced TPA metagenomics assembly of the A DSS colitis mouse model was used to assess the... | reverse complement strand
AAAAGGAACCTGCGGCAGTGGTTATGCCTGAGCCGGAACCGGAGCCTGTGGAGGCAACTATGTCTGAGCCGGAACCGCAACCCGTGCCTGCATTAATAGAAATCGAAGGAGCGGAGTCGGAAGCTGGGGCACCGCGCCGGTTCCCCGAGTCAATTAAGGATATGCTAATTGAGAGAATGGAAGGCGAAGCTGAGGATGACATACTGGAAGACGCACTTTTTGTACGGCAGATGGGAGAGTATCTGAAAGACAGGCGGCAGATAAAGCAGATTGACATCGGGCTTGCGGCGATGGCGGCACACAGGCACGCGGAAGCGGTGACGGCCGCGCAGCGCGAAGCGGCGGATGTTATGAATAAGGCTGCGGATGCCATGAGTAAGGCGGCAGACGCGATGAACAGGGCGACGGTATCCACATCGGGGGCAGATAATGCGCCCGGAAGGCGCCGGAGACAGCATAAGAAGCAGGATGGCAGACTTGCCAAAGGAGCAGCAGTGGTGGCAGCCGGAGTCGGTCTCTTTATTGCGGGCAGGGCATCGAAAGGTGGGGATCAGGTATGAGCCGGAGGGAGGACACATTTGGAAAATATATAAAATCCGTCTTTCGTAACTGGAAAGGGAAGATATGGTTCTTCCTGAATATGTTTTTTACCATTATGTATCTGATGTGGAGAACCTTCTTTACGATCCCTTTTGGCGAGGGAGTTGTATCTGTTGTTGCGGGTATTTCCCTGCTGGTGGTAGAGATTCTGGGCATGGTAGAGGCTTTTGTCCACTATGCAAATATGTATTCGGTGGAGGACTATCCGTTCCCGGAAAATATACCGCCGGAAGAATTTCCCGATGTGGATATATTTGTCGCGACATACAGCGAGCCGGTCGATCTGCTGTATAAGACGCTTCGCGGTTGTACGCGCATGAAGTACCCTGATAAGGGCAAGGTACATATTTACCTTTGCGACGACGGGCACAGGGAAGAGATGAAGGCGCTTGCCATGCGGCTTGGGGTTAACTATCTGGACAGGGAAGACCATGCGGGTGCGAAGGCGGGCAATCTGAATAATGCGCTGGCGCATTCAAATTCGCCCTACGTCGTTACTTTTGACGCGGATATGATACCGAGGAGCAATTTCCTGATGCGTACGATCCCTTATTTTGTGGACTGCGATCTTCGTAACAGGGATAAAAAAGAAGAGGATCAGGTTAAGCTTGGCTTTCTTCAGTCGCCGCAGAGTTTCTATAATCTGGATCTATTCCAGTTTAATTTGTATTCCGAGCAGAGAATACCGAATGAGCAGGATTATTTCTATAAGGATATCCAGGTGGCACGCACCAGGACGAACAGCGTAATATACGGCGGTTCCAATACGGTTCTGCGCAGAAAAGCGCTTGAGGATATCGGGGGATTTTACACCAAGGCGATTACCGAGGATTTTGCGACAGGCATCCTTATGGAGAAGAAGCAGTATGTCAGTCTGGGTACGTCGGAGCCGCTGGCATCGGGGCTTTCGCCACAGGACTTGAAGGATCTGATACAGCAGAGGGTCAGATGGGCGAGGGGTGTGATTGCAACCGGCAGGAAAATGCATATTTTTACTTCGCCCGACCTGACGTTTTCGCAGAAGATGAACTATTGGGCATCTATCTGGTATTGGTATGCGCCGCTGAAACGACTGATTTATTTTCTGTCGCCCATTCTGTATGCGACATTTAACTTCATGGTACTCAAATGTACACTGCCACAGGTATTGCTGTTCTGGCTGCCGATGTATATCAGCAGCAACATCAGCCTGCGGATGTTGAGCAGAAATATCCGCTCGACGAAATGGACCAGTATTTATGAGACTGTAGTTTTTCCTTATATGCTGATTCCGGTGCTCCTTGAGAGTGTGGGTATCTCCATGAAGAAGTTTAAGGTTACCAGCAAGGGGGAGCAGAAAAACGAAAAGGGGAAGAACTTTATTTATACAATCCCGTTTCTGCTGCTGATTGTCCTGTCCGTCATTGGTATCGTGCGGTGTGTCCTGATCATGCTGAGAAGCGGTTCCTTTGGTCCGGTGGTAGTGCTGTTCTGGCTGATCTACAATTTGTTCCTGATGGTGATGGCGCTGTTCTTTGTGGACGGGAGGGTTCCGTACAGAAAGACGGAGCGTATCATGGTGCACATACCCTGCAAGGTGAAATACAAAGGCGAGGTGTACGAGGGGTATACCAAGGATGCATCCGAGGAGGGAATTGCAGTCAGGCTTTCCAAGCCATACTTTTTTGATAAGGATGATGAAGTGGAGATTATCATGGAGGAGGATATGTATCATGTAGACCTGTTCGCTACTGTAGTGCATGTCAGCCAGCAGGATGATCTCTGGAATTTCTCCATGAAAATTACGGATTGGAATCATTCCTATGATGATCTTCTGGGAATTTTGTATGACAGAGTCCCGACGCTGCCGATGGAAATCAGACGGGACAGCGGCAGTTTTGAGGATTTGAAACTGAATTTGAAAAAACGGGCTGTCACACCTTTTTACCAGAAAAGAAACTATCCCCGTGTTGTGATTGACGACGGGATAGACTGCGAGGGGACATTTCCGGAGCGGGTGCATATGTATGATTTTAACTTTGTCTGTGCAACGATTACGGATAATGACGCGCCTGATGAGCTGCGGCTGAGGATCAGCAGAAATATTGTCATAGACTGTAAGTTCGAGACAGAGATCCGCAAAGGACTGCGGCTGTACAATGTGCAGAATTATAAAGAAATTGTGGATGACCGCAAAAAGCGGGACGAACTGGTTGACTGGCTGGTGTATATGTCGGCGGGGTATGAACAGCGGAAACTTCGGCAGGGCAGGGTGGAATTTAACGAGATGGAATATCTGTAGAGCAGGGACGGGGAGGTTGTCTTTGGAAATTTTAGATGTTCTCAGACAGGAAAAGAAATATCTGCTGTCAATTGAGCAGACGGAAAGGATGCGCCGCAGTCTGGGCCGGGTTTTGGAGGAGGACGCCCATGCAAGACAGGGCGGTTACCTGGTGCGCTCGCTGTATTTTGACACGCCGGACGACATGGATTTCCGCGAAAAATCAGACGGCATAGGGGAGAGAAGAAAGATACGTCTCAGGATATACGACCCGGGGGATAAAAACGCGAAACTGGAACTGAAAGAAAAAACGGGTGATTTTCAGAGGAAACGGTCCCTGACTGTTTCAAGGGAAGAAGCGGAGCAGATGATGGAGGGAAATTATACAAGCCTGCTGCTGCGGGAAGATGCTTTTGCGCAGGATATGTATCTTACCATGCAGGAGAAGGCATACCGTCCCCGCTGTGTGGTGGAATATGACAGGTCTGCATGGCTTGTCCGTGAAAATGACATTCGCATTACGCTGGATGCCAATATCAGGGCGACGGAGAGCCATCTGGATCTGTTTTCCCGGAATCTGTTGACATATCCCGTATCGGAGCGGGGTATCACTACGCTGGAAGTTAAATTTAATCACTTTCTGCTGAGTTATGTGCGTGATCTGCTGGCGCTGCACGGACAGCCGCAGGTATCGGCAAGCAAGTATTGTATGGCGCGGAGCATCGGTATGAGAGGAACCGAATAGTAACAGTTCAGAACGGCGAGAGGAGAGGTACAGGATAATGAAAGAGCAGTTGATGAATTATTTTTCGGCAAATACGGGAGCGTTGACTCTGCAGGACATGATACTCAATTTTCTGGTGGCGGCGGCGCTTGGAGCGGTGATCTACCTGTCTTACAGGATATCCCATTCCGGAGCGTCCTACAGCGCGCGGTTTAACGTCTCCCTTCTGATGCTTACGCTGGTTACGACACTGGTGATGAATGTGATCGGGAATAACATAGCGCTTTCCCTCGGCATGGTTGGTGCGCTTTCCATTGTGCGTTTCCGCACGGCAATCAAAGATCCGCGGGACACGGCGTATATTTTCTGGGGAATCGCGGTGGGAATCTGCTGCGGCGTCTCTGAGTATGTGATGGCTGGCGTGGGTACGCTTGTCATCTTTCTTGTGCTGATTCTCTTTGGGGCGGTGAAGAGCAATGAGAGATACCTGCTGATTATCCGCTGCCCGCAGGAGAATGCGGCGGAAGTGGAGAAACTTGTGGAAAACAGGTTTAACGGCCGGGCGAGGATGCGTGTGGACAATTCTACGGCTGAGAATGCGGAATATATTTATGAGACCTCGGAAAAAGTGATCGAAAAAGTAAAAAAGCAGGGAAATATTCCGGACATGTTTTATAAAAGCAAGCTTGTGACAGCGGTCAATCTGGTTTGTCAGAATGATGAGATTAACAGATAAAGGGACGGTTATATGTTGGGATACCGATGGAAAGGTCTGCTGGCATGTCTGGGTGGTCTGGCGGTGTGTATGGCTGCGGCGGCATGTCATTACGAAATGCATAAGGATACAGTAAAAAACAGCTATGCCGCGCCGCTTACGGCTGCGCCCCGGGAGAAAGACCCGCTGATCGGAATCAACGGGGATTTTACGGTGAATGAGAATTTTAAGTCGCACCTGCCCGTGGTGGTTCTTGAGATGGAGGAAGAACCGCCCATTACGACAAGGCAGAATCCCGAGGATGGGAGGTTCGTACCCATAGAAGGTGTTGAGCCGTACGTGGACGGCGTGTTTTATCTTTACGCGGGTGAGGGTGGCGTAAACAGCCTGGACGGTGAGCCGCGTGTCGTGAGCCGGATGCGGATTAAGCGAAGGGGAAATTCCTCCATGCTCTATGAGAAGGCGCAGTATATGTTCAAGCTCGTCTCCGAGTCAGGAGAATACCGGGACGTAGATATTCTTGACATGGGGGAGGAACATGAGTGGATTTTGAACGGCAGCATGGCGGATAAGAGCATGATGAGGAATTATCTTGTCTACAGTATTGCCTCCGAGATCATGTCCTACACGCCGGATAACGAATTCTGTGAGGTGATTTTGCACACGGGCGGCAGATATACATATCAGGGCGTGTTTCTGCTCGGGGAGAGCATCCGACAGGGAACGGACAGGGTTAATATCAGCAAGTACCGCGCAGGAGATGTGTTTAATGCATATCTTGTGCGGCGTGACAGGTTTGATGAAGAGGGTCTGATGCTGGACACGTATGCGCGTGAACAGGGGCTTGCGGCGGAGTGGTTTGGGCTTCTTTATCCGTCCAGGCACGATGTTTCGGAGGATGCGGTTACTTATATTGAGGATGACCTGAGCAGGATCGAGAGGGTTCTGTATTCGGAGGAGCAGGACGTATTTTCTACATATGAGAATATCATAGATGTGGATTCCTTTGTGGATTATTTTCTTCTGAATGAGTTTTTTGGCAGCTATGACAGCGGTAATTTCTCAACTTACTGTTATAAGGATCAGGGCGGTAAGCTGACCATGGGACCTGCATGGGATTATGACGGCACGATTGACAACTATAAACATGAACCGCTTGATACGGATGCGCTTGCTTTTCAGACGAAGCCGTGGTTTGAGCAGCTGTGCAGGGACAATACCTTTATCAGCAGGATGGAAAAACGTTATTTTGAATTGCGCAGGAGTTCTTTTTCTGAGGAACATGTCCTGGACAAAATGGAGGAAATTGCGGCACATCTTGGCGGGGCAAGAGAGCGGGAATGGTACCGCTGGCAGCATATGTATACGCAGGAAACCGAGTATAGCCTGGAAGAATATGAGCTTGAGGATAACACGGTTCTTGCGAGGGATGCGAGAACTTATGAGGATGAACTGTACCGCATGAAAACGGCTCTCCGCAAACATGGAGACGCGATTCCGGCTCAGCTGGCAGTACTGCATAAGAGCGCGGTATTTACCACCGGTGTCAGGAACTGGCATGGCGCATGGCTGTTTCTGACTGCCTGTGTGTTCCTGATTCCGCTTTACTATATCGCCAGAAGGTAGGGAGGGGTTTATGTCTTTTGCAAGTATGACATTTTTAGTCTTTTTTTTCCCGATTACACTTTTGGGGTATTATCTGCTCTTTTTCAGTAAGACACTGCAAAAGGTATGGCTGCTTCTGGCAAGTCTTGCATTTTATGCCATTGGATCACTGACGGGGGCGGCACTTGTGCTGGCGCTGACGTTGTTGAACGGCATTCTCGGAATTGTGCTTGGCAGGCGGAAAGCGGACAGGGGCAGGGCGGCGCTGATAGTGGGGGTTGTCTGCAATATGGCGCCTGTCATTTTCTTTAAATATATTTATGCACAGGGAAGCCTTCTGCCTGTGGGGCTTTCTTTTGTGATGCTTTCGGGCATTTCCTATCTGGTGGATGTCTATTCCGGAGATACGCCGGCGGTAAAGAACCCGGTTACGCTGGGGCTGTATTTTGCCTTTTTCCCGAAGCTGACTGCCGGACCGGCTGTGACATTTCAGGTGTTTCAAAAGCAGCTGCTCGAGAGGAAAATGACGCTGCGGCGCAGTGCGGTCGGCTGCTGCAGATTTGTGACCGGCCTCGCCAAAAAGGTGCTTCTGGCGGACACGCTGGCGCAGCTTGCGGATATTGTGTTTAATTATTCGGCAATGGGTCGGGAAAACGTCACGGTTCCGGCGCTGATGGCGTGGATTGGGCTGCTCGCTTTTTCACTGCAGATATATTTTGATATTTCCGGCTACGCGGATATGGCGGTGGGATTAAGCCTGATGTTTGGTATAGTGTTTGAGGAAAATGTAATTTATCCATATGCGGCGGTTTCCGTGAGCAGCTTCTGGAACCGTTTTTATATTTCGCTGACAAAGTGGTTTCGGCAGTATGTATATGAACCTCTGGGCGGCGGCAGGCAGAAAAATATGGATATGATGGTGCGAAACCTCTTTTTGATGTGGCTGGCAATAGGGCTCTGGTATGGCGCGGAGGGGAAGTTCCTCATGTGGTGTCTGTGGCAGTTCCTGTTTATTTTGGCGGAACGCTTTCTGGGATATGCGGAAGATAGCCGGCATACGGCGCTTATGAGGATATATACGCTTGTAGTAGTGGCATTTGGTTGGGTGGTTTTCAGGGTTCCCGATTTATATCAGGCGGGACAGTACTATATGAATATGTTTGGGGTAAACTATAACGGGATCTGGAACCATATGACGGCAATTTTGCTCAGGGAATACTGGATGTACCTGGCTGTTGGAGTTTTTTTCTGCACACCGGTGGCAAGAAAGGTGAACAACTGGCTGGTAAAGGGCAGAAGAGGATGGGTTGGAAAGGCGGCTGTTACGGTGTGTTACCCGTTTGTGATGCTGGCGGCGCTGCTGCTCTCGATCAGCTACCTGATGCAGGGATTGGGCAGACCGTTCCTGTATTCACTGTACTGACGCCGGGCGGAATGTCAGCGGGAGGGTGTTATGAAGGCATATTTTTGGAAAAAATACATATTCCTGTTCTGCTTCCTGTCAGGTCTTGCCGCTTTCTCAGGATATCATATTTATAAAAAACAGGATGAGATTGGCAGTCTTTTAGAAAAGATGGCGGATGTTTCAGATTATGAACAGGCAGGGGAACTGGCTGATGAAATAGCGGAGGTCATGCAGGCGGACGTCACGGAAAATGCCTTTACAGAACTGTATGGCATGACACAGAAAATGTTGAACAGGCACGAATATCGGAACTTTTCTTTCGTAAAGGGTGAGAACGGCATGATCTATTATGGCGCTGTTATTGAGAATGGCAACGATATGCTTATGGAGTATGCAAAGCGGGTAGGAAGGGCGGCGCGCTGTGCTGAGGAACAGGGGGCGGAGACGATTTTCGTCATGCCGCCCACAAAGGTGATGTACCGTATGATGGGGGAGGACAGGGAGCTTCCCATAAATGATACCAATGCCGTTCAGGACGAACTTCTGCTCTACTTGCAGCAGAATCAGGTGAACACGCTTGATCTGCGGGGACCACTGGAAAACTCGGGTATGACGCAGGAAGAACTGTTTTACCGCACGGATCACATGTGGACGTCGGAAGCGGCATTTATCGCCGCCGGAGCGCTTGTGGATAAGATACGGGACGATTTCGGCGACGACTGGGATACGGAGCGCTTCTACTGCAGGAGGGAGAATTACCATGCGGATGTATACCGTGAAGCGACGATAGGAACCATTGGCAGTGAAATGGGAATTTCGTATGTGGGTAAGGAAGACTATACCGTTTTGTACCCGGAGTTTGAGACAGGGATGAAGTGGTATGACCTAGAGAGCGGGGAGAGGAAGGCGGGCAGCTTCTATGAAGCGTTTATAGACCTGGAGCCGGACGGGAAAGGCAGATATGAAAATCCGGGGAGCGATATTTATCTGGAAGGCGTGGTGAATCGTGACCGCATAGTCAACACGGAGAATCCGGAAGGACCGAAAATTCTGTGCCTGAGGGATACGTATATGTCTCCCGTTGCCTGTTTTCTGGCGCCTATGTGCAGCCAGATTGATCTGGTATGGGCGAGAACCAATCATAATGATATTGATTATGAGGAACTGATCCGGGAAGAAGAGTATGATTATCTGATTATTGAAGTTTACCCTTATAATATTGCCGACAGGGCGTTTGCGTTTTTTGAAGATTGACGGAGGCAGGAATGAGAAAAGCGGCGGTGGCTGGTGCGTGGATTGCGCTGATACTTATACTGGGGCTTGCATACCGGGCAGCCGGAGGCAGATTTTTTCTTTCGGAAGAGAATGGGGAGACGAAGGTGCGCATTTTGCAGACGAAGGAGGATGCTGACTGCATTATTATCGGAAACGGCGTGAAGGCAGTGATGATTGATGCCGGTGAAGCGCAGGACGGGGAGCGCATTCTGGAAGTTCTGCAGGAGACGGGGGTTGAAACGCTGGATGCGCTTATCCTGACGCATCCGGACTTGGACCATGTCGGCGGGGCGTCGGCTGTCCTGCAGGCAGTTGCTGTGGACAAGGTGATTGTGCCTTACTATAATGGAGAAAAAGAGGAACTGGATGCGGTAAAAAATTATTGCAAAAAGACGGGGATTCAGGTATACTGTCCGAATCATGTATGGAAAATGAACGTGGGATATGTGAATCTGCTCATATATCCGCCACAGGAAAAACATTATAAAGAAAGTAACAATTATTCCCTTGCCGTGCTGGCGGAGCATGGGAGTGTCAGGATGTTTTTTGGCGGGGATGCGCTCAGGAAACGCAGCGAGGAACTTCTGCTTATGAATCTGCCGGAGGTGAGTCTGTATAAAGTGCCTCACCATGGGAGGGCAAACAGCGCATCAGATGAGATGTTTGAAGCTTTGCAGCCGGTTTACGCTGTGGTTACATCGAAAACGGCTGATGAGGAGATTGTGCGCTGCGGCAGACAGTACGGCAGCAGGCTTCTCTTTTCCGGGGAAGCGGATGTAGTGTTTCAAAGCGATGGGGAACATCTGATTTTGCAGGGCGGCGAAGCGGCGGCGCAGTGAAGTAAAGGACAATGACGGATTATGAAAAAAAAGATCATATGGGGTGTGGTCATAGTGGCGGCACTTGCGGCTGTGGCTGGCGCATTGTGCTATGCGGACTATCGGAGGAAAGAAGACATGCGTTTTGTGCAGGCTTTGGGAAACGGTATTAATATTGGAAACAGCCTGGACGCTACCGGCGTGCGGGATCATATACCCGAAGCTGCTGCGGCGGACTATGAGACATACTGGCATAATCCGCCGATCAGGCGGGAACTGTTCCGGGCAATAAAGGATGCCGGATTCCGAAGCGTGCGGATACCGGTGACTTGGGACGAGCATATGGATGAGGCGGGAAATATAGAGCAGGCATGGATGGACCGCGTGCAGGAGGTCGTTGACATGGCGATGGAGGAAGAGCTGTATGTGATTTTGGATACGCACCATGAAACGTGGCTTGACCTGCAGCCGGAACGGGAAAAGGAGATCAGCGAAAAGCTTTCCGGAGTCTGGGGGCAGATTGCACTGCGTTTCCGTGATTATGACGAGAGACTTCTGTTTGAGGGGATGAATGAACCGAGAATGCGGGATACGGAATACGAGTGGACGGCGGGGACGAAGGAACTGCAGGCGATGACTAACCGCCTGAACCAGGTATTTGTGGATACAGTGCGCGCGGCAGGTGGAGCAAACGAGGACAGGTATCTGCTGATCTGTCCCTATGCAAACCGCTATGAGGCGGAAGCGCTGGAGGCGCTCCAGTATATAAAGGGGCATATCATTGTGTCGGTCCACGCTTATATTCCGTATTCCTTCTGCGACGGGGAGAGGGAAAACCGAGACTTTGACGCGGAAGACCAGGAGGACACGGAAAAGATAGACACCATGTTTGACACGCTCAATAAGAACTATATAAAGAAAAATATTCCGGTGATTATTACGGAATTTGGCAGCGAAGATAAAGGCAACAGGGAGGAGCGGCTGGAATGGCTGCAGTATTATCTGGCTCGGGCAAAAGAGAGCGGTGTGACCTGCTTCTGGTGGGATGAGGGGGACGACCGGAAACTGATTGACAGGGATACGCTTACATGGAAAGAGCAGGAGATGATGGAAATGCTCATCCGGGAAAATGAGCGGCAATAATGGATGGGCAGTCTTAAATTGAGAGGGGAACGATTGAAATCATGGCTGATTAGTGCTATACTTGTTGAAGTTTAGTTAGAAACAGCGTTAGTTTTGTATGCAGGAGAGGAACCCGGACTGGACAATGGGCGGAGAGCTATATTCCCGGAGAAAGGAAATTAAATATATTGTGCCGCTTGCCAAGGCTCTGGCGGTCAGGGGACAGCTGGACAGGCTGCTGCAGAGGGACGAGCATTGCGCGGATGGTCCGTATCTGGTGAGAAGCCTGTATTTTGATTCGGTTAATCAGATAGATTTTGCGGAAAAGCTTGCGGGTGTATCCGAACGTAAAAAGGTGCGTCTTCGGATTTATGGCGGGGATGCGTCTCTCTGTAAATTAGAAATTAAGCAAAAAACCGATGACCGGCAGCAGAAATTGAGCCTGATCGTATCGGCGTCCGACGCGGCGGAGCTGTCACGCGGGAATGTAAAGGCGCTTCGGAAGTATTTTGAAAACTCCCGGACAAGTCTGGCGGCATACGGCATTATGGCACAGGGGCTGTATCGTCCTGTCGTACAGATTGCGTACGACAGGCTGGCATACAAATATCCCATGTATGACACGCGTGTAACGCTGGATATGAATGTCAGGTCTTCCGAATCCAATATGGATATTTTTTCACAGGATGTTCAATATACGCCTATTTTAAGGGAAAACGTGGTTCTTGAGGTGAAATACAGCGGGAAACCGATGGGTTTTTTGTCGGCGCTTTTATCACAGTTTCACCTGACGCAGGGCGCTTACAGCAAATATTGCGCAGGCCGTCCCGTCTATTATGATTTTGATTACTGAGGAGCAGGTTTATTATGTCAAAGGAAGAAGTTCTGGGGTATTTTTATACAAACAGCAATGAATACGGTGTGAAAACGACGCTGCTCATACTGCTGTGCGGTCTGGCGGTGGGTATGGTGATCTACCTGACTTATTATATTACCGCTGAAAAAGTTGCTTATAACAGTAAATTCAACTGGTCTCTGGTAATTATGCATCTGATTACCGTGGTGGTTATGCTGATGATCAGCAGTAATATAGCCGTGTCGCTTGGTATGGTGGGCGCGCTGTCTATCGTGCGTTTCCGAACGGCGGTAAAGGACAGCCGGGACACCATGTTTATTTTCTGGGCAATGGCGGAAGGGCTCTGTGTGAGTTCCCAGAACTGGCGGCTGACATTTACCACGGTGCTGTTTATTGCGGCGATTCTGATTATTTCCAGCAAGGCGCCGGGACTACGGAATAAATATTTGCTGGTCGTAAGAGGCGGAGGACAGGCGATTGACAGGAAACAGTTTGAGGAGAAGCTGAAGCCTTATGTTGTCAGTTTTCGGGTGAGGACAGTAAACAAGGACGCCGAATATGAGGAAATGATTTGTGAAATCGGAACAAAGGGCGAAATTAATCTTGATGTATTGGATGCGCTTTTGACTGTTTCAGGCATTCAGTCTGTAAACTGGGTGGCGCAGTCAGGAGAGACGGTAGGATGATGAGCCGAAAATGTGCATTGTTATGTTTGCTGCTCATATGCGGGACTCTGTGTGTGCTTCTTTTGTGCGACAATTACTGCCCGGAGGAATTGCGCTTTTCCAGAGAGTCAGGATTTTATGAGGAGCCTTTTGAGCTGGAGCTGTCTGCTCCTTTCGGGGAAAAAATCTATTACACACTGGACGGCTCTGTGCCGGACGAAAATGCTTTTCTGTACACGACTCCCATTTTTATTGATGATGCGACTTCACAGCCAAATGTACATTCCATGAGGACTGACACATCGCCCATATTTTTATCGGAATCAAGCGAGTATAGATTGCCGGATTATCCTGTTGACAAATGTACGATTGTCAGAGCCGCAAGTCAGAATGCCGACGGAAATTTCGGCGAAGTGAAAACGGAAAGTTATTTTGTGGGTTATGATGAGAAGGCGGGCTATCAGGATATGAATGTCATATCTATCGTGACAGCTCCTGAAAATCTTTTTGATTATGATACAGGAATTTATGTGCTCGGTCGTAAATATGACAGTATTCTTGATGAGAATGGGAAACCTCTGTGGGAAAACGCAAATTCCTACAACCACGGTTTCGAGTGGGAGCGCCCGGTGGATATCCAGATCTTTAACACGAACCGTGATGTGCTTTTGAAGCAGTCCTGTGGTGTGCGTATTCAAGGGGGCGGCAGCCGTACGTATCTGCCCAAAAGCCTGAATCTTTATGCAAGAGAAAACTATAGCAGGGCAACTCGGTTTTATGTGGACTTATTTGGAACTGAGTATATGGCGGACACGGTAACGCTCTCCATAGGCGGGCAGGATGCCTTTACCAAGTTTCGAGATATGTTGGTGTCCACATTGTCAAAGGACAGGGCTTTCTGCACGATGAACTTTGTGCCGTATACCATGTTTTTGGACGGTGAATACTGGGGTGTCTACTGGCTGACGGAAAGGTATAACAATACGTATCTCGACTATTACTATGGTGTTGATGCCGACAACATTATTATGGTGAAAAATAACAAATTGACCCGGGAGAGGGAGGAGGACTGGGCGGTTTATGGCAGCATGTTAAATTACCTGCAGAATACTGATTTTACAAAAGCGGAGAATTACGAGTCCTTGGGCTATACGATTGACTTGCAGAGCTATATTGATTATTATGCCACGGAGATTTATATCGGCAGCTGCGTAGACTGGCCCGGTACAAACGAGGCTTTCTGGAGAGCGCGAAAACTGACCAAAAATACAGGAAGGGGGGTAAATTACGAAGACGGCAGATGGCGCTGGATGCTGTTTGACGTCAATTCAGGTTCATTACGGGAAAGAGTGGTGGAGGAAGACGTGCTGGCGATTACCATGGAGAGAAGCCCTGCGTTTCGCAATTTATGTCAGAGCGCCGCGTTTAAAAAGCAGTTTGTACTCACTTCTATGGACTTTGCCAATGAAACTTTTTCGGTGCAGAATACGGAGCAGGTGATCGAAGATTGGCTCGCTCTGATGCGAGAGCCGATGGAGGTACATCTGCGGCGGTTTTATGGGGAAGAAGGTCTGTATCGCTTCGATGAGGAAGTGGCAGATATCCGGGCGTTTATCAAGCGTAGAAAACCATATGCCGCACAGCATCTGAAAGAGAATTTTGGGCTGGAAGGCTGCCTTGCGCCTGTTGAGATCGAAATGCCGGACATGGCTGCGGGGCAGATTACGCTGAATACAATAACGCCTGCCTTTGACGAGCAGGGGAAATGGAAGGGGGAATATTTTACGGATTATCCGATTACCATTTCGGCAGCTGCAAATGAAGGATATCGTTTTGCAGGTTGGGAAATAAGCGCGGGGCAGGAGAAGGAAACGATCGCGGAGACATCGCTGGAATTGGAGATACCGGTAAACGGTCTGCATGTGAAAGCGGTGTTTGAGAGAGAGGGAAGCGGCAAATGACTATGCCATGTAGGAGTGTGACAAAGGATGCGTAGATACAGGGGTGCACTTGCGTCGGCGGCAGTGATCTGCTGTTTGCTGTTTATGGGACTTGTTGTGCAGGCGGCGCCGGCAAATACAGATGAGACTTCTGTGCTTGCGGAGTACGAGGATTACTATGACCGTTTCATGTCGATCGAGAATCGGGGCGGGATCGCGGGCGGCGGTTTCAGGGTGGTGGAGGACCAGATTTTTCCGCTGGACCCTGATAACGAGGACAGCACTTTGATGGTGCCGGCTTTTGACGGAAAATATAACCGTCTGGCGTTGTTTATTGTGGATGTGGATGGGAGGATTCTTTATCGGACGGAACAGCTGGAGACGAATTACTGTGTCAGGGGGCGAATGAGACAGCCGGTGCAGTCCCTTGCGGCGGTTTCCTTTCAGGATCTGAACCGGGACGGCAGGATGGATATTATTTTGATTACCGCCTGTGTCAACGAGAGCGGCTCCTATGCGGGTGAAACCTATAAGGTCGGGGACGTGCTTTTTCAGAATCAGACGGGAAACGGTTTTTACAGGGATTATCGGATTTCGGAAAAAATCAACCGTTTCGGAATGAATAAAAGTGCGGATTCCATAGCGGCTTTTGTCCGGGACGGAGACTCCACGGAGTTTCTGTACACGGCGACCACGTTGCAGGAACTGTTGAGAAACCGTTTCCGTGTCATTTCGGAGCAATGTTATCTGCGGACTTTCGGCAAGCTGGGGAAACTGCAGGTGACGCCGGGAACATATCGGATTGCGGACTATGACATTTTTATGATTTATCTGGTGAACGAGCAGGGAGACATTGTCTCCGTGCTGCAGCCGATGGGAGAGTACGACAATCTCTATGCGCTCAAGGGTGTCACCTGCCGGGATATTGACGGGGACGGGCTCAAAGACATTGTAATTCTTGCCAGATACAGCTATGAGGGTGAGGGCGGGGAGCTTCTCGTCGAGAGCGATTACCGGATCTATTATCAGAGAACCGGCGGGTTTGAGCCGGATACGGAAATCCGGGATACTTACCGCTGCAGCGACGAAGACACGATGGAAATACTGGTAGAGAAAGCGCGGGCATATTGGGGGTGGCAGTCCACAAATGATTAAAATACTGATTGTAGATGATGAAAAACCGATCTGTGATTTGATAGACTTAAATTTATCTTCCGCTGGTTACCACTGCACGTCGGTGCAGGATGGTCTGGAGGCGATTGACCTGATTGAAAAGGAAGAGTTTGAACTTGTCCTTCTGGATATTATGCTGCCGGGGGCGGACGGGTATGATGTGATGGAGTACATACGCCCGCTGGGAATCCCGGTGATTTTTATTACCGCCAAACATGAGGTGAAGCACCGGGTGAAGGGATTGAAGCTGGGCGCTGATGATTATCTCGTAAAACCCTTTGACGTGGTGGAACTGGTGGCGAGGGTGGAGGCAGTGCTGCGCCGTTATAACAAAACGGAACAGCATCTTACAGCGGGAGACGTGACGGTGGATCTGGACGCGCGCAGGGTGACCAAGGCGGGACGTCCCATAGAACTGACGAACAAAGAGTTTGGGCTGCTGCTGCTTTTTATGAAGAATAAAAACGTCGCGCTGTTTCGGGAAACTCTATATGAAAAGGTGTGGGAAGGGGAATACTTTGCGGATAGCCGCACGCTTGACCTGCATGTACAGCGCCTGAGAAAGAAGCTGGGGTGGGAGCATAATCTGGTAGCGGTATACAAGGTAGGCTACCGCTTAGAGGTGCAGGAATGAAATTTTCAATCAAATTAGTGCTGTCTACCATGATCGTGCTGGCACTGGCGCTTGGATTCAGCGGATTTTACTTTGTAAATTATGTGTTTGAGACCTCTATGGACAGAGAAGTGGGTCAGGCGCTCGACGAGAGCAGTATCCTGAGTTTTGCCTTTGAGACGGCGGCTTTGAATGTGCCGCTCAAATACAGCGTCCTGCCCGACAGTGTGGTGGAGGAGATCGCGTCCAAGCTGGAAATGGGAGGACAGGGCGGCGGGCGTCTTTTACGGATCGCGGATGAGGAGAAAAACATATTATATACAAGCGGTGGGTTTACTGCGGATGAGGGGCTGCTTCCGCAGACAGACCAGCATACCAAATCCTACCGTGTGATTCGCGCGCAGGATGGTTTCTATGTGCACACCTGTGTATCCATCAATGCGCTGAATCGGATTCTTTATCTGGAAACCATGAAGGATGTGACGGGGGTTTTCACGGAACGCGCCATGGGGTTTTCGCTGTATCGGAAAGTGACTGTGGTCATACTGTTGATCGGAACGGTCATTATGCTTTTTATTGCCTCTCTGCTGACGAAGCCGATCCGCCTGTTGACCAGGGCAACCAAGGAAATGGCGGCGGGGGATTACACATACCGCGCCAGACAGATCAGCCGGGATGAGCTGGGGCAGCTCACCGGGGATTTCAACAGGATGGCAAACGCGCTTGAGGAAAATATCTGCAAGCTGGAGGAGGAGCTTGAGGCGAGGGAAGAGTTCATGGGTGCCTTTGCCCACGAACTGAAAACGCCTCTGACGGCGATTATCGGCTACGCGGATATGCTGCGCTCCCACAAGATGGATGAGGAAAAGAGTATCATGTCGGCAAACTACATCTACACGGAGGGAAAACGATTAGAGGCAATGTCATTCCGCCTGCTGGATATCATTGTGGCGAAACAGGATGAGGCGCAGCTGCAGGAAACGCCGGTGGGAGAATTGTTCGCCTATCTGCGGGAAATGTTTGCGGAGAAAAGGGCGGCGGATATTCGTTTCGCTCACGAGGAAGCCGTGGTGCGGATGGAAGCGAATCTGATCAAGACCGTGCTGGTAAATCTGATTGACAATGCATGCAAGGCGTCGGAGACTGGCGGTGCGGGTGCGGATATGGCTGGCGTGACCGGGGCGGAGACTTCCGTTGGCAGGATGGGTGTGATTGAGGTGACAGGACAGATAGTCGATGGCGGTTATCGGATTGCGGTGAGGGATTACGGCATCGGCATACCGGAGGCGGAGCAGAGTAAGATCGTCAAGGCGTTTTACATGGTGGACAAGTCCCGGGCGAGAAGTAAGAACGGGGCGGGGCTCGGGCTTGCGCTCTGCGCGGAGATTTTAAAGATACATCACAGCGAGCTGCAGATAGAGAGTAAGGTTGGGGAAGGCTCCTGTTTCAGCTTCCTGCTTGCACTTTAGAGGTGCAGGAATAGGGATGCACACATGCGGAGAATAGTACATATGAAGAATAAGGTATATTATCTGGCGGCTCCGCTGTTGGCGGCGCTTGCAATGTTTATTTCCATATGGGGACCGGAGGCGCTGGCGGAGTATAAAGACAAGGAGATTCTGGACAGCCCGCATACGGAAAGCGTGGAAAACGCCGGGGAGGGCTACCGTTACCAGATGAACAGCAATGAGAAACTTTATATCCTTTCGTGCTGTCTGAGCAGTCAGACGTTCCCGGAGAGTGAGATGAGCGCCATGACGCATGAAGCGGATGAGGAGGTGGATTATTCGGAACTGGAAGGTTCCTATGCCTTTGTGGTGAACAGAAGGGGACCGTCCGGCAGGGAGATCACAGACGAGCAGATCTATGTCACATGCAATGAAGGGATTAAGCTGCTCAAGGGAAAGGGAATCCTGCCCGAACAGGTGAGGGAAGTGGATGCGTCTTCCTACGACGTGACACTCTACTCGGCGATCGATGTGCTGGAGCCGCGCAACAATGTGGCAGTCTGGAAAATGAGTCTCTCCAATTCCCAGAAAAACGCGGATAAGACAAACCGCCTGATGGATGCCTATATCGATGCGGACGACGGAAAAATATATGAATTTTATGTGCGGACGCCGCTTCTGTGGGAAGAGATCGACGCGGACGCCTTGGTGGCGGAATGGGCGGCATATATGGGGCTTGGCGAACCTGCGCCTTATGAGTCCGACAACCCTCTTCTGGAAACGACCCCGTATTTTCGCAAATATGTATTTGCGGGCATGGGGAGCGGACAGACGGTGGTGACTCTGGGATTCTATGAGGGGATCAATGAACTGTTCTTAAAAATATCCAGATAACAGAGAGGCGATGATGCAACTTTGATGCAAAAAAGATGGGTTTTTGATGCAAATATTATGGGGTTTTGATGCAACTTAGATGAGATTATGATGCTCCTCTTTTGTACGATTGAAATGTAAAGCATACAAGAGAGGAGCATCAGTTATGTACGGGGAATCGTCGTTCACGTGGGAATATGTCTGCGGTTATGAGACGAGGGAGCAGAGAAAAAGACGTCTGTTAAGGAGGACATATACATTGACCGCCGCAGTGTGTATTGTCAGTCTGACGGTAATGATATCGGTGAAATTTGTGTCGGCGGGCGGCGTTCGGTTCCTGACGGAAAAGCTGCAGCATACGAAAACAGAAGCGGCGGCAGCGCTGCCGCTTGGCGGGGAAGAGACAGAGGCGGTATGGGAGAAGGAGGCAGCGGTTCCCGCCGTTTTGGTGACGGAGCAGACAGCAGCTTCCGATGAGGGAGAGGGTGTACAGCCGGCGGCTGTGCATATTCCGACGGTTTATCTGGATCCGGGGCACGGCGGCACGGACGAGGGCTGTTCCAGAGAGGGCGTTCGGGAAAAAGACCTGAATCTGGCGATAGCGCTGCTTGTAAGGGACCAGTTGAAGGAACAGGGATACCAGGTGATCATGTCAAGAGAAACGGATACTTACGTTTCGAAGGAAATGCGCGTGGCGGAGGCAAATCGGTCAGGCGCGGATATTTATATCAGCATTCATCAGAACGCAACGGAAGAAGGCGCCAGTGCGAACGGGATGGAAGTGTGGTATACGGAGGATGACGGTCGGACGGACAGCAAAAGACTGGCGCAGCTGATCAGACAGCAGACTTTGAAAAGCACAGAAGCCACAGAGCGGGAGCTGCGGAGCGATGCGGATTTTTATGTGACGAAAAACACTTCCATGCCCGCATGTCTGATTGAGACGGGATTTCTCTCCAATGCAGGGGAGCGCAGGAAATTAAACCTGGCGGAGTATCAGCAGCAGATCGCGGGCGGTATTGTGCAGGGAATTGCCTATTATTTTCATCCAAAGACCATGTACCTGACCTTTGACGACGGACCTTCCGAGGAAAATACCCGAAAGGTGCTTGAAATATTGCGGGAGAGAAATATCAAGGCGACATTCTTTCTGGTGGGGGAGAATGTGAGGCAGCATCCGGAGGTGGCGCGGCAGATCGTTGCGGAGGGACATACCATAGGTATCCACTGCGATAAACATGACTACGATGCCCTGTATGCGAGCGTGGACAGTTATGTGGCGGATTTTGAAAAGGCGAGACAGACCGTGTATGAAGTGACGGGGGTGGAGACAAATCTGTTCCGTTTCCCGGGCGGCAGCGTCAACGCATATAATAAGAAAACGGGCAAGGCAATCATCCGTGAGATGACGGACAGGGGCTACATATATTACGACTGGAATGCAAGTCTGGAGGACGCGGTCAAAAATCCGGATCCGAAGCAGCTGATAAAAAATGGTGTGGAAACGACACTTGGACGGAAGAAAGTCGTCTTGCTCGCCCATGACGTGGTCGGCAGCACAACCCTCTGTCTGGAAGAACTTCTGGACAGCCTGCCGGAGTATGAGATGAAGCCGTTAAACGAGGAGGTGGAACCGATCTGTTTTTGAAAAGCATGGGAAAGATAAAAGTGCAGAATGAACGCATCCGTGAAAATAAACGTCAAATTTCCTTGACATTTTTATGTTTCAATGCCAAAATGATAAGCAGTTATCATGGATAAAGACACTGAGGAAGACAGTACTTGATTTTTAAAAGTTGCAGCGAGCCGGTGAGGGTGCAAGACCGGTATGAGTAGAAAGTCAGGGAAAATCACTTCTGAGTTTCAGACTGAACCTTCGCCGTTTTTGCAGCATCCGTTCCGAAGGAGCCGGAAAGCGGGCGGTGAGACAGTAGGCTCTGACGGCGTCCCGCCGTTATCGGGAACCGTATAGACAAATCGTGTTGAGTGAAACGGCGAAAGAGGCATGTGCTGTTTAACACGCGCGGTTGGTCGGTACGTCGTAACAGGTGGTATCACGAGAACTTTACCCTCGTCCTTTTACGGGACGGGGGTTTTTGCGCGTATAAGCAGTTTATTCTCTGCTTATACGCAGGAAACTAGAAAAACTGAAAGGAAGGACACTATGTATCAGAAAGTTGACGCAAACCTGAATTTTGTGGACAGAGAAAAAGAAGTATGCACCTTCTGGAAGGAAAACGATATCTTTCAGAAGAGTATGGATTCCCGCAAGGACGGTCCCACTTACACATTCTATGACGGACCGCCGACGGCGAACGGCAAGCCCCATATCGGGCACGTGCTGACGCGTGTCATCAAAGATATGATCCCCAGATACCGCACTATGAAGGGGTATATGGTGCCCCGTAAGGCGGGATGGGATACGCACGGACTGCCGGTGGAGCTGGAAGTGGAAAAACTGCTGGGTCTGGACGGCAAGGAGCAGATTGAGGAGTACGGGCTTGATCCGTTTATCAGCAAGTGTAAGGAGTCTGTCTGGAAATACAAGGGTATGTGGGAGGACTTCTCCGGCACGGTCGGTTTCTGGGCGGATATGGATGACCCTTACGTGACGTATCACGATAATTTCATCGAGTCCGAGTGGTGGGCTCTCAAGCAGATCTGGGACAAAGGACTGCTGTACAAGGGCTTCAAGATTGTGCCCTACTGCCCGCGCTGCGGCACGCCCTTGTCCTCCCACGAAGTGGCGCAGGGCTACAAGGCGGTGAAGGAGCGCTCCGCCATCGCCCGGTTTAAGGTGGTGGGAGAGGACGCTTACTTCCTTGCGTGGACGACCACGCCGTGGACGCTGCCCTCCAATGTGGCGCTCTGCGTGAACCCTGTGGAAACTTACGTGAAAGTGAAGGCGGCGGACGGCTATACCTATTATATGGCGCAGGCGCTTTTAGATACGGTGCTTGGCAAGCTGGCTGAGGACGGAAAGCCGGCATATGAAGTGTTGGAAACCTATGTGGGCACGGACTTGGAATACAAGGAGTATGAGCCGCTGTTTGCCTGCGCGGGCGAGGAAGCGGCAAAACAGAAAAAGAAAGCCCATTATGTGACCTGCGACAGTTATGTTACCATGACGGACGGTACCGGCATCGTGCATATCGCGCCCGCCTTCGGTGAGGACGACGCGCAGGTGGGACGCAGGTACGACCTGCCCTTTGTGCAGTTCGTGGACGGCAAGGGCAACATGACGGAGGAGACGCCTTACGCGGGGCTGTTTGTGAAAAAGGCTGACCCGGAGGTGATCAAAGACTTAGATAAAGAAGGAAAGCTTTTTGATGCGCCCAAGTTTGAGCATGACTATCCGTTCTGCTGGCGTTGCGATACGCCTCTGATCTACTATGCGCGCGAGTCATGGTTTATCAAGATGACGGCAGTGCGCGACGATCTGGTGCGAAACAATAAGACGGTGAACTGGATTCCTGAATCCATCGGCGAGGGGCGTTTCGGCAACTGGCTGGAGAACATTCAGGACTGGGGCATTTCCCGTAACCGCTACTGGGGTACGCCTTTAAATGTGTGGGAGTGCGAGGGCTGTGGTCATATGGATGCCATCGGTTCCCGCGAGGAACTGGAAAAAATGAGCGGCAATGCGGCGGCGAAGACCGTGGAGCTGCACAGACCATATATCGACGAGATTACCTGCACTTGCCCCGAGTGCGGCGGAACCATGAAGCGTGTGCCGGAGGTGATCGACTGCTGGTTTGATTCCGGCGCGATGCCCTTTGCGCAGCACCACTATCCGTTTGAAAATAAAGAGCTGTTTGACAGCCAGTTTCCGGCGCAGTTTATCTCCGAGGCGGTGGATCAGACGCGCGGGTGGTTTTACTCCCTGATGGCGGAATCCACGCTCCTGTTTAACTGTGCGCCCTTCGAGAACGTGATCGTGCTGGGGCATGTGCAGGACGAGAACGGGCAGAAGATGAGCAAGTCCAAGGGCAACGCAGTGGATCCTTTTGAGGCGCTTGAGACTTACGGCGCGGATGCGATCCGCTGGTATTTCTATATCAATTCGGCACCCTGGCTGCCCAACCGTTTCCACGGCAAGGCGGTGCAGGAGGGGCAGCGCAAGTTCCTCGGCACGCTCTGGAACACCTACGCGTTCTTCGTGCTGTATGCGAATATCGACAATTTTGACGCGACGAAGTATGCTTTGGAATACGATAAACTTCCGGTGATGGATAAGTGGCTGCTCTCCAAGCTGAACACTGCCATCAAGGAAGTGGACGACCATCTGGACAATTACAGAATCCCCGAGGCGGCGCGCGTTCTGGACAACTTTGTGGATGAAATGAGCAACTGGTATGTGAGAAGAAGCAGGGAGCGTTTCTGGGCGAAGGGCATGGAGCAGGATAAGATCAACGCTTATATGACCCTTTATACGACGCTTGTGGATATCTGCAAGTGCGCCGCACCGATGATTCCGTTTATGACGGAGGAAATTTACCGCAATCTGGTGTGCAGCATTGACAAGGACGCATCGGAGAGCATTCATCTTTGCGACTTCCCGGCCGCGGACGAGGGAATGATCGACAAGAAGCTGGAAGAATCCATGGAAGAGGTGTTAAAGATCGTTGTCATGGGGCGCGCGGCGCGAAACACTGCGAACATCAAGAACCGCCAGCCCATCGGCACCATGTATGTGAAGGCGGAGAGCGTTCTCGACGACTTCTATCAGGATATCGTGAAGGATGAGTTAAATGTAAAGCAGATTGTGTTTTCCGACGACGTGTCGGCGTTCACGACTTACAGCTTCAAGCCCCAGCTCAAGACCGTCGGTCCGAAATACGGCAAACAGCTTGGCGGCATCAAGGCGTATCTGTCCGAAATGGACGGCAGCGCGGCGATGGATACCCTGAAAACGCAGGGGGCGTTGCAGTTTGACGTAGACGGTGTGGCAGTTTCTCTTGCGGAGGAGGATCTGCTCATTGATATGGCGCAGAAGGACGGTTTTGTGGCGGAGGCAGACAATTATGTGACGGTGGTGCTTGATACGAACCTGACGGAAGAGCTGATCGAGGAGGGCTTTGTCTACGAGATCATCAGCAAGATCCAGACCATGCGTAAGGATGCGGATTTTGAGGTGATGGACCATATCAGGGTTTCCCTGAACGGCAATGAGAAGGTGGCGCAGATCGCCGCGGAGAACGAGGCTGTGATTGCAGGGAAGGTACTGGCGGAGAGCATCGGCGCGGGAGAAGAGCTGGCGGTTTCCAAAGAGTGGAACGTGAACGGGGAGACCGTGACGATCGGTATCCAGAAAATATAGTTGCCTGCGGCGGATGGAGCAGAAATGAGAAAACATTGAGAAAGAGGAAAATATTGAGAAATGCCGCGGCGGTTCTCTGGCGTACCCTGGCGGTTGTGATTCTGGCAGGCTTCGTGGGCGGCGCCGGAGGAAATGTGGCGGCACAGGAAAGCGAATCTCAGTATGGATGCAGTCCGGTGTCGGAGGAGCTGTCGGCCCTTCCGGCTATGGAGAACAGGGTGTACGCCGAATGGGAAGGTAAGATTTACTATCGGCAGTATTCCGATGAAGATCTGGACGAAGGTGGACTGTGGGCGTATTTTGAACCGGTTGCGGGCACGGCAAAGGAGCTGATGTGCATGGAGCCGGACGGCAGTGTGACGCAGGCCGGCGTGGATGATGGCTGTGATGAGCTTTACATTGTGGGTGGCAGAATTTATTCCCACAAATACGTGCAGACGCGCGAAAACGGGCGGCAGATCACCCGTGCGGTTGTCTATTCCTGTGAATTGGACGGGAGCGGGGTAAAGGAATACAGTGCCCGCAGCATCTATGCGGTGAAGGGCGACAAAATCATTTGTGAGACAGGCGGGTACGCGGGAGACGACGGATATGGGATCACATGGATCGACGGACGGGATGGGGAGGAACATCTCCTGATATCGGGAAAAGGTCTGTATCATGGGACGGAATATCTGGGCGCTACGGAGGAAGCGGTATTTTTATCCAAGTTGGTAAGGCATGAGAAAGAGGAGTATGAACAGCCCTATGATCTGACGTTGTATTCTGTTGATTACAAGGGAAATACAAAGGATTTGGCGACGGTCACCATGCAGGAGTATGCGGAAGACTGTGTGTCGGCGGATTTTTTGTTAAACGCGACGGAATCGCCGCTTTTTATTTCCTGTTTTCAGATATTGGGAGATGAGCTTTACTTTTCCGTGGGTACGACCAACGGCACGGCACATGTGTATTCCGGCGGCATGATATATCGCGTAAAAAAAGATGGCAGCGGATTTACCCGTCTTGTGGATCATTCTCCCACGGAGAACTTTTATCTGTATGACGATGGCACAGACAGCGTACTGTTCTGCCGGCTGCCCGATCAGAGGACTGGTTTCTGGAAGGATGACATGCAGCAGGTTGTCCTGCGGGGAAAAACTGTCGATGACATCGTGGTGCGGGACGCCGATCAGACCTATTTAGACCAGCCGCACAGCTATGTGGCGGCAGACGGTGCGGACGCGATTCTGTTCTATCCTGACACATCCGGTGTCTGTTATGTGCTGCTCTCGGAAAAGGAAAGCAAAAAGCTGGGCATCCGGACGCATGTGGACGGACATATTGTGCAGCAGATCGAGGATATAGAGTATCTGGAAGGAAAACTTTTCTTTACCGTGACGGATCTGACATACAGTAAGGAGTACAGCATCGGCTGGCGGGACGGCTATGTGCGCGGCAGGAGCGTGTGCTACTGCAAGGATATAGAGAGCGGGAAAATCCGCGTGCTTTATGAGTATTGACCCGCTCATAACTATAAAAAATAAATTCCGTGATGCAAAATGTTAAATTTTAATCTTTGTATAGTCAAAAATAGAAAATCAGGCTATAATAGAAAGGAATGCAAGAAAACTTGTCTGACAGCAGGGTTAACGAGGAGGAGAGAGATGATTAAAAATGTACCGGCGAAAACTTTTGATACAGAGCTCTTTAAGAGAAGCGTCCTTTATAATGTAAAAACCCTTTACAGAAAGACGCTGGAGGAGGCGACTGACCAGCAGATTTTCCAGGCGGTATCCTACGCGGTTAAGGACGCCATAGTGGATCAGTGGTTAGCGTCCCAGAAGGAGTTCGAGAGACAGGATCCGAAAATGGTTTACTATCTGTCCATGGAATTTCTGATGGGCAGGGCGCTCGGCAACAATATGATCAATCTGCAGGCATATAAAGCGTTCGAGAAGGCGCTCGCAGAGCTTGGCATTGATATCAACGTTGTGGAAGATCAGGAGCCCGACGCGGCGCTGGGCAACGGGGGCTTAGGTCGTCTTGCGGCATGTTTCCTGGATTCCTTGGCAACGCTTGGCTATGAAGCCTATGGTTGCGGCATCCGCTACCGCTACGGTATGTTCAAGCAGGAGATCCGTGACGGCTATCAGGTGGAGGTGCCGGATAACTGGCTCAAAGACGGCAACCCATTTGAGCTGCGCAGACCGGAGTATGCGAAGGAAGTGCGTTTTGGCGGCTATGTAAATGTATATGTGGATGAGAATGGCAGGAGCAACTTTAAACAGGAGGGCTATCAGGCGGTGACAGCGGTTCCCTATGATCTGCCAGTTGTCGGTTACGGCAGCGGTATCGTCAATACTCTCCGTATCTGGGACGCGGAGCCGGTAAACTGCTTCCAGCTTGATTCATTTGATAAGGGCGACTACCAGAAAGCGGTGGAGCAGGAAAACCTTGCGAGAAATATCGTGGAGGTGCTCTATCCCAACGACAATCATTACGCGGGCAAGGAGCTTCGCTTAAAGCAGCAGTATTTCTTCATCTCCGCATCGGTGCAGACGGCAGTGGCGAAGTATATGAGAAATCATGATGATATCAGGAAGTTCCATGAAAAGGTGACCTTCCAGTTGAATGATACCCATCCTACCGTAGCGGTGGCGGAGCTGATGCGCATTCTGATGGACGAGCATTACCTGACATGGGATGAGGCGTGGGAAGTGACGACCAAGACTTGTGCGTACACGAATCACACGATTATGTCCGAGGCGCTGGAGAAATGGCCCATTGAGCTGTTTTCGAGACTGCTTCCGAGAGTGTATCAGATCGTGGAGGAGATCAACCGCCGCTTCATTGCGAGAATCGAGCAGATGTATCCCGGCAACCACGAGAAGGTAAGAAAGATGGCGATCATCTACGACGGTCAGGTGAAGATGGCGCATCTGGCGATCGCGGCAGGCTACTCAGTGAACGGTGTGGCGAGATTACATACGGAGATCTTAAAGAATCAGGAATTGAAAGATTTCTATGAGATGATGCCCGAGAAGTTCAACAACAAGACAAACGGCATTACCCAGAGACGTTTCCTGCTTCACGCGAACCCGCTCCTTGCGGACTGGGTGACCGATCATGTGGGCAGCGACTGGATCACGGATCTGCCGAAGATCAATAAGCTGAAAATCTATGCTGACGACGAGAAGGCGCAGCAGGAGTTTATGAACATCAAGTATCAGAACAAGGTGCGTCTGGCTGAGTATATTTTGGAGCACAACGGTGTTGAGGTGGATCCCCGCTCTATCTTTGATGTACAGGTGAAGCGTCTGCACGAGTACAAGAGACAGCTTTTGAATATTCTGCATGTGATGTATCTCTACAATGAGTTGAAGGAGCACCCGGATATGGATTTCTATCCGAGGACGTTCATTTTCGGCGCGAAGGCGGCGGCGGGCTACAAGAACGCGAAGCTGACCATCAAGCTGATCAATTCCGTGGCGGATGTGGTGAACAACGACCCGGCAATCAACGGAAAGATCAAAGTGGTGTTTATTGAGAACTACCGTGTGTCCAACGCGGAGATCATCTTCGCGGCGGCGGATGTGTCCGAGCAGATTTCCACTGCCAGCAAGGAGGCGTCCGGCACAGGTAACATGAAGTTCATGTTGAACGGTGCGCTGACGATCGGCACCATGGACGGCGCCAACGTGGAGATTGTGGAGGAAGTGGGAGAGGAGAACGCGTTTATCTTCGGTCTGTCTTCCGACGAGGTTATCCATTACGAGAATTACGGCGGCTATCATCCCACGGATATTTTCAACAACGATCCCGACGTGCGCAAGGTGCTGATGCAGCTTATCAATGGCACCTATTCGCCTAACGATCCGGATCTGTTCCGTTCCCTTTACAATTCTCTGCTGAATACGCAGAGCACCTCGAAGGCGGACACCTACTTTATACTGAAGGATTTCAAGGCTTACGCGGAGGCGCAGAGAAAGGTGGAGGCGGCTTACCGGAATGAGAAGGGCTGGGCGAGAAGCGCGATTTTAAATGTGGCATGCTCCGGCAAATTCACTTCCGACAGAACCATTCAGGAGTATGTGGATGAGATCTGGAAGCTGGATAAGGTCGTGGTCCCGAAGGAGCCCGTTGTGACTGATACGAAGACCATTAAGAAAGCGTAATTCATTATGAAATAGAGCGTCGCCCGGCTGAGGCGGCGTCGACAGACGAAAATCCCCGGGCGGTTATAAAGCTGATCCGGGGATTCTTTGTATGCACATGTCCGCATATGGCATAGCATTGTCTGCACGCTCTGCTCGATTTTGAGAAAAATATATGCTATGATAAGGGAGACGGAAATTGGGAGGATTCGCTATGGATAAAAAACTGGCATTTCAGATATTGGGACTTTCGGAGACGAAGGAAGAAGAGCAGATCAGACAGAGTTATCTTGCGCTTTTAAAGGGCACGAACCCGGAGGACGACCCGGAGGGTTTTAAGCGTCTGCGTGAGGCATATGAGGAGGCGCTCCGTTTTGCAAGGCAGCAGGATGAGGAAGATGAGGAAGAGCCGCAGGGTGAGATCGGACTGTGGATGAAGCGCGTGCGGGAAATTTACCGGGACATCCTTCTGCGCAGAGAGGCGGAGAACTGGAAAGCGCTTTTTGGTGACCCGGTCTGCGCAGGTCTGGACACGTTTTTGGAAGCAAGAGGACAGCTTCTCGGCTTTTTGGCAGGGCATTCTTTTCTGCCGCAGACTGTATGGGTGCTGCTTGATCAGACGTTTCATGTGATGGAAGATTTTGACGCGCTGAAAGAGGAGTTCCATGTCAATTTTCTGAGACATATTGAGTATCATGTCAATACGGGCGATTTTCTCGATTACAGCCTGTTTGAGGCGCTTGAAGGCTGTGAGCCGGAGAACGATGAGGAGGCGGACGATTATATCAAGGAGTATTTTGATATCAAAAATCGGTTGGAGAACGATGAGACGGAGGGCGTGTCCCGGAAGCTTTCGGATATGAAAAGGCATGGCGTTTACCATCCATATGAGGATGTGGAACGGCTACGCCTTTCTATCCGCCTAAAGGAATGCGAAAAGGAAAGGGAGCTGGCGCAGGAGCTGATCGGGCGATATCCAGAGGACGGTTATGTCCGGGTCTGGACTGGGAAAATCTTCTATGATACGGGGGAGGAAGATAAAGGATTTGCGCAGTGGGAGGCGGTTCTTGCCGAGGAGCCGGATTACTATATGGCGAAATATTTCGCCATGCATCATCTCGTGGACCAGAAGGAATGGGATCAGGCGGGCAAGTATGTAAATGAGCTGATTAAGGTGAACCGGCGGGATGAGGAGCTGTTGGAACTGCAGAAGGAGATTGACAACGCGCTCGTTCCCATACTGCGGGAAGCGCTTGACAAAGGGGAACCTCACGGGGAACTTTCAGGGAAAGAACTGCGCTCATTTCTGGGGTGGCGTCTGTTTGATCTCGAGCGGTATGAGGATATTCTTGACCTGCTTGCGCAGGACAGCGAACTGGAAACGGAGGAGGACGGTCTCGAGCTGAAGGCATGGGCTCTTTACAGGCTGGAGCGTTACGTGGAAGCGATTCCTGTATATCAGGCGCATCTGAAATGCGTGCAGGAAAACGAAGATGACGAGAAGGAGAAGGCGTCAAAAGCGGCACAGAGCCACCGGCTTCTTGGCGTCTGTTATTATTGTACCGAAAAGCCGGACGAAGGAGAGCGGGAGACTAAGACGGCGATTGAACTGGAGGCGGACGAAAGGATCCGTATCGACTGCAAATATTATCTGGCGGACAGGTATCTTGCCCAGAAGGAGTATGAGAAGGCGACAGAGGTCTGCGACGACATTCTGGAGACAGACGACGGGTTTTATCCCGCTTATCTCGTCAGGCAGGAGGCGTGCTACCATATGAGCAAGGCACAGCAGGTGGTGGACGATTACTATCGTGCCATTGACCTGTATGCGGGCTTTGATAAACCGTACCTCTACGCGGCGATGATCTTTTATGACTATAACCAGTACAAGGATGCGCTTGGCGTGATAGAGCGGGCAAGAGAAAATGAAGTGGAGTTTTCCCAAAAGCTGCGTTTCCAGGAGGCAAAGATTCTGCGAATGCTTTCGGAGGACGCGGAAGGTCGGAAACGTCCTCTGGAAATACTGGACGCGCTTCTTAAGGAGACAAAGGAAACGCAGGAGAAAGGGGCTGCCGGGGAGGACAGTGATGCACTTGACCGTGCCGAGCTGATTTTTGAAAAGGGGCTTATATTTGAGGCGGACGAGAAGCTTGGTACGGCGATTGAGCTTGTTCAGGGAGCGATGATGCTTGATCCGGAGGAGCCTTACTATGCGCTTGTACTGGGTAATCTCCTGCGGGATTCGGAGCAGTTTGACAAGGCGCTTGTGCAGTATAAGAGGCTGGAAGAAGTTTATCACCACACGGAATATTATTTTGGCATAGGCGTCTGCTATCAGGTGGCGGAGGAGTGGAGGCAGGCTGTCACTTACTATATAAAGGCAGTGGAGCAGGACGAGACTTACCGCGACACGAATTTGAGGCTTTACCAATGTTACAGGAGTCTGTACAACGAGGAATATAAGCGTGCGGATTATGAGGAGGCGCTGCGCTATATCAATAAGCAGATGGAGATTACCCAGAACAGGGGCTACCGCCTCTGGGACAGAGGTAATCTGTATTCGGACGCCATGGAGACAGCGCTTGCCGTGGCGGATTATGAGGCGGCGATTGCAGCCGGAACGGTTCCAGAGGACGAGATTTATATTCTCTGGCAGAATATCGGTATTACCTATAAGAATGACATACAGTATGAAAAGGCGTACGAGGCATATAAGCGTGCGGTGGAGACGATGGGAGCGAGGGACACATCCGTCAAGGGCTACCGGGGCATGGCGGAATGTCTGCGGAAGATGGGAAATTATGAAAAGTCCATTGTCTGCTGCAGGGAGGGATTGGCGATTTTCCCGGCGGACAGCGCCTTGTGGGATACGCTTACCGCCTGTTACGAAAGGATGAATCGTTCGGAGCAGGTTTTGCAGGTGCAGGAGGAGAGACGGAAAGAACTGGGGGACAATGAAGATTATTACAGCAATATCGCTGATACATTGATCCGGATGGGAAAGACCGGGGAAGGGCTGGCTGTTTATGACAATGCGAAGCGGTCATATTTTAAGCGCGCGGCGGACAGACAGGAGCTGGCGGAGCTGTATATGGAGTGGGCAGGCTCGCTTGCAGACGTGACCGCCTATGAGAAAGCGGCAAAGAAATATCAGGAAGCCGCGACACTTTACGGAGACAGCCGGCAAAAATTCAAGGCGGAATGGCGTGTGGCGAAAAATTATTATATGGCCGGGAAACGCGAGGAAGCGGCTCGCTGGGCAAAGAAAGCGCTGGAACACCTTGCGCAGTGCGGCATAACAGAGGAGGATTATCAGGCGTATACTCAATATGCGCCCGTGCAAAGCGGATGGTTGGCATGGTGCTATCTCGCTCTTGGAGAGAAGGAAAAAGCGAAGGGCATGTTTGATGGTATGGAGCGGCTCAGGCCTTGTGCCGCCTGCGCATACAAAAAATGTTATGAGTCTTCTCTCTGGCTCGGCTGTTATTATTATACCGAAGGGGAATTTGAGAAAGCGGCAGTGCTGCTTGAGGAGGCATCCGTAAGATACGGGAATGTTGTGACGCAGGCGAAATTACTGTTGGAAAAAATAAAAAATGGTGACTGCGGCTTTTCCGGGAAATCCGACGGTCACAAGCAGGATGCCGGGCAGAAACAGGGAATTGTGGCACGGCTGTTTCACAGAAAAACGGATTCTGTGAAGTGAAACGACTCTGCAGGACAGAATGTATGGAAAATCGGTAAAACAGAAAGAACGAAGGGATTTGAGTAAAAATGATTATCGGAATCGACTTGGGAACGACGAACAGTCTGGCGGCTTATTTCACGGAGGAAGGACCGCAGATCATACCGAACCGTCTCGGAAAACGGTTGACGCCCTCCGTGGTTAGTATGGATGAGGAAGAGCAGATTTATGTGGGAGATCTGGCGGTGGAGAGGGGGCTTCTCTATCCGGGCAGCGCGGCATCTGTATTTAAGAGAGACATGGGGAGCGGCAGGAAGTTTAACCTTCTGCATAAAACATTTACGGCTGAGGAACTTTCGTCCTTTGTGCTCCGTGCGCTAAAGGAGGATGCGGAGGCATTTCTGGGAGAGCCTGTCACGGAGGCGGTAATCAGCGTGCCTGCCTATTTCAACGATGAGAGACGGCGCGCTACCAGAAGAGCCGGGGAGCTGGCGGGGCTTAAGGTAGAGCGGATCATCAGCGAGCCGACGGCAGCGGCAATTGCATACGGCTTATATCAGAGTCAGGGTCATATGCGGTTTCTGGTGTTCGACTTAGGCGGAGGCACCTTTGACGTGTCCGTGCTGGAGCGGATAGACAGTATTCTGGAAGTGCGCGCCGTGGCGGGAGACAATTTCCTCGGCGGCGAGGACTTTACGAATGTGCTGGAAGAAATGTTTTTTGAAAAATTTCCGCAGTTTGACAGACTAACGCTGGATGCAAAGACGCTGCGCCATATCCACAAACAGGCGGATAAATGTAAGATCGGCTTCTCGGAGGGGAAGACTTCCGTTATGGAGTGCAAGATCGGTGAGGAGGCGTTTTCCTTTACGGTGGAACTTTCCGCCTACGAGAGCGCCTGCGAGGAACTGCTCGAGAAGATCAGGCAGCCCGTGCGGCGCAGCCTCTCCGACGCGCATATCCGGCTTTCCGATATTGACAAGGTAGTGCTGGTGGGCGGGGCGACCAAGAGCCCGGTGATTCGCAGGTTTGTGAGCAAACTGTTCCGGGTGATACCCGATACGAATATCAATCCCGACGAAGCGGTAGCTCTCGGCGCGGCGATTCAGGGCGCCATGAAGGAGCGGAAAGAAGCGATCAAAGAGGTGATTCTCACCGACGTCTGCCCGTTTACGCTTGGCACGGAAGTGGTCAGGGAGTGGGAGAAGGGTTATTTCGAGAACGGTGTGTTCTGCCCTATTATCGAGAGAAATACGATTATTCCGGCAAGCCGGACGGAAAGGCTCTATACGGTGCGGGATAACCAGACGAAAATCCGGGTTAACGTGCTGCAAGGTGAGAGCCGCTTTGCGAAAAACAATCTCTCCCTTGGCGAGTTGAATATAGAGGTGCCGTCCGCCCCCGCGGGGGAGGAGTCGGTGGATGTCACCTACACCTATGACATCAATTCCATTTTGGAGGTGGAGGTAAAGGTAGTGTCCACCGGGAAGCGGGAAAAACAGGTTTTTGGCGGCAAAAATGCGGATATGACGCCGGAGGAGATCACGGCGCGGTTCGAGACGCTGTCCTATTTGAAAATTCATCCGAGGGACAGGGAGGAGAATAAGTACCTGCTCACGCTGGGAGAGCGGATGTATGAGGAGAGTCTGGGAGACAAAAGATATTTTATCTCACAGGAGCTTCACAAGTACGAGCAGGCGCTGAACACATATGATCCGGGGACGATCGAGCGGGCGAAAGAGGCGTTCCGGGAGTTTCTAAAGGATTTGGAGGAGTTTTAAACGCATGGAACGAGTTCTGCTGGTTGGAGCAAATTTAAATAATGGAGAGGATTACCTTACTTCTTTAGAGGAACTTGGCGCCTTGGCGCAGGCTTGCGATATGGAAGTGGCGGGCGCGACGTCCCAGACTCTTGATGCGGTGCACAAGGCTTTCTATATCGGCACAGGCAAGGTGGATGAGGTAAAGCAGATGGCGCAGGAGCTGTGCGCAGATGTCATCATTTTTGACAATTCCCTCTCTCCCATGCAGATGCGGAACTTGCAGGAGCGGCTGGAGAAACCGATTCTGGACAGAAGCGCGCTGATCCTGGATATCTTTGCGAGAAGGGCGAGATCCCGGGAAGCAAAACTGCAGGTGGAGGTGGCAAGGCTGCAATATATGCTGCCGAGACTGGTTGGGCTTCATGCGGCATTATCCCGTCAGGGCGGCGCCAGCGGCTCTATGAGTAACAGGGGCGCCGGGGAGACGAAACTGGAGCTGGACAGGCGTGTGCTGGAAAAACGTCTGGCGGAGCTGCGGCGGGAATTGAAAGAAGTGGGGAACGAGCGGGAAACCCAGAGAAAACGGCGTGTGAAGTCGGGGCTTCCGAGGGTCGCGCTGGTGGGCTATACCAACGCAGGGAAGTCTACGTTGTTGAACGCTATGCTTGACCTGTATTGTGCGGACGAGACGGAGGATGCGGAGAGGTATGTCCTGGAGAAGGATATGCTCTTTGCCACGCTGGATACCACTGTACGTAAGATTATGCCCCCGGATCACCATGCGTTTCTGCTGTCGGACACAGTTGGTTTCATCCACAAACTGCCGCACAATTTGGTGGAGGCATTTCATTCCACGCTGGAGGAGGCGAAGGAGGCGGATCTCCTCGTACAGGTGGTGGATTACAGCGACGAACATTACAAAGAGCAGATAGCCGTCACTAACGAGACGTTAAGGAGGCTGCAGGCGGACGGTATTCCCATGCTTTACGTGTACAATAAGGCGGATCTGGTTTCCGCGGACGCGCTGCCAGGGCTTTCGGGAGTGGAGGCGGAAGAACTGACCGCGCACCTGCCTGTGGTGGCAAAGGCGCACAGTGAATTTGCCGCGGGAGCATTCTCGTCGGGATCCGGGGACGCGATTTACCTGTCAGCGAAAAAGCGGATAGGGATGGAAGAACTGGTCTGTCTGATTGAGGAGAGGCTTTCCGGCGGGTATAAAGAGTGTACCCTTCTGATTCCGTATACGGACGGCAGGGCAGTGTCCTATCTGAATGAGAACGCGGTGGTTTTTGAGACGGAGTACGCAGAGGAAGGCGTGCGGATGCGGGTGAACTGTAAAAAGGAGGATTACGGGTATTATAGGAAATATGTGGAGGGGTGATTCAAACGGTTATTGGGAAGTGTGTTGCGCCGACGGCTCATATCCTTTATAATGGTTTAGGAACTGCTGAGAATTAACTTTGCAGATTTAAAGATTTATTCTTTAACAGTTCCTCAGGCAGTTACAAATGGAAAATGACACAAATATGGAGGAGCGTATGATTGAATTGACACAGGGCGGCGCGTATCTGCTGAACGGAACGGAGATCATTCCGGATGGCGCGGACGCTGCGGCGCGGATCAAGAATAAGATCGGACGGGACGTATCGAAAAACGAGGCGGCGAAGAATACCATCGCCTACGGCATTCTGGAATCCCATAACACGTCCGGCAATATGGAGAAATTAAAGATTAAATTTGATAAGCTTACTTCCCACGACATTACTTTCGTGGGGATTATCCAGACGGCGCGCGCTTCGGGGCTGACCAGATTTCCGATTCCCTATGTGCTTACCAACTGCCATAATTCGCTGTGCGCGGTGGGCGGCACGATCAACGAGGATGACCACATGTTCGGACTTACCTGCGCCAAGAGGTACGGCGGGGTCTATGTACCGCCCCATCAGGCGGTGATCCACCAGTATGCAAGGGAAATGCTTGCAGGCGGCGGCAGGATGATTCTGGGCTCCGATTCCCACACAAGATATGGCGCGCTTGGCACGATGGCAATGGGAGAGGGTGGACCGGAGCTTGTGAAACAGCTTCTGTCGCAGACTTACGATATCAATATGCCCGGTGTGGTGGGCGTGTACCTGACGGGTGAGCCGGTGAAGGGTGTAGGTCCGCAGGATGTGGCGCTGGCAATAATCGGTGCGGTATTCGGAAACGGTTATGTGAAAAATAAGGTAATGGAGTTTGTAGGACCGGGCGTTGCCTCACTGAGTGCGGATTTCCGTATCGGTATCGATGTGATGACTACGGAAACCACCTGTCTGTCTTCCATATGGCGGACGGATGAGCAGATAAAAGAATTTTATGAGATTCACGGCAGGACGGAGGAATATAGGGAATTAAATCCGGGGGAAGTCACCTATTATGACGGCATGATTACGGTGGATCTGTCAAAAGTCCGTCCTATGATTGCCATGCCTTTTCACCCGAGCAACACCTACACGATTGACGAGGTGAACGCGAATCTGAAGGATGTGCTTCACGACGTGGAGGAGCGGGCGAAAGTCAGTCTGGACGGCGCGGTGCCTTATTCTTTACAGGATAAGGTAGTGGACGGTAAGTTTATGGTGGATCAGGGCATTATCGCGGGCTGCGCGGGCGGCGGATTTGAGAATATCTGTGCGGCGGCGGACATACTGCGCGGCTCCTATATCGGTTCGGACGGCTTTACCTTAAGCGTGTATCCGGCTTCCATGCCAGTATACATGGAGCTGATCAAGAACGGCTGCGCGGCGGCGATTTTGGAGACGGGCGCGGTATTAAAAACCGCTTTCTGCGGTCCTTGCTTCGGCGCGGGCGATACACCGGCAAACAATGCGTTCAGCATTCGCCATTCAACAAGAAACTTCCCCAACAGGGAAGGCTCTAAACTGCAGAACGGACAGATTTCTTCGGTTGCACTTATGGATGCCAGGTCTATCGCGGCTACGGCGGCGAACAGGGGTATGCTTACGCCGGCGACTGAGTTTGACGGGGAAATCGGGAAATACAAATATCACTTTGATGCCAATATTTATAAGAACCGCGTCTTTGATTCCAACGGTGCGGCTGACGAGAGCGTGGAGATTCAGTTTGGACCGAACATCAAGGACTGGCCCGCTATGGGGGCGCTGCCGGAGAATCTGGTACTGCGTGTAGTATCGGAGATCCATGATCCTGTAACCACGACGGACGAGCTGATTCCTTCCGGGGAAACCTCTTCCTACCGCTCCAATCCGCTGGGGCTGGCGGAGTTTACGCTGTCCAGAAAAGATCCAGAATACGTGGGGCGCGCCAAGGATATCCAGAGGGCGGAGAAGGCGAGAATGCAGGGGGAGCATCCCTGTCAGGCACATCCCGACGTGAAGCCGGTGATGGGTGTGATCAAGAAAACTTTCGCGGATGCGTCCCATGAAAATACCGGATTTGGTTCCACGATTTTTGCGGTAAAGCCGGGCGACGGTTCCGCCAGAGAACAGGCGGCGAGCTGTCAGAAGGTGCTGGGCGGCTGGGCGAATATCGCCAACGAGTACGCGACCAAGAGATACCGTTCCAATCTGATCAACTGGGGAATGCTGCCGTTTTTGATCGAGGCGGGAGAGCTGCCGTTTAAGAATCTGGATTACCTGTTTTTCCCGGGCATCCGCAAAGCGGTGGAGGAGAAAGCAGATACTGTTGAGGCTTACCGGGTACATGTGGAGGAGGGAACGCTTCAGCCGTTTACTCTGACTTTGGGGGAACTGACAGACGAGGAGAGGCAGATTATTTTAAAGGGCTGTCTCATCAACTACAACAGGGTAGAAGTGTGAGAAGCAATTCCAAGCCTGACAGCAGAGGCTGGCTCGCTAAAAAGTGTAATGTCTCGCATGACACACAGACTTTAACGCCAGGACAATTAGGGGGATTATGTGTAATGGGGTGAAAAAAGAGGCAGGAGGCGTTGTGCGCCCTCTTGTCTCGGTATTGATTGTCCTGCTTGTAGCAGTTGTGCTGATCTATGAAGCGGTGCAGAGCAGGACAAAACAAAATAATGACGCTCAGGAGAGTGTGCCGGTGGATGGATCTTCCGCGGACGCTCTGGCAAATGTTGCGCTGCCGGGATTGGGGCCGGAAAAGCCGGAGGTAGACTCCTCTTCGAAGGAGATCATAAAAGATGTGCTTTTGAGTAATGTCCCCAAGGCGGATTACAGCTATTCCTTTAATGGGAAGCTGACTGATGCGGTTGTGGTGACGAGAGCGGGGGATGTGGGACGTTTTAACGAGGGCACTTATCCGGAGATGTCGGAGGATGTATTTCCTCTGTTTACGGAAGGGGTCGAGGGAGATGCGCTATATCTGGATGGCAGTTACGGTGTGGCTCTACAGGGCGTGGAGCCTTTGAACGAGTCTTATACGATCTCTTTCTGGTTCCGCGCGGATGAGCTGTTTGACTGGTCGCCGTTTCTGATGATCGGTTCCCATCTGATGGATGTGGGGGGCAGCCAGAGTTATCTCTCCATTAACAGGAAAACCACGGAGGAGGGAGAGCAGGTTGTGCCGATTTTTAACACCATCGATGCGGCTCTGAATAATTCCTGCGAGGTGCGTCCCTCCATGGAACAGAAAAAATGGGTTAATCTAAATGAATGGGTTTATATAACTATTTGCGCGGATGCATCTGCTTCTTCCGGAGCAGCGGAGGGAAGGGCAATGGGATATCTGTATCTGAACAGCGAGTTGATCGGATCGGGGGAAGTGTCGCTGTTAAATATGGAAGCCGAGAATGTGTATGCCTATCTGGGGATCAGCTGTTACGATGAACTGTTCCGCGCCAGCTACGATGAAGTGCATATATGGAAGCAGCTGCTGGACGAGAGTCAGATCAGCAGCATGTATACGGCGTACATTGCTTCTTAAAAACACGAAAAGTATTAAGTATGTCAGAAAAGTTCCGATATATAAATTACAGGAAAGCGGCTCATGGCCAAGGGTCTGTTTTTCTGGAATTTGAATAGTGTTGAGACCAGGGACGGTATTTTTAGGGAAAAGGAATTTCCATAAGAGTACCGTCTTTCTATGTCCAGGCGTCAGGGAAGGCGCTGTCTGGTGCACAGGCAGGCGTAAGATACGGTCTTATACAAGAAGGAGGGAATATTGATCATTAATTCCGGTACCATAGGGATGCAGTCCTCCAGAACCAGTCGTTCCATAACGCAGGTGACCGCCAGGTCTATCGGCGGTACGTTTATGGGCGGAAAAGAAGGATTAAACTCTTTTTTTGAGAATCAGCTTGGCACTGGAGAGAAGAATGCCGGAGAGGAAGGCGACAAGGATAAGGCGAATCTGGAAGACCTCTCCGCACATATGAACAACATGACCAGCGGGTGGCATATTTCCACGAGGAATGACGAGCAGGAGGCAGTGCGCACAATCAAGCAGCAGTGCGTGGAGTTTCTGATAGAGCTCCTGTTCCGTTTCCGCGGGCAGCGAAGCACGCAGAACAATCCCATAGCCGCCGCGGGTGGTACGACCATGTACTCGGTGCAGGGATTTGAGATGCAGCGCTATCACATGGAGGAGGAACATACCACTTTCACCACTCAAGGTACGGTGAAAACTGCGGACGGGAGGGAGTTGTCCTTCAATCTCGAGGTTGGCATGAGCCGCAGGTTTGAAGAGTATTACGAGGAAAAGATGGTTACTTCCATTAAATCATTTAAAGATCCGTTGGTCATTAACCTGAATACCAACATTGCGCAGGTTTCCGATCAGAAATTTTTCTTCGATCTGGACTGCGACGGTGAGGAGGAAGAGATTTCAAGCCTGCAGGCGGGCAGCGGCTTTTTGGCGCTTGATCTGAACGGTGATGGGAAGATCAATGACGGCAGTGAACTTTTCGGCACAAAGAGCGGCGACGGCTTTAAAGATCTTTCCAAGTATGATCTGGACGGCAACGGCTGGATTGATGAGGCGGATCCCATCTGGGAGAAGCTTCTGATCTGGACAAAAGATGAAAACGGCGAGGATAAGATGTATCATCTTTCTGATCTGGGAGTGGGCGCCATCGGTCTTTCCCGGGTGGGAACGCAGTTTTCGCTGAATGCCAAAGAGACCAATGAAACCAACGCCATGATCCGCAAAACAGGGATTTTCCTGTATGAGAACGGGACGGTATCCACGCTGCAGCAGCTGGATATGGCAGTGTATAACGAAAAAGGTTAGTATAAACAGCAGGACACCTGCATAGGATTTATGCGGGGTGTCACATGAAGAAAAATGGAATCGTTTCAAAAAGAACAAACAAAAGGGATGCAGGAAGCTTCCTTTTGTTTGTTTTTTTGTTGCCCTATGTCTGTGCCTGTCTCTGGGGACATGTGGGCGAGGAAGCGGATCGTCTGAAAGGGAATAAAAAGGAAGACGAATATCTGGTGGAGACGTCTGTGGAATGGGGGGTATGGGAGCTGCCGCTGGAAGAATATTTGACATACAGGCTCTGCCTTGTGATGCCGGGGGACTATGGGATTGAGGCGCGAAAAGCGCAGGCGGTGCTTCTGCGGACAGAGCTGGCGGCTCTTTACGCGGAACAGGGGGCGAAAAGGGTCGCCGTAAATGGGGACGGGCTGGCAAAGTTTTATAGGGACGCGGCGGTGCCGACGGAACTTCTGCAGGAGAGCAGGAAGGCGGTGAAAGAGACGGCCGGGGAGATTCTGACTTATCGGGACGAACCGATCCGGGCACCTTATTTCAGAGTGAGCAACGGCTCTACCAGAGACGCCGGGGACGAGAAATGCCCATACCTTTCGGCGGTTTCCTGCGAACAGGACAGGGAGGCGCCGGATTACCGCAGTGTTGTAAGGGTTGATAAGGAACGCTATGTAGAAAAACTGAGAAGCGCTTTGGAGGGGGATTTTGAGGATAATACCTTATGGGAAGAGGGAAAATTTTCTTTTGACGGGACAGGATATATGACAAGTGTGTCATATATTGACGTAAACGGGGAAAAAGAAAAGATAGACGGGGAGACGTTTCGCCATCTTTTCGGACTGCCCTCCGCGTCATTCGAGATGGACAGGGAGGAACAGGCGGTTTTTCGTGTGACAGGCGTGGGGCATGGATATGGCATGAGCCAGTATGCGGCGGCATACATGGCGGAAAATGGGGAAAGTTATCGGGAGATTCTTGCTGCCTTCTTTTTTCAGACAGAATTAGCAAATTTTGAATAAGGCGGAAAATTTGGGTAAAACTATCAGAGAAACCCGGTGCGGGGGCTGTTTGTGTTTCAAAGGGCGGTCTGCGCGGCATCGGAAGAAAAACAGGAGGCGAGTTTCATGGCAAGAAGAAACAGAAGCAGTATCAGAAAAGAGAGAATCATCATGCTGGCGTCCTCGGTGTTCGTTCTGGCGGCGCTGACGGTGACCGGTGTTTATGTAAGAAACAGTAACCGCGCGGAGAAGGAGGACTACGTGGTGGACTTCGAGGTGCTGGAGCAGGGCAGCACGGAGCTGGCGGAAAATATGGTATCCGGAGAGGAGCTTGACACACTTTTTGCAGGTGTCGGGACGGATGATCTGGACTATGATCCCAGTTTTCAGGAGGCAAATTCCCTGCATGTGGAAAATACGGAGAATGGATTGAAATCGGACAAGAAGTCTGAAAAGAATACCGCCGGGACAAAAACCATTGAAGAAAAAGTAGAGGAAAAGAATCTGGAAGAGGATGAAAAGAAGGATGCGAAGTCTGACCAGACAAAGAAGGACGAGCCCGAAAAAGATGATCCCGTAGAAAAAAGCGCTGTAGAGAAGAAGGGCGCTGCGGATAAGAGTAAAGAGGAAGAAGAAGCGGGTATGTTTGATGAGACGGTGGATGATGTTCTGAGCGACGAGGTGCAGGCGGAGGCAATTTCCACCACCGTACAGCCGGAGCTTGATTTCAGCGAGGAGGATGGGCTGGTGTGGCCTATCGTGGGCGACGTGCTCATCAATTACAGTATGGACCAGACCATTTATTTCCCGACGCTCGATCAGTATAAATACAACCCCGCCATCGTCATTGCGGCGACACAGGGAGAGAATATTTCGGCGGCGGCGGACGGACGCGTGACCTCTGTCAGCTACGACCATGACACCGGCAATACGGTGGTGATGGAGCTGGGTAACGGCTATGAGCTGACTTACGGGCAGCTTGAGAATATCACCGTATCGGAGGGCAGTTTCGTGCATGTGGGCGACGGGATCGGCACAGTGGCGGCGCCTACGAAATACTACAGTCTGGAAGGTACGAATGTGTATTTCAAGCTGACGAAGGACGGGGAGCCGGTGAATCCTATGAGTAAACTGCAGTAATCGCATAAGATATAGATGATTGCGAAACTTCTTTTAGTTTACCGAAACTGCACAAATATCATAATTAACACAGACGCGCGAAGTTTCGCAATCGCCAGACTGTTTCGGAGGATTAAAATGCTGATTGTACACGGAAATATAAAGACCATGGCGGAGCGTGATTTTGCGGACGGGTATATTGAGATCCGGGACGGAAAGATTGCGGCTCTGGGCGAGATGAAGGACTGCCCGCAGACGAAGGGGCGTGTTCTTGACGTGGAGGGCAGTCTGGTGATGCCGGGTATCATCGAGGCGCACTGTCATATGGGAATCACCGAGGAGAAGAAGGGGATGGAGGGGGATGACTGCAACGAGAATGTAAATCCCATCACACCTTATCTGCGTGCTATTGACGCCATAAATCCCATGGATGCGGCATTCAGGGACGCCATGCAGGCGGGCATCACTTCCGCGATGATTGGTCCGGGCAGCGCCAACGTGGTAGGCGGGCAGTTTGCTTTTGTGAAAACCCATGGCAGATGCATTGACGATATGATTGTAAGGGCGCCTGCAGCAATGAAGGTGGCGTTTGGAGAAAATCCGAAAGTCAACTATTCGGGGCAGGGGGTATCCCCCTCGACCCGTATGGCGATCGCCGCACTTCTGCGGGAGGAACTGACAAAAGCGGAGGCATATCGGAGAAAGCGGGAAAAGAACCAGGAGGACGAGAAAGACTTTCGCTATGAGTGCTGGCTTCCCGTTCTCCGCGGAGAGATTCCTTTAAAGGCGCATGCGCACCGTGCCGATGATATTTTGACGGCTGTGCGCATCGCCAAAGAGTTCCGCCTGCGGATGACGCTGGACCATTGCAGTGAGGGGCATTTGATTATGGAGGAACTGAAGGCAGCCGGATTCCCCGCGATAGTCGGTCCCGACATGGCGTGCCGCAATAAGATCGAGGTGCAGAATATGGCTTTTAAGACAGCGGGGCTTCTGTCCGGGCATGGGATTTTAACTGCCATTACTACGGATCACCCGGTCTCCAAAATCCAGTTTCTGCCAATCTGCGCGGGGCTTGCGGTGAAAGCAGGTATGTCCCCGGAGGAAGGGCTTCGTTCCATCACAATCAATGCGGCTAAAATCTGCGGCGTGGACAAGCGTGTAGGCAGCCTTGCGCCGGGAAAGGACGCCGATATCGCGGTTTTTGTCGGAAATCCCATGGAGGTGTTTACCAAAACACGGTATACGCTGATTAACGGTGAAATTGTGTATTCGTCGGAGGGAAGCGACACTTCGTTCTAAATGATTTCTACTGGAAAATGCCATCTGTTACTGTGGTGAAAAATGTGTTAAACTGGATAAGTAACGGATGCGCAGAAAAAAGATAATCAGGAAAGTAATTATGGGAAAGAGTGCAGTTTTAAAAAGAATAACAGGCGGTGTTCTCGTCCTTGCCCTTCTGCTAACGGCGTTGACGGGCTGCGGCAGTCTGCGGGATTTTCAGATGGAGCCTCCGACAGGCAAGGAGGAGACGGACGAGTTTACCAGTCTTGGACTTTCGCCGGAGTTTGACTATGAAGTACCGGAGAGCCTGCCGAACATTTTGGTGGATCAGGTGGGCTATGCCGTCGGAAGTAAGAAGCTGGCAATGATAAACGTAGAGACGCCGCCGGAAACTTTTTCACTGCTGGATGTTGAAAGCGGCGGGGAAGTTTATACGGGTAAGGTGGAGAGTAAAGGGTATGACCCATCCGTAAACGCTTATATAAGTTACGTGGATTTTACAGATTATAATACGGTGGGGACATACTACATACAGGCGCCGTCGATCGGACGTTCCTATGTTTTTGAGATAGTCGAAGATCCTTACAAAGCTTTATTGACAAAAGCGTTTAAGCAGTATTATTTTAACAGATGCGGTCTGACGCTTTCCGCTGAACTTGCCGGGGAGGCTGCGCACAATGCCTGCCATTCCAGAGAGGCGCAGATGAAGGATGAGGCGATGATCAAGCGTGATGTGTCAGGCGGCTGGCATGTGGATGAAATCGGGAGCCGCGATGTGATAAGAGGCTGTCAGGCGGTGAATACGATGCTGCTCGCCTATGAACTTTATCCGGACGATCTGGGCGACGATATGGGAATACCGGAGAGCGGAAATGGGATTCCCGACGTGTTAGACGAGGTAAAGTACGAGATTGACTGGCTTCTTAAAATGCAGGATGTGAAGAGTGGGGCGGTCTATGCTTCTGTCAGTTCCGTGGATAATAAAAATGCGGGTTATATTCTCTATATAGACGGTATTACCATGGAGGCTACCATTCACTATGCGGCTACCATGGCAAAATTCAGTTACCTGTATCAGAGTTATGACAGGGAGTTTGCGACTCTTTGTCTGCAGGCTTCGGACAGGGCTTATCGGTATGCGGAGAATTATCTGGCGGACGTGTCGGATAGGCAGTATTTTTTTGCGGCGGCAGAGCTTTACCGCGCTACGGGAGGCTATCAGTACCATAGCGTGGTAAAGTCCTATCTGACTCAGAATACGGAGCCGGATCTGGATGACGATTACGTTTTCTGGGGATGCGTGACGTATCTTTCCACGAAGCAGAAGGTGGATATGAATCTGTGCGAAGCAGTGACGGAGAATCTGATGCGAAAGGGAGAAACGATTTCCTATGCGTCCAAGGATTCCAAACTTCTGGTGAATACGGATGAAAAGCTTGGCGGCAATGCCGGTCTTTTGCGGGATATGTCGAGACTTGCCGTGGTGGACCACATCATCACGAACCATGAGTATGCGATGGTATTGGAAAACCATGCCCACTATATGCTGGGACGGAATCTGCAGTCCATATCCTATCTGGACGGTGTGGGTGGGCGCAATTACCGTGATGTGGACATGAGTCTCGGGATTATGAACCAGGTGGACCAGAATGCGGAACTCCTGCTTTTGTTTGCCGCCATTATGGATGATGAGATGGTGGTGGGGGAAGAATAATAACGCGAGAAGAACTTCTAAAGACGTCCCGCCATAGGAAGGGCCGCCAAGAAGTTCTATGTTTCGCGTGGGAGAATACCAAAGGACGGTATTCTCCGCATAAATAATAAACTTACACGAGGGATTTGTTTTTGAAGTACATTTCTTTGATGATAGACAGCACCGTGTCGTCGATGCGGCGTTTTTGGTCTTTGTCGAGGTCTTTTATGTAGATGGGTTTGCCGTATTCAATGACGACGTGGGTCTTCTTAATTTTTGGCAGGTGTGCCTCCCATACCTGATCGGCATTGTTGATGCTCATGGGAATGATGGGACAGCCTGATTTTTCGGCAATCTTAAAACTGCCGCCGTGGAAGGGCAGAAACGTGTCCGGCTCGGTGCTGCGGCTCCCTTCGGGGAAGATACAGATGGAGATGCCGGATTTTACTTTTTCCACTGCCGTGAGAATGGTTTTCATGCCCTGCTTGATATCATTTCTGTCAAGAAAGAGGCAGTGCAGGTTTTTCATCCAGTTTGAGAGAAGCGGTACTTTGAGCATAGCGATTTTTGCGATATATCCGGTAGGTCTTGGCACGCGCACATAGGTCATAACGATGTCGAAATAGCTTCGGTGGTTCCCGATATACAATGCCGGAACATCCTTGGGCACATTTTCCTCGCCGATCGCCGTGACGGACACGCCGGACAGAAAAAGAACGCAGCGAAAAGCCCAGTTGACGATGGCAAGAGAGCTTTTGTCTTTGGCGCTCTGGTTAAATTTTCCGAGGAAGTATTCAAAAATCAAAAGCGGGATGCTGAAAAGCAGAAACAGCACAACGAAAGTGGCAACCAATATCAGACGTATCATAGGAAAAACCTCTCTGTGTTTGAATCATTGTTTTAACCAGTATAGCATTATTCTATAGGAATAGACAATGCCTTTGCATAATAAATTAGTTAGTAAGAGAATATGCGGAGGAAATGATGGCTGAATTGAGCGAGTATCAGAGGAGAATTGTCAGCATAGGGCTGGTCTGTCTGTTGTGCTTCGGGGTGTATTCCTGCGGGCAGAAACAGGATCCTATGGAAAAAATGAAGGATTTGGAATATACGGTGATCGCGGAGGACAATATACCGGAGGAGCTGCTTTCAAAGATTGAGGAGCGGAAGGCTGATACCTTCAGGATGACCTTTGAAGATCAGGGATTTCTTTATATTTGTGTGGGCTACGGGACGCAGCAGACGGGCGGTTACAGTATAGCGGTGAATGATCTGTATGAGACGGCAAATGCGGTCTATATCGACACCAATCTTATTGGACCGTCCCCGGAGGAGAAGAGCAAGCCGGTGGCAAGTTATCCCTATGTGGTGGTAAAGACAGAGTTCTCGCAGAAGCCGGTGGTGTTTGAGTAGATTTTATGTACATGTGGGAGCGCAGGGCAGAAGTTGTCAAATTACGGAAAGGATGAAAAGATGCTTATATTAAAAAACGGATATATGCTCGACCCGGCGTCGGGTACGGAAGGGTATTATGATATTTTGATTGATACGGAGCGCGGGAGAATTGCGAAGATTGCGCCGCGGGGTGTGCGTACGGCAGATGATGCGGGAGACGCGTCTGTGCAGAACGCATTTGGAAGTGTCGATTCTGAGAATATGGGGAACGGCGAAACGGAAACCGAAGGAGAATCGCTGGGGATAATTGACCTGAACGGTCAAATGGTAGCTCCGGGTCTGGTGGATGTGCATGTGCATTTCCGCGACCCGGGCTTTACCCATAAAGAGGATATCCATACCGGGGCTGCTGCGGCGGCAAAGGGCGGCTTCACGTCCGTGGTGCTGATGGCGAACACGAAACCGGCGGTGGACAATCCTGAGACGTTGGCATATGTATTGAATCAGGGAAAAGAGACGGGCATTCATGTCCACACCTGCGCCAATGTGACGATGGGACTGCAGGGAAAAGAACTGACGGACATGGAGTCACTGAGCGGGCAGGGGGCAGCAGGCTTTACCGACGACGGCATCCCCCTGATGGATGAAACGCTGCTGCGGGCAGCGCTGCAAAGAGCGGCGAAGTGCAGTAAACCAGTCAGCCTCCATGAGGAAAATCCGGCGCTTATCAAAAATAACGGTGTGAATGCGGGGAAGGCGGCTGCGTATTTTGGGATAGGCGGCTCGCCAAGGGAGGCGGAAATTTCTATGGTGGAGCGGGATTTGCGGATTGCCTTGGAGGAGAAAGCGGATCTTTCCATCCAGCATATCAGCACGAAGGAGGCTGTGGATCTGGTGCGGCAGGCGAAGAAGAGGAGCAGCCATATTTTTGCAGAAGCGACGCCCCATCATTTTACGCTGACGGAGGATGCGGTCGTCAGGCACGGAACGCTTGCGAAGATGAATCCGCCCTTGCGTGAGGAGGCGGATCGGCTGGCGATTATTGAGGGGCTGCGGGACGGCACGATTGACATGATTGCCACGGACCACGCGCCCCACAGCGCGGAGGAAAAGGCGAAGTCATTGACGGAAGCGCCGAGCGGCATTATCGGGCTGGAGACGGCATTGTCGCTGGGGATTCGGGAATTGGTGGATAAGGGGTATCTTTCTATGATGGAATTAATCGGGAAGATGAGCCTGGCGCCGGCAAAACTGTATCATCTCGACGCGGGGTATCTGAAAGAGGGCGGTCCTGCGGATCTGGTGGTGTTTGACCCGGAGAAAAAATGGGTGGTGAAGGAATTTGCTTCAAAGGCGGCGAACTCGCCCTTTTTGGGGGAGACGCTGCCGGGGGTGGTCAGTTATACCATCTGCGGCGGGAAGGCTGTGTATCGAGATTGAAAGGCTGCCTGCCGAGTTTGAAGCGACTGCCGGGGAAACGATGGAAAAATAAGAGGAGATACAGATGAAAAAGCCGGAGAAATGAAATTCAGACATCACAAACTAAGCGGTTAGGAGCCTGGCGATTTGTCAAAAGCCAAAGTTCTGACCGCTTATTGCGGAGGCATAACAATATGAGTTCTGCTATGTTGTCCGATTAACAGAATTTCTGAGCGTCAGCAACTCATAGTAATCCAAAAGAGCGGCGGTGTTGTGACGGTCCAGCTCCAGTGTGGTGTTAATCAGATCGCTGACGGTATACTCTGCAGAAAGACGTTTGTTCAACATGCTGATGCTGGCGCGGTACCGGGTCCGCTGCAAAAGAAAATCTGTGGATACGTCATAAAAGTCCGCGAGTTTAATCAGCGTATTGAGATCAGGTGTATGCACGCCCTTTTCATAGTTGGAAACAGTTGCCACTGTTACATTCAGATAGGCGGCAACCTCCTTCTGCAGGCAGCCTTTTTCTTTGCGCAGTTTAGCCAGAAATGTACCAAATTCCATTGTTTTCTCCATACCAAAGCATGATGCTTCGGTCTTTTTCTGAAAGTAGGCAGACCGCAAGGGGTCTGCATGTCATTGTGCTTCAAAAATAGTTATAACGATATTTTAACTGTATCGCATTTTAACGATGAAAAAAGTAAAATAAACGTAGCGCATAAAAACTGGAAAATTATGGAAATAAAATTAATGAATAATTTAATAAGAAAGAAGGATTAATGGATTTTATTAGGGGGGATATTATGATTTTACTTATAGTTGATACGCAGAAAGGAATTACAGATGGAAGGCTGTTTGCTTTTGAAAGGCTGAGAGCGAACATAAAAACGCTGATCAGGCAAGCCAGAAAGCATCGGGTTGAGGTGGTGTACATGAGGCATGACGACGGTCCAGGCACAGGATTTTCCGTGGGAGATGGCGAGTTTGCGATATTTGAGGAGTTTGCGCCTTTGAAGGGGGAGCGCATTTTTGACAAGACGGTAAACAGTGCACTACACGAATCAACGGGGCTTGCAGAATATTTGTCAAAGAAAAAGGAAACGAAAATTATGATCGTGGGTTTGCAGACAAATTTTTGTATAGATGCCACCATTCAAAGCGGCTTCCATCTGGGATACGAGATGATCGTACCAGCTTACGCGAACTCCACTTTTGACAATGATTATATGACGAAGAACGTGTGCTATCATTACTATAATGATTTTCTCTGGAATGGAAGGTATGCAAGGTGCGTTTCGATGGAGGAAGCGGTAGAGATGCTGGCGGAGAAAGAATGAAGGATTTTATATTGGTGGGAAAGTTAAGAAAAAAACAGACGAGAAACTGCCTGAATAGAAATTCTGCGCCGGTAATTTTGTTTCCTGATTTGCCGATTCTTGTTGTTTCATAGGAAGCTTGATTTTAGAAGGAAACATAGGTATAAGTATAGGGGAGGTGACAGTGTATGTGGTTTTTATTTGCAATTCTGTCCGCAGTGTTTGCGGCATTGACTTCGATACTGGCGAAAGTCGGAATCGAGGGCGTTAATTCCAATCTTGCCACGGCAATACGGACGGTCGTGGTCGTCATTATGGCGTGGGGCATGGTGTTTCTGACAAACACACAAGGCGGCATATCGGAGATCAGCAGAAAAAGCTGGACGTTCCTGATTCTTTCCGGGCTGGCGACCGGCGCGTCATGGCTCTGCTATTACCATGCCCTGCAGATCGGGGAGGCATCCAAGGTGGTGCCGATCGACAAATTGAGCGTGGTGATCACCCTCATACTGGCTTTTGTTTTTCTGCACGAAGAGTTTACGGCAAAGTCGCTGGTCGGCTGTGTGCTGATCGGGGTGGGAACGCTGGTTATGGTTATTTGATTGTGTGGAGGACCAGATGTATCAGATAGTCGGATATTATATCTGCGAGAGGATTCCGATACCCGGATGGCTTCATCGGAGCGGGACAATGCTGTCCGTCAGCGGATGCTTTGGCGGGATTCATCCAAGACTGGATACTTGTTTTTCTCAAAACAATTATATAGCGCCGGAGGAGCGGGAAGGTTACAAGACCCGCTGGGGACTCAATGAGGAACGAGCCGGGAAACTTGTGGCAGAAATAGGCGCGCTTATGGGAAAAGGGCTTGCGGAAGACGGTCGATTTACGAGGCTTGATGACGCGCATTATTTTTATGAGTCTTATTTCTCAAATGGGCAATGTATACTTGCCAGTCTGTCTACTACGGAAGAGTATTTTGAGATGTTACAGAGGGAAATGGTGCCTGCGGGTCCGGGTACAGGCAGTCTTTTGCCGGGCGTCCCAGATGAAAATGAGCTTCTGGGTTTTGATATTTTGGGATGGGATATTTGTAGTTTTCATAGTTTTTTATGTAACAGCCTGTATGAAATGCTGCCCGGTGTAAGGTTTAACCATTATGGGCTTTTGGAACACACCTTTGAAGAGGCGGCGGTGTTTTCCGATCGGATACAAGGATATGGCGAGCCTGTTTTGTGGGTTCCGTGCCGGATTGGGAAATGTATCTAGCTGATCTTTTCTGTATGGTGGGAATACACGAGGCGGTTATAAAAATACGGAGGATGACATGGGTGCATGGATTGATTTTACAAACCACGTCCATATTGCGAAGCAGACCTCACAAAACGGCGTTTTAAAGTATGTCAGGTACGAAGAGATTACGCCGGAACTGATAGAAGAGATTACAAATAATAGCCGGATCAGGTGGGTACAGATTGATGAGAATCTTCCAGACCGGGCTTACCGTGAGATCGACCGGATTCTGGAAAGACGCTCGGATTTGTACTTTCGCATTTTTGGAATTGGCACATATGGAAATGAGACGTTTGATTTGTCTGTGCTCAGACAGATGCCGCATTTGACGAAGATTCGACTTGACGGGCATCTGACAGAAAATAAGGAAGCCGTCGCCCCCGAATATTTGTGCGAACTCCCAAACATAAAGGGACTACATCTGACATTGTTCGACCGGCTGGATTATCGTTTTGTCAAAGACCTTGCGCCTGACTTGGAAGAATTGACACTCTATGCGGACACGATGGGAAAAAACGTACAATTTGACTGTGACTGGCTTTCGGGATTTAAGAAACTGCACACACTTTTTCTGGGAAAGAAGGCAAAGAAAAACATCGAGAGCACCCGCCGGATCAACAGTTTAAAATCTTTGTCGTTAAGCGGAATCAAGGTGGAAGATTTTTCGTTTTTGAAGGAACTTGATCTGGAATCGTTTGCGCTTCTGTGGTGCGGCAGCAGCAATCTTGCCACGTTGGGGGAACTGGTCAGTCTGCGAAAGCTGGAGCTTTGGCGGATTATGAAGCTGGATAATCTGGATTTCATCAGTTCACTTGTAAACCTTGAAACGATAAAACTGCAGGACTTGAAGCATATCAGAACACTTCCAGACATAAGCAGACTTAAGAGGCTTACGGATATTCAGATAAGCAATGTTCCCATTCAACTGGAAACGCTTGACGAATCGGTACGGAGAATGGTTCACTCGTAAAGCGGCTTCCGCTTGGAAAGGTATAGGTATAACAGGCGGTCATAAGTTTCGCCCCAAGGAGGTGTCAGATGGAATATACAAACGAATATGTTTCCCCTCTCGGAAAGATACTGCTCGCGTCAGACGGACATGCCCTGACAGGCTTATGGTTTGAGGGGCAGAAATATTTTGCGGCAAAACTGGATCCGGATCACGAGGAGAAAAAGCTGCCGGTCTTTGCCCGGACGGCAGAATGGCTCGCCCTGTATTTTGACGGGGAAAAACCCGCTTTTATACCGCCGCTGACTTTGAAAGGAACGCCTTTTCAAAAAGAGGTCTGGGAGATACTGCTGGAAATCCCGTTCGGGCAGACGACAACATATGCGGAGATTGCCGCAGAAATTGCAAGACGGCGAGGGCTGGCATCGATGTCGGCGCAGGCGGTGGGCAGCGCGGTGGCACACAATCCCATCTCCCTTATCATCCCATGTCACAGGGTCGTCGGGTCGGACGGCAGCCTGACGGGGTATGCGGGTGGCATCGAAAAGAAAGAATGGCTTCTGGCAATGGAAAGACAAGCGCCGGAGAGTGTGATATAATCTACGTGATGGCAATGAGCAGTGCGCTGACAGAGGATAAACGGGGAGGGGAGCTTGCTCACCGAGACATTTATCCGAATGGATGCATAGGGCGAAGCCCGCGAGCGAGGAAAACCGCAGGTTTTTCGAGCTTGCACTGCGGGTTTAAGCAGCTGAGAAGAAAGGAACCGCATATGGCGCAAAAGAAAAAAGTAACGGCGACGGTAATATCGCAAAAACAGATCGGCGAGCAGATCTATGATCTCTGGCTGGAGACGAAGCTTGCGAAGGACGCCCATCCCGGGCAGTTTGTGGCGGTCTATCCCCGCGGAGAGAGTATGCTCCTGCCCCGTCCCATCAGCATCTGCGAGACGGACAGGGAGAAAAACAGGCTGCGGCTGGTGTACCGCGTGGCGGGAAAAGGCACGGCGGAGTTTTCGACATGTAAGGCAGGTGACCGTTTGGATATACTTGGCGTGCTCGGAAACGGGTTTCCTGTTGATAGGGCGAAGGGGAAACACGTCTTTCTGATGGGCGGCGGGATCGGTATTCCGCCCATGCTGGAGCTGGCTAAGGCGATAGGTGAGAAGAAGCAGATTCTCCTCGGCTATCGGAATAAGGACCTTTTTCTGGAAGAGGACTTGGCGGAGTACGGCGATGTCTACGTGGCGACGGAGGACGGCAGCGTGGGGACGAAGGGAAACGTGATGGACATCATCAAAGCTTATTCGCTCCATGCGGATGTGATTATGGCGTGCGGACCGATGTCGATGCTCCGGGCAATTAAAAAGTATGCGGCAGAAAATGGGATTGAGGCATACATTTCTCTGGAGGAGCGCATGGCATGCGGCGTGGGTGCGTGTCTGGGATGCGTGTGCCGCACGACGAAGGTGGATGCCCATTCCCATGTACACAATGCGCGCATCTGTACGGAGGGGCCGGTATTTGAAGCAGGGGAGGTGGCGGATTGAAAAAATCATGCTGATGCACTGATTTTTCAATCCTGACTTTGAGAAAGAGCATCTCAAAGTCAATGATCGCAGATGAGAAATCGCCTTCGCGAATTTCTCATCGCGTGTCATCGCAGAAAAATGCTCTGACATGGAGGAAACTATGAATACAGAGGTAAAAATCGCGGGAGTCACCTTTAAAAATCCTGTTATGACGGCGTCCGGCACCTTCGGTTCCGGCATGGAGTACAGCGACTTTGTGGATTTGAACAGACTTGGCGCGGTGGTGACCAAAGGGGTTGCGAACGTGCCGTGGGAGGGCAATCCGACGCCCCGTGTGGCGGAAGTTTACGGCGGTATGTTAAATGCCATCGGACTGCAGAATCCGGGGATTGATGTATTTATCGAGAGGGATCTGGCTTTTTTGAATAAATATGATACAAATGTCATTGTGAATATTTGCGGAAAAACCGTGGAGGATTATCTGGAAGTGGTGGAGCGCCTTTCAGATACGGACGTTTCCATGCTGGAAATCAACGTGTCCTGTCCCAATGTGAAGGAGGGGGCGATCGCTTTCGGGCAGAAAGTGGATTCCCTCTACGATATCACGTCACAGATTAAGAAAAAGGCGCGACAGCCGGTGATTATGAAGCTGAGCCCGAATGTGACGGACATCACGGAGTTGGCAAAAGCGGCGGAGGCGGCGGGAGCCGACGCGCTTTCCATGATTAACACGATCACGGGCATGAAGATTGATATTCACAGGAAAAAGTTTGTGCTTGCCAATAAGACGGGTGGCATGTCCGGCCCTGCTGTCAAGCCGGTGGCTGTGCGCATGGTCTACCAGACGGCGCAGGCTGTGAAGATTCCGATTATCGGCATGGGCGGTATCGGCAGCGCGGAGGACGCGATCGAGTTCCTGCTTGCCGGGGCAAGCGCGGTTGCGGTTGGGGCGATGAATTTTGTGAACCCTTACACGACTGTGGAAGTGGTGGAAGGAATCGAGGCTTATATGAAGCAGTATGGGATTGAGAATGTGACGGAGCTGGTTGGGGCGGTAACGTGAGAAACGCGAAAATACGGGCATTCTCTGCAGGAGATATGCAGAAAGAAAATGGGAGAAAACGAAAATGACGATCAAGCTTAAGGAAGATACAGACGAGGCGTGTATGTGGGCGATTGACATGATGTTGAATCTTGCCAGATATACTTATACACAGGAAAGGTTTTTTGATCCCTTCGAGTATGTTTCGGGCGGGGGAAAGTCTTTACATACGGGTGTGGAGTCAGACATCACAGCTCTTTTGACGATTGCCGATACGGAAGCGCAGACGCAGGACACGTTATATGGCAAGACCCAATTCATCCAGCTGGTCGGCATAACGGAGAGCGAACTGCAGGCATTGATTGAGGATCACGATAACGTGTATAAACTTTATGACCTGATGAAAAAAGACAATCCCGATTTTGTCACCGATATGAAACGGACGAAATCATATCTGTAAAAACCGGACGCCGGCGCACTTGATTCAGAGAATGCTTCGCATGCTCCTTTCATGATTTACGTTGTCGCAATTTCCCGCCAAAATAAAAAACATATCCGCCCCTCCCTGCGCATAGATTTATAGTAACTATACGCAGGGAGGGCATTTTTTGTGGAATTGGTGAAGAAAAAGATACATATGGATCGAATAAACGGCAGAGCCGGCACGCAGATGGTATTGGAAGAGGACGTCAACATTTCAGATAATAAACTGGATGCAAACTATCTGTTAAGCAGTAAAGGCGAGATCATTATGGAGGAGATCCGCCCCGGTGAAAACGCGGTCAGCCTGAAAGGAAAGCTGGTGGTGTCCATACTGTATCTGACGGACATGGAGGGGATGTGCGCCAGCATGGAGGCGGTGATTCCCTTTGAGGAAAAGGTAAATATGGAAGGGGTAAATAACGGCGACACGATCCTGGCGGAAAGCTGTATCGAGGATTTGACGGTGGGGCTGATCAACTCGCGCAAATTCAGCGTGCAGGCGGTGGTTTCCTTTACACTGGAGCGGGAGGAACAGGTGGAGTGTGAGACGGCGGTTGACCTTTATCATGAGGAACCTGTAGAGTACCGCAAGTGCGTATATCCCGTGGTGGAACTTGTGCTGCACAAGAAAGATATTTTCCGTCTGAAAGAGGAGATGGAACTGACGGGCAATCTGCCCAATGTGTTCCAGACCATATGGCACCATATCTGTTTCGACCATGTGGAGTTTAAGGCGCTGGAGGAGAAGCTTTCGATTCAGGGGGAGATGCGCGCCTTTTTCCTGTATGAGGGCGAGGGGGATAACGACAAAACACAGTGGTATGAGAACACCGTGCCGTTCAGCGGCATTATCGAGTGCCACGGCTGCCGGGAAAACATGATTCCCGATATCCAGTATCATCTGGGACAGTGCAATGTGGAAGTGCGGCAGGATTTTGACGGCGAGGAGAGAGTGTTCTGCGTGGAGCCGGTGCTGGATCTGGATATCCACCTCTACGAGGAGGAAAATCTGGAGGTGATCTCCGACGTTTACGGTGTGGATAAGGAGATTGAAGCGCTGACGACACAGATGCCGGTAAAGAGTCTGCTGCTTGCTGGAAACGGCAAATGTAAGATTGCAGAGCATGTGCGGATTCAGAATCCGGAGATGCCGATGTACCAGCTCATCCACTCCGACGGGGAAATCAGGATCGACGAGCAGTCCATTGTGGAGAACGGCATTGCCGTCACGGGTACGCTTCTGGTGACAACACTCTATCTGAGTGCGGGTGGGGCGAAGTCCATTTATTCCACGGTCAACGAACTGCCGTTCCAGTATGTGATCGAGGCGGAGAACATTCTGCCAACCTGTGTCTATAAGCTGCGGAGCAGTATTGAGCAGCTGACAGTGACCATGCTTGACAGCGACGAGCTGGATGTGAAGGCAGCGCTGCAGTTTAAGGTGATTGTATTTTCCGTGCAGAACCGCGATCTGGTGACGGATATCCGGGTGGAGCCGCTTGACCTGAATAAGCTAAGCGACCTGCCGGGGATGGTGATCTGTATTGTGGGACCGGGAGAGACGCTGTGGGATATCGGCAAGAAGTATTATGTGCCGGTGGCGCAGCTTAGGGAAGTGAATGAGCTGCCGACGGAGGAAATTTCGGCGGGAGATAAAATTTTGGTGGTGAAGGGCGGTATTTGAGTTTGTAAGCGGATGCGCGGGCGACGGGTAATATTACGTCGCCCGCGCTGTGTTCTGGCAGGCTGCCCGCCTTCGCTTCGCTGGGCGTGGTGCGAGGATGTTTAGTAAAATTTAATGGAACTGTGTGTGCGGTTGTGGTAGAATAACAGCATTGAACAATTTAGTAATCTGGAATTTAATCTGGAATTGGCTGTATTTTTATGGCAGTGGCTCATGCGGTAACAGTTGGAGAATATCCGGAGCTCAATTATCAGGATGCAATGAACTATTTTAAAGGTGTGCCGGAGACCATCATTGAACTGGCAAAAAAGGAAGCGCTGCAATATGTTCTGGAAGACATAGATGAAATCAAGGTATCTATGGAGGAACTAAACATTAAGCTGGAAGAGTAAAAGAACCATAAAGGGAGAATTAGCATGAACACAACACCGATTTTAAAGAATAGAATCTTTCTGTACCTGACGGAATTTTTCGCCGGCATGTCCGTGATGGCGGTGGAGCTGGGGGCGAGCAGGCTGCTTGCTCCTTATTTCAGTTCCTCCCAGATCGTGTGGACAATCATAATCGGCACCATTATGATCGCTATGGCGTTAGGGAATATTTACGGCGGGAAGAGTGCGGACAAGGATCCGAACCCGGACAAGCTCTATACACGGATTCTGATTGCAGGAGTATGGATTGCGCTGATTCCGGCGGTGGGAAAGTATATTATTATAGGCATTTCCGCGCTGCTCATTTTTGCGGTGAACACGAATTTCCTGATCTGGGCGGCTTTTGCGGCGTGTATGGTGATCTTCGTGTTTCCACTCTTCCTTCTGGGAACGGTGACACCGTCCCTTGCGAAATACACGGTGCAGAGCCTTTCGGACAGCGGCAGTATCGTGGGGACTCTCGGTGCGTTTAACACGATCGGCAGCATTATCGGCACTTTTGTACCGACTTTTGTCTCGATTCCGGCGGTGGGCACATCGGTCACGTTTCTGATTTTTGCGGCGATTCTTCTGGGGCTTGGGATCATCTACTTTGTAAGCAAAAAGAGCGGATGGAAGAAAAGCGCGGCGTCGGCGGGCATCTTTGTTCTGTGCTGTATTTTCGGGGCTTCGAACAGCTTTGCTTTCTGGGAGAGCAATCTGGCATACGAAGGGGAGTCCATTTACAATTACCTGCAGGTGAAAGAAAACGATAGAAATGTCATATTATCGACAAACGTGCTTTTTGGGGTACAGTCCATTCTGATCAAGGACGAGGGGCTGACGGGCATGTATTACGACTATGCGATGGCGGCGCCGCTGATGACGGGAAAGGAAAATCCGGCGGAATGCAATACGCTGATTCTCGGCATGGGGACGGGCACCTACGCACACCAGTGCCGCGCTTACTTTGGGGACATGCCTGTGGAGGGCGTGGAGATCGACGAGAAGATCACGGATCTGGCGAGGACTTATTTTGAGCTGCCGGAGGATGTGCCAGTGACGACCTATGACGGCAGGGCTTATCTGAATGCGATCGACGGGAAATATGACGTGATTATGGTGGATGCCTATCAGGATATCACCATTCCTTTCCAGATGTCTTCCGTGGAATTTTTTGCCCTGGTGAAGGAGCATCTTGCGGAGGATGGAGTGATGGTTGTCAACATGAACATGCGCGGCAGCGGGGAGGACAGCATCAACGCTTATCTTTCTGACACGATCGCCAGCGTTTTTGGTGAGGTCTATACGGTGGACGTGAAGGGTTCCACCAACCGGGAGCTTTTTGCCTCCAACAATCCGCGGATGATAGAGAATCTGAAAAGGCACAAGGAGACTGTCGCGGACGAAAGCCTCCTTGTGATGATGGATACTGTTTCTGAAAACCTGATTCCCTATGAAGCGGGGAACCGCATTATGACGGATGACAAGGCGCCTGTGGAGCTTCTCGGTATGCGCGTCATCGACGAGCTGATCAGAAACGAGGTCGCTTATTACAAAACCCTTTATGAGGAGCAGGGCATTCAGGGCGTGATCAACGCGCTGTAACGCTTCTTGCTCAAATAATTTTACTGTTTTCTGTAATAAAACAAATAATCCTGTTTGCTTTTGTGAAATGCAGCGCTTTGTGGAAGTTTTAGGTCAATAATTTGATAATTGCCACGTCCTTCGCCTTCAACGTGAGCGTATCGCCTTTTTCATAGGTTTTTTCTTTCAGAAGATCTGTGCCAGCGAAGGGCATGGCCGTCATGTATGCGTCCTGTCCGTGGTTGAGGATAAATACAAAGCTGCCATTCGCGTTAGCTCTTCGGGTCACTTCAATATAATCGGGCGCATCCATAATCGGTTCAATTCCGGCTTCCCGGCATATTTCACTGAGATATTTTTTATAAAAATCATCGCTTGACTGCGTCGCAACATAGTAGCCGAAGCCTTTGCCGAAGGCGTTTTTAGTGAGCACGGGCATTCCTGCGTAGAAATCTTCTTCATAAGTGGCGAGCGTCTCCGCACCTTCCGTGTGCAGCAGATCGCAGAGCATGGAAGCGGGGTAGGTCTTTCCCTCGTAGTGGAACGCGTTGTGCATATTCTCGGGCAGCGCATCCTCTTCCTCCACCCAGATACCGAGAATATCCCGCAGCCTTCCGGGGTAGCCGCCGATGGTCACGAGGTCGTGCTCGTCCACATAGCCGCTGAAAAAGGTGGTCAGGAAACGACCGCCGCCTTTTACATAGGTGCGCAGCTTCTCGTCATACCCCGTTTTTACCATGTAGAGTACGGGCGCAATCACCAGATCGTACTTCGACAAGTCGTCCTCAACGCCGATCATGTCCACGGGAATATGCAGGTCAAACAGGGCTTTGTAATAGCGTTCCACTTCTTTGCAATAATCCAGATAGACAGTAGGACCCGAAGAGTAGAAGACAGCCCACCAGTTATCCCAGTCAAAGATGATGGCGGCTTTGGCGTTGCTCCTTGCGCCGAGGGTCTGATTTCCAAGGCGGTCAAGTTCTGCGCCCAGTTCCGCGGTTTCGCGGAATACGCGGGTGTTCTCATGCCCCGCATGGTCGATCACTGCGCCGTGATATTTTTCACAGGCGCCGACGCTGCGTTTCATCTGGAAAAACATGACGGTGTCCGCGCCGTGCGCCACCGCCTGATAGCTCCAAAGCCGCATCACGCCGGGGCGTTTCAGCATGTTAAAGGGCTGCCAGTTCTGAACGGAAGGGGTCTGTTCCATCAGTGCAAAGGGCATTCCCTGCTTTAAGCCGCGCATCAGGTCGTGCCGCAGGGCAACGCTCGAAACGGGTGTGTCGTTTGCGGGATAATTGTCCCATGACACAAAGTCCATGTATTTTGCCCACATCTGGTAATCCAGAGGCTGGTAAGTGCCCATCAGGTTCGTGGTGATGGGGACATCGGGAGTAATGGCGCGGATTGCGTCGTACTCCAAACGGAAAGCGTTCAAAATGCTCTCCGAGTTAAAGCGGCGGTAGTCCAGCGAGATACCTTGGAATGTGCTGCGCTCATTGCCAAAGTGCTCGGAAAGATAATTGGGCGTGACAATCTCCTCAAAATCATAGAAGGTATGCCCCCAGAAGGCGGTATCCCAGACACGGTTTACCTCCTCGATCGTCCCATATTTTTCCTTCAGCCATTCCCGGAATCTTTTTTCACAGATTTCACAGTAGCATTCCCCGCCGTACTCGTTGGAGATATGCCATGCGACAAGGTTGTCATAGTTTCCGTAACGCTCTGCCAGTTTTGTGGCAAGCGCTGCGGCGTATTTCTGGTAAGTGGGGCTGTTGGGGCAGGAGTTGTGGCGGCTGCCGAATTTGCGCTTTATGCCGTTTGCCTCCACACGCAGGATATCGGGATGCTTTCTCGCCATCCATGCGGGATGCGCTCCGGTGGAAGTGGCAAGGCACACTTTCATGCCGTGCTTTTTCACCAGTTCCATAATTTTATCCAGTTTTTCGAAGTGGTAAACGTCGTCGTCTGATTGCAGCATCGCCCAGCTGAAGACATTCAGGGTGACAATGTCAATGTGCGCCAGCTTAAGAAGGCGCATGTCCTCCTCCCATGTCTCCTCCGGCCATTGTTCTGGGTTGTAGTCCCCGCCGTAGGGGATTTTTTTGATTTTTTCGTATTCGACCATGTGGGATCTCCTTTACGATTTTGCTATTTGATTTGTGGATATGCAATGCTCATTGCCATCGCGTATAGTATAACTGATTTGAGGGGATTGGAATACTTGACAAAATGCTGATTTACGGAAGCGTTTTTTAGTGATAAGTACAAAAGCAGACTTGAAATTCGCTAAAAAAGAAACCGCGCGCGTGCACGGTTTCTTTAAAAGTCGGTTAAAATATTTAGTTGGAAGCGATCTGTCCGGCAGCAGCCTGATCCAGAACATTCTGCGTCGCATTGTTCTGCGCAGCAGCATCCTCAGCCATCTTGTCAAAACCTGCCATCACAGCGTCGTATGTCTTCTTGGAAATCTCGGGAAGTTCGCCGCCCCAGGTCTTCTCAGCCTGCTCGTAGCCCTTCTTGAAAGCTGCGCGCATATCTTCAATCTTGCTCGGATCGCCGCCTGTCAGAGCTGTCGCGAAATCAAGGATTCTGCCGGAGGTCTGCTTCACGCCCCAGTAGCCGTCCTCGGAAATATCCTGCTGCGCCTGCAGTTTGGTTGCTTCATCCACCTCAAACTTGCCGCTGGCGAGGAATTTCCACATATCGCCGTTGGCAATGCCGGAAGTCTGGCTCTGCTTGGTCATCATCTTTTCAACAATGTTACGAAGCTGCTTCGAATGCTCCTCTGCGTCGGCTTTCATCTTATTGACAAGCTCTGTGTTCTGCACATACTTTTTCACGGGTACATTGACACTGTCCTTTGAAGGCTCATAAACCACACCGTTTTCGCCCTTTTCGGAAGTGTTGTCTTTTACCTCTTCAACAGGCTTGTTTTCTGTCTGCGTGGTTGTAAGAGCTTCGTATGCGTTAGCGCCTACGTTTGAAATTCCATTTACGCTCATGGGTATCCCTCCTTGGAAAATATTTATGTATTTTTTGTGGTTACGAAAAGACTGTCGCTTGGGCAATCTCCTTTTTCTATTTACTATATCGTACCATTTTCCTATTTAAATTAGAAGTAAAGACATAGAATTTCATAAAAAATCCGCAAATATCTTTTCGGCAGGGTAAATCCAATGTGGCGCCGAGCCTGTGCTTGACATTTTGTATAAAATTAAGTACAATCCTTGTATACAAAGTACATTAAATTTGGCGGGAAAATGTCGATAAGAGGAAAAGGACCGGCAGACTGCGGTCAGCGGGAAACGGGAGCAGTTATGATAAGAGAAAAAGCTTATGCAAAAATAAATCTGGGACTGGATGTGCTGCGGCGCAGACCTGACGGCTATCACGAAGTGAAGATGATTATGCAGACCGTGGATATCTGCGATGATCTGACTTTTGAGAAAAGGGAGGAGCCGGGAATCGGTTTTCAGATAGAGGGCGCAGATCTTCCTGCGGACGAGAATAATCTGGTTTATCGGGCGGCGGCTCTTCTGACGGAGAAGCGGCAGATTAAGAAAGGCGTTTCCATTACCTTGCAGAAAAGGATTCCTGTTGCGGCGGGCATGGCAGGCGGCAGCGCGGATGCGGCGGCGGCTCTGCGGGGGCTGAACGCACTTTTTGAAATGGGATATTCCATGGAGGAGCTGAAAGAATTCGGTGTGACGCTGGGAGCGGATATTCCCTACTGCATTCAGGGCGGGACCATGCTCTCGGAGGGAATCGGGGAAATACTGACACCGCTGACTGCGCCGCCGGCATGTCATGTAGTGATAGCGAAGCCGGATATTGACGTGTCCACGGCTTTTGTCTATGGGCATCTGCAGGCGGACACACTGTCCTTTCATCCGGATATTGACGGGATGGCGGCAGCTCTTGCGGCGGGGGACCTGCATGGAATCACGGACAGGATGGGAAATGTGCTGGAGACAGTTACCGTGAAGGAGTATCCTGTGATCGACAGGTTAAAGCGGGTGATGTGCAGTCTGGGAGCGGAAAACGCGCTGATGAGCGGCAGCGGACCCACGGTGTTTGGCATTTGTAAGGAGAAGGAGACGGCGGAGAACATAGCAGCAGCCATAAGCAAAGAGGAGCCGGCAGCTGCGGTTTTTGTGACAGGGTTTGTCAGGAGGAATGCGTATGGATCATGATTTTACTGTGAACATGGACGAATTTCTGCCATTGCGGGACGTGGTGTTTAATACGTTACGCCGTGCCATCTTGACGGGCGAACTGAAACCGGGGGAGAGGCTGATGGAGATTCATCTGGCTAACCGTCTGGGTGTGAGCCGCACGCCGATCCGTGAGGCGATACGGAAACTGGAACTGGAAGGTCTGGTGACCATGATTCCAAGACGGGGCGCGGAGGTGGCGCAGATCACGGAGAAAAGTCTGCAGGATGTGCTGGAAGTGAGGCGGGCACTGGATGCGCTCTGCGCGGAGCTGGCATGTGACAGGATCACGGCGGAAGGCAAAGCGGCATTAAAGAGAGCCTGTGACAGCTTTGAGGAGGCGACGAAGACGGGTGAGGTGGTGACCATCGCGGAGGCGGACGTGGAGCTGCACGATATCATTGTGCAGGCGACGGGAAACCAGCGGCTGATCCAGCTGATTAACAACCTGTCAGAGCAGATGTACCGCTACCGTTTTGAATACATCAAGGATGAGAGCGGGCATGAAAATCTGGTCAATGAGCATAGGATGATATATGAGAGCATTATGAGCGGCGACAGGGAGAAGGCGGCGGCAGCGGCGAGACTTCACATTGACAATCAGGAGCAGTCCATTATCCGGCAGATCCGTGTGGATCCCGGAGGGAAACGCTCTTCCCGCTGAAAATGCCGCGGAGCGTCGTCTGCTATGGGCAGCGCCGCAGAGGGAAAGGCACAGGCATTAAAAAAGAATGTATCAGGGCAGCCCGAAGCGGGAATACTCCAGATGCCGGGGATAACGGCGGATAGGAGTATGTATGATGAAGAAAAATGTGAAAAGACTGGCGGTATGTCTCTTTGCGGCAGTCTGGTGGGGGATATTTTATCCGGAATTATGTTTTACGGAGGAAACCTGCGCGGCGGTGACGTCGGAGGAAGCGCAGGCGAATGACCTGTCTGTACAGGAGGAGGCAACAGGAGCCAGAGGTGTTCCCGGAGCAGAGACGGGTGTTTCGACAACGTCGGAACAGATTGAGGCGTCAGAGGTCTGGCATGCCTCGGGAGATGAGATTGTGATAAGCAGCAGGCTTTTGGAATGGCTGGAGGAAAGTCTGTCTGCGAGTAAGGATTAGAAAGGGTCGGAAACCATGAAAGGACAGGAAGAGTGGCATAACAGCCCTATCGGCGTGTTTGATTCGGGGGTTGGAGGGCTGACCGTTGCACGTGAGATCATGCGGCAGCTCCCCAACGAGCGGATCGTGTATTTCGGCGATACGGCGCGGGTGCCTTATGGAAATAAGTCGAAGGAGACGGTGACGAGGTATTCCAGACAGATCGTGCGTTTTCTGGAGACGCAGCAAGTGAAAGCGATTGTGGTGGCATGCAATACGGCGAGCGCCTACGCTTTGGAGGATCTGGAAAAAGAGTCGGATATTCCGATGATTGGCGTGGTGAAACCGGGAGCCAGGGCTGCCCTTGCGGCTACCGTGAATAAAAAAATCGGCGTTGTGGGAACGGAAGCTACCATAAGCAGCGGCATATACAGCCGTTACATAGAAGAACATGACAGTGGTGTCAGCGTTATTGGAAAGGCATGTCCTCTCTTTGTATCACTGGTGGAGGAGGGGCTGTGGGAAGATCCTGTGACGGACGAGATTGCCCGCCGTTATCTGACGGAGCTGATTGACAGCGGCATTGACACGTTGATTCTGGGTTGTACCCATTACCCCATGCTTCGGTCTACCGTGGGGAAGATTATGGGGGAGAAAGTAACCTTGGTCAATCCAGCCTATGAGACGGCGAGGGAGTTAAAAAAGCTTTTGGCGGAACACGGTCTTGAGAGCGAGCACAGACCAGGGCTTGGGACGGAGCTGTACCGCTTTTTTGTCAGCGACGCCGCCGACAAGTTCCAGCGTTTTGCGAACTCCATTCTGCCCTATGGCATTCTGTCCGCAAAGGCGATACGAATTGATGAATATTAGGGGAAGAAGTCTGGAGCTGCGGAAGATTACGGCATTTGAGAAATGAGGTAACTATGACGAAAGAAGTATTGCTGACTTTACAGGGACTGCAGTTTGATCAGCGGGAAGAAAATTCTGACAAGATCGAGACGGTCACTGTGGGCGATTATTATAAGAAAAATGACAGACACTACGTGGTTTACGAGGAGGTTACGGAAGGGTTTGACCGCGCCACGAAGAACCGTCTCAAGTTTGGCGGGCAGATGGTAGAGCTGACGCGCCACGGTCTTGTGAACGTACATATGGTTTTTCAGGAAAATAAAAAGAACCTCTCAAACTACAACACGCCTTTCGGACAGATTCTGGTGGGAATTGACACGAAGCGGATAACAATCGACGAAAAGGAAGATAATATTGTGGTGGATGTGGATTACGCGCTTGATATCAACTATGAGTTTCTCTCGGACTGTCACATCAAAATCGACATCCGCTCAAAAGAAAACAGCAGTTTTACGTTACTTTCGTAAAACTGCTGTGCGGATTATTTGACGGGTTTGGCACCCGCTTTTTCCTGTGCCTTTTCAACCATCTGTTTGAATTTGCTCTTTTTCTTCTGCTCTACAACCGGTGCCCTGCCGTGGAGACCCTTTACGTCCGTGATGTAGATGCCGCTGACAACAGCCTTTACTTCCTTCTTAACGGGAACGGAGTCAAAGATTTTTTCTTCGCAGATAAGAGTCATAATTTGCGGACCGACTTTTGCTTTCACCACGGGAAGTTTGGAGCCGCGCAGGAGCTTGGGAGTCTGGTCAAGCACGATCTGGGGCAGCCCCGCGTCCTTTAGCTTCATCCGTTTCTTATCTATGATAAGCATGGACACGGTCTGCTTCATCGCGTCGATCTGTGCCTGCTGCTCCGCCTGCTTTTTCTGCGCTTTCTTTCCTATGAAATATAATACAACCACGGCGATTAGCAAAACCGCCAGGATTACCAGTAAGACAATTGTAACCGTACTCATGGGAATGCCTCCGTTTTCATTTCAATGTATGTAAAAAATATTTTAACATTGATCTGCCCGATGCGCAAGAAAAAGTTGGAGATTGACCCAAGGAGTCATTTTTGCGCGCGCGAAATAGCGGAGGGCGGATATAGACAAATAAAGGATGACTGTGGTAAGATAAAAGTTAAATTTATGGTAACTGTTCTGCATGGGTTGAAGCGGTTACAGTTTATGATATTGGAAAAGAGGAAATGAGGAGATATGAAAAGAAAAATTTGTGTTGCCGCAGCGGCGTTTGCCTCATCGCTGTTTTTGACGGCGTGCGGCAGTAAAGAGTATCTGAAGGATATCAAGGCGGAGAAGTATGTGACGCTCGGTACTTATACGGGAATCGAGGCGACGGTCAATAAACTGGAAGTGCCGGAGGGCGCGGTGGACAGTTACATTTACGATAATTATCTTGCGCCGAAAGCGGAAAAGGTGCCGGTGACGGGCAGAGCGGTGCAGGAAGGCGACGTGGCGAATATCGACTTTGTGGGATATCACGATGATGTGGCGTTTGAGGGTGGCACAGGAGCGGACTTCGACCTGACGATCGGTTCCGGGCGGTTTATAGAGGGCTTTGAGGAAGGTCTGATCGGCGCGAATATCGGGGACACGCGGAGTCTGAATCTGACGTTTCCCGACCCCTACACGAACCCCGAGCTGGCGGGCGAGGATGTGGTGTTTGAGGTGACGGTGAACAGCATCAGCGAGAGCAAAGCGCCGGCACTCACGGACGCGCTTGTGAAACAGCTTGGCGAGGAGGGCTATAATGTAGGCGGCGCGCAGACAGCGCAGGAGCTGAACGATTACGTTTATAATCTCTATGACCAGTCGGTGCAGAGCACATATGACAATGAGATAGAGACCGCTATGGCTTCCACCATTATGGAGAACAGCACGTTTCAGGAGCCGCCGGAAGAGATGGTGCAGCGCTTTATCACGAGCATAGAGAATAATATGAGCATCAGGGCGTCCTCTATCGGTATGTCCCTCGCACAGTATATGCAGCTTTACCAAGGGCTTGACGAAGCAGGATATCGGGCGCTTTTTGACGAAGAGGGTTTGCGGATGGCAAAGCAGTATATCATGTACCAGGCGATTGCAGACAAAGAGGGGCTTGTGCCGACAGAGGAGGAGGTTGCCGGTGAAGTTTCCGCGCTGATGACGATTTATGGCTACGCTTCCGAGGAAGATTTGGAAAAGAGTGTGGATATGGAATCTTTGAAAGAAGATCTGATGCGGAAAAAGGTGGTCGCCTTTTTGAAGGAGAACGGCAATATCCATGAAACCGCGGTTGACGCGGAGTGAGATAAAAACAGGAGGGGCAATAAAAATGGACTTGACAGATATTAAAGATTTGTACCGTGACAGCGAGGCGTATTTTGATAAGGAAGTAACGGTAGGCGGCTGGGTGAGAAGCATCCGGGATTCCAAGACTATCGGTTTTATCGTGGCAAACGACGGCACCTTTTTCGAGCCGCTGCAGATTGTGTATGCGGACAAGCTGGAAAATTTTGATGTAATTTCCAAACTGAACGTAGGTTCCGCGATTGTGGCGCGGGGAAAGATTGTGGCGACGCCGCAGGCAAAACAGAAATTTGAGATGCAGGCGGAGGAAATCATTGTGGAGGGAATGTCCACGGCGGATTACCCGCTGCAGAAAAAGCGGCACAGTTTCGAGTATCTGCGCACCATTTCCCATCTGCGTCCCAGAACGAATACCTTTCAGGCGGTATTCCGTGTGCGGTCGCTGATTGCCTACGCGATTCATACGTTCTTTCAGGAGAGAGGTTTCGTCTATGTACACACGCCGATCATCACGGGCAGTGACTGCGAGGGCGCGGGCGAGATGTTCCAGGTGACCACCATGGATTTGAACAATCTGCCGCAGACGCAGGACGGGCAGGTTGACTACAGCGCGGATTTCTTTGGCAAGCCCACCAACCTGACGGTGAGCGGGCAGTTAAACGTGGAAACGTACGCCTTTGCTTTTAAGAACGTATATACATTCGGACCTACTTTCCGGGCGGAAAATTCCAATACGACCAGACATGCGGCGGAGTTCTGGATGATCGAGCCGGAGATGGCTTTTGCCGATCTGACGGACGATATGATGGTGGCGGAGGCAATGCTCAAGCATGTGATCAGCTATGTGCTGGAGAATGCGCCGGAGGAGATGAATTTCTTTAATCAGTTTGTGGACAAGGGGCTGATTGAGCGGCTAAACCATGTGCTGCACTCCGACTTTGCCCATGTGACTTACACAGAGGCGATTGAGATTCTGAAAAAGCATAATGAAAGTTTTGAGTACAAGGTAGAGTGGGGCTGCGATCTGCAGACAGAGCATGAGCGGTTCCTGACGGAGCAGGAGTTTAAGCGCCCTGTGTTTGTGACGGATTACCCGAAAGAAATCAAGGCTTTTTATATGAAGCTAAACGAGGATGGAAAGACCGTTGCGGCAATGGACTGCCTTGTGCCGGGCATCGGCGAGATTATTGGCGGCAGCCAGAGAGAGGACGATCTGGAACTGTTGGAGCGCAGAATGGACGAGCTCGGGCTGAACAAAGAGGATTATGGGTTTTATCTGGATCTTCGCAAGTATGGCTCCGCGAGGCATGCAGGGTTCGGCCTTGGGTTTGAACGCTGCGTCATGTATCTGACCGGCATGGGTAATATCCGCGACGTGATTCCCTTCCCCAGAACGGTCAATAACTGTGAGCTCTGATTACGAAACAGAATTCTGAAAAGTGTGCAGGTGTGCACGTATGAGAAAATGACAGGATATGGATAGAGGCAGAACGATGAAAAGGTACAAGAGACGGCTGTACGTCATATTATCCTTCATATTGTGTCTTTCAGTGGTAGATCCGATTTCGGCTACCACTATTTCCGAATTGCGCCAAGAGGTGAAGAAAAACCAGTCCCAGCTGAAAAATGCCCAGCAGAAGGCTGACGAAGCGCAGGAAGCGCAGGAGGGCGTGGAAGAGGAAATGGAGGAGATCGACGCTGAGCTGGTGAATCTGATCACGGACATCAACCTGTGCGAAGAGGCGATCAATGACAAGGAGGAGGAGATTTACAGGACGCAGCTCGACTACGACGCGGCGGTGGCGGAGAAGGACGAGCAGTACGCTTCCATGAAAATCCGCATTCAGTTCATGTATGAGAAAGGCGACTCTTCTTATCTGCATATGTTTTTCGGTGCGGGAAACATGGGCGACATGGTGAATAAGGCAAAGTACGTGGAGGAGCTCTACGACTATGACAGGAAGCTTCTTACCGAATATGAAGATACGGTAAAACGCGTGCAAGAGCTCTGGGATACGCTTGAGGAGGATAAGTCGGAGCTCGAGACTTCCAAAACCGAGCTGCAGGAGGGGCAGGCTTACATGGAGGAGCTGCTTGCCCAGAAAAAGGAAGAGTATGAGAATTACAGTGTGATGCTGACCAAGGCAAAGCAGGAGGCGGCGACTTACACAGCGCGGATCAAGCAGGAGACAGCGCAGATCAGAAAACTGGAGGAGGAAGAGCGCAAACGCCGGGAGGAAGAAGAGAGAAAGCGCAAGGAAGAGGAAGAACGGCGCAGGAAAGAGCAGGAAGCGCTGCTTGCCGACGGGGATGCCGGTTCAGAGGAGACGCCGAAGAAACAGGAAACGCCCGTGCCCACGTCCTCCGGCGGTGGGAAAGGGCAGGATATCGCGAATTATGCCTGCAAGTTTATCGGAAATCCTTATGTGGCAGGCGGCACGAGCCTCACAAATGGGGCGGACTGCTCCGGCTTTGTGATGTCTGTCTACAAAAATTTCGGCATCAACCTTCCCAGAAGCTCCTATTCGCAGTCAACGGTCGGCAAGGGCGTGTCCTACTCGGATGCAAGACCCGGAGATGTGATTTATTATGGCGGACATGTAGGCATCTACATAGGAAACGGGCAGATTGTGCACGCCAGTACGGAGCGGACAGGGATTAAAATCACTTCGGCGACGTATCGGAATATTGTTACGGTGAGACGGATTGTGTAAGCTGACTTATATGAGAATATACACGCTGAATCAATATTTACGCGATACTTTTGGTCAAAAACTGTATAAAATAGCTTTGGACGGAGGATTTACCTGTCCAAACAGGGATGGAACCATAGACACGCGCGGATGCATTTTCTGTTCCGGGTCAGGCTCGGGAGAATTTGCAGGTGACTGCACGATGAGCATCACGCAGCAGATTGAAAGGGGCAAGGAGCAGGTTCGGAAAAAGATTAAGAATGGCAGATATATAGCGTATTTTCAGGCATTTACAAATACCTATGCGCCCGTCGGAAAACTGCGCTCGCTGTATATGGAAGCGATAAACCACAAGGATATCGCGGTGCTGTCCATTGCAACCCGCCCGGACTGCCTTCCGGATGAGGCGCTTGACCTGTTATGTGAGTGCAATCAGATAAAGCCGGTCTGGGTAGAACTTGGGCTGCAGACCATAAACCCCTCGACGGCTGCATACATTCGCCGGGGTTATCCGCTGTCCGTGTATGATGATGCCGTAAGACGGCTGAAAGCGTGCGGCATAGAAGTGATAACGCACGTGATACTCGGTCTCCCGGGTGAGTCAAGGCGGGATATGCTTGATACGGTATCCTATGTGGGGAGGAGCCATGCGGACGGCATCAAACTGCAGCTTTTGCATGTGATCAGGGGCACGGATCTGGAAAAGGATTATCGGGAAGGAAAGTTTGAAACGCTTACTTTCGAGAGCTATGTGGAGCTGGTCGCGGACTGTATTGCTTTGCTCCCGGAGAATATGGTCATCCATCGCATGACGGGCGATGGGGACAAGCGCACGCTTGTGGCGCCGATGTGGAGCACAGACAAAAAGCGGGTGCTCAACGCGATCCATCGGGCGGTTTCGCAAAAAGGCAGGAGCTAGGGGATTGACTTTTTCGCTGCATTTAAGATAAAATAGACAAAGGCAAAAGCGGGCACGAAGCCTGCATAGGAACAGAAGTTCCTGTAAGATCAGTTACAGGTTTGAACTGAAAAGAAATGGTGTCAGCGGCATGTATATGCCGTTTTCGGTGAATAAGAATAGCAAATGGCGCAATGTATACACAGGAAGGTATACGATTCCCCAGAGAGGAATCCGATGTCTTCCTTTTTTGCGCGCATAAACATGGAGGAAAAATGAATCTGTCAACTTTTTTCAAAGAAAATCCGAAAGCAGCGGTCGCTTTCTCCGGCGGTGTGGATTCGGCGTATCTGCTCTGCGCAGCGAAAACGGCAGGGGCGGATGTGCGAGCCTACTATGTGAAAAGCGCGTTTCAGCCGCGGTTTGAATTGGAGGATGCGAAGCGTCTCTGCGGGGAGCTGGACATCGAATTGAAAATTCTTACAGTGGATGTACTTGCAGACAGAGCCGTCCGGGAAAATCCAGCCGACCGCTGTTACCATTGTAAAAGGCTGATACTTACAACAATTGCGGAAGCGGCGGAAGAGGACGGTTATAAGATGTTGCTGGACGGCACGAACGCTTCTGACGAGGCGGGTGAGCGTCCGGGAATGCGTGCGCTGCGGGAACTGTCCGTGTGCTCCCCTTTGCGGGAGTGCGGGTTGACAAAGCAGGAGATACGCAGACTTTCCAGAGAGGCGGGACTCTTTACATGGGAGAAACCTGCATATGCCTGTCTGGCAACCCGGATACCTGCAGGGGAAGAGATCACGGAAGAAAAGCTGAACAGTACGGAGGCAGCGGAGGATTTTCTCTTTTCACTCGGTTTTACGGACTTTCGGGTAAGGAGATTCGGCGAGGCGGCGAGACTGCAGTTTCCGGCGTCCCAGTTTGGGCGTGTTCTGGAAAAACGGGAAGGGATCATAAAGGAATTGAAGCGGTATTACAAGGCGGTTCTGTTGGATATGGAGGCGAGGGCATGAGCGATTATCGAAAAATACTGGAACAGGTGAGGGACGGGGAGGTTTCCGTGGAGGAGGCGCTGCTCGTTATCAAGAAGAAGCCTTTTGAGGATATTGGCTACGCCAAGGTGGATCATCACAGGGGCGTCAGGCAGGGAGCGCCGGAGGTGATTTTCGGTGCGGGAAAAGAGGCAAAACAGATTGCGGGCATTACTGACAACATGAAAAAAAACGGACAGGAGACGATCCTGATTACCAGACTTTCCCCGAAGAAGGCAAAGAAAGTGGCAAAACACTGCGAACTGACCTACTATGAGCAGGCGAGGATCGGCGTTGTCGGTAAAATGCCGGAGCCGTCCGGGATCGGGAAAATCGTCGTCGCCACGGGTGGGACTTCGGATATTCCCGTGGCGGAGGAGGCGGCGCTCACGGCGCAGGCGCACGGCAACGAGGTGGTGCGGCTCTATGATGTGGGTGTAGCGGGACTGCACCGGCTTTTGTCCCATCTGGACGAGATCATGGATGCATCGGTGATTATTGCGATTGCGGGCATGGAGGGAGCACTTGCAAGTGTGATCGGGGGGCTGGCAGACTGTCCGGTGATCGCGGTGCCCACGAGCGTAGGGTACGGCGCATCTATGCACGGGGTTTCGGCGCTTTTGTCCATGTTAAATTCCTGCGCCAGCGGCGTTTCGGTGGTAAATATTGACAATGGATTTGGGGCGGGGTATCTGGCAAGTATGATCAACCGTGTGAAAAGAAGTATTTAGATAACAGGAGGAAAAATTTATGAAGACATTATATTTGGACTGCGGTATGGGCGCGGCGGGGGATATGCTGACGGCGGCACTGTTGGAGCTTCTGCCGGATCGGGAGAAGATGATTGGGGAGCTAAATGCACTGGGGATTCCGGGGGTGGCGTTTGTGTGTGAGGAAGCGCAGAAATGTGGCATCGGCGGCACTCACATTTCCGTGTGCGTGCATGGGGAGGAGGAAGCTGTGACAGAACATCTCCACAACAATGCGCACACGCACGAGGCAGAACAGGCACACAAACATGGAGCGGGAGATGCCGGCCACCATCATAGTGGTATGCATGAGATTGAGCATATTGTGGGCGGGCTTTCCCTGTCAGAACGGATACGGAAGGATATTCTGGCGGTGTTCGGGATGATTGCGGAGGCGGAAAGCCATGTGCACGGCGTGCCTGTCACGGAGATTCACTTTCACGAGGTGGGCACCATGGACGCGGTGGCAGATATCACGGCGGTCTGTGTGCTGATGGACAGACTGGCGCCGGATCAGGTCATAGTGTCGCCTGTGCATGTGGGAAGCGGACAGGTGAAGTGCGCGCATGGAATCCTGCCTGTGCCTGCGCCGGCAACGGCTTATATTTTAAAGGACGTGCCGATTTACGGCGGGGAGATCAGGGGAGAACTCTGCACGCCAACGGGGGCGGCTCTGCTCAAATATTTTGCCAGCCGTTTCGGAGCGATGCCTGTTATGTGCACGCTTGCCATCGGGTACGGCATGGGGAAAAAAGATTTTCCGGCGGCAAACTGTGTGCGCGCGCTGCTTGGCGAGACGGAAGGCGCGGGAGATATGGTGACGGAGCTTATCTGCAATGTGGACGATATGACGGCGGAAGCCATCGGATTTGCATCGGAGACGCTTCTTGAGGCGGGTGCGCTGGAAGTCTACACCGTGGCGGCGGGGATGAAGAAGTCCCGTCCGGGTACGGTGCTGCATGTGATGTGCGCGGAGTCCGTGAAGGACAAAATGGTGGAGCTGATTTTCAGGCACACGACCACGATTGGCATCAGGGAAAACATTTCCAGAAGATATATGCTGGCGCGCTCGATCCAAAAGGTGCAGACGCCTTACGGGGAAGTGCGGAAAAAGATCTCGGAGGGTTACGGCGTGACGAGGGAAAAATACGAGTATGAGGACTTGGCGCAGATCGCGAGAGAGCGGGGGATGTCCATCCGGGAGGTGGAGGAATCCCTGTGAGGAAATGAAAGGCGGAAAAGATCTGCAGAGGAAGCGGTTGGATAAATTCTTTGAAGAGTAATTTATCCAACCGGGAATTTGTGATGCTTCGGAATGAGAGGAAAAATAAAACATTGGAAAATGGAAAGAAAAGACGGAGAGTGGGAAAAGCGGCGGGGCTGCTTGCCATTGCATTGCCGATTGGCGCCGGGATGTTATCATCCTGCGGAGCTGACAATATGGATGGGGCAAGTACCCTCGTCTACGGCAGCGGCGATTACACTCGCATCAATCCGGCGTTGGATGAGCACGGGGAGATCAATCTGCTTCTATTTGACGGGCTGACTGCCCACAACGGGAAAAATGAGGTTGTGCCCGGACTGGCGAAAAGCTGGGAGTTTGACGAGGCGACATGCACGTATACTTTTTATCTGGAGGAGGGCGTCACCTGGCATGACGGAGAACCTTTTACGGCAAAAGACGTGAAATTTACGATTGAGACGATTATGGATCCGGAAAATGCCTCCGAGAACGCGCCCAATTATGAGGATGTGGAGAAAATCACGGTGACGGATGATCATACGATTTCGTTTCGGCTGTCCGCGCCGAACGTTGCTTTTCTGGATTATATGACTATGGCGGTGCTTCCCGAACATCTGCTTGCGGGGGAAGATATGCAGACTTCGGATTTCTTCCGCGCGCCGGTAGGAACCGGACCGTATAAACTGGAAAACTGGGATATGGGACAGGCAATTGTCTTGGCAAAAAATGAATCCTATTTCAAGGGGGCGCCCAATATTGACAGGGTGATTTTTAAGATAGTGACTGATGATAACGCGAAGACACTCCAGATGGAGGCGGGCGAGCTGGATCTGGCACTCCTTCCTCCGAAAGCGGCGCAGACGTTTGAAGACCGGGAGGGCTATGCCTGCTATCATATGCAGACCTCCGATTACAGGGGGATTCTCTTTAATTTTAACAATCCGTACTGGCAGAAAAACAGGGATATCATTCCTGCTGTCTGCTATGCGATAGACAGACAGGCAATTGTAGACGCGGTGCTGCTGGGACAGGGAATGCCCGCTTACGGTCCGCTGCAGCGAAATATTTATAACAATGAGAAAGTGGAGCACTATGACTATAACCCTGAAAAGGCGGCGGAAACTCTCGAGTCTGCTGGATGCGTCAAAGGGGAAGACGGGATTTACACAAGAGACGGAGAGCCGCTCTCCTTTGTGATCAGCGTGGGGGCAGGAGACCAGGTGCGGGCAGACATGGCACAGGCGGCAGCACAGCAGATTCGGGAGGTTGGGATCGACTGCAAGGTGGAGGTTCCAACAAAAGTTGACTGGAATGGTCAAATGTCGTATCTGATCGGCTGGGGAAGCCCCTTTGATGCGGACGACCATACTTATAAAGTTTTTGGGACAGGAAAAGGCGCAAATTACAGCGGCTATTCCAATGAGGCGGTGGACCGGTATCTGACGCTGGCGCGCAGCTCTGATGAGCCGCCAGTGCGCGCGGAAAATTATGCACGGTTTCAGGAGGAGCTGGCAAAAGATCCGGCGTTTGCATTTATCTGTTATATTGACGCCGATTATGTGGCAGATGCCTCGATTGAGGGCATTTCGCCCGATACGGTGATGGGGCATCACGGCGTGGGAATTTTCTGGAATATAGCGGAGTGGACAAAGTAAGAAGAACTTCTAAAGCTTGGCAGCATAGGCTGCTTCGCTATGAAGTTCTATGTCTTACTTGAGAGAATGTCTGAAAAGAGACATTCCCTGTATGCTTACGGAGGTTGGAGAAATGGATCTGCTGGAAGTCGAGAATCTGTCGGTCAGTTTTTACAGACCTGAGGGGGAAATAGAGGCTGTGAAAAACGTCAGTTTTTCCCTGCGGGAGGGGGAAATTCTGGCGGTGATGGGGGAGACCGGCTGCGGGAAAAGTGTGTTGTGCAAAAGCATACTGAAGCTTCTGCCGGATATTGCCAGAATCAAGACGGGACATATTTATGCCGGAGGAGAGGAGATTACCGGCTGCTCGGAAAAACAGATGCGGAAACTGCGGGGCAGTTTTTTTTCCATGGTTTTCCAGAACCCCATGACAGCGCTTAATCCGTGTATGTCTGTGGGCGAGCAGATTGCTGAGGCGGTGCGTCTGCGGCAGCCCGGGCTTTCGGGGAGGGAGCGGAAGCAGAGGGCGGCGGAGCTGATGCAGATGGTAGGGCTAGACCGTTCAAGGGAACGTGCAAAGCAGTATCCGTTTCAGCTTTCGGGGGGCATGGCGCAAAGATGCGTCATCGCCATTGCACTGGCGGCACAGCCGTCCGTTCTGTTTGCGGATGAGGCGACCACGTCGCTGGATGTGACGGTGCAGGCACAGATTCTGGACTTGTTTTTGGAATTGAGAAAGACAACGGGCATGTCCATTGTCCTTGTCACGCATAATCCGGGCGTGGCGGCAGGGACGGCTGACCGCGTGGCGCTGATGAAGGATGGGGAGCTGATGGGGATTGGAGATGTGGAGGAAATTTTTGAGAAACGGATACATAATCAGAATTTTGTATAATGCGGGAATATTTGCGCTGCGTGTCTTTGTATTGTCTGTTCTCGTATTTACCATCTCCAGACTCGCGCCGGGGGATCCACTTTACGCCTACTACGGGGAGCGGGTGGAGAAAATGAGCGTGACACAGCAGGAACAGGCAAGAGAGAGGCTGGGTCTGCATGAGCCGATTTTTACACAGTATGCGCGCTGGCTGCAGGGGGCGTTTTGCGGCGATTTCGGCATCTCCTATCAATATAAGACGGACGTGAAGGAGGTAATTGCCGCGAGAATCGGCAATACCCTTATTCTGGGCGGTCTGGGATTTCTTCTGATTTTTTTGCTTGCACTCTGGCTCGGACTTTTCTGTGCGTGGAGGGAGGACCGAATGGCTGATCGGATTATCTGCAGAATTGGCACTGCGACAAGCTGCATTCCTGAGTTCTGGCTGTCCCTGCTTTTGCTTCTGGTGTTTGCGGTGTGGCTTGACTGGCTGCCGGGTTCCGGGGCTTATTCCGTCGGAAAAGAGAGGGATATGGCGGACAGGGCGGCGCATCTCATTCTGCCGCTTGCGGTGGTGGTGCTGGCGCATCTGTGGTACTATGCTTTTCAGGTCCGCAACAGGCTGCTGGAGGAGGTGCGCGCGGATTATGTGCTGTTGGCAAGAATGAAAGGGCTGAGTGGAAAACAGGTATTGTACAGACACTGTCTGCGGGGGGCGCTGCCCTCCTATCTGAGCATGATGGCTGTGGCACTGCCCCATATACTCGGAGGTACCTATGTGGTGGAAACGGTGTTTTCCTATCCGGGCATCGGCACTCTGGCATATGAGAGCGCCAGATATCAGGATTACAATCTTCTGATGGTAGTGAGCCTGCTTACGGGAACGATGGTTATTTTCTGCAATATGTTTGCCGGGATTGTCAGCGGGTGGATTGATCCACGGATGCGTGTACACGGTCTGGCAGGCGGCGGAGAGGTGAGGAGATGATGAAAAATAAATTTCCTGCGCTTTCCTTAATTATATTGACTGCTATAGTCGTTTTTTGCTTTGCCTGTGGAGGGCTGATGACGAAGGATCCGCTTTACATGGATCTGGCGCACTGTAACGAGGCGCCGGGAAAAGAGTTTCTCTTTGGCACTGACGCAATGGGAAGGGATATTTTTTCCATGATACGGTACGGCGGCAGAATTTCCATTACAATTGGGTTTCTCGCAACCCTTCTCTCCACGGTTCTGGCAGTTCTCGTCGGGAGTGTGAGCGGTTGTGCCCACGCTCGGATAGACGGCGTCCTTATGGGGGCGACTGAACTTTTTTTAAGCGTGCCGGGGCTTCTGCTCACGGCTTTTCTGCAGGCAGTGTTTGGCGGGGCAAATGTGTACAGTCTGTCCGTTGTGATCGGATTGACGGGCTGGATGAGTATGGCTAAGGTGGTGCGGACGGAAGTCCTGCAGCTGAGGCATACGGATTATGTGCTGGCGGCAAGGTGTCTTGGCGGCGGGTTTTTTCATGTACTGTTTCGCCATCTGGCGCCTAATTTCTTTCCTTCCGTTCTGTTTGTGGCAGTTATGAATGTGAGAAACGCGATTGTGGCGGAGTCCACGCTGAGTTTCATGGGGTTAGGGCTTCCGGTGGAAGAAGTTTCATGGGGCAGTATGCTGTCACTGTCGGAAAACGCGCTCCTTTCCCGCTCGTGGTGGATTATACTGATTCCTGGTTTTTTCTTGGTGGGAACCTTGCTCTGCCTGACAAATCTTGGAAATTATATGCGGGGAAACGCAAACAGGAGGCACAGCAATCTGGGATGCGAAAAGAATAATAAAAAAAATATGAAGCAAATATAAAATTGTTATAAAATTTGAGAAAGAATGTGGTATAATAAAAATGCAACTACTATTTTTAATAACTTAGATGAATATACTGCTTTATTGCAAATCGTTTTTTGCTAGTCTTATTTTACAGTTGTCTATTCGATTTTGTTCTATTCTGGTCTGTTTGTCTATCTTATTAATCCAACATGTGAACGGGGGAAAACTTCATGCGGGAAAAAAGGAAAGACAGCGTGGAAAAGGTTTCGCGCGGAAAAAACGACGGTCAATTTATCGGCATCGGAGAGAGAATATCAAAGCGCTTCGGCAGGGTTATTATGATCTGCTGTATTGTTTTGGGAGTGATTACATCGGTTTTGAGTTATATTTCTTCGATCAGCGCAGTGTCGGAGACAATCAATAATACGTCTGATGTGGCGGCAAACTATGTTTCCTCCGCGCTGCAGGAATTTGTAGCGATTGCTTACGAGACAGGCAGTATCGCAAGACTTGCTGACCCGGAAAAAACGACTGAGGAAAAGAAGGCTATTTTAGACCAGAGGATTAAGGATCACGATTTTGACGGCGGATATCTGATTGACAGCAGCGGCGTGGACGTCATTACAGGGCAGAACCTTTCTGACAGAGTATACTTTACGGAAAGCATGAAGGGAAACACTTACGTCTCCACGCCGGCATACAGCGAAGTGACGGGGAAAGTATCGTATGTGGTGTCGGCACCGCTGTGGGAAGGCGGTATCCCCGGAACGACGCCGGTGGGCGTTATCGCCTATGTGCCGAACGGAGAGTTTTTGAATGATATCATGCGTTCCATCAAGGTCGGAGAGGGCGGCACCGCTTTTATGCTGGATAAAAACGGCATTACAATTGCAGATTTGGATTCCTCGCTAGTCGGTGTGGAGGATAGCGTGGCGCTTGGCGATACGAACCCAAGACTTAAGAAATACAGCGCAATCTGTAAAAAAATGATTGCCGGAGGAAACGGTACAGGTACATACAGCTATAACGGCAAGACAAAGGTAGTCGCTTACTCTCCGGTTCCCGATACGGACGGCTGGAGTATCGGCGTGGCGGCAGTGAGAAATGAGTTTTTAAAGATGTTTTATATTTCTCTTGTGGCCACGATTATCTTCGTGATGGCATTTACGATATATGGAGTTAAAGTTGGCGTAAGACTGGGACATGCGGTGGCTGCGCCGCTTGGCAGGGCGGTAGACAGGCTGAAGCTTCTGGCGGAGGGTGACATTCACTCCGAAGTGCCTGAGCCGACAGAAAACGATGAAACGAAGATACTGCTGGATTGTCTGTCAGAGACGATGCAGGATCTGAATAAAATCATTACGGATATCAGCAGTGATCTGGCGGAACTGGCGGATGGCAACTTTATGATTAATGTGGACGAGACATACAAAGGGGATTTTTCACAGATCAGTGATTCCTTCCGGGATATTGTCGGATCGCTCAGCGCAGCGCTGGGAGAGATCGACAGCAATGCTGAAAGTGTAAGAAAGGGAGCAACGGATCTGGCGGGCGCATCTCAGCTTCTGGCGGAGGGAGCAACCGATCAGGCGAGCGCGATTGAAGAGCTGACGGCGACGATGACGGATATATCCGAAAAGATTCATGCCAATGCGGAGAATGCGGCGAAGGCGAAAAAAGTAGTGAACGGTATGAACGATCAGGTGAGCGAGAGTAATGCCCAGATGAAACAGAGTACGGAAGCGATGGAAAAAATCAAGGAGGCTTCCAATAAGATCGCTGAGATCATTAGCAGTATCGAGGAAATTGCGTCCCAGACGAACCTTCTTGCACTGAACGCTTCTATCGAGGCGGCGAGAGCGGGCGAGGCAGGGAAAGGCTTTGCAGTGGTTGCCACGCAGGTGGGCACGCTTTCCGAGCAGAGCAGCGAAGCGGCGAAGAATACCAAACAGTTGATTCAGAACGCAATTCAGGCGGTAGAGGACGGAACCAAGCTGGCAAATTCCACAGCGGAATCGCTGCTGCTTGTGGTCGAGAATGCAAAGACGGTGGGCGATGCGATCGATGAGATCGCGATAGCATCTGAGGAGCAGGCAGATGCCACAGCGCAGATTACGGAGGGTGTAAACCAGATCGCGCAGGTTGTGGAATCCAATTCCGCCACCTCCGAGGAGAGCGCGGCGGCGTCGCAGGAGTTGTCAACGCAGGCAGATCTGCTCAAGGAATTGGTTGACAGGTTCAAATATCACGCATAAATACGGTTGTTTGGGAGCGGCGTCTGTATGGGGCGCCGCTTCTTTTGATACGCAGGACCGCATATGGAAGTTTGCTGTTTCACAGCATGCGGACTGCACGGCAAGCGGGGACAAAATCGAGTACATTGTCCGGGATACGGACGAGTAGTTATATCGGGGGAAAAACAGTGGCAGGAATCAAATAGTGGTCTGAAATACAGGATGACACTCAATTTTGAGAGGGAAAAATCTGTCAGAGGAAATGATTTTGCGGCGCAGGAGTAGTGAATCTTCTGCGCCGCCTGTGTTGTATCGGTTGCATTTTTACTGTATATAGTTTTCTGCTTTTTGTGTTCTCCGCCTATTTCTTGAGATTGATATAAGAAAATAGAAGAACAAGGCGCTGACGGATATTCCGGTAAACACTTCAGCGATCTGTTCACCAAGAGCGACTGAAAGTATCATGCGCAATGCAATAATTCCTGCCATAGCTGCTACCGCGATAAATGCCTTTTTCATAGTTTGATATCTCCTTTTGTTTGCTGTATTTTGAGGTGTTTTGTTTTCTAAATTAAGAATATCAAATTAGAGAAACAGCATCCATTGATGTAACTTACATTTCGGAATCGTAACTTACATTTGTGTAAGTTTACATGTTCTGCCTGCCATGACTTTCTTTACGGAGCGTTACCTACTTGTGACATATTCATGCATCGGTTTTAGCAGAGAATAATTTATTGGCAGTTTTTCGATTTCTTTGTAGGATAACCCATTAAATTTTCCAATCCGTGGTCTATCTTCATTTTCTGGATGATGGAGATTTTGGCAAAGCTTTAAAGGATCCTTTGGGGATATGTGGTTGTGCAATTGTATCAGTGAAGATGTAATGGTACAGGGGTACAACAGGCAGGAAGGGCGCCGATCATAGGACAATACGAATGAGGGAAAAAGATGAGATTTATTATAACGGAAAAGAGTTTTTACATGGAAGAAGGAGGCGTGCTTTCTGGGGAGCTGCAGGCGTGGCAGGAAGCATTTATGAAAGACAAAGAATATGCATGGTATTTGCTGGGGTTAAAAGGATGCCCGCCGGATGCCGATATTTCCATGCGTTTTCTTTGCAAAGTAGCGGAAAGCTATTTTCGGTGTCTAACTTCATTGCCCGAACTGGAACTTTCCAAGGAAAAGACGGAAGTTCTTTGGGACGTGGAAACCGTTTCCCGGCTGGAAACGGCGGTTCCCTTTATCATCGGAGCCGAGTATCTGGATGGGAAGTGGTTCGGCAGTGCGTTTGACAGACTGCACGATGTTTTTCGGAGGGAGATCGCGGCATATTCAGACATGGTGGCGAGGTGAATTATCTACGGCAGGAACCATGTTAATCACTTTTATGTCTGTGTCCACTGCGGTTATTTTTATCATAGCGGCATGACTGATCAATTATATGACACGCTTTATTCTGGAAAAGAGGAGCCGGGAGTTTGCGGTTTATTTGTTATCGGGAATGAAGAAAGGACAAATTGCAAGTCTTTACATGAAAGAAAATCTTTTTCTTGGCGTGTGTGCGCTATCCATGGGATTCGTTTTCGGAAGCTGGTTACGGCAGGCGTTATTTTATGTTTTCTATAAAAGTATCGGGAAAAATTACAAGGTAAATGCGGAAATATCTGCGGGCAGGATAACAAAATGGTCGGCGGTCGTGGAAATGATAGGGCTGACTTTTACGTTTTACCTTTTCTATTTAGGGCTTTCCGCTTTCCTGATGAAATATATAAACAGGAAAGGCAGATTCATCTATAAAAAGGAATGTTTATTTCTGTTAAGGCAGTTTTCCTCAAAAACGAGGAATACCTGTTTTGTTCTCGGAACATTGAGCCTCTTATTTATATTTGCGTTAGTCGGAAGCTCGCTGGCATTTATGCTGAGTGACTATCAAAATAAACAGTTAGATGTGGAATATCCTTTTGACATGATTATCATCAGCGACGATACGGGCAATGATTTTTCCAAGGAGGAGGCATTGATAGAGGACAGTATAACGCCGCGATATATGGAAATACTGCGTCTATCAAAATGCAACAAGCGACATGGGCGACTGGCTGTATCAGAATTTACGGTTGTTTTCGGAGAGAGACACCGATCCGGGAATGGCAGAGGGAAAACGCGCCGTTGCCTACTACGATTACGATGTGTATATGGGCGTATCCGATTATAACAGGCTGCGGGAAATGCTGGGGCTTGCCCCTGTGACCTTGCGGGACAATCAATATTGCATTCATATGCCGAACCGTGTCTATCAGGAAATAAAGGATAAGAGTGCGCAGGTGCAGAATAGCCTGCATGCCGGGCTTGAATTTGCCGGCTTCCATACAGAAGTTTATGTTCAAACTGTCCGTTTTAGCAATCTGCAGGGGGCGCATGACATCTTGTAGAGGATTACTGCCAGCATTACTGTATCGTAGATTGGGAAGTGGCCTGGTATGGGAGTATGAATTTTCTGGGAAAGGAATACAGCGAAGACAATCTAATACGCGTTTGCAGTAAGGAGATTGCAGCGGAACTGCTGGAGCTTACGTTTGGGAAACAGGAGTTTGATTCCGGATGAATGAAAAAAGCAGTATCAGTCATACCCCCTCAGAATACTTCATACAATGTAAAAAAGTATTCTGAGGGGTTTTCTCTTGAAGGATTATATCGAAGAGCGTGCGATGAATATTGCCAATTATATTATTGAAAACAATGCCACGGTGAGACAGACGGCGAAGAAGTTCGGGATTAGTAAGAGTACGGTAGTAACACAATAGAACGATTTGTGTGGCTAGTGAAATAGTGACAGGACATTTGGAAGAACTGTGATAGGACTTCTGAATGTCCTTTTATAATATTTGATTGTGAAATGAAAGGGGTGAGGGTATAATGAATACAGAAAAGTGGTGGGCAAAAACCAGGGGAGAGTAATGTGGGAAAGATTATTTTATATCATGGCAGCCTGGATGAAGAAAACGGATATCTGAGTAATTGGTATCCTTCCTGTTTCAAGTTGAATGAGACAGTTTTTCATCTATGGAGCAGTTTATGATGTACCGCAAAGCGATTTGCTTTCACGATAACAATATAGCGGTTCAAATTCTTGAAACGGGCGATGCTGTCCGCATTAAGGATTTGGGACGGCATGTATCAGGGTATGATGAGAATCTTTGGAATGGTGTGCGGCAGCTTGTTGTTTATGAGGGATTACTGGCAAAGTTTTCGCAAAATGATAAATTGCAAGAACAGCTTAAGGCTACGGGAAATACTGTGTTAGCGGAGTGTGCTGTAAAAGACCGCATCTGGGGCATTGGATTGTCAATGAACGACCCGGACAGATTTGACCGGACTAAGTGGAAGGGACAAAATCTGCTCGGATATGCTTTGATGATGGTGCGAGATAGGCTGTGATAGAAGAGGCCAATACAAATGAGGAAAAGAAACTGATGAGATTAATCATAACAGAAAAAAGCTTTTATATGGAAGAAGGAGGCACGCTTTCAGAAGAACTGCAGGCGTGGCAGGAGGAATTTAAGAAAGACAAGGAATATGCATGGTATTTACTGGGCTTAAAAGGATGTCCGCCGGATGCCGATATTTCCATACGCTTTCTTTATAGGGTCGCAGAAGGTTATTTTCGGTGTCTGACTTCATTACCCGAACTGGAGCTTTCTAGGGAAAAGACGGAAGTGCTTTTGGATACGGATACTGTTTCCAAACTGGAAACGACGGTTCCCTTCATAATCGGCGCTGAGTATCTGGGCGAGAAGTGGATAAGGAGTGCGTTTGCCAGTCTGCACGATATTTTTCGGAAGGAGATCGCGTCATATCCGGGCACGGTGGCAATGTATTTGGCTGAACAAAGCCAGCAGCTGCGTGTACCGGAGCGTATATTTTTCCATCTTGTGGAGAGTAACGAGGAAGCAGGATTTCCTTTTGCATTTCTCGCAACCTATGCAACGAAAAATGAAAACGGAAGGATCAACCATATGCCTTTGCAGTATGCACTGGTGGAGTATCAGGCGGAGAGAGAAAAGCTGTTAAAGCTTTTGGCCTGCCTAAATAAAGCATCGGAAAAGTCAGGATTTGTAAGAGAGGCAGTGGAGAGCGGAGAAATGTTCCACCCCTTGAAGCTTACGGCACAGGAAGCCTATCAGTTTTTGAAGGAAATTCCCGTGATTGAGGAGGCGGGTATCCTGTGCCGCATCCCGAACTGGTGGAAAAAGCGGGCGATGATGGTCAGCATGAATATGTCCCTGGGAGATGAACAGCCCTCCTTTTTGGGATTTGATGCTGTTTTGTCCATGACGCCGCATTTGGAAGTGGACGGCACGCCACTGACGAGAGAAGATATCGAACTTCTGTTAAAGCAGACGGAGGGGCTGGCGTTTTTAAAAGGTAAATGGATCGAGGTAGACCACAGCAGGCTGGAGCAGCTTTTAAAGGAGATGGATGAACCGGGAGAAGGCATGACCTTTCTACAGGCATTAAGGGGAGCCTCGTCGGATATGCTGCCCGAGGACGAGGGAGTGATCATCTCCAACGGGAAGTGGCTGACAGAGCTTTTGCAGAAGCTTCGGAAACCGGAGACGATGCGTAAAGTGAGGGTTCCCGTGAGCGTACATGCACAATTGCGGCCTTACCAGAAAAACGGGTTTACATGGCTGCATTATATGAATGAACTGGGATTCGGGGCCTGTCTGGCGGATGATATGGGCTTGGGAAAAACGCTTCAGGTGCTGACATTTTTGGAAAAGCTTCGAAAGGAAAGCGGACAGAAGCGTGTGCTCCTAGTTGTTCCGGCGTCTTTGCTTGGCAACTGGAAACGGGAGGCGGAGAAATTCGTCCCGGACATGCCGGTACATATTCTCCACGGTGGCGGCGCGGCGGCGCTGGCGGAAGAATTAAAGACTACAGAGGCGTTTCTGTTTATCACGACTTACGGAATGACGGTCAGGGTAAAGGAGTTTGCGGAGCAGGCCTGGGACTGCCTGATTCTGGATGAGGCGCAGGCAATCAAGAATCCGACGGCAAAACAAACCCATGCGATTAAAAAGATTCCTTCAAGGATGCGGCTGGCCATGACGGGAACGCCCATTGAGAATGATCTGACGAATCTCTGGTCCATTTATGATTTTATTGATAAGGGTCTTCTGGGAGGCTTTGCGGAATTTAAAGAATACACGAAAAAACTGGCAAGGGAACCGGAGGAGTATGCGCGTTTAAAGTCCGCAATCTCTCCTTTCATGCTGCGGCGGTTAAAAACGGACAAGCGGGTGATTACTGACCTGCCGGAGAAAGTGGAGACAGTGGATTATGTCAGCCTGAGCAAGAAACAGATTGTGCTTTACCGTAAGCTGGTAGCGGAACTTGCAGAAAAACTGGAAGCGCTGAGCGGCTTTGAAAGGTGCGGTCTGATTCTGGGGGCATTGACCCGCCTGAAACAGATTTGCAACCACCCGGACCAGTACCTTGGACAGGAAAAATTTGCGCCGGAGGAAAGTGGAAAGTGGGAAATGCTTAAGACGATCTGCACGACGATTTATGAAAAGAGGGAACGTGTTCTGGTATTTACGCAGTTTAAGGAGATAACGGCGCCGCTGTCGGCATTTCTGGAGACAATTTTTCAAAAGAAGGGCTTTGTGCTCCACGGCGGCACGCCTGTGAAGACGAGGAGCCGGATGGTGGAAGAATTCAACGGAGAGGAGTATATTCCCTATATGGTTCTGTCGGTCAAGGCAGGCGGAACCGGTTTAAATCTTACAAGCGCCAACCATGTAATTCATTTCGACCGCTGGTGGAATCCGGCTGTGGAGAATCAGGCGACGGACCGTGCATTTCGAATCGGCCAGAAGCGGAATGTTTTTGTACATAAGCTGGTGTGTGAGAAAACAATTGAGGAAAAAATTGACCAGATGCTGAAATTCAAAAAGGAGCTTGCTGAAAATGTAATTGGAGGAAGCGGCGAAAACTGGATTACAGATCTCAGCAATGAAGAGTTGCTTTCCGTATTAAGACTTGACATGTAGGAAAGTGAATGCCTTTCTGGTATACAGGAAGCTTTTAGGATAAAAGATTCGGGGAGGAACAATATGAGCCGGTATTGGGAAGATGCTGTTTACGAACAGCCATCGGAAGATAAAATCAGGAAAAATGCTGCGGATACGGTGAAAAAGGAGAAGAAAAAGGGAAAGACACTGTCCCCTGTTATCATATCTGGAAGAACCATAGCAAAGGAGTGGTGGGGGAAAGCATGGTGTGAAAACCTGGAGCGCTATGCGGATTATGAGAGCAGACTTGACCGGGGGAAAAGATATGTCAGAACCGGCACGGTAATCGACCTACAGATACAGAAAGGAAAGATTAGCGCCAGAGTACAGGGACGCAGGAAGACACCCTATAAAGTGGAGATCAGAATCAGTCCGCTTTCGGAAGAACGCTGCCAGAATATGATTGCCCTGTGCGGGGATAAGATTCAGAATCTGGAGGCGTTGATGGAAGGAGACTTCCCGGATGAACTGAGGGAAGCGTTTTTACAACAGGGTGGACTGTTTCCGGAGCCGAAGGAGATTGCTTTTAACTGCAGCTGTCCTGACTGGGCACTTATGTGCAAGCATGTGGCGGCAGTTTTATATGGAGTGGGGGCACGGTTTGACGAAAATCCCCTGCTGTTTTTTGAATTGCGCGGACTTGATGTGGGCAGGCTGATTGACGTGACTTTGGCTGACCGGGTGGAGAAGATGCTGGAGAACGCGGACAGACCCAGCAGACGGATTATTCAGCAGGAGGATTATCTGAAAATTTTCGGGTTTTGAGCTGACAAAATATATATAAACAGTAGGGAGGATGAGATGCCGTCAAAAGGTATGTACCATACTGTCTGTGAAGCTTTTTTCAAAATGATACCACGGAACCACCCCATATCTTTTTAAAGTCCATTCCTGTATAAGCTCGACATAATTGTCCTTTGTGTCATCCTTTAAATAACTGTCAGGGTCAAGCATGATTTGGATGACCTCCTGAAGTTCCTCCATGTCCCAGTCGGAATCCAAAGCCACAGCACCGATAATTGCTTCAAACAAATCCTCTTTCACAGACATTTCCTAAGTTCTGTTAATTCAGCTTCATTTTTACTACATGAAAATTCATCAAATTCATCGTTTGGATTATAGTCTTCATAATCACTGGTAAAACAGCCGTATTTTTTTGTTAGCAGTTTGATCACAGTGAGATCCAATACTAAAAAGTCCGACAAAATAAAACTGTTAAGCACAGTTATACAGTCCGACAATATAGATTAAATTAGATTCTTGGTTTTGGGGTGGCTGCAGATATTTACTTGCATAAATAGGAATAAACACATAGAAACAATGTTTCCAATTTAAAATAGTATGCCCTATTGCTAATATAGCAAGGAATAGTGATATAGTCAAGGGATTGTCCGATTTGATAGCTTTGATAGCTTTAGAAATCAATTTTGATGCCAACAAGTGGACGGTTTGCGTATTGTATGATTGTACAGCATTTGAATTTGGGGTAAACTGTTTATAAAATTATTTCTTAAGATTTCATCCTGCTAAAAAGTCAGTCGTGGAACGATGAGAAAGGAAGTGGCGGCGTATGCGATATACTATAAATGAAATAAAGGACAAGACAAATCCCATCGCAAAAGCATATGGAATTGGACGAATGAGCTTGTTTGGATCTTATGCCAGAGGCGAGGCGAAAGATGATAGTGATATTGATTTATATATTGAACGCGGCAGATTGAAAAGTTTAATACAGTATTTTGCGTTTATTGATGAACTGGAAAATGCTTTGAATTGCCATGTAGATGTTGTCACGACAGGGATTGAAGATAAAATATTTCTTTCTAAGATTATGCAGGAGGGGGTGCTTCTGTATGAAGAATGAGGACATGCAGATTGTCAAGAAAATGATTAAATATTGTGATGATATTGGTACACTTATGGCAAGATTCAATACAGATTTTGAAAGATATAAAACAGATATTTCCTTCCAGTATTCGTGTAACATGTGTATCATACAGATTGGAGAGCTTGCTAACAGATTATCGGATGAAACTAAAGAAAGCAGTTCAAACATACCATGGAGGGCGATTAGAGGAATGAGAAATTTACATGCGCATGATTATGAAAATGTTGATATGGAAATTGTCTGGAATACCTTACGGGAGGATATTCCGATGTTAAAATAAAATCTGGAAGCGCTATTATATCAAAAGTGGCTATCGAATACTATTTTTATGTAGTCATAACCCCTCAGAATACTTCATACAATGTAAAAAAGTATTCTGAGGGGTTTTCTCTTGAAGGATTATATTGAAGAGCGTGCGATGAACATTGCCAATTATATTATTGAAAACAATGCCACGGTGAGGCAGACGGCGAAGGAGTTTGGGATTAGTAAGAGCACGGTACATATGGTGGTAACAAAATAGAACGGTTTGTGTGGAGAATAAAATAGAGAATTATCAGAGCATTAGGGAGATGGAAGCCTCTTTAATGCTTTTTATTTATCCATTAGAAGATGTAATTTCTGTGGTAATTGTGCAGATATCGTGATAAGCTATAAATATGCAAAGTTGCAAATTAAGGAGAAGGTAGCTGTGGAACTAAAAATTGAAGAGCTGAGAAAAATATGTATTCCCGAAAATATTGAAATAACCTTACATGCGGCAAAGTGGCTTGAGCAACGTAATATTTCGATCAATGATATAATATTCTGTATACATGAAGGAGAAATTATAGAACAGTATCCAGATGATTACCCATATCCAAGTTGTCTTATACTTGGGTTTACCATGAAGAAGAAATATATTCATGTTGTAATTGGTACTGACCTGGAGACGCTTTGGATTATAACAGCATATTATCCCAATTTGGATAAATGGAAACAAGACTTAAGGACAAGGAGGGGGGATTAGGTATGACTTGTTTTACTTGTAAAGGCTATATGGAAAAGTCTTTAACAACTTATATGACAGAGTGTGATGGCTGCTTTCTTATTATTAAAAATGTGCCTTGCTCGAAATGCACACAGTGTGGTGAGGAATATTTAAATGGTGTAACGCTTCAGAAGATTGAGGTGATTATTGAAAAATTTAAAACAATGTTGACAGAGATAGCCATTGTAGATTATAACAAGGCGGCTTAACATGAAATGTGAAGCCGAATGTAACGCTGACGGTCTTTTCATTTTTTTAAACAAATAGTCCGTCTGTCCTATTAGAGAGTGAGGAGGATGACTATGAATAAACTGATTGTAAGCGAGCGCTTTGATGTAGATGACATTAGAAAGATACGTGAATATAACTCGTTGCGTCACATTAATATGACACCAGCGGAAATAGTGGAAGACACGAAAAAGGGAGCGGCGGTAATCCTTGGGCATCTACAGGAGAGGCGCGCTGTAAAGATATGAGGCTGGATGAAGGCATTCTTGTGACAGAGAAAATTGTTGATTGAGGAGAAGCGTATATATGACAGATGAAATTTTGTCTTTGCAGGACAAAATGAAATGTTTGGAAAAAGAAAATCAGTATCTAAAATCCCTGCTTGATCGGGCAGGGATTTCTTATTATGCGTCTGATGAAATGAAAAACAGGGATTTATTTGATCCAGACCAGGGAAAGAGAATCATCCCCAGAGAGATTACCGATCATGACGCTAATCTGTTTTTCGGCATGTTTTGGGGACGCACGGATGTATATGCCAAACGTACCCTCAAAAAATCTACGGGAGAGATCAATTATTACACGCAATGTTACAATTTTTATAAGGCAGGGTGCCCAAGAATGAGCGGCAGTAAGATCAGGTGTCAGGATTGTAAAAGGCAGGCATATAAGAGGCTGGAGAAACAGCAGATTATGGCACATTTAAAGGGCGCTTCGGAAGACGCGGCAGATGTAATAGGCATTTATCCGTTGTTGGAGGATGATACCTGCAGATTCCTTGTATTTGATTTTGATAATCATGACAAAAATGCGGAGAAACGCGATTTTGCCAATATGGATGATAACTGGAAAGAAGAAGTAGATGCACTGCGTGAAATATGTGTCATCAACGGCATAGATCCTTTGGTGGAACGATCACGGTCGGGACGCGGCGCTCATCTCTGGATATTTTTTCAGAAGAAAACAGAGGCTTCTCTGGCAAGAAAATTTGGAAATACACTGTTGAGAAAAGGGGCAGAATCTGTCAATTTGAAATCCTTTCGGTTTTATGACAGAATGCTGGCGATGCAGGACCATCTTTCGAAGGGCGGTATCGGCAACTTGATCGCGCTGCCACTGCAGGGACAGGCTCTCAAAGAAGGAAACAGCGCATTTGTGGATGAAAATTGGAACGCATACCCGGATCAGTGGAAAATATTATTAAGTAAGCCAAAACTTTCAAAGGATTTTATAGAGGAAAAATTAAAAGAGTGGAAAAGCTTTGCGACAAATCAAGCGATAGAGATAAATGAGATATGGGAGCAAGACGGAGAAAAACCGTGGGATAAGATAAGAGATTTTTTGCAGTGTGATGTAGACGGGGAACTTTACATTACTCTGGCGGATGGCATTTATATTTTTACAGAAAATTTAGCGCCAAGAATACAAAACAGAATACGGGAACTGGCGGCATTTAAGAATCCTGCATTTTATAAGAATCAGGCGATGGGGCTGTCTAATTTTGCAAATTCCAGATACATTTATCTCGGCAGAGATGAAGGGGAATATATCAGGATTCCCAGAGGGTTATTGGAGGATGTAACTGCCAAATGTGATAAGGCTGGTATTGTCAATTGTATTCAGGATGAACGATGCCGGGGAAATGCAATCCGGGCGTCATTTCAGGGACAATTGAAGGAATCCCAGATTCCGGCAGTGGAAGCCATGCTGAAACATGAGACAGGCATACTTCACGCAGCCACTGCGTTTGGCAAAACCGTTGTCTGTTGTAATATGATTGCAAGAAAAAAGGTTAATACGCTGATTTTGTTGCAAACTTCGGCATTAATAGAGCAATGGGAAAGTGCCATGGAAAACTTCCTGACCATAGATGAGGAACTGCCAGAATATGTGACGCCGACCGGAAGAAAGAAAAGGAGAAAGAGTGTCATAGGCAGGCTGCAGGGGGCGCATGACTCTACGACAGGAATCATTGATATAGCCATGGCAGGCTCTGTTTGTAAAAAGGGAGAATTTCACAGAAGATTGAAAGAGTATGGCATGGTAATCGTGGATGAGTGTCATCATGCTGCGTCTGATACCTTTGTAGAAATATTGCAGGAGGTACGAGCAAAATATGTGTATGGTGTGACGGCGACACCGCTTCGCAGCGACGGATTAGAGAAAATTAACTATATGCTGCTTGGCCCGGTCAGATATCAGTTTACAGCAAAAGACAGAGCAAAAGAACAGGGGATTGCACACCTGGTATATCCGAGATTTACGAGAGCAGTTGCACCGAGATTTCATCAGGATAACATGCATCCGAATGAAGCCTATGCAATTTTAAGAGAGAATGAAGACCGGGATGCCCTGATTGTAAACGATGTTATAAAATGTATTGCAAAGGGCAGGACGCCGGTGATACTTTCGAGATATGTAGATCATTCGCGAAAGCTGTATGACAGATTAAAGAGCTGCGCGGATGAAGTATTTTTGCTTTCAGGGGAAAACACAAAAAAGCAGCACCGTGCTGTTTTAGAGCAGATGAAGCAGGTGGAAGCTGACAAAAGTATGATTTTGGTTGCTACAGGAAAGTTGATCGGAGAAGGGTTTGATTATCCGAGACTGGACACGCTGATCACGGCAATGCCGGTTTCATGGAAAAGCGTGGTGGAGCAGTATGCAGGGCGTTTAAATCGGGATTATGAAGGAAAGGAAAGTGTGATTATCTACGATTATGTGGACAGCCATATCTCCATGTTTGAAAAGATGCACCATAAGCGCCTTAAGGCATATAAACAGATTGGCTATGACATTTGTGTGGGAAATACAGTGGAAAAGCAGAATGTAGGCGCTATATTTGATATTGATACTTATGCTGAAGTATACAAAAATGATTTGCTAACCGCGAATAAGGAAATCATCATAGCAAGCCCGGTAATCAGTGGCCCTAAGATTGAAGAATTGATCCTATCATTAAAGAACCTACAGGAAAAGGGTGTTCGAATAAGAATTGTAACGTGGAAACCGGACAGTTATGGATTTGGTGACAGTGCATATTGGATGGAACTGCAGGAGAGGATGCGCAGCAATGGGTTCGAAATGAATCTTGTTGAGGATTACTGCCAGCATTATTGCATCGTAGATCGGGAAGTGGTCTGGTATGGGAGCATGAATTTTCTGGGAAAGGAAGACAGTGAAGACAATCTGATGCGTGTGTGCAGTAAGGAAATTGCCGCGGAATTGTTGGAGCTTACGTTTGGGAAACAGGAATTAATCATTCAGACCACTTGATACAAAAAGTGGTCTGATGGGATTTCCTTGTGTAGTGCCGGCTTATGATGATAAAGTATACTTAAGCATCTGATAGGCGGCATGTTTTTTTGCATATTTTTTAGAAGATGCTTCTGCAAAAAAGTGTTTGGATATCTCTTTTATGTGGCAAGTGCATTGCCAGACAGGGTTGTCATTATTATCATATTTTTGTGCAAAATCGTAAAAAGGTATAGAAAAATAGCCTCTTCTCGCCAGTATCTCCAGTTGGCTTATGGCATCGTCCATATTGGGATTGGGGATTTCATCACGAATAGAGAATAGCAGATCCTTCCGCTCTAATTCTTTATAGGCTAATTCACACGTTGCCTTGCGGGCCGCGCTTTTTGAGGAACCAAAACTTCTGAAAATTGTGTTCAGATTACCTAGTTTTAGGAGACAAGTATGTTTTAATTCGGGGCTGCCGTTATAGGAGGATGAAATACCATCAAAGGGAATATACCATACTGCCTGTGAAACTTTTTCAAAATGATACCATGGAACCATTCCATATCTCTTTAACGTCCATTCCTGTATAAGTCCGACATAATTGTCCTCCTGATCCTCATCAAAATAACTGTCGGGATTAAGCATAATTTCAATAACATCTTGAAGCGATTCCATATTCCAGTTGGAATCCAATGCCACTGCGCCGATAATTGCTTCAAATAGATCTTCTTTAACAGACATTTCCTGATTGATATTTTTTTGTATATCACCATTTCCCATAATGAGATAATCAGCAAGATCTAAGTTGGTAATTCTGTCTGCAAGGGTTTTCTTTTGAACCAGTTTTTTCTTCAGTTCTGTTAATTCGGCTTCATTTTTATCACATGAAAATTCGTCAAATTCTTTGTAATCTCTGATAAAGCATCCGTATTTTTCTGCCAGAAGTTTTACCACAATGAGATCTAGTACCTTGTCGCCGATAAATTCTAATACCTCGTTATCCTCTCCGCCGTATTCTTTTGCATAGGAGCGTCTGACGAATGCTTGCTGCAACAGAGCAGAATTTTGAAAGTTGTAGCCGATTTGACCCTGAATGAATTGTAAATCCTTTTTGTCCATAAAAATACCTCCTAGTATTATTTTCACTAAAAGGCATAATAAATGTCCGACAAAATAAAACTGTTAGGCACAGTCATACCGTCAGACATGATATATTAAATTAGATTCTTTGTTTTTGGGTGTTTACAGATATTCACTTGCATAAATAGAAATAAACACATATAAACAATGTTTCAAATTTAAAATATTATGCCTTAAGAAAAAGATATCAAAGAGCAGAGATACAGTCAACATTTTTTGTTTTGAGGTTCCGTTAAATTTATAAAAGCATCTGTGGAGGGATGACTTTTAATATATAAGCTGTAGTTATTATGGGGAATAGGGGTAAAATTATTTAAACGGAAGATGAAAAGAAGGAAAAGAAGGTAAACTTTTATACAGTGTTGCTACGTTGCGTAGTCGCGCTGTATAATAATATCAAGAAAGAGTAACAAAAATGGAGTATAGTTAATTTCAATTCACATGATTTGTCTAGGAGGTAGGATAATGGTGATGATGGCAATGAAAATATAAACAGAAGAATATTGGAGGGGAGCAAAAGAAAAGTTATGAAGATATTTTGGACATGGATTCATACAATTACGTTTTCTCTATTAGCTACGGTTTCTGCGTTTAAAGAGATTACGAAAGCAGGAATAGAAATTTATAATGATGAAAAGCTTTCAAATGTAAAAAGGAAGTTTTATTTGGGAGAACAAATTATGATGTTGGTCATAATTTTTGCTGATATCTTTGCTGGCTTACGTTGGTTTTCGCATATTGTAGTGAAAAATCAGACAGCTGCTATTTGTTCTTTTGTAGTGGTGGGAATTGTATATGCGTGTATAGCAGTTAGGCAGATAATAAAAATGATATTTATTCCAGTAAAAAGAGCATTTTCATCTTCTGATATTGATGATTTTATGTATACATATATTGGATGGTGGCTTATAGTGCTTGTGGAGAGCTTTATAGGAATAGAGAGTAGTATATTAGATAAAATACCGCCAACTTATAGAGAAGTAGTAATGGTTGGAATGCATTTTGCGTGGTACTATTTTAATATTTTATTTGCGCTTGGAAGCGTATATATTTTACTGGTTTATTTATACAGAGCGGTAAAAAGTGTTATGGCCAAATTTAATTTTAGATGGGAAAGAATAGAAACTATTGTGAATCATATATTTGATTTATGCCAGCGTGGCGAGAAGTATGGCGGATTGAGAAGTTTTAGGTTATGGAAAGAGAATAATAAAAAGAGCGTTGTATGTAAAATATTTATGACTATTCCATTGCTGCTATTCGATATAGTTAGCTTAACATATCTGTTAGCAAAATATTCTGTTCAGATGATGGCTCGGAATTTTACTAAGTTAATTTATGATTCGATAAGAACGGTATTTGGGAGTGTTAAAATTTTATGGAACAGATACGAAAATAATGAATGGATTTATTTATTTGCGCAAGTAGCAGGATTGATTAGTTATGGGATTGTTTTTTTCATTATTCAGTATAATGCGTACGAAGAAGCAACAAAAACGGTATATGAGGTTGTTGGAACTATAGCTTTAATACCATATTTCATTAGAAGAATGACGAAAGAATAAATGATAGAAAGAAAGGATCACTAGGGAAAGGGGATGTTAGGCAGAAAATAAGGATGCATAGGGTAATAAACCGTCATAACCCCTCACAACCCCTCATACAATGTAAAAAAGTATTCTGAGGGGTTTTCTCTTGAAGGACTATATTGAAGAGCGTGCAATGAACATTGCCAACTATATTATTGAGAACAATGCTACGGTGAGGCAGACGGCGAAGGAGTTTGGGATTAGTAAGAGTACGGTACATATGGTAGTAACAAAATAGAACGGTTTTGGAATAGAGTGGTGTGGGCCGTAAAGTAACGGAAAATTGGGGCATTTGGAGGAACTGTTATAGGACTTCCAAGTGCCTTTTTGAAATATTTGATTGTGAAATGAAGTAAACGTCAAAACCCCCGCCTTTTCCTAAAACCGTTTTTAGTCCATACTTGAAAAAACAATAGATTTTTTCAAGGTGGCTAATGATTATGGATCAATGCACTCATGAAGTACGCGCCGAATACTGGAAAGGCATTATCAAAGCCTGCGGACAGCGTCCCGCAGGTCAGTCCGCTAAAAGCTGGATGGACGAAAACGGCATATGTGAACAGAGTTACTATCATTGGCAGCGAAAATTCCGAAAACAGGCTTATGGACTGATAAAAGAAAGCGCTGCTGTCCCGGCAGTACCGGAAAATACAGATATTGCATTCGTGGAGATCCCTTATAAGCCGGTGGCAGAAGATACAGTGGAAACCGTTTCCGGCGTTGCTGTAATCCAGACTTCTTCCGTGAGGATAGAGATCACGAATGATATTTCGGACCCGGTCCTTACACGGATCTTAAGGGAGGTGTCCCATGCTTGAAGATGCCGCGGGGATCCGCCGTGTAGTGCTTGCCTGCGGCACGGTCGACCTCAGAAAGGGGATCGATGGCCTGGCAATGGTCATCGGGGACAAATATAAGCAGAACCCTTTTGAGAAAGGAACCCTCTTCCTGTTCTGTGGGAAACGTTCGGATCGATGTAAGGGACTCCTGTGGATGGGGACAGGCTTCCTGCTCCTCTATAAGCGGTTTGAGGACGGGCGTATGTCGTGGCCGAGAAATACAGAACAAGCCGCGGAACTGACGGAAGAACAATACCGATACCTCATGCTGGGTTTAAACCCGCTGGATCCCAGGATCAAGGATGTGGATCCGTCAAAAATATGCTGACATTTGTGCAAAACAGAGAAAAATTTTCTCTGTTTTTTGCATGTACAGGGGCGGTCCAATAAGGGAAACGGGACGGGCATAATACGCTGTGATGTCCCGGGAGGCTGTCCATCGCAAAAAAATGGGATTTTGCAGATCCCGTATTTTCCAACACCCCGGCGGACCGTCTGAAAGGGTCTGGCATGATGGCACAATGACGGTACCGGTTTCTGCCGGGATTCGCCATTTTCCGGATTTTGTGCTATACTTGGCCTATCGGAAAGGCGGTCAGTATGTGCAGGAAATTTACTCCGGATGAACTGAATACCATGGATCATGAGGCCAAGAATGATGTCATCTGTCAGATGCAGGACCGTCTTGATAAGCTGGAGCACGATTACGAAAATCTGATCGGGCAGATACGCCTTGCAGACCATCAGCGTTTTGGCCGTCACACGGAAAAACTTTCTGAGATTGAGGGACAGCTCTCCTTTTTTAATGAAGCAGAAGAAAACTGTGATGAAAGCCGTCCGGAACCGACCATTGATGAGACGGTGGCTGCCGCAGTGAAACAACCCCGCAGTCCAAAGAAGAAGGGACAGCGTGTGGAGGACCTGAAGGATTTCCCACAGGAAGAAGTGGAACATGATGTCCCACGGGAAGAACTTTCCCGTGCGTTCGGCGAGGGGAACTGGAAGAGCATGCCGGATGAGATCTTCTGGCAGCTCCGCTTTGAACCAGCCCGGTGGATCGCTGAAAAGCATGTGGTCAAAGTGTATGTCGGCACAGATGGACTGCATCAGGATGAATTCCTGCGCGGAGACCATCCCGCAACCCTGTTCCGTGGAAGCATAGCAGCCCCTTCTCTGGAAGCGGCGGTCATCAATGCAAAGTACGTCAACAGCAGCCCGCTGGACCGTATCGCCCGTGATTTTCAGGCAAATGGGTTGAACCTTTCCAAACAGACCATGTCCAACTGGACGGTATGGTCGGCAGAACGGTATTTCCAGCCGGTATATGACCTGATGAAAAAGAGGCAGCTGGAAGCGCATGTGAACCAGTGTGACGAGACACCGCTGGAGGTGATCCACGATGACAGGCCGGCGGGCAGCAAAAGTTACATGTGGGTACATCTCACCGGCGAACTGAGCCCCGGTCCAAAGATCGTTGTGTACGAGTATCAGAAGACGCGGCACAGCGACCACCCGAAGGAATACTATAGGGATTTTAAAGGGATCCTGATGACGGATGGCCTGGAGCAGTACCATAAGCTTGCCCGGGAACAGGAAGGCATTACGAATGCAAACTGTTTTGCACATGCAAGGCGCCACTTTGCCAATGCCATCAAGGCAATGGGCAAAGGGAATGGGGAAGCGGTCAAAGCATCCGTAGCATATAAAGCGCTGGTGCGCATCGGGGCTGTTTACGATCTGGAGGGGACCCTGAAAAACTTATCTCCCGAAGCCCGCCTGAGTGAGAGGCAGTCTTCCATCAGACCGCTGGTGGAGGAATATTTCGCGTGGATAAAAGACATTTTCAGGCAGGGGCTGGTCCTTCCGAAAAGTGAAACGGCAAAGGGTCTTGCATACAGTATCAATCAGGAGGAATATCTCAAAGTATTCCTGACAGACGGCGAGGTTCCGATCGACGATTCCGCCTCGGAGCGGGCGCTGAGGAATTTTACGATCGGCCGGAAGAACTGGGTGACGATCAATACGGTCCGCGGTGCCCAGGCGAGCGCCGTCATTTACAGCCTTACTGAGACTGCCCGTGCGAACAATCTGAATGTCTATTATTACATCAAACATTTGCTGACAGAATTGCCGCGGCTTATCTATGAGAATGGAAGTATAGAACAATCCCTGCTGGAGCCGTTCATGCCGTGGTCGGAAACTCTCCCGGCTGATTGTTACAGCAAGCGCCGCAAGTAAGCGGCGCTTAGTTTATCAAGGGGCGGAGAATTTGACGTTTACGTTTATTTTTTGTTTATCAGCTTAATAATCCGTTTAAGGTTTACTGCAAATATAGCCATCGCTCCCTGCATCTCCATGTTAATGAGACCTGATGATAACGCAGTGTCATAACCATGCCTGTGCTTTAACTCGCTGTTTTTTGCTTCTATCTTATAGCGTTCCTTCATTTTTTCTTTGAAGTGTTCTGTTTCCTGAAACTCTGCCTGTTTACTGTGGGCATTGCTTTTTAGGGTTTCGCTGTATGTTTTCTTTTTTGACCCCTCCTTATAACATCCATCCTTGTATGGACAGCATTTACATTTTTCGATATCAAAAAAATAAATCATGCGCGGGTTCTTATTCTTCTTTTCTTTTTCACGTCTGTCCAGATATTTATGGACTGCCAGATGTCCTGCCTTACACTGGTACATCCCGGCATCTTTATTAAATTCAAATTCATCTTCCTTTGTACGGTTTCCCTGCGTAATGATACTGTTTAGTCTGGAAATCAGTTCATAACCGCCGTCCTGTGCCGCCTCGATATTTTTCTGTTCGGAATAGGCTGTGTCCCCGATCACCATTTCCACTTCCATCCCGGCTTCCCTGCTTTTGCGGACCAGTTCCGGCAGTTCTTTTCCATCTGTCTTTTCGCCGCTGGTAACGGTGGCTGCTGTAATAATACGTTCCTCACTCATTGCTATGTGTGTTTTGTAACCAAAGAAAGAACTATCTGCTGTCTTATGGCCTGTCTTTGCGTCTGCATCTCTTGAAGTTTCGATATGTTCAAGGCCATCGTTTACAGATTCTTCCAGTAAATTCAGCTTCTCCCTTACTTTAGGATAGTTGCACAACTCAGCTTTTTCTTTGATGACCGAGAGCAGAGCATGGCAGTATGCCAGTTCTTTTTCCAAAGAATCTTCTGTATTTTTATTCGGAAACTGTTCTTTCATTGTTCCGTCTATTTCATAAACAGCACGCCGCAGTATCTTTGACTGTTCTAAAAGCGCCTGCCTTGGTGTTTTCTGGTTGTATCTTGATCTTGTGCGGGCTGCGTCTACAATAATGGATTTTGATTTTATAATGCCTCTTTCTAATGCAATCCGGACTGTTTTTGTGATCAGCATGTCCAACAGGTTCATATCTTTCAGGCGCAGTTTGCGGAATTTTGTCAGGCAACCTGGATTGATTACGCTCTCTTCCGGTGCCATATCAAGAAAGAATTTGAAGGACATGTCGTATTTAGAGCGTTCCACAACGTCAATATCAGATAGATCATAAATAGATTTCAGGAGCAGGTATTTGAACATCCTGACAGGCGGGACTGCACTGCGTCCATTATCAAGACAATATTTATTAATAAGCTCTTCATATATAAAACTGAAATCTGCCAGCTCTTTCATCTGCCGGAGCAGGTTGTCTTTTGGAACGACTAATTCATATATTTCCATGTATGGGCTTAATGCTAAATTCTGTTGTTGTTCAACCATAGTGCCACCGCCTGTATTTGATAATTATATTATACCAAATATAGACGGTGGTATCTACTTTTTCAGCGGCCTCCTCCCACATAGGGTGGTGCGTGGTTTACAGTTTATATCAATCAAGCTTTTTTGCCTGCATTTAAGGCAATAAAGAAAAAACTATATTATCTATAGTTTACTCACTTCATAAACTTTCTTTTGCTAATCTTGTGTATTTATTAACAAACTCCGTTTTTTCTGCTGTGTATCTATCCCTATCATGTTCATATTCTTTCCATAAATTTAACTTCAAATTTTCATACGCTTTCGCAATTTCCATATGTTCATTTAAGTAATCTCTAAAATATATTTCGTCTTTATCGTTCAAAAGACGTAAATGAATGTGAAATACTCTTTCGGCAAATCCTTTCTCTGTATATCCCTTATTTAACGAAATTCTTTTATCGCTCTCAGACATACAAATATATCCGTTTTTAATCATTAGTTCTTTTACAAGTATAAGCGTAGCAGCGTTAGGAATTTCAATCAATATATCAACTATTGGCTTCGCCCATATTCCATGAATGGCTGTACTTCCAATATGATATATTTGCAAACCCAATTTAGTAGTAGGAAGAATTCTTTTTAGAATATTTTGCTCTTCTTCATACCATTTAGACCAACAATTCTGATGTTCTGTTAAATAGATAGGGAATAATTCCCATAGTTCTTCCAAACTCACTTCTGAAAGTTTTTTACTAATAATTTCCTCCCATCTTAATCACAATATAATAAATAATAATCTAATTGAAGATTTTCTGCTTGTTGTTGACACCAATGGTGTGCATCATCTAGTGCTCTATTATAAATAATAGGAGCCATATGTTCGTAAAACAAATCAAGAATTTGTTGTTCTTCTATAATTCCGATTTCCTCACCACGAACATCAAAATAAAATGCTTTGATTTCATCCTAATTTGTTGCTCTTGTTTACTACTTAATTTGAATTTGTCATTAAGAACATTTCTTTTCATAATCAGCCTCTGTCATTTGTTAATAATGTTTCTATGAATACAATCGCTTGTTTCTCTAATAAACTATAATTAATTTTTTTATGTCTACTTGAAACATACTCCTTACTCAATTCATCAATTAGTAAAAATGCAATCCAAACTTTTTCAAATGTTATTTCTGGATTGTATTTTTCCTTTAATATCTTATAAATGCTTTCCACATACTCTGTTTCAAAGTCCGAAAAAAATATATTAAGGCTTTGAACTTTCGACATTACACTATTGATTTCTTTTAATGCTCTATTTGGCTTTCCAAAAAGGGACAAATAAGAGTCTTTCCACAAAAGAATGAACTGACTAATATTCGTATGATTATTTATTTCACATTCCAATTCAGATAGCATTTTTGAAACTTCTTTTTTTAGATAACTCTCAAAAACTGTTTTATAAATGTCAACCTTGTCTTGAAAATAACTATATAAAGTTCCAGTTGCAACTCCGGCATGTTGTGATATCTCTGCCGTATTCGTATTTTCAAAACCTTTCTCGGAAAATAATATAAATGCAGCTTCTAATATTTTTGTGCGCTTCTCTATCGAACGCTTTTGTTGTGGCGTTCTCGTAGTTTTCATATAATCTCACCTCGAAAATAGTATAACAGAAAAATCATGAAAGTACAATACATGAATATGAAAATGTATTCATATTTAAGAATGTAGGAAAAATGGAATATAACCCGGTAGGATTGGTCGAAAGAATGGACAGAACGGAGGATGGATGATAAATGATGAGTTTTGAGGAATTTGCAGAAAATGTAGTAAAAGAGATCCGCGTGAAGGTGGGCGGCGCATTTCAGATCAAAGAGCATAAGGTGATTAAAAATAATAGTGTGAAGCGTGCCGGGATCGCCGTTATGAAAAATGAAGAAGATATCGGACCGTGCGTGTATCTGGATGAGTTTTACCGGGAATATGAATCCGATGGGATGAGGTTTGGCGAGATCGTGGATGAGGTCTGCAGGCTGATCCTGAAACATGAGGATGATGATGCGCTGGATTTTGACATATCGGGATTCAAAAGATGGGAAATTGTCCGGGAAAATGTTTATCCGAAACTCATTAATGCGGAACAGAATAAGGAACTGCTTGAAGAGATACCGCACAGGGCTTTTATGGATCTGGCGGTGGTATATTATGCCGTTGCCAGGGATAGTGCGCGGGAGGACATTGGGACGATTCTTATCTATAATGGGCATATGGAAATGTGGGGGCAGGAAGAAGAAAACCTTTACCAGACGGCCATGATGAATATGCGCGCTGATGGGGAAGCTGACCTTGCTATTATTGAAACCATCGTAAAGCGTATCGTGCCGGATTTCATATTTCCGGCGGCATCCGATAATGTTCCGGGGAATACAAATATGTATATACTGACAAACCGCAGTAAACGTTTCGGGGTAGCGGAAATCCTTGATAAGAGGACACTGAGGATGATTGCGGATAAGGTGGGGGATAGATTTATTGTACTGCCCAGTTCTCTGCATGAGACTATCGTACTGCCGCCAAAAGATGAAACAGAGTATGAATGGCTGGCTAAAATGGTGCGGGAAGTAAATGATACACAGGTAGATGTCGAAGAGCGGCTGTCCTATCATGTATATATGTACAACAGGGATGAGGAGACGCTGCAGATCGTTGCATGATTAGTGCAGGGGAATCTGATTGTAGGAATGGTGGTTTTGAGGTAAGTAATATAAACGGGGCATGAAGAGCAGGAAGTCCTGTCGATAATAGGATAATCTGCTCTTTTTGTGCCGATTTTTAATCAAAGTAAGAGAATGTACATAATCTGGGCGGCAGATGGAGTACACATGGCGAAACATACAGAGGAAAGGCGGATTATAGATATGGAGAAAAACGGATTGTTGGAGATAATCGCGGCGCATAGAACCGGGGATGCGCTGGATGAGATTATGGCGCAAGATAAAGACTACCAAGAGACGCTGGCGCGACAACAGGTTGCGTTTGACAGGCTGGATGAATTGGAACTTACAAGGGAGCAGAGGAGCACAATCAATCAGGCAATAACGGCAAACAACCATTTCGGCGCAGTATATGGCGCAGTAGCATACCGCTTTGGAATGGGGGACGGGATCAGGGTGCGGATGGAGATGGAAGAGATTATGCGCCTTCCGCAGTAATGATGTGTTGCGCCGCTATTGTTGATTCATTATCTGCGGCGCAGGATATTGGCGCGGACAATGGCAAGGGGTGGTATGCGCAGTGAGGATACCGCCAATACCACCCCATACCATGGCTAAATATATAGATATAGTACAAATTTAAAACACAGCATATATTATAAAATAGGAATGATTGAAGAAAAATCTGAGATAGGGTACAATATAAAAAAGTAAGAAGTTTGACCGTGGATGTCATAAGCAAGGCAATTGTTTAATGTACTGATTTATATAAAATTGGAGAGGAGAAGGCTAATGACGATCATAAACGAATTGGATTCCACTTGTGGAATCTCTGATGAAGAATTGACAATAAGATTCAAAGAGTCAATCAGAATAGATAATGAAGTGAGAAAGATAAAAGGACTGCCCATTGCTGGATATGATGATGAGACAAAAAGAGCATATCTTGAATATCCGGACGGGAGGCGCGAGTATGTCGGAGAATAATGCGGTAAGACTTTCGGAAGTCATTGTATTCGCCGGGCCAAACGGAAGCGGCAAATCAACGATCACGCAGATGGCAAAGGTCAGAGGCGAGTATATCAACGCAGACGATATAAAAAGAACTACCTTGTGTACGGAGCTGGAAGCGGCAGTGAAGGCGGAAGAATTGCGGGAATACATGATACAGAGTAAAAAGGATTTTACTTTTGAAACAGTGCTGTCTACCGAAAGGAATCTGATTCTATTGCAAAGAGCGAAAGAACAGGGATATTTTGTCAGGGGAATCTATGTTTTGACTGCCAATGTAGATATAAACGTTGCAAGAGTACAGGCAAGGGAAGCGTTGGGAGGGCATGGTGTCCCGGAAGAAAAAATCAGATCAAGATATGATAAGGCGCTCGCTTTGATACCAAGATTAGTTGAGGTTTGTGATGTCCTGCATATATATGATAATACGAAAGAACCCTTTCGGATATTCAAGAAGCGAAAAGACAAGTATTATCACTGGAATAACCAATATTGGGGTAATGATGATATAGAAAGACTGAGCGGAATAGCAGAATATGTAAATTGAATCATAGAATGGTACATTCCCCGATACTTGCACTGAAGTAGTTGTTTTTTGATTGTGTATTGCTAATAGTTATACAATAGAATATAATAATAGAAAAAGGGAGGTGCCATTATGGCTACAAAGAGTGCAAATATACTCGCGCGCGTTGAGCCGGAAGTGAAGGAACAGGCGGAGGAAATATTGTCGAAACTTGGTATTCCGGCATCGGTTGTCATCAATATGCTTTATAAACAGATCATCATGACAAAGAGTATTCCCTTTTCCGTTGCATTGCCTAAAGAGCCAGCTTCACTTGATTCTATGACGAGAAAAGAATTTAATGAGGTTATGGAGAAAGGACTGTCGCAGGCGAAAGCGGATCAGTCACGCCCTGCTGTTGATGTGATTGCAGATTTAAGACGGGAGCTGCAATGATGGAAAAAATATATACAGTCAAGACGACTTCTCAGGCAGAAGAACAGATGCAGGAGATCATACATTATATTGCGTATGAACTCAAAGCTCCTGATGCGGCACTTCATCTGCTGGATGCACTGGAAGACTCTTTTGTATCACTTACCCATTTTCCGCAGCGTGTAGCGTTGGTTGATGAAGAACCATGGCGGCACAAGGGGATACACCGTCTGCCAGTAAAAAATTTTCTTGTATATTTCTGGATAGATGAAGAGAGTTTGAAGGTTCAAGTGATTGCTGTAATTTATGATAAACGAGAGCAGTTATACCATTTATCAAAGATGGATATGGAATAACACGTATCTTTTGTTCCTGCCATATTTGTTATGTGGAGAATATAAGGAGTCTACTATGTTTTTGACACAGACAGTCGCAAATGGTGGTTTCCCTTCTGAAATCAAGAATAATAGCAGAGCAGAATATAACCCGTATGAGGCATTAACAGTAGAGAATCTGTTGGCAAAGCTAAAGCGTTCCAGAGAACATTGTGAAGAAGGAAAATATCGTGAAGCGGATAAGGTGGTTTCTGATTTGAGAGGAAAGTATGGAGCATAAGGTAATTATTATGAATTGTATGGAAAGATGGAGTTTGGTAATTTATTTGGGAAGTTAAGATTATGAAATAATGCATAGTTTAGGGAAGTGTTTTGCAAATATGTAAGAGCGGTAGACCGTGTTATCAAAGGGGCAGTCTTTATTATAAATAAGGGCTGCCATAAATTTTTATCATTTTATAGAGGAGCAGGAGAGAAATGACGAAATCTCGGAATTGCCTCTTAAGATGTGGCATTATTTGGAGCTTCCCTGCCGCCTTGGGCATCCTGTGTCTGTAAGATTCTGGAATGAATTATTGGCTTATATCGGGACGCCTGAGGCAAGGAATCGGAGATTGGGGAATATCCAGTATTTCGTATTTTGAGCGTTCTTAATAATATATTATTACAATGTAACATGGCAAACGATAAACAGACATCCCATATACGTCTATTTTATAGTCATCCCACATAAGATTGACAAAGGGTGTCAGAGAGGAGGTAGCACACCGCTGTGAGAAAGCAGAAATTGAACTATCGGTTTCACAACCCCAATCCGGCGGACGTGACCGCCGACTACATATTAAAAGTATTTATGGAAGTGAATGAGAAAAAAGTTGAGCAGGCTATCAAAATGGTTGCAGATCAGCAGAATAATGGAGAAAGGGAAGAGTGCCTCGCATAACGCGGGCATTCTTTTTTGCGTGAATAGGCAGAGTTAGAAGATGGCAGGGACAAGATGTATAGCATCACAGGAAGGATGCATGAAAAAGGCTTGTCTTTTGACATCCCATGTAATAAGATAGATGTAACAGAAACTATAGAAAGGACAGGGGAGCAATTGCATGAACATAGCCGCATACTGCCGTGTATCTACAGAAAAAGAGGATCAGCTTAACAGTCTGGAAGCGCAAAAACAATTTTTTGCCGAATATACAAAGAAAACAGGGGATACCTTGGTTAAATTATATGCGGATGAAGGCATCTCTGGCACGAAGATTAAAAATCGCAAGGAGTTCCTGAAAATGATGTCTGATGCTGAACACGGACTGTTTGATATGGTGGTGGTTAAGGATATCTCCCGTTTTGCCAGAAATACGGTGGACTTGCTCCAGAATGTCCGCAAGCTGAAAGCATTGGGAATCGAAACACAGTTTCTTACCGCTAATATGACCAGCATGGGAAACAGTGAATTTGTGTTGACCATATTCGGTGCTTTGGCGCAGGAGGAAAGTGCGAACACTTCTAAGCGTGTCAAATTCGGTAAGAAAATGAACGCCGAAAAAGGGCGCGTTCCCAATATTGTGTATGGATATGATAAGACGATTGGAGATTATTTTAATCTGGAAATCAACCGTCAGGAAGCGGATATCGTAAAACAGATTTATCGGTGGTATCTGCAGGAGAATTGCGGTGCCGCTAAGATAGCCAATATGCTGAATGAGCGCGGTATTAGAACGAAGCGCAACTGCAGTTGGAGCCAGAATGCGGTCTGCCGGATTCTGACTAATGAACTGTACACAGGCAAGATTATAAATGGGAAAGAGGAAGTGGCGGATTTTCTGACAGGACAGAGAAAGGAAAAGGACGAGACGGAATGGATGGTCGTAGAGCGTCCTGAACTGAAAATTATCGAGCAGGAAGACTATGAAAAGGCACAGGAGATTCTACATGGCCGACACGCAGCTTTTAATATGAAGAAAGAACGGCAGAGTAATAAGCACCTTTTTTCGACCTTAATCCGCTGTAAGGAATGTGGTTGGTCGTTCCGCAGAACGGTACGCACCTATAAGAACACATACATCCGCTGGGTATGTTCCGGGCATAACGGAAAAGGCGCGGATAGCTGTCCGAATGCGGTTTCTGTTGACGAGGACGAGCTGATCAATGTGCTGCAGGAGTATTTCAATCAGATGCTCAGCCAGAAGAAAAAAGTAATCCGCCATGTGGTCGGTGAATTTCAGCGGGTATATAAGGCGAAGGACGAAAACATTGAATATGAAAAGGAATTAAAGAGCCAGTTAAACAGGCTGACAAGAGCCAGAGAGAAATACATGAATATGTATGAGGACGATTTGATTTCCAGAGAGGAATTGAATGAGAAGATCGGTGGTTCTAGAAAAGAGATTGAGCGTCTGGAAAACGAGTTGAAAATGGTATCCTATCATCTGACCAAGGGCGAGCAGTTGGAGGGTGTGTTAAATAATACCTTTAAGCAGATTGAGGATATCACCGATGTGCGGCAGATGACTAATGCGCAGTTGAAAAAGATCATACAAAAAATAGAAGTGGATAAGGAAGGAAATGTGGAAATCTATCTGCGTTTGTTTGGAGAACTGGGGCTGGATGAAACCGTATTGATTGACAGCGGTATGGATGACGTGTGTGGAGAAGACGCCAAATCAAACGGCAATTCTATGGATGAAAATACCGCTCGTATTTGTGACAACCATACATAAGGACGTAACCGAACGTCTCGCCCAGATCAATCCGTCCCTTGCAGCCGAGGCGAGAAAGGTGTTGGATGTGAATAAATCCGAGCGGCACATTCGCGGCGGGCTAGCAACTAGAGAAAAATATCTGCACCAGCATATGTGTTAAAAAATGCAGGTGTAAAAGAAACGCGGAATCCCTTTACATTGTCATAGAATGGGCATAGAATAGGTTCATAATCATTTAAAGGATAACGAGGGGCAATGCGCACGAAGGAAAACCAACAGGAAACCCTATACAGCAACTCAGATCTCAGGAGACTGATTCTGCCGCTTATTATGGAACAGCTTCTGGCTATTTTGGTGGGTATGCTGGATACCGTTATGATCTCCGGCGTAGGGGAAGCAGCAGTATCCGGGGTTTCTCTGGTGGATAACATCAATATTCTGGTGATTAATATTTTTGCGGCGATGGCAACGGGCGGCGCTGTCGTGGCAGGGCATGCGCTGGGGCAGAAAAATCAGGAGCAGGCAGGCAGATCTGCGTGGCAGATGATGCTTTTCCTGCTCTATTCCTCTGTGGCGATGACGGTTCTGCTTCTGGGCGCGCACAGGGTGATTTTACGGGTCATATTCGGGCAGGTGGAAGAGACAGTAATGGCAAGCGCGGTTACCTATCTGATTATTACAGGGCTTTCCATTTGTCCGCTGGCGCTTTATAATGGTTGCGCCGCGCTTTTCCGTGCCATGGGTAATTCGCGGACAACCATGTATATTTCGCTTTTGATGAATCTGATCAATCTGGTGGGGAATGCCATTCTGATTTTTATTTTTCGGATGGGTGTTGCCGGTGCGGCGATTGCAACGCTTATTGCAAGGACGGTGGCGGCGCTACTTATTTTCAGGTTCATGTTTGATGAAAAGCGGGAAATTCATTTCCAGAATCGTCTGACCTTGCGAATGGACATTCCACAGGTGAAAAAAATTCTTTATATCGGGATTCCAAACGGGCTGGAAAACAGCCTGTTTCAGCTCGGGAAAATTCTGCTTTTAAGTCTTGTGTCCACGTTCGGCACGTCTGCGATTGCCGCGAACGCCGTCTGCGGCACGATTACAAACTTTAATATCCTGCCGGGCATGGCAATTAATATGGCGCTTCTGTCGGTTGCTTCGTACTGTATCGGCGCGGGTGATTTCGGGCAGACAAGGTATTATACAAGAAAATTGATGCGCCTTACTTGGTTGTGCACAAGCGTGGTGTCGCTTGTTATGATAGTGGGTGCACCTCTTTTTTTAAAGATTTATCATTTGACGCCGGAAACAACTACGCTGGCTTTACAGGTGATTCGTTACCATGCAGTTATGTGTATGGTGGCTTGGATTCCTTCGTTTACGCTGCCAAATACTTTGCGCGCGGCAGGAGATGTGATGTGGACGATGGCGATTGCGATTATTTCCATGTGGGTTTTCCGAATTGGAACAGCGTACTTTTTCAGTAACGTATTTCACCTGGGACTCATCGGTATTTGGATTGCCATGACTATTGACTGGATGTTTCGGGGGATTTGTTATGAGATCAGATATCATGGCGGAAAGTGGGAGAAAGTGATGGGAAAACGGGGAGGATGAGATGGAATATAGAATTGTTTTGTCGGAGGATATGGAAGACTTGGCAGCAGCGATGAAAAAAGCGTATTTGGACGAGCCCTAGAACGAAAGTTGGACCGACGAGAAGGCTGTGAGGAGAATACGGGGGATTATGAGTAATTTTGAATCCTTTGGAATCAAGGCGGTGAAGGCGAATGTAGTGGTGGGCGGGGTACTCGGGTTTGTGGATCCTTATGCAGACGTAGATTTCTTTTTTGTGTCGGAGTTGTTTGTCGTGCCGGAATGGAAGAGGAAGGGAATCGGGAAAGCGCTGTTGTTGGAATTGGAAAGTTATTTGAAAGACAAAGGAATCGGGACAATGCAGTTAATTTGGGTTGGGTATAATCAGAACTTTTACGGGAAGTCGGGGTTTGTCAAAGACTCTGTTTCTGTACTGTATAAAGAAACGGGAAATATACTTTGACAAGGGTTTTGAGGCTAACGTATAATAAAGAATGAAGTTATATCAGTGTCATACAAGACATAACCAAGTATAGCTATAGTATCTTTAAGAGAGTGCAAGGAACACGCATTCTTTGCGAGACAAATGGGAGTTCACTGAGGAGACAGAGAGAATGCAAAGAGAAACAGTTATCGTGTTGGATTTCGGCGGACAGTATAATCAGTTGGTGGCGCGTCGCGTCAGAGAGTGCAATGTCTACTGTGAGATTTATTCTTATAAGACGGATCTGGAAAAAATACGGGAGATGAATCCAAAGGGTATTATTTTGACGGGCGGTCCCAACAGTTGCTATGAGCCAGGAGCGGCGACCTGCGCTTCGGAGCTTTTTGAGATGGGGATTCCTGTGCTTGGTCTTTGCTATGGTGCGCAGATTATGATGCAGGTGCTGGGTGGTAAGGTGGAACAGGCACCTGTCAGGGAGTACGGAAAAATTAAGGTAATGGTGGATACCAATAGCAAATTATTTCAGGATGTATCTCCCAAGACCATCTGTTGGATGAGCCATAACGATTATATTTCAAAGATTGCACCGGGCTTTACAGTCTGTGCTCACACCGTGGATTGTCCTGTGGCGGCGGCGCAGAATCCGGACAAGAATCTGTATGCGATTCAGTTTCATCCGGAGGTCCTTCATACGGTAGAGGGGACCAAAATGCTTTCCAATTTTGTCTATCAGGTGTGTGGCTGTACAGGCGACTGGAAAATGGATTCCTTTGTACAGCAGTCTATTGAGACAATTCGAAAGAAAGTAGGAGATGGTAAAGTGCTCTGTGCGCTTTCCGGCGGTGTGGATTCTTCTGTGGCGGCAGTGCTCCTCTCAAAAGCGATTGGCAACCAGTTGACCTGCGTTTTTGTAGACCAGGGACTCTTGCGCAAGAACGAGGGAGATGAGGTGGAAGCCGTTTTCGGTCCTGATGGAAATTATGACCTGAATTTTATCCGCGTCAACGTGCAGGAACGTTTTTATGAAAAACTTGCAGGAGTGGAAGAACCGGAACAGAAAAGGAAAATTATCGGGGAAGAGTTTATCCGTGTGTTTGAGGAAGAAGCGAAAAAAATTGGCGCAGTAGATTTTCTTGTGCAGGGAACGATTTATCCAGATGTGGTGGAGAGCGGTCTGGGCGGTGAGAGTGCGGTTATCAAGTCGCACCACAATGTGGGAGGCCTCCCCGATTATGTGGATTTTAAGGAGATTATCGAGCCCCTTCGGAATTTGTTTAAGGACGAGGTACGCAAGGTTGGTCTGGAATTGGGCATTCCGGAATATCTTGTATTCAGACAGCCTTTCCCCGGCCCCGGTTTGGGGATTCGGATTATCGGGGAGGTGACGGCGGAGAAGGTGCGGATTGTGCAGGACGCAGATGCAATCTATCGGGAGGAGATTGCAAAAGCCGGGCTTGAGCGTGAGATTAACCAGTATTTTGCGGCGTTGACCAATATGCGCAGCGTGGGTGTCATGGGGGATGAAAGGACTTACGATTATGCCGTGGCATTGCGGGCGGTCAAGACGGTTGACTTTATGACGGCGGAGAGCGCAGAGATTCCTTGGGCGGTGCTGCAGGGGGTTATGAATCGGATTATTAATGAAGTGAAGGGAGTTAATCGGGTGGTGTATGATCTGACGAGTAAGCCGCCGGGGACGATTGAGTTCGAGTGATGAAATGGGATTTAGAAAGCTAGTGTTTATGAGGGCTGCAAGCAAATTTGTTTAGGCACTGGCAACGATTTGGCAACATTTTCAACATCACGCACTAAATAATTACATCAATGGCATAAGAAAAACCTTGCTGATTTTCAGATATGAAAACTGAATATCGGCAAGGTCTTTTTATGCTTATTTCTGTTTTTTCTTTTTCGCTGTTTTCTTTTCTTCTTTCTCGATTTTCTGAAATTCCTCTATAAGCATATCACTGACCGCCTGTGAGGGGACTTTCGCCCAATGCTTTGAGGTGTCCA
>ERZ779622.21-NODE-21-length-113370-cov-9.831161_pt1 | contig 113370 bp, 110 predicted proteins | sample MGYA00514188_ERZ779622 | MGnify/ENA primary metagenome ERZ779622 (study PRJEB29562, sample SAMEA4376702) | mouse gut metagenome | isolation source: Cecum | study: EMG produced TPA metagenomics assembly of the A DSS colitis mouse model was used to assess the... | reverse complement strand
CGTTTCAAGTTCGCAACCAGGAACCCCCTTGCTTTAGCTATGGGGGTGTATCAGAAATTCGAGCTCAAGGTTGTTATCCAGGCTCCCACCAAGGACGAAAGCTGAAAAAGATAAAAATAGAAGCCCCGGGGCGCTCCAATTGAGCGCCCCGGGGCTTGTTTTGTGGCATTTCCACATTGTTGGCTAATCGTTTTGCCCGGCACTACAAAGAAAGTCGTCGCCAGAGAACTCAACACCCTCATAAGCGGCAAAAGCCTCCTCGTCAGGCACCAGTTCATCGGCATCGGCTAACTCGCTCATGTAGGGAGCACGACCCTCTTTCTCCTGGATTCTGTCGTCCAGGTAGTGCTGTTTCAGCTCGCCAAGCTGGTCTTTACTCAATTCTCTCACAGTCATAGCAATATTGTCCTTTCCGTTATTGATTTTTAGGCAAATGCAACTTTTGTGTTGATGGTCGCAAGGACAGCATTCTTAATGAACTGTCCGATAGCAACAGGCACGGAGTTCCCGACCTGCTGCTGCTTCTGCCCCAGCGTCCCACAAATGGCAAAATCAGAGGGCAGCCCTTGCAGCGCTTTCGCTTCAGCCACCGTCAAAGTCCTGTCCTCCAGCGGATGGATGAGGGGCGGCTTGCGCCAATTCACGATGGTTGGCGCAGGTGCGTTCCAGGCCAGTCTCCGGTATGTGCAGGAGTGACGGTTTTTGCTCCCTGTCCGGTACTCCATCGGGATATTCTCATAGTTGCCGCCCTGGGGGACGAAGGACATCCGCTTCTTCGTATCGGCCCCGGGCAACGTGATGTCGCTGTAATTTGACCAACTTGAATTGACAGCACCCAGCGCCTCTCCCGCAGTATGCTCGCCGGAGGCCAACGCAATCTCCGGGAACTTCACTGGGCCGATTCGGCTTCCGATAATGGCCGCCCGCTTCCGGGTTGTAAAGCCCCCGACCTTGCTATCCTGTACAATGCGGGCTTCCACATTGTATCCGCACTCCTTTGCTGCGCTCTTGATTGCGTCAAAATAGGCGCCTTCGCAAGCGGTCAGCACCTCGGGCACATTTTCCATGGCGAAGACCTTGGGCCGCAGCGTTTTAACGATGCGCATATACTGCACAATCAGGTCGCTGTCCGGATGGTCAGCCAGTCTCGTGTGCCGGTTAGCGTTGGAGAACGGCTTACAAGACGGCCCGCCAACGATGACATCCGGTTTTTTGACCGTGGCATCCAGCGGGTAGCCATTGCTGGTGAACGCCCTGTGGACGTCCCCATGGATGATATGCAGGCCGATATTCCGGCGATAGGTGTCGCAGGCCGCTTGCTCATAGTCAATGGCGTACCTGATTTGGAACCGGGAGTCCTTGGCAAAGGGCCAATCCAGGATTCCTGCTCCGCTGAACAGGGAGACCAGCGTGTATACGTCGGTCAAGTCCTTCTGGACGGTCGATACATCCACCGGGTGCCCGCAGGAAGCGAGGTATTCATCCAAAGAAATTTGAGTGCCAGACAGAAGCTGGTCAACCGCAGCGAAGGATTCCATCCCGGCCGCCATGCGGAGCTTGTGTAGGGCCCGCCTGGGCAGAGCGAGGACAATGCTGCTTCTCTTCGCCACTGCAGAGGCGTCGGAAACGACAATCATTCCGTCGCTGATGCTGATGCGAATGCTGTCCATGGCGGCAATAGCGGCCAAAACCTCTTTGTTCCGCAGGTCTATTAACGAGTCCCATCTCGTCCCGTTCCGTTTCCGGGAAATCTTATACCGACCGTTCTTGGCTGGCATAATTTTTATTTTTTTATCAGCTTTGTCAATGATATAGTCGAACCGGTACCCAATGGCCAGCTGCCCTTTCGAGAGGAAGCTGAACGTGAGCCCGCGTTGGCTTTTCTTAATATTTTTATGCTTCACAAAAAGAACCTCCTTGGAAAGAAGGGGTGGGGCAGCTCCGCTGCTGCTCCACCCCTTCTTCTGCGTTCCGTAGGCGCATTTACTTTTAATACTCGACTCGCTGGAGAAGACTCTCCTCCACGCTGGTATACTGGAACATAGCACAGAGAAAGTGGTACTGGGCATCAGAGTCCATTCCCTCCGCATAGTCGAGGATGGCGTCCAGCAGGTGCGGAGCCAGCGTGCAGTTATCATCGGGAATATTGTAGTCTCTGGAAAGCCGCGCCCGGAATTGCTGCTTGTTCATGGTCTGCGTATTGAGTCCAAAACGGGTCGCCAGCGCATCCATGAAGTCACAGAACTCCAGGTCGTCATCGTTCAGGGCAAACTCCTGTCCGCTGTCCGTCCGGATGCGAACATCCATGATTTTGGCATCATTCGAGGGGCACAGGTCACACTCGCCGTACCAGTCCTCGTAAATGGTAGGCAGGTGGTTGTCCTTCCGGTCCACCCGCTCCCCCTCATCATTGATGAAGGAGTAGTCAAAGTAGATTTTCTCCGGATTATTGCCGTTGATAGCTGTCAGCGCCTCTGCAAAAGAAATAGACATTTTTTCATTACTCCCTTCTTCATCAGGTTCAGGTTGAACCAGCTCCATATAGCGGCCGTCGAATTCGCTCTGCGGGATTGATACAACCATCAGGTCGTCATCACACTCGCAGTTCTCATCCCCGCAGCTCTCACACTCCTTGCACTGCTCACAGCGAGTCAGCCCATCCGCCGGATAGGCCAGAGGGCAGGCACTTGCCAAGCATTTGCCGACGCCCTCATCAGCATCGCCGCAGTCCGGGTGGTTGCAGTTGTAGCCGTTGTTGACCGCCGGCTTATCCTCATACCCCTTCGTCCGACAGCAGTTGAAAAAGTAGCCGCATCTGTTGGCGAGCCGATTGAGGGGCATTACCACCTCGACCATAGGTGTGTCATTCATGGATTTTCCTCCTTCTCTTCTACGGTGTCAGGCTTTTGCCCGCCGGATGATTTCCAGCAGGTTACCGCCGTACTCCAGCACTTCCCCCATGTTTTTCGTGCGCTCAGCAATCATCTCGTTGATGGTATTGCGCACAGTCTGCTCATTGATTTTTTCGCAGTTGGCGTTAACCGTGTCAACGATGTCCTGCCAGGTGAATCCCGGCAAAGCGTCGTCTGCAAAGCAGATACCGCCGGTTCCGCCCAGCTTGAGCTCGTCGAATCCCATTTTGTTCATACCATTTTACTCCTTCTCGTCTAATTTCAGCATCCTGTAGCAGATGTTGGGGTGGTCTCGGAAGAAAAACCCCAGGGCCTCATCATAACTGTCGCAGCCATGAAGACGACAGCAGAAGGACTCCCCGGAGACCTCAAATTCGACCCGGTATACCGTGATATCATGCGGGTCGTACCCATCCTGGTACAGGTTCAGCCGATGCTCCGTGTCGTACATGCCGAGCTCCGGGTAATCCTCGGAGCTGGCGGGCGATTTAGTCTCGTCCATGAAACTTCCTCCTTGTAAAAAATAAAGCGTTGCCACCTGCCGCATATGCGGCTGATAACAACGCTTAAAAAATATAGGCAAACGCACCCAATGGGCGGGATAAATACGCATTGCTAAGAGCAATCCATGTCAGATACGTTTACAACTTTAGTGTATCGCAGCCCCCTCAATTTGTCAAGCCCCGCATACCGAGCGTTTTGTTTTCTCGATATTACCTGCGCTACAAGTGAGGATGCGCACTTGATTTGCTTTTTTATATTTTCTTGGCATATTCTCACTTGTAGCCTAGGGCAAGCAAAAAAACAGGCAGGCGCATTATGCGCCCGCCTGTGCCGGGGGGAATCAGATGTCGTATACCTGCGGATTCTCGGTGGGCATGATGCGCTTAACAAAGACGGCATCCACGCCGAGCGCAATCCGGGCTTTCTCGTGCGCCTCATCCAAAGTATCGGCCAGGATAATAACCTGCCGGCCGCCCTCATGCATCCGGTGCGCAACGAAGATGTGCTTGGCAACGCTACGATATGCAGTGTCCTTTTCCGTGGGAATCAACTCCTCTCAGAACGGGCTTTGCTGCCCTCTATCCAGCCAACTGGTCGGGAGCAAAGGGGTTGAAGAGGGTCGGCAGAGCATGGCGACGGCGGAACTCCTGGATGGGGTCCACAGTCTCAAGCTCCTCCTCCGTGATGATATCAGGAAGGATACCATACTCCGGGGCAGGCTTGTGCTTGCCCCACTGTTTCCGGTTCTTAGACTGGCGCTTCCAGGACTTGTTGGGGGTGCGGCCCTGGGCAGGGGCACAGACGAGGCTCTTTTTCTTATTGTTGCGGTTGCGATGCCCCAGGGGAAGCCCTTCTACCAACTCGTCATCAGGGGGCTCTGTGCTTCGCAGATTCGCCTTGTACATTGCGGGGTCATGCAGCTTCCGGTAGTTGGTCTTGCTCCCATCGACAGGGCAACCGTACTGGCCGGCGGGATAAGCGCCGACCGGCTGACTGGCGCGGGGCCAGGCCTGAATGGCAGACGACCACTCCCGGATGTCAATGCTCCGCCCCTGCTCGTCCTGGACCTGATACGGTTTGAGCACCTTCTCCGTGGTGAAGGTCGCCACGGTAGTTCCCAAGACGCTGCTCCACGTGAATCCCGTGCGGCGGGTCTGAAGGACGGTGTCCTTGCCCGTCACGTTGAGCTTGGAGAGGTCCAGCTTCCCTCTCACAGGGCTGCACTGCCGGGCCCAGGTGTCCAGCAGGTCCATCTGGGTCATGCAGGCGGCAAGCACGGTAGGGGCGGTTCCGAGTGCGAGCTTCACGATTTTGTACATAATATTCGCTCCTTCAAATAAAATTAAAAAGCCGCTCCCTCATACGAAGATAACGGCTTATTCAAAAAAGCCGTTATCCTCTAAATAGAAGATAACAGCCTTATCGAAACATATTAAAAAACGCACCTGTGCGGTGATAGGCAACGGGTCCATACAAATGGACAGAACAAACACGTATACAACTAAAGTATAACATGTAGTCCTCTGCCCGTCAAGTGCTCGGTTCCCCCATGGAATTGGAAAGGAGCCCCGCTGCGTTGCAAGCCGCCATCGCCAAAAGGTGATATGCACCAAGACCATTGTGATACGGGGCTGGGGCTGATGTCCGGAATCAAACCGGGGCCGATATGGCAGAGAGATTTCTTGTCCCACCACCAGCATATAGATACATTATACCACAGTTTTGGGAATCTCACAAGCCATATATTTTTTCAGTTCTCCTACCTTTTTCGGTCGCCCACCACAAAGTTTGAGGGGCTACTCCCTATAAATGAACATAGGCCACGGTCGCTGATTCTCCCACATCGACTCTTTAACTTGTAGGAACGGAGCCTACTGCAGCGCAAAATCATTCATGCCCCAGGTATTTTTCTAACTCACTCTTGAACATTCTAATAGCTTTCCCTCGATGTGAGACAGCGTTCTTCTCGCTTGGGGTGAGCTGAGCGAAGGTCTTTTTCAGTTCCGGGACGAAGAACACCGGGTCGTAGCCGAAGCCGCCCTCCCCCATAGGGGCGTAGGCGATGGTGCCGGGGCACTCCCCCCGGGCGGAGAGCACGTCGCCGTTGGGGAAGCAGCAGGTGATGACGCCGACGAACTTGGCCGCCCTTGTCATCTGGCCCCTCATATTCTCTAGCAACAGGCGGTAGCGGCCCGCGTCGTCCACCCCCTCACCGCCGTACCGGGCGGAGTACACCCCCGGGGCCCCGTTGAGGCAGTCCACGCACAGGCCCGAGTCGTCGGCGATAGCAGGCAGACCGCTGGCCTCCATGACGGCCCTGGCTTTCAGCAGGGAGTTTTCCTCAAAGGTGGTCCCCGTCTCCTCTACCTCCAGGTCCACCCCAGCCTCCGCCTCAGAACAGACCTCAATGCCCAGGTGGGATAGGATGTCGTTCATCTCCATCAGCTTTTTTCGATTTTTGCTCGCTAGCACCAGCTTCATACAAGATTCCGCCTCCTTTTACCATATTTTCTCTTTCTGCCATAGATATTTTCGGGGGAATTTTTATATCAGCGCCTGAGCAAATTCCTGGGCATTGAAAGGATTCAGGTCGTCGATACCTTCGCCCACGCCGGCGTACTTGACGGGCACCCCCAGTTCCTTGGCTATAGTGATGGCGATGCCCCCTTTGGCTGTGCCGTCCAGCTTGGTGAGGACGATGCCAGTGATGCCCGCCGCCTCCTTAAACTGCTTGGCCTGGATGAGCCCGTTCTGGCCGGTGGTAGCGTCCAGAACCAGCAGAGTCTCACGGGCGCAGCCGGGCAGTTCCCGGTCAATCACGCGGGAAATTTTGTTCAGCTCGTTCATCAGATTCTGCTTGTTGTGGAGACGGCCGGCGGTGTCCACCAGCACTACGTCAGCGTTCCGGGCTCTGGCAGCGGTCATGGCATCGAAGACCACGGCGGCAGGGTCGGCCCCCTCTTGTTGCTTGACGATGTCCACCCCCGCCCGGTCAGCCCAGATGGTAAGTTGGTCGGCGGCGGCAGCCCGGAAGGTGTCGGCGGCACAGAAGAGCACCTTCTTCCGCTCTCTCCTCAGCTGATACCCGATTTTGCCGATGGTGGTGGTCTTGCCTACCCCATTCACCCCGATAAACAGAACAACCGACGGACGGGTGGCCAGGTCCAGAGATAGGTCCCCTACGCTCAACACATTGGCGACAACTTGGACCATCACCTCCCGGGCCCCCTCCATGGTTTTGACTCCCTCTGAGCGTACCCGGCGGCGCAACTCCCCCACAAGTTCTAACGCCACATCCATGCCAGCGTCCGCCAGAATGAGGGACTCCTCAAGCTCATCGTAAAAGTCGTCGGTGAGCTCCGAACCGAAACGGGAGAAAATGCTAATCTTTTTAAGTTTATCAAAAACACCCATAATGTGGCTACTCCTTCGTCAGCCTTGTTTTGTTCAAAACCTTCTGAATCGTACTATTTCTGTTTACCGCTGGGACCTGCTTAATATTCACTCCAATCTCTGCCTACCAATTCATCCAAGCTGACCATGAAGAAGTTGGCCATGTTGATGAACTGAGGCATCGATGGCTCACTTTTCCCTCCCTCGTAATTTTGGTAGGTTCTAAGGGTGATGCCCAAATATCTCGCAGTCTCGCTCTGCGTTTTATTTGATTTTTTTCGTATCTGTTTAAGGAAATCAGGGAAATTACCCATATCCCCCTCATCGCCAGCTGATGCACCAGGTCGGGACTGAGATTCTTTTCCCATGAAGGATTTTTTACTTGCAGATGGGGATGTGTTGACACGCCCAATCCAATTCCGGTCTACCAACTCATCCAAGCTGACCATAAAGAGGTTTGCCAATTTGATGAGCCGAGTAATGGAGGGTTCACTTTGACCAACTTCATAATTTTTATATGTCAAAATATTAAATCCCAGATATTCCGCAACTTCGCTCTGCGTTTTGCCTGAACTTTTGCGTAACCGTTTGAGAGAATCAGAAAATTCACTCATAAATTATTCTCCCCTCTGATGTACAAAGCCGGAGTCGAGGCTCCCTTTTCTAGGAGAGTTTCCATGCGGGTAGGGCCAAGAGGACACTCCCCTATCCAATCCCGGCCTACCAGCTCATCTAGGCTGACCATAAAAAAGTTTGCCAACTGGATGAGTCGAGTAATGGAGGGTTCGAGTTGACCGCTTTCATAGTATTGATACGTCCGAATATCAACCCCAAGATATTCTGCAGTCTCGCGTTGCGTTTTGCCTGAACCTTTGCGTAACCGTTTGAGAGAATCAAAAGAGTCACTCATAAATCCCTGCCCGATTGCCGATGTGTCTAATCGGGCAGGAGATTCATTTTCTAGGGAGGGTTTTCCCCCTACGGATGGGGACAGACAGTCATACCCTATCCACTCCCGAGCCACTAACTCATCCAAGCTGACCATAAAGAAGTTTGCCAGCTGAATGAGTCGAATAATGGAGGGTTCGAGTTGACCGCTTTCATAGTTCTGATACGTCCGAATATTAACGTCCAGATAGTCTGCAACTTCACGTTGTTTCTTGCTTGAATTTTTTCGCATCTGTTTAAGAGAATTGGGAAAATCACCCATAAGCGCCTTGCTATTCTTTGACGTATCAAAACAGCCACAGGGGCTTTCGCTAAAGAGGGGTTTTCCATCTGAGGATTGGGAGCCACGTCCAGTTCCATCACGGTTCACCAGTTCGTCCAGGCTGACCATGAAGAAGTCGGCAAGCTTTTCCAGCGCAGGGATAGATGGTTCACTTCTTCCCTCTTCATAATATTGATATGTCCGGAGATTGACCCCCAGGTACTCCGAAACATCACGCTGGGTTTTTTCTGATTTTATGCGGATTGCTTTTAGCGAATCAGAAAATTTACTCATAAAGTCTCCTCGATTCTTCAGCGATTTGCAGGAACCAATATCTTTTCCGCAGAGGGATATCCCGCAGGACTGTTAGCGAATATTCAATTCCTTTTCTACATCATTGAGGTTAATAGTCAGCATCCGGCTGACTCCCTGCTCCTGCATAGTGACGCCATAGAGAACGTCGGCCTCCTCCATGGTACCCCGCCGGTGAGTGATGACGATAAATTGGGTTTTGGCCGACATATTGCGCATATATCGGGCGAATTTTACCACATTTGTATCGTCCAGTGCGGCCTCAATTTCATCCATCACCACAAATGGGGTGGGGCGAACCTTCAGAATTGCAAAGTATAGAGCGATGGCCACAAAGGCTTTCTCCCCACCGGAAAGTAGAGTGATAATTTTCAGCGCTTTTCCTGGAGGCTGCACCTTGATTTCTATACCACAATTGAGAATGTCGTCTGGGTCTTCTAATTCCAGAGTGGCCTTCCCCCCGCCAAAGAGTTCCAGGAATGTCTGCCCAAATGCTCCATTTATGGTGTCAAACTCTCGCTGGAAGATGGTCTTCATCTCGGTGGTGATGCCAGTTATGATTTCCTCCAATTCCCTTTTAGCTTTATCCACATCGTCCCGCTGGTCAGCAAGATATGTGTATCGCTCGTTCACTCGTTGGAATTCCTCAATGGCCCCCACATTTACATTACCCAGTCCAGAAATAGAACGTTTTAGTTCGGCAATACGGCGGCTGGCCTTTTGGACAGAGTCTATTTCCACCCGCTGCTGGCGGGCAGCTTCATGGGAGAGCTCATAGGTTTCCCACAGTTTATCAAGAAGCTGCTTTTCCTCCATGGAGGCGGCTACTTTCTTTTGCTCCAGCCTAGAAACCTCCCCCTCAGAACGCAATAATTCTTCATTCAAGGACTGGCTTTCTCGCGAGGCTCTCACTCGCTGTCCCTCCAAGTCCAATTTCTCCTGATTCAGTCGAGCAATAGTTTCATTCCTACCCTGTGTTTCTTTCTGAATGGAAACCAAAGATTCCTCTTTTGCAGCAATCTCACCGGTGAGAGTTGCATTTTTCCCCTCATAGTCTGCCATGAGAGCTCGACTTTGGCTTTGGTCTCCGGCCATGTTGGCCTTTAAATTTTCGAGTTCGGACAATCCCGAACGTGTAGCTTCTTGCTCAGCCTCCAAGGCTGCTTGAGTAGCGGTAAGATTCGCCATTTCTTGGGCGATGCGGGCAGACCGTTCTTGCACTTCTTGTTGACCACGGGCTTTCCCCTCCGCCTCGCTCTTTAGGGCGGCTGTCTCTCCCTCCAGGGCTTGGATGCGCTCCCGGGCACCCTTAGTGTCTGCGTCAATCTGAGTGGCTCTGGTTTTGAGTTGTTCCAGTTCTTCCTGTTGAGTTTCTTGCTGGCGTTTCAATTCAGCAGCCAAACTTTCGTGGTGGGTCAGTTCCCCCTCCGCCTTTAGGATGGTGTCCTCCCACTGGCGCAGCTGGGTCTGGGCGGTCTCCAACTCGTAGGCGGCGGCGGTGGACTCCCGCTCCGTCTCCGCTACGGTGCGAGCCCCCTCGGTCAGTCGGTCCTGGATGTCCTGCAGTTGTTTACTAAGCCGCTCCAATTCATTGGCCCGACTCAAAATACCGGCGCTGCGGCTGGCGGACCCGCCTGTCATAGACCCGCCAGGGTTTAGAACCTGACCGTCCAGGGTGACAATACGGAATTTATAGCCGTACTTCCGGGCGGCGGCGATGGCTGCATCCAGATTTTCCATCACAGCTACCCGTCCCAGTAAGTTGGAGAAGACATTTTGATACTTGGGGTCGAAGGAGATGAGTTGGTCGCCCACCCCCACAAAGCCTGGCTCCCGGCTAAGGGCATCCCCTTCACGCAGAGACCCAGGGCGAATTGAACTGAGGGGCAGGATAGTAGCTCGGCCCCCGTCCCTCCGCTTCAAATATTGGATAACAGCCTTGCCATCCTCCTCTCGGTCTACTACGATATTCTGCATGGCCCCGCCCAGGGCGGTCTCAATGGCCACAGTGAAGCGGTCGGGAACCTTTAGCAGGTCGGCCACCGGGCCATGGATGTTGTGTAGAGCTCCTCGCTGGGCCTCGCCCATCACCAGTTTGACTGCTTTGGTGTATCCTTCGTGTTCCTTCTCCATTTCTGTGAGCAACTTAATCCGAGAGGTGAGGGCGTTTTCCTCCATTTGCAGCTTCACTTGCTGGTCTTTGGCCTGGTCCCACTTTTTCTTCCGGGACTCCATCCGCAACTGGTAGCCTTGAATCACGTTTTTGACCGCATCCCGTTCTTCTAGTGCATCGTCATATTGGCGCCGGGCAGACCGGACCTCCTTTTGGGCTGCCTCTAAGCGGTCTTCTAGTTCGTGGGCTTCCCGGCGAACGGTCTCGTCCCGGTCCATGACCTCCTGAGCGGCGGCGGCTAAGGCAGATAGCAATGCCTTGGCCTCTGCGGCTCCGGCGGTGCCTAAATCCGCCTGGGAACGAAGTTCTTCCAGTTCTTTAGCCAGACTACCCGCCGAGCGGGCGGCATCTTCTCCCTCACGGCTCTTGGCGGTCAAAGCGATTCTGCTTTCTTCCAATTGGGATTCAATTTCAGATAAACGGGCCCTTTTCTGCTCGATTTGCTCGGACAGGGACCCCTCTCGGCCCTTCTGTTGTTCTAGGTCGGCCCGAATGCGCTGAGCCGATTCAAGGTTGTGCTGGATATTGCTCTTCAGTACAGCGATTGCCGACTCCAGTTCGTTAGATTTAGCCTGGTATCCTTGTATTTCAAAGCGTAAGCGGTCGGCCTCTACATCTTTGTCGCGCATGGCCTGGGAGAACTCCTCGGTAGCGGCATACGCCTTCTCTTGAGCAACACGAATTTCCTCCCTACGCCGGGCGGCCTCTTGGTAATCTGCCTCCAATTTGATGTTATTGGCCCGAATACGTTCCAGGCTATCCAGCCAGACAGATATTTCCAAACCGCGAAGTTCATCCCGGAATATCAAATATTTTTTTGCTTTCTCGCTTTGCTCCCGCAGAGGCTCTACCTGTAGTTCCAGTTCGGAAATCTTATCGTTGATACGCACCAGGTTCTCATCGGTGCGTTCCAGCTTGCGTTCGGCATCCTCCTTCCGGTGCCGGAAGCGAGAGATGCCAGCGGCCTCCTCAAAGACTTCCCGCCGGTCGGCAGACTTTACAGATAAAATTTCATCAATCCGGCCCTGCCCAATGATGGAGTACCCTTCCCGGCCTAGGCCAGTGTCCATGAACAGCTCGTTCACGTCTTTCAGGCGGACGGAGCGGCGGTTGATATAGTACTCACTCTCCCCAGAGCGGTAGTACCGCCGGGTGACCATCACCTCAGACTCATCCATATCAAAGAGACGACTACTGTTGTCCAGTACTAGGGAGACTTCGGCATAACCCGTCTGCTTGCGCTTAGCGGTGCCGCCGAAAATCACGTCCTCCATCTTGCCTCCCCGCAGGGCCCGGGTGGACTGCTCCCCCATCACCCAACGGATGGCGTCGGAGATGTTGGACTTACCCGACCCGTTAGGCCCCACAATGGCGGTAATATCCTCACCAAAGGTGAGGACCGTCTTATCTGGGAAAGATTTGAACCCCTGGATTTCCAATGCTTTTAGATACACACAACCACCCTTTTCAAGAACCCTCATGTTTCGGCATTGCTACATGTATTTTAGCAAGGCAGATACCGATAAGAATGGCTCATTTTACCATAAAAACCAGTATTTTGCAAGGTTAATGATGCTGGGCTACTATGGAAGGATTCTGCAAACGAAAAAGAACGGGCCGCGTCCTAGATTGGACACGGCCCGTGAGGGTCATAGCATTTCTTTCAAAGCGTCTTCGGTCAAGACAGGAACCCCCAGGGAGGTTGCCTTGGTCAGCTTACTTCCAGCCGCCTCACCCGCAAGCAGGTAGGTGGTCTTTTTGGAGACTGAGCCGGAGCACTTCCCCCCGTTGGCCTCAATCAGGGCCTTCGCTTCCTCTCGGGACATGGTTGGGAGGGTTCCGGTGATGACGAAGGTCATCCCAGAGAGGACGCCGCCTTGCACCTGCCCATAGGATTGGGATTTTGTATTGACCCCGGCATCTACCAGCCGACGGTACCGGGCCAGGGATTCCTCATCGTGGAAGTAGTCCCAGATGGCCTTGGCGGAAATGTCCCCAATGCCATCCACGGCCTTCAAGGCTTCGACATCCAGAGCGATGATGGCGTCCATGTCAGGATATTTGGCAGCGAGGGCCTTCCCGATATGCCGGCCGACACCGGGGATACCCAGCGCCTTAATCAGGCGGTCGATATCCCGCCCCCTAGAAGTCTCGATGGTGTCCAGCGTTTTCTCGACAGACCGCTCTCCCATTCCGTCGAGGTTGCTGATTGCGTCAGCGTGCTCAGAGAGAGAGTACAGGTCAGCAACATCGTTGAGGATACCCATATCGCAGAGCTTCTCAACGAGCGCCGGTCCGACCCCGGCAATATCCATGACATCCCGGCTGCAATAGTATTCGATGTATCGAACCTTCTGTGCTGGGCAGGCCATATTCGGGCAACCGTATACGCCATTGTCCGTTCCATTCTCATCGGTGAAGAGGACGGCGTCATGTCCACAGACTGGGCACTTGGTAATGCGGAACACCTCCGGCCCCGGCTTTGTTACGCCGATGACCCGGGGGATGATTTCGCCGGATTTGATGACCTTTACGACCGCCCCAATACCAATGCCCATGTCGTCAATAAACGCCTGATTATGGAGCGTTGCCCGGGACACTGTAGTGCCGCAAAGCTGCACGGGCGTAAAATTGGCCACTGGGGTCAGAACGCCGGTGCGCCCAACCTGGACGTCAATGCTCAGGATTGTAACATCCTTCTGCTCAGGCGGGTACTTGTAGGCCACCGCATGCTTTGGGAATTTGGCCGTATAGCCATATTCCGTCTGGATGGACTTCTCATCGGTCTTGATTACTGCCCCGTCCGTCCAATAGGGCAGGTTCCCGCGAGACTCGCCGATTTTTTTGATGGCGGCTTCGATTTCATCCATCCCCTGGCAGGTATACGCAGTTACCACATCAAAGCCAAGGATGGACAGCAGGGCCAGGTCGTCCGTCTCAGAGACGCCAGGTCTTGGGCAGATGCTGGTATCAACATCCTCCCACCCCTCGCTGGCCAGGATGGCAAAGCTGATAGCGCCAAGATTGCGGGCCTTGGTGATAGCGGGGTCCTTGACCCGCAGGCTACCCGCAGCGCAGTTTCGCGGGTTAGCAAAGAGCTTTTTCCCCATCTGGCGCTGCTCCTCGTTCACTCGCTCGTAATCTGCAACGGGCATGTAGGCTTCCGCTCGGACATAGAGCCTGTTCTCCGGGGCGGCCCCGGCATTCTCCGGGATATTCAGCAGACTCGGGACGCCGCGAACCGTGAGAGCGTTATCCGTAACAACCTCACCGATGTCGCCATCGCCGCGGGTAGCGCCCAGGAAGAGCTTGCCGTTTCGATATTCCAGAGCAAGGGTCAGGCCGTCAATTTTCTCCTGAACGGAGACCCTGGGGGTATGCATCTGCCCAATATACCAGTCCCTCACTTCCTCCACGGAGAACAGGTCGTTCAGGCTGTAAAGGTGAACGTGATGGCGGACCTTATCCCCATTCAGCACGGGGCTGCCTCCGACCCGCTGGGTGGGGGATTCCAGGGTGACCCACTCCGGGTGCTCCCGCTCCATGGCCTTGAGCTCCCGCATCAACTGGTCGTACTCATAGTCAGTGATTTCTGGGTCATCCTGGTTATAATAACGGTCGTTGTGGTACTGGATGCTTTTTACCAAGGCATCATACGCTTTTTTATCCATAGTTCTTATTCTCCTTTTCGCTTTTATTAGTATAGCACAAACTATGCGTTCTGAAAAGAGTAGGGGGACGATTACTCGTCCCCCTACGGTTCATGTGCATTCCGGAGTGAAGATTGCCAGGTTCTTAGTAACGGCGAAACGATATCCGACAGCCGCAACTTGCTGGATGATGAAGTCCCAGTGGCGCTCAATCGGGCACGTCTGCCAGTCCCGCTCGGCCTGCTTCAGAGTTGAGATGAAATTATCATCGAAGTTCTACACCTCGAAGACGGCGTCGAGTTCGCTGCCTTGTTTCTGGAAGTATACAGTGGTCTTCTCCATTGCGTTTTCCTTCTGGATGAATTAAAATTCGTCTTCCGCAGCCATATGAAGCCGTATCTGTCCGGTGGGCGATACGCTGTAGTTGTCGAAGTTGGACTTCGACAGAAGGTAGCGGGCGAACTCGTTGGCCGCCTTAATGGAGTCAACCTCCGGGGGCCAGTTGATAGTAGTCCACTCCTCCCCGTCCTCAAACAGCTGCTGGGCCGCAGTTGCTTCCAGGTCAGGAATCATCTCTGCCACGAGAGTCTCCAGACTGTTGCCGGAGCCGGAATTAACCATGCCAAGCCGCAGCTTGACCTGCCGGGAGTTCTCCAGAATCTCGTAATCGCTGAAATTGTAGTCCGTGGTGAGAATCTGAGCGAAAGCCTCGACCTCCTCCAGCGTCAGGAGTCCTTCGGGCCAACCCACAAAGCAATACTCCTGCCCGGCGTTGTAGGCCGTTACGGCAACGTCATTGATGACCTTGCCGGCATCATCGGCATACAGCCGCACGTGGCGCTCCAGAGCATCCTTATCCAAGCCGGAGGGCTGGTGGATATCCACCGGCTCAGCAGGCTTGAAAGGTGCCTCCTCTGCACTCTGTGCGGGGCTCGGGGCCTGCCCGTCTCCCCCGCTCTGGGCGGCAGGAGAAGTATCCTTCTGCTCCATGTCAGTACCAGGCTCTCTCATACCTTCCACGGGAGCGGGAGGCACAGGAGCCGGAGCTTCGGACTCAGGGTCTGCAGGTGCCTCTGGTTCCACCTTGCTCGGGGCAGGGGCGGGCTTAGGCTCATTTTTCTTGGGCTGTGTAGGAGCGGGAGCGCCCTGCTTGCCACGCTTAATGGTTCTCTTTGCTCCGTCCGGGAGAGTGACGTTGATTGCGACAACGCTCCCATCCTTGACTTCGGCGACCGCCTTTGCGTCCTTCACGGAGACTTTCCCAAGAGGGGCGGTCAGAGTGAAAGACTTCTTTGCCGGGTTCAAGTTGGAGAACCTCGCCCGCTCGCCACCTCTCCTCGTTCCGAAGAACGCCAAAAGGGCGTCGGAGAAAGCGTCCTGCTCTGCCTTCGCTTTTGCGGCGGCGGCGGCTTTTGCGGCTTCCTTTTCTGCCTTCTGCGCCGCCAGGAGCGGGGTATTTGGATAGCGTTGTACCTGAGTAGCGGTGAGAGGGACAGCCACTTCTGTTACCCGGCCATCCACCACAGTCAGATGCCCCTGGAAGTATCCATTGGGGTTCTCGTCGTGGCGCACGTAAATCCGGTCGGCGGATGTGGCGGAAGCCCAATCCCATGTCACGGCGGCGCTGGACAGGCACACGTTGATATCCGGAGCCATCTTGGCGCGGAGCATAGCAACCTCTCGGGACACCTGCTCAGTCGAGCTTTTCTTGGCCTGAGATATCTCCTGGGCCTTTGCCTCCCGGCGTCGCCACTCGTCCATGGTTGTGGAGGGGCAGCGGTTTGCGTGGTTGTTATCCTCCTGACTTTTGAAGAACCGAGAGACCGCCATATACCCTGCGACGAACAGGATGGCAATCGGAAGGACCTTCAAAGTTGCGTTGAACACCCAGACCAAAACCTGCCCACCGACCTTAATCAAGAGGACAGTCAGCACACTGGCGACAGCGAAGGCCAGGATGCCTTTCAGGATGGTTTTGACCGGATGTGCCTTTTTATCGGCATTGGCACTAGCCTGCTTGGAGGTGCGAGTCACCACAACGCAAGCCAGGGCGCCGATAGCGATAGCGATGGCAGCATTGCTCAGAGAGGGCAGGATGCCATAGGCAAGCCGACCGACCAGACTGATGACCAGGCTGAGAATGTCCCCAGCCAGCAGCACCAGGATAAACACCTTGACTGCGGTGCCCACAGGGCTCTTCTTCTTTGTTGCGGTAGTTGCTGTGTTTTTGTTTTCGTTTTTCTTCACTGGAAATTCCTCCTTAAAATTTTGTTGGCGCCGCCTGCGGCTACAGACAACGCCAAAAACAGAAACACCCACCCCCTTTTCATTACTTCAAAGGGAACGGGTGTCGTTGCAAAATATGGACGGCTCCAGGTGTGGAGCTATATAAAAACGCAGCTGTAAAAAACAGCACGGAAAAAGAAACTAATACACTTACAATATACCACGGCACGCTTTTTGTGTCAATACGGACCGCCTTTGAGTTTTCGCCGAAAAGCAAAAGGACTCCAAACAGGGTCAAAAAGCAAAAAATCCCGGCATGTTGCGTATTTCAACGCAAAGCCGGTCATTCCTTCCCGCCCTAGCGAGGGGCAAAGGGGCCTAAGCCCCCTCGTCCCTCGCATCGTACTTCAACACGTACTCCATCCCCGATTGGGTGATGAAGATGATGAAGAAGTAGGGGTTCTCCGGTTCCCTGGGCACGGCTTTGCGCACCCGGAGAACCAGAGAAGACTTCCGGCGGGGCACCCCGTGGTTGAAGAGGATTACCTGGCGGGAATCTCCCCCAAACACCGGGTGGGAGGTGTGGATGAGCTGGACAGCATCAACCACACCCTCGTAGTCGCGAACGACTACGCCATCCTTACTGCGGTATACGCAGCGGATGGGCCGCCTTTCGCCGGCCAGAAGGGAGTCATACTCCTTCTGGAAGCGATTGTAGGTAGCCTTGTTCATAGAAGTAGTCATAAGACTCTCCTTTCTACCCTGGGCAGCACTCCCGGACAGGAGCTCTTAAGCCTCTAAAGCGGGACCCTAACTGTACCACGATGGGCAGGCCGGGTGGATAGCTGAACAACTATCCATTTTGCTCAAAAAAAGCAGGTAGGGAGCTTCTGACACTCCGCCCTTACCTACCAGCCACGTCAATGCGCAGCCACGCAACACCACTCCATCTCAGGAGTATGTGGTGTGCGCCCTTCTACCACATCCACCCTGCCCATTGTGGAGCAGATATAGTAGCGGTGGAAGATACCAAGGAGGCTTTGTGGGCCCGGCCTTGGGACGATACTTCCTATTCGTACCATCTAAGCACGGGGCTTCCGTGCTCTAGGGTGGTGCAGCACCCCTCGCTGTGGCTACTGCTCCCGTGTGCCAACCGGGGCAGCTATCCTGGGTCTCATCTCAGAGACGACCAGGACCGCAATTCACAGCCGACACCACCATTTCGGTGATGTGTTGATAACACTTGCACGTGCCACCAACTTGGCCGCTATGCGTTAACCCGACAATATAATTGCGGGGGCGTCGCTTCCTATTTGCGACACCTGGCCGATGGAGCTACCCATCAGCCATTTTTTAGCTCATTCCAAGCCAGGATAACGCCGAGAGACACCCCGGCGACTACTTCCACCACGATTGCCGTGAGGACGCAGATTTTGATTCCGGTAGCCAAGGACACAATACCAGTGCATGTAAGCACGGTTGCGCCCATGGTCACCGCGGTGAGGATTGCCGCCATGAGCATGACGGCGGTGGCAATCCGGTCGACGAGGGCCGTGGAGTACGTAACCCCAACGGAAGATATCACCTCGACGATGATTTTTTCGATTGCCGCCTTCACCCCATCAAGGAACCGGCGGAGAATTGCGCTGGGAGAACCTTTCATGGCCATAGCCGTGACCAGAAAGATTTTCAGCTGAGTCTTTGCCTTCACTTTGGGAAGCCCCCTCTTTCTTTGTTATATAATAAAAGCCGTCATTCTGCATTTTCACGCAAAACGACGACTAATATCCATATTAAACGACCTCCGCAAAGCGGAAGAAACTGAAAACGCATTGCCTCACAGATGGGGCAAAGGAAAAAGAAAAACGAATACACTATTATGCTAACACCAGGCTCCCATTTTGTCAACTGGGAGGGCAAAAAACGCTCCGACCAAACGAGGGCGTCCCCTCCTCCGGCCGGAGCGTTAAAACTGCTGAGATTTGATTTCTGGTTAGCATCACCACCTTGTTTTGTTATGATTTTGGGTTGGCCTTGGCACCCCGACGAGGGATATGGGGTCCGGTCAAATTCTGCGCATAGAACACGCGCATTCCCGCCCTATGACCGGGGCCAACCTGGCAACGTCGGGCTGTCTACCGTCCCGATGCCAGATATATATTTTTAATACCACTGGACATTTTTTTGCCGCATACAAGCCACTTCTATCAAAAGTGGACGGCGGGGTATGAATTTATGTTGTCATCGGCAAAAATTTGATAGTAAATATCGGTTGGCTCTACGTTTAGTTGTTCTTCTGCACCATCCCAAATCTTTTACTTATGCCGGCTGCTCCCCTCTCCCCCGCTATCAATGTAAAGCAGAAATCGGGGCCGATGAAGCTGACATGGATAATGTTGCAGTTGTTGATGCGGTTGCGCTCCACAGCCTGCCGCATGATGGAGCCGTTCATGTACTGGCGAGCGTCCATCTGCTCGGAAGCGTTGTTGGCCGCACAGTAAAAAGCACTTTCCTCATTGGAGGTTAAGGCCAGGACGTCAGTGCCGCTCAGTGTGTCGACGTTTTCTTCTGCCAGGATAACGATGGTGTCTGCGCACGCAGGGGCATTGCAAGAGGTGGGAATTGCGCTGTGCTGCATGGCTTTTTTCATTTGGGATGGCTCCTTTCGGCATTATTTTTTTTCGTTTATATAAAAAGACAGCACTACTTTTACAAAGCAATGCTGTCTCAAAAGGTAATATAAACGCGCTCGGCAACGAGCAAAAGTAAACGTCCGTGGTTGTAAGCACTTTTTACATATTAAGTCTAACATTTTTACATTCACTTGTCAACTGGAAACATGGAGTTGGCCGCCCGCAAAACACGGATGCCCTCCGCTGCCAGGTGAATCCTGGCAGCGGAGGGCATCGTAACATCAAATATTGCGTAAAAGGGTTTTACCCTTCTGTGCATTCATTTGCCATGCGGACTTCCCAGGAGCGGCACAGTCGCTTCAATTCATCCCGCAAAAGCTTTGCCTGCTGCGCCAGCAGTCCCCGTTCAGACTCAGAGGCAGCTTTCCGCCGCCGGGCCCGGATACTGTTATACTGCACCCGGAGCGGTTCGGCGTCCTTAGCCAGGTCTGCGACCACGGTTCCCCCTGTGAGGTTAAGCACGGAACTTGTGTAGACCGCCTCAATATAGCAACGGCCGAACAGCTCGTTGCAGCTAAGGGGCAACGAAATTGCCTTCGAGTCCACGCCCCCTTGTCTGACGTAGACCGGGCCGGACAAGCCAGCCAGAGACTCCTCCACATAGAGGTCCCAGCCGTCCGTCCCGCGCAGGAAGAAGAACATCTCATCAGGGGTAACATCGCACAGTTTATCGAGGAAACGGACGGGGTTCCCCTGCTCCAGGCTGTAGGGCTTTCCGTTGTTCGGAGCGGGAAGTACAACGATAGGCTGAACCTCCCCGGCCTCCCGGCGGAAGACCACATGTCCCCTTAGCCGTACCTGACTGGCTCCTCCCAAAGGGTCGCCAACCAGGGCTACATCGACTACGGTGCCTGCCCCAGAGAGGCCGTAGATGTTGAAATTGTACTTCATGGAATTGTTCCTCCTATGGCTCATTTTTCATACCTCCATTTTTTATTGTTTAGGATACTCCATACCCATGTTGCGGAGCCACCCTACGTTGCAGTCGAAGTCCTTCTGATTCATACCCTTAAAATCTGGCAAGGGGATTGCCACTGCACCCGTGCCATCTCCACGGTCTGGGTCCGAGCAGTCACGGATGGAGATGAGAACCACCCCGTTCTGCCTTTCGAAGGTTGCGGAGAGGTAAACTCCATCCGCAATTTCCGCTTCGTCGATGCCGCCGATTCCGTCCATGAAATCGAGCTTCATCTGCTCCACGTTATAGTGGGATGTGTCAATTTCCGGGGCCTCTTCCGCTCTCTCTCGGGCAGCCATGTAGCCGACCCGCTCAGCTTGCTCGCGCCGCATTGCCTTGAACGCCTCGTCATCGCTCCTGTCGGCCTCGCCGTTCAAGAGGTCTTTAATAGCGTCTAGGACTACCGGGGCATCAATATACCCGTTCCGAGCCTGGACGAACCAGTCATCGGCGGTATGGTACTCCTCGCCCAGCCGCTCGTCATACATGCGGCCGTACTGAGCATCCGGTACTCTCATTCAAATTACCTCCGTTCTTTTTTGCTTTTTAAATTAAAAAGCCGCCACCTTTTTTTACAAAAGGTGGCGGCTAAAGGGGGTGATGGTGTAAACGCCTGGCATATACCAGAAAAAGTACGTGTGAGAGCATCACAAAACCAAAAACGTTTACTTTTTTAGTATATCATGCAAGGGTGGTTGTGTCAAGGTAGCTTAGAGAAGCGACGGACTCGCTTTGCGAGTTATCAAAGCGTCCGTAATGAGAGCGGATAAGATAGTGTACCGGTAATTGCTATCCACCTTGGAGATGGCCGCCATAATAGCTTCCATCTGGCCGACCAAGACCACCTGCAACTGGGCACGGGTGACGCCTGTGTAGAGGATGCTCCTCTGGAGGAAGAAGGACATTGAGCGGAAGATTGGGATAACGACAACGGGGAACTCGCTGCCCTGGGATTTGTGGATGGTGATAGCCGTGGCCAGCTCCAGATAGTCGAGAGCATCGGTATAGCTGTACGCCACTCGCCAGTCTGGGGCATATTCCACGACCAAGGAGAACGTATCCCGGTCGTTATCTACTGGCAGCGTGATAGAGACGATGGTGCCAATGTCACCGTTAGAGGCATCCCCTGTATTGCGACGAGTGTGCATAACCTTATCCCCTACTCGGAACGTTATATTCCCAACGGCAAATTCTGCTTTTTCGTCGCTGGGCGGGTTTACGATGTCATGCAGCATGGCGTTGAGAGAGCCTGTACTGGTATCCCCTCTCGTCTTCATTGGGGCAAGGATTTGGATATCGTTCAGCCGGCTTTGCGCTCGGTCTTGACTGAAAAGGCGGGCGATGGTCTCGGCCCCCTCCCGCTCCGATGCGCATGGGATGAGCTTGAAGAAGCTGTTGTATATCAAATCCTTCCTGCCAGTCTTAATCCGCTGGCTGTTATGCGGGATAACGCTATCAGCACCCTGGCGGAAAATTTTCTCCAGCTTTATATGCTTGATAGCCGATGTGGCCAACAACTGTTTCAGGACGCCCCCAGGCCCCACAGATGGAAGTTGGTCCGCATCACCAACCAGGACGAGCTGTGCCCCATTTCCCGGGAAATAGCACAGGACTTCGGCAAGCAGCTGTGCATCGACCATCGAGGTTTCGTCGATGATAAGCATGTCCACTGCAATAGGCTCGACATCTTCATTGACAAATTCGTGCGATTCATTTTCCTTGACGCTCAAATTGAGCAGAGAATGAATCGTGGATGCCTCCCTCCCCGTCTGCTCGGACATTCTTCTGGCCGCCCGGCCTGTGGGGGCCGCCAAGGCAATGGTCGGGGTTTCGGAGGTCAATTGCTCCCTTGCGGCGACCAGAACATTCAGGGTGGTAGTCTTGCCGGTGCCCGGTCCACCGGTGATGATGCAGACCCTTTCAGTGAGCGCCATCAGGACAGCGTCCTCCTGGCGCACGTCCAGGGTGACGCCCAAATCCGTCTCAGTCTCCCTTATTATCTCCAGATAGCGCCCCGTATTGACAGGAGTGCTATCGTTCGCCAAGAGAGCAGCCAGCTTTTTTGCAGCCAGAGTTTCATATTGATAAGTCTCTGCTGTATAGATTCGCTGTGCCTTCACCTGATTCGGCTCCCTTTTGAGCGTAAGCATTTTTACGGGTGCGTCTTCCCTGCTCAGCATGGTGTCAAGCACCTTGTTGACATCATCCGGGCGGACAATGTCTGGAGCGGCAGCCGATTTATTGAGGATATCCGAAAAACAGCACTTATGAACCAGCTCTCCCCGTGGGAGGAATAGGTGCCCGTCATCCTGAGATGAGACGAGAGCGTATAAGATACCGCCTTCAATGCGGAACTCTGACTTTCTCGGAACCCCCATGCTCATGGCAATTTCGTCGGTTTTAATGAAGCCGAAGCCGCGAACCCTGCTAAGGACATATGGGTTTTCGCGAATTTTCTGGGCCGCATCTTCACCCAAGCTTTTGGAAATTCGGACAACCGCCTGAAAGGTGACCTTATGTGGGGTCAACAGCTGGGCCAATGCGTGTAGGGCGTGGTTCGCCCGATAGGAGGCAACCAGCTTCTCCAGCCGCTTTTCTTTAATGCCGGGAATATCAAGTAATGCCTGTGGGTTGTTTGCGATAACCTGGACGCTATCTTCTCCGAATTTATCATAAATCAGTTCAGCTGTCTTTTTCCCGATACCTTTTAGAGCTTTCGAACTCAAATAAGCAATGATTTCATCACGCCCACGTCCAACGTAATCCTCGCAGTAAGAAACACGAAATTGCAGCCCACCGTACTTCTTGTTGGGCTCCCACTGTCCGAAAAGGACAATTTCCTTCCCCTGCTCGGTAGGCAGCCCATCGCCGAGGGCGATAAATTCTTTTGGCTCATCATCTCGAACGCCAGCGTTTTTTACCGCCGACTCCGGTATATCTGCGCAGGTACGGCATAGGCATATCACAAAAGTGTCCGTCTGGTAACGAACTCCGGCGACAGAGCATCGTAACTGAGAAGTATCGCCCATAATAGCGGTGGCCTCCTTTAAAAATCGTGTGTTGTAATTATACCACATTCTAGCAACAAAATCAACAAAAATGGGAATTTGGCGGCGATTTCTTTTCTGCTTATGGATTGAGATGCAAAAAAAATAGCGCCCCATCCGGGGCGCTTGAGGTTTAACGAAGTGCTTCCTGCACCGCAGCCAGGGCCTCTTGATTGATGTACTCTCCATCGGCAGAGCCGAGGATAGCGTTCTCAATCAGAGCAGTGGTCAGCGGAGCGGTGACCTTGAGGTCTGTACGGATGCTGGGAGTATCGAAATACTTCCCGAAAGCCTCCGCCCAGAACTCGGACGCATTTGTCTGGGAGTAGTCGCCCAGAACGGTATGGGACACTTTACCCTCGCGCTCGTTCAGCTTGGCAATGGTGTCGTCCAAATCCAGCTCGTTAGCCAGATAATGAGCGAACTCATGCCAGACTGTCTTGGAAGAAGCGCTGTTCAGGTAAATACGTTTCTGGCCGTACACGCACAGCCCCGCAGGGACCTTCTTGGTCCAAGAGGTTTTGCCGGCATTCTGGTCAACCTCAGCAGAGATGACGTAAGTCCAACCTTCCTCTTCGAACCGGTCAAGGTATTTCCCGAGGGTATCCTTGAGCTTGGGGTAGGACACCACCAGGGCGTTCCGCCCAGCGACCGTATCCTGGTTGACCTCCAGGTCTGCCAGGTAAGGGATGTCGTTCTCTCCGGGCAGCTCAGGGATGCTGTACTTACCATTGGAGAGGTTGTCCCAAAGGGTCTGGAACTCTTCGGCGCTCGCCCTGAAAGTGGGTGACGACATCTGCTTCTCCGTGCTCAGTCCAAAGACATAAGCCGATACCCGGGCGTCGTGGTAATACCCCTCGCAGCCGCCAATTACAGGAATCTCAGGAGCAACAAGCTCCGCAGGGGCGGGGTATGCGCCGAACAGGGGCAGCAGGACCCTCCACATCATGGAGCGGGGGCACTTCTCCTGGGTGAGCATGTCATGCTCAGGGGCGGTGATGACGCCATTATCGTTAAGCGCTGCGACTTGGTCGGCGTAGCTCTTGCCTTCCAGCTCAGGGTAGAACCGGGAGACAATATGGCCGACGAAATCGGTAGTGCTCATTTTGGCGTCCGCAGCGGCAGCTGGAACCACCAGAAGCGCCATCACCATGGTGAGGGCCAGGAACAGAGATGCGATTCTTGTTGTTTGCTTTTTCATTTTTCTTTTTCCTCCTTAAAATTTGGTTGTTGCCCTTCCTCGGCTACGAAAGGGCAACAAAAAACGCCTATTTTTCGCAAAACACGAAAAACAGACGTTGTTAACAATATAAACGTGGCCATTGGGCCGATTGAGACGACGCTCTTAAGACTGCGCTTAAAAGTGGAGAAAAATTACGATTACACATAAACTATAACATTTTGAGTTTTAATTGTCAACGCAAAATGGGCGCAAAAGTACGCAAAAAAAGCCGAGACACCAGATGGTGTCTCGGCTAAAACATCCGAACTTATTTTGTTCCGTTTTCGGTGTTTTTCGGCTGAGCCAGGAAATCGATGGCATTGACAATGAGCTTTCGTCCGAACGAAGCATCGTCCTCAAGTTTACCAAACAGGATAACAGGCTCTCCGAGCTTAATGCGGGGCCCATAGGCGTCAAACGTCTTCGGGAACACCGTGGCGTCCACCTGCCCACCTTGGTCAGAGAGAACCAGGCTGCACATATTTCGCTTGTCCTTCTTTGTGGTTAGCTGCTTTACCTGGGTGATGACCCCCGCAACACGAACCGACTGCCCGCTGGGCAGAGTGTAAGTGTCGGTAGCCTCATCCTTGTTGGACAGTTCGTAGACCTGGTGTGTGACCATCCCTTCGATGTCCTCTTGGTACTCAGCCATGGGGTTGCCAGAAACATAGATGCTGATAGCCTCCATCTCCTGGTCCAGCTTCTCCTTGGTCGTAAGGTCTGGGATATCAGGCCAATCGACCTTATCCAGCGAGTAGCTTTTTTGAGTTTCCTCCGCATCGGTAAAGAAGCTCGCCTCCATAGTCAGCTGGTCCTGGAGCACGCTCTTCCGGGCAGCACTCGCCTTTTTCAGGAGCGTCGGCAAAACCGCCAGCATCTGAGCCCTATTCTGTGGGAACCCGTCAAGGGCTCCAGACTTAATGAGGGCAGTTAAAGTGCCTTTGTCGCAGGCCGACGGCACGCGCTCCATAAGGTCAACCAGGTCACGGAAGGGGACCCCTCCCCTAGCCTCCACGATATCCTGGATAACGGACTTTCCCGCATCCTTGATGGCTGCAAGGCCGAAACGGAGCATAAACTCTTCGACTGTAAAAGCCGCCGAGCTCATGTTGATGTCCGGGGGCAGGATTTTAATCCCGCGTCGGTTGCAGTCGTCGATGAAGGTCAGTATCTTCTTAGGCTCGCCGATAGCAGAGGACAGCAGTGCTGCCTGATACTCCATAGGGAAATAGCAACGAAGGAAAGCAGTCCGATACGCCACATCCGCATATGCAGCGGCATGCGACTTGTTGAACGCATAGGCGGCGAAGCTGGCCATCTCATCCCACAGTTTTACAGCAACGTTTTCGGGGACCCCACGCCGTAGGCACCCTTCAACATCGACAGTGCCGTCCGGGTTATCACGACCATTGATGAAGACGACCCTCTCGGCAGCCAGCACATCGGGCTTTTTCTTGGACATGGCCCGGCGGACCAGGTCGCTGCGCCCGTATGAGTAGCCAGCCATCTGTCGCACGATTTCCATGACCTGTTCCTGGTAAACAATTTGCCCGTAGGTAGTCGACAGGATAGGCTCCAGCCACGGGTGCGCATACTCAATGTCCTCCGGATGCTCCTTTCCCTTAATGAAGTCGGGGATGGAATCCATCGGGCCGGGCCGGTATAACGCAATGACGGCAATAAGGTCCTCAAAGCAAGAGGGTTTTAACCTTTTCAGCACGTCCCGCATCCCGGCGGATTCAAGCTGGAACACGCCTACGCTTTCGCCGCGGGAGAGCATCTGGTAGACCCCCTCATCATCCAGGGCCACTTTCCATACGTTGAATTGGTCTTCCTTGTTCTCCCTCGAAGCGTTGACCAACGCATGTGTCTCTTCAATGGTGTCGAGGTTCGCAAGGCCAAGGAAGTCGACCTTGAGCATCCCAACCCTCTCCACGATACCCATGTTGTACTGCGTGACCGGGAAGTTGCTGTTTTTATTCCGGGCAATGGGCACGTAGTCGGAGACATCGCCAGGAGCTAACACCACTCCCGCAGCGTGGATACCAGTGTTCCGGGGGAGGCCTTCTATCGCCTTGGCGATGTCGACTACCCGCTGGACGGCTGGATTCTCCGCACAGTGTTTGCGGAGCCCGGGGCTGGATTTGATGGCCTCATCCAGGTTTGCATTCTGGGGGACAAGGCTGGTCAGCGCCGAAGTCTCCTTCGGGGTCATCCCGAGGGCCTTGCCTACGTCCCGGATTGCGGACTTTGCCCCAAAGCTGCCGAAGGTGGCGATTTGGGCAAGATGGCTAGGGCCATACTTCCTGGCTACATAGTCAATAACAGCTTCCCTTTTGGTGGGGCTAAAGTCGATGTCGATATCCGGCATGGTGATGCGCTCAGGATTGAGGAATCGCTCAAACTTGAGGTTGTACTGCACCGGGTCCAGGTTCGTAATGCCGAGGCAGTACGCCACGATGGAGCCAGCAGCGGAACCACGCCCGGGGCCGACCGGGATATCGTTGGTTTTTGCAAACCGAATGAAGTCGTAGACGATAAGCATATAGTCCACGAAACCCATCTTTTTGATGGTATCCAGCTCGTAGTCCAGCTGTTTCAGATGGGCGGCGGCATCATTCCCGTAGCGCTTCTTCAGTCCTGCCCGGCAAAGTGCGGTCAGGAAAGAGAAGTTGTCCTTCCACTTTTCCGGCGTTGGGAATGTCGGAAGGTTGTAGGAGTGCCCGTAGTTCAGTTCCACGTTGCATTTGGCGGCGATAGCATCGCTTTCATCAACAGCGCTAGGGGCAATCTTGTCAAAGATGGTCCGCATCTCCGCCTCCGACTTATAGTAGAACTCCTTGGGCATTCCATAGCCGAGGGCAGTGGTGTCGGATACCAGGCGCTTGGTGTTGATGCACACTAGGACTCGCTGCGTCAAGGCGTCCTTCTTCTCAATATAATGGACGTCGTTTGTCGCAACAGTCTTGATGCCAAGCTCTGCCGCCAGCTTGATAAGCTGGGGAAGAACCGTTTTCTCTTCATCCAAGCCGTGATACTGGAGCTCGATGTAGTAATCCTCTCCAAAGATGGCCTGGTATTTCTCTGCCAACGCCTTCGCCTCATCATACTTCTCTGCCAACAGCAGTTTGGGGATGTCGCCAGAAATGCAGCCGCTCAGGCAGATGATGCCCTCGTGATACTGCTCCAGCAAAGACAGGTCGCAACGGGGCTTGTAGTAGAACCCCTCAGTGGCTGCAATGCTGTCCAGCTTTACGAGGTTGTGGTACCCCTCGGTGCTTTTGGCCAGCAACGTGATATGGCCTGTGTTCTTGTCTCTCTCCCGGATGTCATTGGCGGTGTAGAGCTCCACCCCAAGAATCGGCTTGATACCGGCGTCCTTGCAGGCGAAATAGAAGTCTATTACGCCATACATGTAACCGTGGTCTGTGATGGCCAGGGCCGTGTTTCCCTGTGCCGCAGCTTTTGCAACCAGCTCCTTGATTTTGCAGGCGCCATCCAAAAGCGAATATTCGGTATGGTTATGCAGTTGTACCATGTGTCTTCCCTCCTTTGGGAGGGCTTAGGTTTTTGGCCTCAGCCCTCAAATTCGTTGTTCTCGATTTCCTGCCGCATATCCATCACCTGGCGGGCCGAACTCTCAGTGTCAGCGATTGAGCGGGTGGCATAGGGGCACTTTTCTTTCAGCGCTTCTGCCTCAGCCTCCAGCATATCCTGGACAAATGCGAATGCCTCGCTTGCGTCACCGTCCAGCACCAGAAGTGTTGAATACTTGTTTTTTATTTCGGCAAATTTCTCTTTGCTCATATACATAAAACGTTCCTCCTAAAATTTTTAAGTGCAATTAAAAAATGGAGTTCTGAACCAGCCTAAGTCTGGATTCAGCACTCCATGATTGCCAATATTAGCGTAAACGATTGGCCATGCGGTCCAGAAAGACTGATACGAGCTCCTCTTTCAGAGCGGCACAGAAACGTTTACATTTTGATTGTATCATAAAGGGCGCACACCGTCAAGCCAGAGACCGCTATTTTTGCGGGACCGCTTTCTTGCGGCGGACGCAGATATGGCGTTTTCAGCAGATATGCGGAGTACAGGTCCCGCTGGATACGGTGCCCGTCCGAGAGCAGGGCCCAGCGTTCGCCGATATCCTTCTTCTTGCAGCTCATATCCGTGTGGTCGTACTGGCTGGCCTTTGCCGACCAGGTATCAATGCGGTGGAACTGTCCGCCTTTATCCTGTACCTTCTTCTCAAGGATGTTCAGGAAGAAGGCGGGGGCCTTGTTCCCCACAGACTTCCCGTACCGCTTGCGGCGTTTCTCACGCTCTCCGGGCTTTGGCTCTTGTCTCTTCGCTTTCTTAGCGAGGCCCTTGAAGCTCATGGTCTCTACAAAGAAGCGGTCTCCGTAGCCGAGCATACGGTTTGCTATGGCCTGATGTTCACACCGGCAGGTCCTTGCCAGCTTGGCGCACAGATACCGGCATTGGCCAGCTAATCGCTTATATGCCTCGCTCCGCCCCAGGGTCAAGGTCACGGCTATACACGGTGGCGACCGCCACCAGAGCGTACGAAACAAACTTATTCATGGTTAATTCTTCTTTTGAGGACTCATTTTTTCGCTTGCCGCTTGGCCCGGTCCTGCACTTCTTGGATGTCTTCCTTGAGATAGCGCATCTTTTCGTGAGTGAGCTGCTCGAAGAGCAGCCCATATTCATGTGCTCCGTCTGGAAGGTCTCGGGTACGAACAACTTGGCTCACAAATGACATGCGACCTGCCTTTTCATAGAGTTCCACCCGCAGGCGAATTTGCTGGTCCATGGTGTAGATGTGCTTGGAAACGATGCGGGCCCCGTTTATACTGATATCCACCAGCACGCATTCTTGGGGAGTGTCTTTGTTTCGGCCTTCTAGGGCATATATTTCTGCTGGAAGGTTGATAGCTTGGCGGTGGGCAGTGCGTTGCATATCATCGGTGGCCATGTCCAACTCAGAGATAACCAGGTGCATCCGTGTGGATTTTTGAACCACGCCGGTCATCTCAAACGGGACCATATCATCTGCGTATCCACGCATACGGATATGGGCTCCCTCCTCCAAAACAGGGAGCGTCAGCTCCCCGGGGAGCCGCTCCATCTGCATCATGTTGACGTTGAAGTGGACCAGCCGCCCAGAGAAGATGTGGTTGCCATCTTCCCGAGCAATATCAATTGGCGCACCCACGTAGAGCTTTGGATGCTTGGCTCGTTGCGGCCCGCCGCCAAGCATCTGCTGTTGGCTGGCCGGTTTTTGCTGTGCTCTTTCCCGTCTATTAAAAAACATATCTTCCACCTACTCTCTTACCTCGTCATCTGTGGGAAGCAAATTGATGCCGCCCAGATACGGGATAGCCTTTGCCTTCCCCCGTATCACGTACACGATACCAAGGATGGATAGTGCCGCTATCCCCAAAAAGACCGCAAAGAACGGCAGCGACACAAGCAGAGAGAGGATTCCGGTAAGAACATCAGGCCAATGGAGCATCCCAATCAGCTCGACAGCGATGGACCGCCCTATCAGGGTAACAATCGTTGCAGCGAACAGATTCAGCCCCTGCTTTACGTGAAATTTGACATACCCACTTTCCCGGCATGCGAATAGAGGCACCAGAACTAGGATGCTCAAGTAGGACAACACCGCAAATACGCGGTGCGTCTGGATGTCCCCTTCACCGAAGTCGCCGGTAGAGTCCATAGTCGCCTTGGTGTCCGCCCTAACCTTTTTGATTCCTTCGGCGAGGGCCGACTTCTCATGACCAACTTGGTCATCTGCCGGTTCTCCCCTTCTTTTGGCCCTCCTGCTAGAGAAGAGTCCCTTTTTGCGCTTCTTCTGCAGCACCCTGTCATGCGGGACATCGCATTGTACAGGTTGGGGCGGATTAGGAGCCAGAGGCGCACCCTGTGGTGCGTACAGGTTTCGTTGCCCACAACTCGGGCAGAAGTTCTCGTTATGTAGCTCCAGGCCACAATTTGGACAAAACGGCATTACGGTTCCCTCCTAAGCATGCGGTTTGTAGGCAGATATTGAGGATAGCGCTCAAGGATGGCATCTGGAATATCCTTTTGCCGAACCCAGGCTGTATCCCAAGCGTCGTAGTGCTCCGAAACCCAAAAACACAGGGTCTTGGGCGAATTGACGAGTCCTTGCATTTTGAATTCCCCTCGCTCCAGAGAGGATAGGGCGCATGGCGTTATAGCTATTGACAGCCACTGGTGCCCTTGGGATTCCCGTGGGGCTTCTACACAAAGGATTGGATGCCCGGTTTGGGTCCAGCAGCTGAACAGCACCGGGCCGGCTTCCCACATGTATATGTGATTGTAGTACAGCGGGCCGGGTTCCGAGATGGGGGCAAAAAGATACTGTGTCTTCTCCCGAAGTTCCGCATCAAAGAGAGACACGGGAGCTTGCAGGCGCTTATATGCCGCCCTATATTTTTCTTGCCGTTCTAAGTCCGCCTTGAGAAGCGGCTGTTTAAGTCTGGAGGCGTCCATATTATGCTGCAGGTCGGCCAACTTCACCGCCCTAGAGATAGGGTCAAGCCGTATCTGGTCGATGTACTCCATGTAGGGTGCCTGAGACGGGAAATGCGTTAGCCGCTGAACCGCAAGAACCACTTGGAGCGGGATGTTATTTGGCGGGCCATATAGCTCCTCAAGAGAGGTATCGGTATCCTCGGCCACATCATGGAGGAGAGCCGCTGCTGTCTCAGCCTCTGTTTTCATCTGCTCGGCGACAAAACGGGGGTGTTCGATATACGGATGCCCTCCCTTATCAACCTGTCCCTCGTGTGCCTGAGCTGCAATAGAAAGAGCTCTTTGCGTTAATGGTGTTTCAACCATCTTGCGATTCCTCCTCACCCGCAGGCCGGATTATTCCGGCATCTAGCATAACTCTGGTTTCTTCGACCATCTGGAACCGGCACGGGATATGCCCAGCGCACTTAAAGAAGCGGAGCGGGACTCCATACTGACGGCACAGGCCCACCACAGGGATAAAGTTGTCATGCGACATACAGTTCGTTTGGAGCCACACCACATCAGCATGAAGGATTGCGCTGTCTGCTGGCCGCTTAGTCCCCATGCAGCGGATATTCGGGTGCAGCTGCCGCAAGCCTTGTACGAAAGATGGATGTCCACCAACGCACAGGACATTCAACCCGTCAAAGATGGAGACATCCAGGTTGTCAACGTCCGACTCATTCTCCGGTTCCGGGGTCGCTTGGGTCAACATCGCTTCGGCCATAGACTGGATTTCAGCGTCCTGTTCTGCCAATTTTGCGGTGAGACGCTCGACCTCCTTGCGAGCCTCCTCCAGTTCGTCATCCCTACGCTGAGTGAAGGCCGCATCTTTTTCTGCTTTTGCGAGACTCCGTGCCATCTTTCCATTCTTCCTATGCAGCGCCTCCCACTCATCTCTGTCGACAAGGACTTTCCCAGCGGGGATGTCGAGGCTCGTAACTGCTTGAGGGCCTTTTTGTGTGTTGCCGGCTCTTTCAAGCCGCCTTTCAAGTTTCTGCGTATATGCCCGGCCTTTTGCGCTGTCCGCCGCTTCCGCAATAGCATTTTTTATAGATTGCCGCTCCGCAGAAATTATCGCTGTTTGTTGGAGCCCTGCCCTAAGCCGGTCGGCTTCGGTGGACGACAGCCCCATCACACACCCGTCTGGTGACGTTGGCATTCGGTTTCGCCCCCCTAGAATCCGGTCAAACTGGACGGTATATTGAGCCCAGCTAAGGGCTTCCGCATCCGTGCAGACCGTAGAACACCCCGGGAGGATACCGGACGTCTGCTTCCCGTCAGGAGTGGTTATACTGGCTGGCATAGTTATGGCCTGTATCCAGCTGTCTATGTTGTTACGGATGCCCAAAAGACATTCCTGTCTCTGTCGAGTCATATACTCGTTGCTTCCTTGCGCAACGAGAACCAATTCGTCAAAGAATTGGGACATTCCATCCTCTGTTGTCTCAATGCGAGGAAGGAACGCCGCCCCCAGAAAACCATAGGACAGGTTGTGCTCCATCATAAGGCCGGCGAAGGTATACAGCCAGGCTATCAAATTGAAGAAGTCCTGCGTGTTAGCACGGGCTGCCCGCCGTGCAACGAAATTGGTCTTCAGGTCGACATCAAGGTTTCCTGTTAGCCCCACCACCATTTTCTGGCGCAGTTCTTTCTCTTTCTCGTACCCATCCAGCATTACCCCGATTTCATCGCTGGACTCGAACATTGGGGTGTCTTTTGTGAATAGGTCGTTGCATATGTAGAGGCCTGTCCTGGCAACATAACCAGCCCAGGCGGTTCGTAATTTTGTGTATTTAATAAGCCGCTGAGTCAGCTTTTTGCTTTCGATGACCATATCTGTCATCGCCTGGGCACGCTTATAATAAACCGCTGAGAATGCACGACATACCGATTCGGAAAAGGCAACCATCTGTGCCGAGGAAGCATGCGGGCTAAGCCCCACGTTTTTTACTTCGCCTCCATCGCCAATCGTAAAAGGTACGCCAAAACGAGAGTGCGAAAGGGGCGAAAAATCCAACTGAGTTCGAACCATATTATCCCCTCTTTCTTGGTTGCGCCCAATTTGAGGCAATTATACCACAAACAGCAAGAAATTTCAACCACAACATATTTGTGGGCGAAAGAGGATACGCAAAAAAGCCCTGCGGCCCCATCCTAAGACGGGGCCGCAGGGCATAAAGACAATCAGGCATCAAGGTCAAGAGCATCCTCGTTAAACATAGCGCTTACCGCTCCCACAAAGTTTGCCATTTCAGGCTGCATGGAGTATCCGGGGTGGTTTGCCGACACTCCGTCCCCCCAGCCGTTTCTCGGCTCGCTCCACCTGGGATTAACAGCTTTAGCTGCATATAGGGGCATCGAGCGGCCGATAGCGGGGAGATGACACTGCTCAAGCAGGAGCGCAATTTCCTCCTGGTCCTCCTCTGCGCACTGCCGCTGGTAGGAGGACCGAGCCGCTCTCTCTGCAGCCCGCGCCCAACGGCCTGCGGTCTTGCACAGTTCGTCAATTCTCAGAGGCCGCTCAGGCCCCCCACTGTTGAGCTGGTGCTTTTTCTCCAAAAGCACCGCACCGGGTCCACCCGCAAAAACAACATATCCCCGGTTTTGGATATACCGCATAAGAGTCTTATAGGGACGGATATCCCCCACGTCCATTGCGGGGCATGCATTAACAATATAGCGATACAGCTGGTTAAGACCCATCGGCTGTGTCAGGTTTTTCATAACAATCCCTCCTGTGTGTATAGTTAATATAATAAAAAGGTGCATCTCCATTTTGGAGCTGCACCTCAGAAAACAATATTAGTAGTAAACGCGCTGCTGTGCAACAAAGAATACGAGCCAGTAAGGCACATTGAGACGTTTACGGTATAAGTGTATCATGGGTAGAGCAAGCCTGTCAAGCGCAAAGCATGCCGCACATCGTTGTTACAAAATTAGCATGAAATTTTGGTGAATTTTGCCACAAAAAACGACAACAATCAAGGGGTGTACATTTTTCTGCGCAGTTCTGGTGATATAGTGGTGGAATTTGCCCTTTTTCGCGACATTTTTCGACATTAAATTGATTTGCGGAATGCAAACAGGTGGGCAGGATAACCAAAGGAACACAAATCATTGCTTGATTTTGTGGCGATTTTTTGGTATAATAGCAAAGCATGGTAGGTTTGCCCATATTTTGAGCGATGCCGGGGTACGGTCTCAGAAACACGGTGGGGCTGCCATAAGAACAGGGGAGTGCGAAGGCCCCATTGCTAGGCGTAGGGTATGTGCCGGTGGGACAATGTATGCGCTCTGTGGGGAGAAAAGGCACGTGGTGCTTCAATTTGACGAAGATTCTGATTGCAGCATTCGTCCAAGAGAAGCGCCGTATGGAGGGAGTATATGATTGGTCGCGATAATCCAGACTTTGTGTTGTGTACACGTTGTGGGAAAAGAATGACAAAGGACAAAAGCGGTTTGTGTAGCGAATGCAGGAGGAAAGCGCAGAATCGTGTGCTTTGTAAAATATGCGGGAAACATATGACCGTAGACCCATCGGGCGTGTGTGCTACATGCCGTCGGGAACATGCGGCACCGGCGATGCGGAAAATGAAAAAAGCAAGGCCGGAAATTGGGGCTGAGTATATTGATGATGTCATCCAGCGGACATTCGATGAACTCACTGTACTCCGCTATTACAAAGACGGCCGCTCCTTCCAGGAGATAGCGAACGAGCTTGGATGGACGAGACATCAGGTCGCCTCGACTCTGCGAAAACTGCTGGGAGCTAGACTGTTTGATTCTGCTCATGGGAACGTGATAAGCGCCGTTGAGAAAGCGCCTGAAACAGACGAAGGAGAGAAATGAAAATCGGGCCGCCCAAACGGGCGGCCCGATTTTGTTATGTTTCTGTGGGGCGGCGCTGCGCAAGCAACTGCGCCAAAATGCTTGTTGTTGCGCACAGTTCCCATGTCTTCGGTAGGTCAGAATAACAGATGGCGCAAGCAGGCTTGCCGTCCAGGCTCCTGCATTTTCCAAAGCAGGTGCGCCCAGTGCTGGTTCTCATCGCATCACACTTCTCTTTAAGCCCTGCAATATCGACCGACGGGAGAACATCTGCCTTATCCCGCATAGAATAGGCCTTTTCAAGGTAAGCCAATCTATCACATGCAGTACCCATCCGCTTAAAGAGAATGAACTGTTCAGCATCCTCTTTGTCGGAGAAGCGCCCGCAAAGTTGGTACCTTGTTCCGGAAAAGTAAGATGGCTGCGAGGTCGGTTCCACAGCAAAGAGCTGCCCATCCTCAACATCTTTTACAACGCACCATGTATCAGGAATCCGCTTTCTGCCCACTGCGCATCCTCCCCTTTTGCCCATTTCACCTCCCCTGCGATTGGGCAGGGGGGGAGTGAAATGCTTGGGCATACACCCATCAGATAGTACGTGGATTATACCACATTCTAGCATAAAAAGTCAATAATATTCTAATATTAAATAGCAGAAAAACGGAGGGTTTCGGCGAGACAACAAAAAGCCGGCCCCTTTCGGAACCGGCTTTTCTATCAAAACGGAAGTTCGCCGACAACACCCTCTTCGTCATCCGACAAAGAGAAGGCATCATCGTCTCCCCTACCGGAGTTTTCGAAGTTATCATTGGGTGTGCCGAGGTTCTGGTTAACTGCCGCTGTTGCTGCGGGTTGTGCTTGAGGCGTGGCTTCGCTGTTGTTTTTAGTTGCGGCCGGGGTTCGGTGAATGAGCTGGAGGTCTCCGGCAACATCGAAAACCACATCGTGGTAGACGTATGTTGTGCCGTCCTTTTCGACCTTCCTGTCTTTAAAACGCATTGTGGCGCGGAACCCTACGATATCGCCTTTCTTATACTGGCAAATCAGGGTGGCGGCCCCTTTCGATGCAGAACATTCAAAGAACTTAGCTCGCTTCTCTCTGGTGCCGTCTGCTCCCTTCTGAGTGTAGTTTACTGCTATGCGGAAATAGCAGTAGGAGTTGCCTTCGCCATTTTTTCTCAGCTCAGGGTTCTCCACGAGAGTGCCTTGGAGTACATGCAAATCCATTCCATACATAAAGATACCTCCTCATTGAGAAATTATTTTGGGGCCACTGCAATTTGCAATGGCCCCATTGGGTGGTGTCTACTCAGAGAAGAAGCGGAGGCTTCCAATCTGGCAAACAAATAACTGCGTTTCGTGGAAGCCCCCATCCTGCACCTCTGGGTTGTAGGAGTACAGGATGTTGCTGTCCACTGCGTTGTAGCCAGCCGCCACTCGTGCGACAGCGTCTTTTGCAGCCTGGCCGATGTCATTCTGGTCAATGGGGTACTTGCCCCATTCGACAGCCTCAACGACTGTCATATCCTTTTCCTCGCAGGCGTTGCGGACGCACTGGGCGACTGCTTCCATAGTCAAAGGAGTCTCCCCCTTGGCCATGGCGCTGACGACTCTGGCAACCAGCACCTGTTCCTCCTCCGTGATATCCCACGGCTCCCGGTCGTGAATGGGCACCGTTATGGTCACGGTGACCACCTCCGGCTCTGGGGCCTTGGGGGCGGACAGAGGACGGACAATCATTCCGGCTACGACACCCAGCACGCACATAGCGACCATGGGCAGCATGCGTCCCATGCGTTTTGTTGCCTTAGCCTTTTCGATGCGCCGGTTGATGGCCCTTTCCCGCCCTCCGGCGGACAGCTCGTTGAAATTCTCCGGGATGGTGATGGTGGTCTTTTTCATGCTCAATTCCTCCTCAAATTTAGTTGCCAATACGGCAAAAATTACTCTCTCATTCAAAAACAGCGACAAAAAGCCACCTATCTCTTTCATTTTTGCAGAAAGAAACAGGTGGCGTAAATGCCTATGAAATTGAAACGTCCCAAATAAAAGGGGTTTTAGACGATGGGGATGCCCCATAAAAGAGTAACGAGTACAATATATTTATATCACATGATGCGTCCCCTGTCAATCCGCTTTCCACCGATTACTCAAAACTTCTGTAAAAGTTTTCTACATTTCTATTGCTTTTAATGCTAGAATATGGTATAATATAAGCATATAAAAATGTAGGCAAGCCACCTCATTTAGCCGAAACGGCGAACAATGCGGATTGGTTAGTGAGCCCGAAATCAGAGCCCAACCCGGTGGCTGTCCATCGGTTTGCCGTCATACCCAGAAAGGAGTTTTAAGCTATGAAGAGGCTGTTCAAAAAGAGGGGCGCAGAGGATATCGACGTGCGTCTGGACGCAGTAGGCACTTCTCCCCATGTAAATACCGAGGGTGAGACGAGTCCGCCCAAGAAGAAGATTACCTACACTCGGCTCTTTATTCGTGATTTCTTGGAGATTGCGCTGTGTACAGCCATCCCCATTATCCTGTTTACAAAGGTGCTGATGTTGTCTATTTGCCCGTCGCCCTCTATGAGTCCGACCATTCCGGTTGGGGAAATTTATGTGGCAAGCCGATGGAATACCAATGATGTGCAGCCCCGAGGGACAATCATCACGTTCTGGGACAGAGACCATACGCAGAACTTTTGTAAGCGTATCATTGGTGTTCCTGGGGATACCCTTTCCATCTACGAGGGGAAAGTCTATATCAATGGTGAAGAATTGGACGAGAGCGCCTACCTGGAGCCGGGGGTATATACCACAGGCAACATCGAAATCAGCATCCCTGAAGGGCGTTATTTCGTAATGGGCGATAACCGGGACAACTCCTATGATAGTCGGGATTGGCTCTTCCCTTTGATTTGCCAGGAGGACATTACCGGGGTGTATCTGTGTGGGGTCTGTATCCCTATTCTCGGGCCTGCTCTGGCTGGTTTTGTTTACACTGGAGGGACTTGATATGGCGAACGCTGCAGAGCTAACCTGTAAATGGTGTGGCTATCGTGGTGATGCCGGGGATTTCGACATCCGCCCAGATGGGCTGTGCTTTTGGTGCCCGGATTGTGATGGGCTGACCTTTCTGAATCCAGAAGACGAAGCGGGTCGCAGAATACTGCTAATCCTGGAGAGCGGCGGGGCATCGAACGAAGTTCCCGCACCAAAGACCGGGCTCCGGAAGCGCCTGTCTCCCCTGCGTTACCCTGGAGGAAAATCCCGGCTGATTGACCATATCTATTCCCGGTTACAGCAAAACAAGATGGATACGTTCGTGGAACTGTTTGCGGGCGGCGCCTCTCTCGGCCTTTCCCTGCTTGATGCCGGAGCCATCAACACGCTTGTCCTCAATGACCTTGACCCGATGATATACGCCTTCTGGGATTCCGTCCTGCACTCCCCCGGGTATCTCATGGCCAGGCTGGAAAAGTTCTCCCCTGATATGTCCGCTTTCCTGGAGGCGAAAGACATCCTCAACCGTGCCTCTGGCGGGGATAAGTCTATCCCGCAGGACATGCTGGCTTGGGCCTTTTTCCTGCTGAACAGGACCTGCTTTGGTGGAATCATTACAGGCGGCCCCTTATGCGGGAAGAATGGCCAAACCAGTGAGCTGCTTGCCCGCTGGAATCCCAAGAACTTGGTGAAACGCCTGACCCGTATTCTTGACATGGCGGAGAATATCCAGCTTTACAACATGGACGCCGAACAGTTTTTGACTTCCACCGATTACTGGTGGGATGATAAAACCACCTTCTTTGTTGACCCGCCATACGTTAAAATGGGAGACAAATTGTATGTAGAAAAGTTCCCGGAAGAGAAGCATATCTCTCTGGCGGGCACCCTGGTCGACCTTTATCTGTCGTATCCATGTGCAGATGTCATCGTTACATATGATGACTGCCCGCTGGTTCGGGAAATATACCCGGTTGCCACTGTTGAGTGTGTCCCTCGCGCTTATAGCCTCACACCCCCATGTGTGGCGAAGGCCGGCTGAACTCATCTCAAACAACAAAGTGATTATACCATGCCTGGTGTCCAATAAAACGGACTTTAAAAAGCGGCGACCCCTTTTGGGGCCGCCGCTTGGCATTTATTCAAGAAACTTTTTCGGCTACGGCCGGTCTAAGGAAAATCAAGGTCTTCTCTGCCACCGGTTTGGAGCAGATTTGCTCCAGCGCCTTGGCGTACACATTGAGCTGGGGCGAATAGGTCTGCACCTTTTCCTGGATGGCGGTGGTGTCCTCGGCGTAATCCGACTTGAAGTCGTAGAGGGCAATGGAATCGCCCGTATCGACAAACAGGTCGATAATGCCACTCATCAAAACGGGTTCATCCGTCTCAGCATCCGGCAGTGCCTCACTTGCAGGGACCAGAAGGGAGAATCGGAACTCTCGCTTCATCATGTCGTCGGGAATCTCACCAAGCATCTTGCCCGTGCTGGAGGCGAAGAAGTTTTTCAGCATATGGATGTCGATGGCCTCCGCTTCCTCCGACGACATGAAGCCATCTTCCTTGATTCGATTCAGTTCCGCCTGTACCTGGGCTCCGCCCTCGGCGCAGCGCTGGTAGTTGGCGAACTGCATGAACTTATGGATGGCGGTGCCTCGCTGTGCGGGGGTGATGGACTTCTTTCCTACCCCGTACTCATGGAACTGCACCTTGATTTGGGGTGAAGTCCGATGGAGGCTGGTGGGGGCGGCCGTCGACGCCGTCCTGGTTGCGCCATCATGGGGGTAGATGAAATCAAGGTCTTTGCTCAGAGCGTCCACATCCGGGCCGGGGAAAGAGCATGCCTCGGGAGTGACCTCAGCTTCGCTTTCCTCCTCCCCCGCTTCCAATTCCTCCATCGTCCGCTTCGTTCCGCCGATGTCGCCAGCGTTTACGCATGTTACAGCCCACGGGCACCCGGCAGCTTCGGACAAGGTGTCACACCCCGTCAGCGCCAGAGTGGTCAGGAGAATCCACGACCCTGGGCAGTTGACGCTCTGGGCGACTGCAGGAGGCAAGGGGAACGCCCTATTGCCGGCCAGCTTATCCATGGCCTTGACCATGTTGTCACAGTAGGTCATAATGAGTCTCTGCTTGGCCCTGGTCATGGCGACGTAGAGGATACGCATTTCCTCAGATTTGGAGTTGGCCACCATTTTGGCGGCGATGGCGTTCCGGGCGATGGTGGGGTACCGGTAGTCCAGGTCAATATCGTATACCTGAACGCCGGCACCCAGCTCACGGTCGAGAAGGACACTGTTCTTCAAGTTGTTCTGGTTGAACTTCCGGGACAGGTCAGGAATAAACACTACGGGGAATTCCAGGCCCTTGCTGGTGTGGGTAGACATCACCGTTACCGCATCGTTTTCAGCTCCAACGGCCGGCTGGGGGAAGTCTACACCCTGCTCACGCAGCGCCTCAATGTGGCAGATGAACTGGAAGAGCCCGCGAGCGTGGGTGCGCTCAAAGTCAGAAATAACCTCGCCAAAGGCGAAAATATTGGCCTCCCGCTGGGTCCCGTTCGCATAGGAGCCATATACCGCCTGGGCAGAGCTCAACTCCACGATATTGTTGTAGAGGGCGGCCAGCCGGGTGTAGGGCACCATATTACGCAGTTTCTCCAGGGTGTCCAAAAACGCCTTTGCCTTCTTGGACGACTCGGCGTAAGCCTGGAGGGCCTCGAAGAAGGAGGCTGCATTCCGCTTTGCCAGCTTCGTCTGCGCCAGGTCCTCTGCCGTAAAGCCGAACAGCGGGGAGGCAAGGATGCCAACCAGCGGCACGTCCTGATACGGGTTGTCGACCACCTGCAGGAAGCAGTACAGCGTCGTAATCTCTTCCGTGTCCAACAGAGAGCCGTTTTTGGTAGACTTGGACGCAATGCCCTCATCGGCAAGGGCCTTAATATAGTGCCGGGCCCCATTTTTTGCCGCCCGGAGCAGGATAGCGATATCCGAAGCCTTAATGGGCCGAAGCTCTCCGGTTGCGTCATCCATGATGCGCTCGCCATCCAGCATCTTGCGGATGCGGGACGCCACATAGTGGGCCTCTACATCCACCTTGGCCAGGTTCTCCCCATCGTCATCAGGCTCAGACACATCGCCGGTGTCACTCATGTCGATAGTGACCAGCTCAACGACCGGCGTCTCCAGAGGGATAAAATCCGTCCGGCCCGCAACGAGGGTCTCGTTTTCGTCATAGGTGATACCGCCGACCTCTTTGGACATGCACGCTTGCATCACAGTGTTCGTTGCCACCAGAATCTCCGGCCTGGACCGGAAATTCTTTGTCAGGGCAATCTTCCTGGGTTCGCCGTTGGCGGCGTCCTGATAAGGCTTATGCTCATCGTAGTGCTGCAGGAAGATAGTCGGGTCAGCCAGGCGGAAAGCGTAGATGGACTGCTTGACATCGCCCACCATGAACCGGTTGCTTCCATTGGACAAGGCGGCAAAGATGGTTTCCTGCACCGCATTCGTGTCTTGGTACTCATCGACCACGATTTCCTGGTACTGCTGTGAAACGCTCTCCCCTACCTCTGTTTTCTGACCCGTTGCCTCATCCAGCAACAACTGGATGGTGTAGTGCTCCAGGTCGGAGTAGTCCAAGATGTTGTGCGACTGCTTCTTGGTCCGATACGCCTTTGAAAACATCCGCACGATATCAAACATGCCAGACACAGACGGTGCGGTTTTTGCGATGTCCTGCAGGACATCGGCAGAGAGCCCGTTAATTGCGCTCAGCTTTCCGTTGATTCCGTCCTTGTATTTAGAGCGGATATCCTTGACCCGCTCCTGCAAGGCGAGGTCATAGTCCGCACCTTTTTTGATGGACTTTAACCGGGCCCACTTGGCTTCCTTCTGCTCAAACATCTGATTCCACCGGACAGCCTCACTTAGAGAAAGGACCCGATTATAGTCGTCCTGTAGAGCATCCAGGTAGGCCGTCGCAATGGCAAGGTCAGCATCGCAGAGAGACATTGCGCCATCAATAACATCTAACTGTCGTGCCGCATAGCGGCGAATGTCATCCATGATATACCGGCCCCAGGGCGTCTCTGCGGCGTCTGTGACCCCATCGACTTCCATGCTGGATACGCAGTCATCCATCCACTTATCGGGCCAGGGATGGCTCTGTACGGTGTCGTAGACCTTGTGTAGGATGGCTTGCACCGCCAGGTCATCGCGGCCGACCGTCAGGTCGAGGAAGGCGGCGATGTTCGGCGTCTTGCTGATGTTGGTATATACCTGCTCCATCACATCATTCATAACATCCGCCCGAATCGCCTGGCACTCAGACTCATCCGCCACACGGAAATCCGGTGTCAGCCCAGCGGCGGCAGCGTTTGAACGCAGGAGGCTGCCGCAGAATGAGTGTACGGTGGAAATCTGGGCGGCGTATACCAACTGCATCTGCCGCTGGAGATGCGAATTGTGCGGGTCTGCGGCCAGAGCCTCGCTGAGCTTGTTTGTGATTTTGGCTCGAAGCTGGGCGGCGGCGTCGCGGGTGTAAGTGATAATAAGGAATTTATGGATATCCTTCTTCTCCCCTACCACGGCGGACATCAGTCGTTCAGCCAGGACCTCGGTTTTTCCAGCTCCCGCAGCGGCTGATACCAACAGGTCGCCACCGCGATTTTTAACAACGGCTGTCTGTTGTTCTGTAAGCTTTACACGTCCCATAAGCACTCCTCCTGTTATGTTTGTATTATACCACATTCTAGTATAAAAATCAAGATATGATAGAAATAGAAAGAGCGGCGCAAAGGGACCTCCCCCTAAGCGCCACTCTTTTGCCGTTCTAAGGAACGGACATTACGCTATTCTTTTTCCACCTCGTCCAGGTTTGTGGCCATGAGGTCTGCCACATGGGTCAGCACGGCCAGCGGGAACTGTTCAAAAGCCCCAGCAATAGCGCGGCTTCCCCCGCGGACGGAATCATCGAATCCGCCCATATGCCAGCGGATGGCCATAGCCTCCTCCCTGCTGAGCTTCATAAAGCCCGAGATAATGTACACGCTCTTCTCTCCGTGTCCATAGGGCAGCTTATCCTCGAAGGTGTAGCCCGGCACCGTTTCCCAGATGAAGTCGCCCTGCCCATCGTGCTTGACCTGCCACTTCTGGGCGGCAGCAACCTTTTCGGGGTCGTAGGTCTTCTGGTTTTTCGTAATCTGCTGGTACACGCCCACCTTGCAGACATCGTGCAGAAGGCCACAGATGGCGATGGTTTCCTCCTCCTCCGGGCTCAGGTGATAGACGCCAGGGGCATCGGGAACCGTTTTGTGCTCGACATACAGCCCCCGCAGCCGCTCATAGACATGCACGCTATGTTCTACCAACCCGCCGGGGCGGGACAGATGGAAGCGGGTGCTGGCCGGCGCAATGAAGAAGTCGCTGGACTCCAGCCACTTCAAAAGCTCATCCGCACCGGGCCGGGTGATGTGCTTGTATGCTTGCAGGAATTTTTCTTTCATGGTGATATCCCTCTTTCTGATTTAATTTTCCTGACAGTACGAAACCGCCTGGGCCAACGTGAGCCGGTCCTCCATACAGCGGCCATCCTTCGTCCAAACGGCGTATTTGTATACGTCGGTGAAGTAAATGGTATATCCGTTGCATGTACGAATCTTTTTCCCGCGATTCGATTTCCGTGCCATGGTTATTGTTCCCTCCTTCATAAAAAAGCGCCGCCACCAATCGCAAATGCGAAAGATGACGGCGCTCAGTTCGAATATAAAACGCGGCTCTCCCACCGATACAATACGGCCTTTCGGCAAAGAAGTCACGTTTACTTCTTCAGTGTAACATATCGGGCTAAGTGTGTCAACAAAAGCGTCCCTGGAATCCTTTTGTTGCTGCAACCGCTATCCATCTCGTTGGCAGCGATTTCGTGGTGGATGGCTAGATAAACTGCCACCCACCGCCAATTGAAATTAGCTTGCATTCTTTTGGTCTACTATACGTCGATGGCGATGGGCCGCAGGGCGAAGGTAGTTACCTCGTCCCCGTCCTTGATGACTGCCCCATCCGTGGACACATCAACCTTGAAGTTGCGCTCCCAATCATCGACAGTCCAGCCATCATTGGTGATGGTTTTCAGCCCATCGAGCTGCTCAGCCAAATCCGGTCGAGCGTCGAGAATGCACTGAGTAACCGTATCTTCCATCCGGGTGTACATTTCAGCGGAATCAACTCCCGCCGACATAGCGCTGACCTGATGGTCGTCAGTAACCACCACTAATACGTGAATATTCATAGTTAAATCCTCCCTCAGTCCTTAGCGTTGTGGGCAACTTCCCGCTTCTCAAAGTCCTCCTCATCAACTATACTATGTGGGGCTTGCATTCACAAGCCCCACATCTCGTCTTACAGAAAAGCGTTCCAGCCGTCTGGGCCATAGCCCCGATACAGCATACTGAAGCAGAGCGGAGCCGTACTGTCCTTGGGGTCCGGCCGAACAAGGTGTAGCCGCTCGTTATCGGTCGGAGCCAATACCATGCTGCGGATATGCTCACCATCCGCATCCACAATGGTGACTGCACTCCCGACAGGGAGTTTGCGTACGGCGTCGACCGTCAGGTAGCTCTCCCGCTCCTTCTGGGCAGCCTCCTCGATTTTCACCAACTCGATGAAGGGCCTGACCCGTAAGGCGCTATCCTCACACATGGCACGCACCTCATCACAGGCGGCAACAGCCATTTCAAGGAACTGGTTATCTCCTGCGGCGAGTACTGTATCCAAGTGCTCAAAGTACCCGTCTTGAAAGAGTGCCCGCACGATGTCGAACTCAGTGTAGCGCCCGTCATCCGTCTCATACCAGGAGGTGACAACTCGGTCAGCCAGCTTGGTAAGGAGCCCCGGAGCGATGCTCCTACGGGCAATCAGAGCCTCAAGTATCGCAAAGTTATACACCAGCGCTTTCTTCCGGCACAGGGTATCACGAAGGTCCTCAAGGCAGGCGTTGATTTTGATACCTACCTCCTCAAAGGTGGCCTTGGAGGTGGGCCGGAGAGCGCCCACTTGCTGAATGCCGGCGGACGTAGGGGCGGGGGCTTCCTGTTCCATCCCCTTCACCAGTTCAATGAAGTTCTTTGCAGTTTCCTCCTCGTACTTCTGGCTCTTGCCATGCCAGTAGTCCTCATCATGCCAGGCTCTCGTTTCCCGGCATGCTGCCTGAACCATCAGGCAGAAAGTCTTGTCATCTGCGGCGAGCACTGTATCCAGGTGCTCGATGTTCTGGGGCTGCAGTAACGCCTCGACGATTTCAAAGGTGGTATACCGGGCGTCATCCACCAATTGGGTGTACTCAACGGCCCGCTCAGCCAGTTTCACGACGGTGTCCATTGGGAAGTCCTTGGGCACTTTCTCCAGCCCAAGGATATACCCCTGGAGGAGCGCTCGCTCCCTGTCGGCAAAATCCGCCAGGGGTTTGAGTTCCTCCCAGATGTGGAGGCTGGCCACAGCAAATATGCCGTTCTTCTTGGCCTCAGCGGTCGGGGTGTTTACTTTTGTCATTTCCATTTTTACCTTTCCTCCTCAACGTCATAGCAGTCTGTGCATTCATAGGTTTCGGTGCTCCAGCAGATATCTTCTAATCCGAGGTTTTTGGCTTTCGCTTCAGCATCCTCCAGGTTATTCGCCTTAATCACGCAGGTCCCGGTGCGAACATATACGGCAACAAATTCCTTTTCTTCCATTATTATTCTCCTCTCAATTTTTTATTTTTAGGCGTTCAACCAGTGGTAATGTACCAAGCGGCACCGGGGATGCCGTCAAGCTCGGCATAATCGCCGGTCACGACAGTTACCCCAAGGACGTCCTCCAGGAAGTTGGCGATGGTATTTGCCACCTCCCCATTCCGGGTAAGAATTTCCCCGGCATCCTCATCGTACCAGAACCCCCACTTTGAGTTCTCCGGGCTCTGCGGCATTTTAGCTGTGATGGCGCGCCACTGGTCGGCCACGGAGATGACCTCCTCTACGTCTTTCTCGTCCAGCAGCTGGAGTCCAAACACCGGAGCAGAATCCTCGCTGCCGAACCTTATTTCCAGCCATTCACCGGTGCAGGCGTAGTCGTCCACCAGCATATTGTCGAGGGTGGCGTTCGGCGCAAGACAGGACTCAGAGCCCATGCCAAAAAACTTCGGGACCCACGTGTTTCGCAGCTCCTCAAAGATGGCGGCCTTCATCGCCTCACTATCGCTTGTGTTAGCAACGACGATGAAGTCTCGGCTGAGTTCGTAGCGGGCGTTCTCCTCCCATTCTCCTTCGCCGGAATAGAACATATCCAAGGAGAAGAGTGTGTATTGCTGCCTTGTCAGGCCAGATTCTGTTAGCATTAGCATACCTTGGTTACCTCCATATAAAAATATAAAAGCCGCTACCTACCATAGATGGAAGATAACGGCTTTTTGCAATAAATAAACGCACCAAATTTGGCGAAAAATCACGAGTTGCGAGAAATCGCACTAACATAAGATACGTTTACTTGTAAAGTATAACATGGACAACGGTTTTGGTCAAGAGCCCCTGTGTGCGTGGGGCTTCTTGACCGCCGGTTCTGTATATGGCACAATGAGCCATGTAGATTCTGAGTGGAGGCGGCGTGCATGGGCAAAGATTTCAGGGTAAATGTAATTGTGGTGTGTATGTCCTGTGGAAAGATGGCCCCAAGCAAGGGGGCAGATGCCAACAATCCTTTCGGGGTGTTTCTGTGGCATCAGCCCTGCCCATATTGCGGTGCAGAAAACTGGGCGGCCCACGACCCCAGCCGCGACCTTCGAACAGGCCGATTGCTCACCTCGGCAGAAAGGAAAGAAGGTGAATGCCCTCGTTCCTGTGATGACGGTTTTTCCAAATTTGCGGCAAAAGATTAGGTGATTTTCCACAAACTTCAAGGGTTTTCGGATTTTAAGGTCATGATGTTATGAATTGGGCACCGATGGGTACTGACCTATAGCGAAGAAAGCGAGAGGTATATCCTCTCGCTTTCAGCTATCCCTCTGCATCAAGGCTAACCCAGCAGCTCCCGTCTTCCTTCCGGAAATCGCAATCTTCGTTTTCCTGGAAATCGCAGCATGGCCAGGTCGGGCCGCCACGTTGACAGTCGCAACACAGCCCCTCAATGTAGGTCAGCGGGTCGGCATTTGCAAGCTCCTCCCCCCTACCCTGGAGGAGCATCACCCTCGCATGGTACTCGGGGTCATCGGCGTAATCCCTGGCTTTGGAAGCATTGGACACAGCCTCCTCAACTGCCCCGGGACCGTATTTTTCCTGTAGGGCGATGTCGGCGAGTTCCTTCCAGGCGGGCAGTTCGACATGCCCTAACGCCGTGACGACCTCTATGTGCTGGCGCTTATCGGTATATCCGGGGCCGGTCGGATTACACAGCTTCGTGATAGCTGCCGTCCCTTGCGGAATCAGGTTCTCGATGGTGATGTTCTCCCGCTCCACCTGGGCGGCCCTTTTGATGTGAACCGGCGCAAATGGATTGATACTCTTTGCCGTAGACTTTTCTTTGGACATAAATTACTCCTCCTTCTTCCCTTTTGGGGCCGCCACGGGCGTCCCCAGCCATTTCTGGATGCAGTCCGGGCACGATGTTTTTTCACAGTCAGGAACTGAGCACCAAGGCGGCGTTTCAGCTCGCATTATGGTGTACAAAAAGATTGCAAACTCCGTGTCGCCGACTCGGCGCAATGACTCTCCGTTGGTGAGGGGGTCGAAATCAGCCCCAGCTCGGGCCCTCGCCGCAACGCAGGCCGAGCCTCGATATTGTATCGTTGGACACTCCTCCCTGGCAGGGCAATTTTTACAGCCGACAGGCTCTCCGTTCATAAATCAAAACCTCCTTATGCTTGCGCTCTTCTACTTCTTAGTGGTGGCCATCCATCACAAATCCGGAAGAGCTACTCCCGGTACATGAACCAGAATCCCATAGCTTCCAGCAGGCGGTCCGGCGTTTTCAAATCCACATGCAACTTACAGAATAGGATGAAGCTCCATATTTGCTTCGGGTCATTGCCCAGCACCTGGCGTTCCTTATCAGTTAAATCAGGGCATTCGACAAATCGTGTGGTGGACCGGCAGAAGATTCGCATTTCTTGCAAGTCCAAGCTCCACCCGCTGTCGTTCCTTCTTCACAGAGCCTCTTCCCCTTGGGTGTGGAAGTGGGTGCGGCCCTCCAAAGGCATAAATTCCGGCCATGCCTGCCGTACTCGCTACATTACGCTACTATGCTGCTTTCAGCATCCGAAGCCCTTCCTTTTTGATGTTCCGGGCTGCGTTCCCGTCCCGGTGGTGGGTCGTGCCGCAGACCGGGCAAACCCACTCCCGGATAGACAGGTCCTTAATCTCCACATTCCGGTAGCCGCAGTTGGAACAGAACTGGCTACTCGGGAAGAAGGTGTTGGCCTGAACGAAGGTGCGTCCTGCCCAGGCCGCCTTATACTTCACCTTGCGCATGAACTCCGCCCAGCCGGCGTCTGCGATAGCCCAGGCCAGCTTCCGCTGCTCATGGGCCAAATGCTACACACATTGCGCATCCCCTCCAAACAAAACAAGGCGTATCTTTAGTCCCTTCTCCCTGGCCAGGTTTATCATGTGCCGGGTGCCCGGGCTCTTCCCGTCCCAAAAGGCGACCAAGGCATCCGCATTTGCCGCCATCACTGCATTGCGCCGATATCCCGCAGATTTCCCGTACTTCTCCCACTCAGCTGGGTATCGGGCGACCTCATAGCCCCGTTCCCCGGCATATCGCTCGCCCATCGAATCTGCCCCACGGGCCCCGCCGCTGACGATGGTGATTCCCCCCGGCGTTTCAGAGAGGAGATAGTCCATCTTCTGTCTCAAAAAGGCGTAGTCGGCGAAGCCCCTGCTTCCGGCGATGATGACCCTCATGTGTCCGCCTCCGGGATGATAGCTTGCACACGCCCCACCTGCCCGTCTGTCAGGCGCACTTTGATGCCTCTGTAATGTTGGGCTGAGTTGGTCAGGATGTCTTTGACCCGACCTCTGGTTAGTTTCCCCGTCGGCTGGTCTGCCTTCAACACGATGTCTACAAGCAGGCCAGGATGGATATGAGCCCGGATGGTGTTCGATTTGGGCCGTTGAGCCCCTCCTCCAGAGGGTGGGTTTTCTCCACTCTCCTGGAACACACCCATGAACTCCACCCGAGACATATCAATGATATAGGGGGATGAACCCCCGGAGCGCAACACTTCCAGTGCCTGCTCCTGCGTGATGCGGGTGTTGTTGTAGAGGAAGGTGCGCTCCATAATTTTCTTATCCCCAAGCTGGCTGGTGTAATCCACGGCCGTTACATGCCGTAGGCCTATGCCCTGCTTTGGCTCGTAGGTAGGAGCGTTTTGAATGACCGCAATTACATCTTCTATCGACAGTACCTCTCCTGAGTGCATGCGGCTCCCTATCCATTCAAGCAAGGCGTTGGCATCTATAGCTCTAGGTTTTGGCATGTCGACTTTCCTCCTGTTGACATCGCTTAATATGCTTGTATTATACCATATTATAGCAACAAAATCAAGAGAAATATAAATTCGGATATGAAGACAATATTCGGAGATTCTGCGAGATTGATATTTTCGCAACCTGCTGTGCATGAGCACAAAAAAAGAGGGGGTGCAGGCCATCCGAAGATGGCCTGCACCCCCTCTGGGTTTAGCGAAGCTGCCTGCTTGAAATTGGCTTAATAGCCAGTTTTGGGCAGGCGGCTGTTGTTTGTGACCGTGGCGGTCCAAACGCTGGTCTTCATCGTCCACGTGCCCGAAGTCCCGGAGGTGACGGCCTGGCCGCCGGTGCCGGTGATGGGGGCGTTTGTGGTGCCAGAAATGCTGACATTGCTGTTGGTGCTAACCGTAGTGGCGCTAATCCGCCCGCCCAGCTCCAACCGGCTCACCAGCTTGTAGCCGTTGGCGGCGGTAGAGAGGACATAGAGGCTGAATGCGCTCGGGGTCTTCACCACGAAGTCCGCAGGCACGGTGCCGAACTCAAGACGCACGTCAGTGACATACTCGCCGGCAGCCAAACCGAGGGCCTGGGTACTCAGGTCGTAGTGGTAGTTCTTGACGCTGCGCAGGTTGCTCGCCAGCTGGCGGTAATCCTGCATGTTGGTCTTGTAGTTGATGGTGTACCAGACGGAGTGGTTCCAGGTGCCGGTCTGCAACGTAGTCATACGGGCGACATCGGTAGGCACCTTGATGTGGAGGTAGAAGTTGTCCAGACGTGCGCTGGAGCTGTTGTCCGCCTTGAGGATGTCCACGCGCATGCTGTTGCCAGCGGCAATCGTGGAGTTGGACTGCTGGGTCAGGGTGGCCGCTACGGTCACGCTGGGTACAGTCACATCCGTGCGGATAACATGGTTGTTCGCCACGAGGCGAATTTCGGGGGCGAAGCTGCTGTTCACGCCGTAGTACGCAGGTGCAGTAACCATTTTGACCGTGTAGCGGCCGATGGGTAGCCCAGCAGAGGCAGCAACGCCGGAGGTGTCGGAAATCATCTGGCCCATCACCTGATAGGTGTCGAGATTAGTGATTTCAAACACGGCGCCAGCCAGCGGGGAGCCAGCGGGCAGGTCCAGGGTCCGGTTGTACTCTGCAGAGGTGACGACCACCTGGATTTGAGCAGCCTCTTTGTAGAGCTTCCATACAATTTCAGTGGTCTGGCCGTTCAGAACATCGAGAGCCCTCGGCATCTTGTCGATGATGTAGCCATCGGGGGCAGAAATCATCTCAAGGGTGTACCCGCCAGCCACGATGGTCTGGTTCAGGTTGATATAGCCCTCGTTGTTGGTGTAGTACTCCTGGATGGCCGTTTCGCCGTTGCGCAGCTGGAGCCGCACATTGTAGATGGGGGCGTTGGTGGTGCCGTCAACGACCTTGACCCGCAGAGAGGACTGCTGAGTAACCACAAAATCGGTGGTGGTCATCCGGTCCCCAAGCACCTGGATGTTACGGGGAGCCGTGTCGGTGAAGGTGTAACCCTGGGGAGCTTCCACAGGGGTAATCACATACCAGCCGGGCTCCAGAGCAGCGAAGGCGATACCAGCGCTGTCGCTCGTGTAGACGCCAAGGGTAACGCCCGTCATGGAGCTAATCTGATACTTCACGCCGGCGACCGCAGCGCCCGTCTGCTGACAGGTGGTACGAATCTGGAGGCCGAAGGTCTGGGTGTGTGCGAAGGTCACGGTGGCCACGCCGCCTGCCTTGACCTCAACCTGCTGTACCTTGTTGTCGGCGTTGATGTTGAAGCCATCGGGAGCCTTATCCTCGGTTACGGTGTACCAGCCGGGAGCCAAGCTTGCGAAGGTGTAGGTGCCGTTGGCAGCGGTGGCAAAGGAGCCGATGCGGGTGCCGTCAATGGCTGTCAGGGTGAACCGCATGCCGGGGACGGCGGTGCCAGCGTTGTTAGTGCTGACGACCTTGAGCACGCCGTTGGAGACGAGCTCGAAGGTGTAGGTGGCCTCAGCAGCGTCTTTCAGCTCGACAGTAGCCTCAGTGACGGTGGCGCTGTAGCCATCAGCCACTTTGACCAGCTTCAGCACATAGATGCCATTGTCCAGCTTCTGAGTCTCAATGACGCCAGTGCTGTCAGAGGTGTAGGTATTGACCAGGTTGCCGTTCTGTTTCCAGACTTCGACAATACAGCCGGCCACGCCGACCTTAGTGTTCTGGTCGATAACATTGACGGTAATGCTGGTCTCAGGCATGTTGGTGAAGGTCACGTGGGTATTGATGCCACCCTTGACCTCGACAGTCTTGGGTTCGTCCATCTTGACGTAACCAGCGGGGGCAATCAGCTCGGAAATGGTGTACCGGCCGGGAGCCAACCCATTGACCAGGGCCAGGCCGCTCTTGTCCGTAACGTATTCACCCATCACGATGCCGTCGCTTTCCCGAACCACCTGGAACCGGGCACCTTCCAAAGTCTTGTTGGGGTCTGTTGCGTCCACCTTTTCGATGGCGAGGCCCGCAATTTCGTCCTTGAAGTACACGGTCTGCTGCTCGCCAACCAGCACTTCGACAGTGGTCTTGACATCAATCATGGTGTAGCCAGCGGGGGCATACTTCTGCTCAATGGTGTAGAACCCAGGCAGGAGGTTGCCCACCACCAGGGTGCCAGAGACATCTGTGGAGCTGTCAAAGACAATCGTTTGGTCGCTCTCACGAACGATAACGAAGTTGCCGCCAGCCAGGTATTCGCCAGTGTGCTTATCCTGCAGGATGATGACCAGCCCTCCGGAGGCGTTGTCCTTGAAGTCACAGTAGTTGTCCTTGCCGTAGGTCACAGTAATAGTCTGGACGTTGGGCTTGGAGATAGAATACCCCTCGGGGGCCTGGGTCTCAGTCACGATGTAGTGGCCGGCTTTCAGCCCCGTGAAGGTGGCCTCGCCGTTGGCATCGGATTCCAGAGTACCTACCAGGCTGTGGTCAGCCGTCTCTACCTTGAACACGGCACCGGGCACAGGAGCGTTGGTCTTGGAATCCAGCTTGCGGACGATGAGGTTTGCCCCCTCTTGGTTCTCAATGACGATGTTGTTGTACTCGCCGGCCTTTACGCAGACTTCGTACTCGGTCTCATCCAGGATGTAACCCAGAGGCGCAATGATTTCCTTCAGCTTGTAGATACCGGGGGCCAGGGGCTCGGTAACAGCGTGGCCATACTCATCGGTGGTGTATTGGCCCAACTTGATGCAAGGCTCGATGCCACACGTTGCGTACAGCTCAAATACAGCGCCAGACAGGGGGATTTGCGCATTGGCCGTGCCGCTGGTGTCGCCCTTCGCCACCTTGGTGATGTGCAGGACGGTGTCGGGGTCGTTGGTGATACGGATGATAGTGTTTTGTCCGTCGACAACCTCAATGCGGCGTTCGGTTTCATCCAGGGTGTAGCCGTCGGCCGCCTTGAACTCCTTGATGATGTACTCCCCTGCTGGCACGACCTTGGAATAGGCCCAGCCGTTCAGGTCAGTATATACAGTTTCCATCTCGCGGCCGTCTCCATAATAAATCATGAAGCCAACACCGCTCAAGGGGTCGCCGGTGACGGAGTCCGTCTTATAAATCTGGATGACGGACTTAGGTGCGTTCTGGATGGTGATAGAAGTGGCCTCGCCGGCCTTCACCTGCACCAGAATCTTTTCCTCGTTGCGGATGTAACCCTCGGGGGCCTTGGTTTCGACCAGGTAGTAATCACCTGGGGCGACAGGCAGCGTGGTTACAGTGCCGGAGGAATCGGTGGTGAACTCCTTCTGTACGACAGTACCATCCGCCTTCTGAAGCTCGAACCAGGCGCCGCCCAAGGGGCTCTTGGTAATAGCATCAATCTTGTGAATGGTAATGCCTTTGATAGAGACGTTGGGGACCTCGACGGTCACAGGAGTATTCTCCTTCACCTCCACCAGCTTGGGCTCGGTAGAGCCAGCGTAGCCGACAGGGGGCTTGGTCTCAACGACCTGATACCAGCCGGCTTCCAGCCGCTTAGAAGTGGCTACGCCAGTAAGGTCAGTCGTCAAGCTCTCAACGACAGTGCCATCGGGGGTCTGGATGTTGAAGTTGGCGCCGCTCAGAGGCTCCAAGGTTTCGGAGTCGCGCTTCACCACAGTGATGGTGGAGTGCTGGGTGTTCTTCCACTCATACTCGGTTACGCCAAAAGCTTTTACCTCCAGCTGGACAGGGTTGCTGTCGAGGGTGTAGCCCTCGGGGGCAGTTACCTCCCGCACCTTATACAGAGCTTCGGGCAGGTCGGGCCAACGTACGTAGCCATCAGCGCCTGTTACCTTAGTGCCCTCCAGCGGAGTATCATTGATGGTATACAGCTGGAACTCGGCGCCGGCCAGCGGAGCGCCGGTCTTGGCGTCAATCTTGCGGACGCTGATACCGCCGGGCTTGTGGTTCTCAATGCGAACCACCTGAGTTTCCTCATTCCGTAGGTTGATGATGTGCTTGGTGTTGTCGAGGACATAGCCCTTCGGGGCCTCAATCTCTTCTGCGACATAGGTGCCTGCATCGAGATTGGGGATTTTGATAAAGCCGCTGTGGTCGGTAGCAGCATTGGCGGCGATGATAGTGCCGTCCCCCTTGGTGATTTTGAAAACAGCCCCTTCAAGGCCCTCTTCGGTCAGGCTGTCCACTTTGTGAATCCACATGTTGGCCTTGGGGTTGTTGGAGAAATGCAGGACATAGAACCGTGCGGCATCGTCTTCCTTGACCTCAAACGTCTTGGGCGTAGTGTCCAGCACATGGCCGGCTGGGGCCTTCGTCTCGGTGACGACATAGCTGCCGGGCTTCAAGCCGGGATAGGACACATAGCCGTTGATGCCGGTGGGGCCAACGTCGGCAACGTAAGTGCCGCCAGCGGTGGTAATGCGGTACCAAGCACCAGACAGAGGCTCGCGAGTCACGCTGTCCGTCTTCAAGATGTACAGCATGTTCTCGGCACCGTTGTAGAAGGTGGTGCTCACATCGTCGTGCTGGTTGTTGATTTCCACGGTCCTGGGATTCTTATCCCGGACGTAAGGCTGTGGGACAGATTCCTCAGTGATTTTGTAGGTGCCAGCGGGCAGGTCCTGGACAACAATCAGGCCGTTCCCGTCCGTTGTCCGCTGGAATGCGGGGGAGGTCAAGGGGGCCAGGGGCTCAATGGTGAAGACAGCGCCCTCGATGGGCTGGTCGGTCACCATATCCCGTTTGATGATGCGCAGGCCGGCCAGAGGCTCATCCTTGAAGGTCTTGGTCACAATGACCGGGTCTTCGGAGTTCACATTGAATGTGATGGGCGTCTTGTCGGCGTGGTAGCCATAGGGCTCCTGGGACTCCCACAGTTTGTAGTTGCCGTTGGGAATCTTTTCGAAGATGACCGTGCCGGTCTCGTCGGTTGTGAGTTCCTTGCGGTACTCATCCTTGTCATCCAGTTCGGTGCTTTCCAGAATAAAGGAAGCGCCCTTCAGGGGCCAGCCCGTCACGGAGTCTGTTTTGATGACCTTGACAGAACGGAAGCTGACGTCCTGGAAAGTAAACTCGCACTTATCCTGGCCATACCGCATCTGCTGGGTTTGGGTGTAGTCCCCAGTCCCCTGGAAGTCTTTGTTGTAGCCTTCGGGGGGCTTAACCTCAGTTACAGCAACTGTCCAACCGTTGTCGGCGATGTTTTTGTCCTCAAGGAACCGCTCATATTGGTCGTGAGTGATGCGGATTTCACCGTTTTCGTTGGTCATCATCTGCTCGGCGAAAGCCGTACCTTCAATGACGATGCGGAATGTAGCATCCTTCAACCGAGCCCCGGTCTCCGTGTCCTTCTTGATGACAACGATGTCGGGGTATGCTGTATCAGTGAAAACGAACGGGAGCAACTTTTGGCCCTGCTTGAGTTCAGCGACCTGGGGCTCCGGAGCATCAATGAAGTAGCCTTTTGGCGGGGTCGTTTCTCTGACGCTGATGGTCCAGCTCTGCCGGTCCTTGGTCAGGAACTTGCCGTACTGCTCATAGGTGATATGAATTTCGCCGTCATCACCAGTAACGAACTCGTCAACCTTCTGCGTATCAATGACGAGTTCAAAAATAGCACCAGCTAGGGGGGTGTTGGTTCCCTTTTCAGTTTTCTTGATGACGATTTCTGGATACTTGGTGTCAGAGAACACGAAAGGCAGGAGCGTCTGCCCCGCCTTGAGTTCATGGATAACCCAATCAGTATTATCAATCATGAAACCGTCGGGAGCCGTGACCTCACGGACAGCTACAGTCCAACTGTCTTTTGTATCGTCAACGAACTCACCGTATGTGTCAAAGTCGATACTGAATGTGCCATCCTCCCCGGTTTGGTGGCGACCTACATTCTCCCCATCAATTTTGACCTCAAATAAAGCACCAGCGAGTTTATTCTCGGTCCCTGCCTCGGTTTTGGTGACAGTGATTACAGGGAAAGGTTCGTTGGAAAAGATGAGTTCATGCGTTTTGACATCGATATTGCTGGAGTCCAGATACACATTTTTTGTGCGGGAAGATTCTTCTCCCAGCATAAAACCTGTGGGCGGGATAGTTTCCACCACCGTATAGGTTCCTTCTCGGAGTCCACCATCTTCATCTGCGTATATTGCGACTCCGTCTTCGCCGGTGGTAATATTAGTCTGAAAAGCTGTGTTATAGCTGATGGAGAAAGTCGCACCAGCGAGAGGACTGCCATCAGTACCCTGCTTGGTGATGCGAATACTATGTTGCGGAAAAACGGTGAACGTTACAGGCCCAGTCATTAGGTAATATGGGCCCCCATCAGATTCATCGTCGATATAGAAGCGGATTTGTTTCACAACCTCCGCCCCTTCAGGGAATTCATGACCGGCAGGTTGTTGCTTCATAGTCACAGTGTATTCGCCAGGTTCGATGTAGGTCGTGGAATCACTGGGGTCCTTCCATTGCAGTTTCAGAACACCATCTGCATCTGTCTGAAACTGTTTATCTTGGCCATTTGGCGTCAACTTTTTGAGCACAATAGTTGCGACACCGACGCCTTCATGGTTGGTATTTTGGACATAGATGACGGGTTGAAGTTCGCCACTGCTGGTTGTGTCTGCACTTTGGGCTGTTATTGGCCCCGTTTGGGTGGCGAGTGCCTGCTGCACAGGAATCAGGCCCACGACCATTACGCAAGCGAGCAGGAAGGACAGCATTCGCTTAGGCCAATGCCCCTTCCCACTCAATGAACGATATTTCATTGATTCACAGTCCTCCTTTGATTTTAATCCCATGTGGTGGGAGTGCCATTTAGAAGCTCGCCCACCCTTCCCTTCTATCGCCAATGTGGGGCGAGGATTCTTTGGCTCAGGGGAAACCAAAAATTGGGGTGTAAACCATACTGTAACCTCCTTTCGGGGCGCATAAAAGCCGGACCCTCCTGTAGGGGTCCGGCTTACACCTAATGTTGAGTTGTCAGGTTCTTTTTGCAAGCGGCATGGAGCCACTAATGCATGGTATTATTATACCATGTTGCCGTTCTATTTCAAGAACAGCTTTGTACCAGGTGTCTCCATCTTTGTATCAGGGCTTACAGCGGCCACACGGCTCATACCCCTGGTTTATCAGGTCACTGCGGAAGCCAACGAAGTCTTCCCTATTTTTCTTCGACATTTCTACCGCACTATCGCAGATTGGCAGGTGAAACTTTTTTGTGTTGACATTTAAAACGTACGCAGTCGTTGTTTCGTTGTCTGTGCCACTGCTCCCTGACGTTGGGGCCGCCCTGGTTTCCCCTGTTGCATAGTCTATTTCGACCCCAGGCTGCACATTGTAGCAATATACATCAAAGCTGATGCCATCTCCTTCATCTTCTACCGACCAGCCCTCCATTCGCACTCCAGAGGCCACCAAATTGTCGCCCTGGAAGACAGGGGTCACGCGATACAGAACGTGGTTGTCAGTCTCCCGTACATAGTCTGCCACCATGTTTTCGAAAGGCAGCATACCCTCGATGTTCAGATAACGGGTTCCTGTAATTAGGTTCTTCTCGTTGGCATTTTCAGCCGTCAGTTGGAAACCAATTAGGTGGCAACGGTTGTAGACGTACCCGCCATCCACAAAATCATACTTGGCGTTGGCCCAACCAGACGGCTTCACCGAGGATATGGACTCCCGTCCCTCTGTTGGCATTGTTTTCTCGCAGACATTGGCAAATGTGACACCGCAGCGCCCTAAAGTATCCAAATCCGAGTAGTATTCGAATGCGCTTGTTCCTATCTCGTCCTGAGTAAAAGAAGGGCTTTCAGCCAGCATTAAGTAGGCATCGCCGCTATACTCTGGGATATCCCCAATAGTATTGAGGGGCGTTGTCATATGCACCTGCTGGGATGACGATGGAGTATCATTAGGAATGGGGCTACATCCGTTACACAACATGAGCAGAATTGTGGCGAATAGTATGCCACTGGTAAGGTTGCGCCTAACAAACTGCTTCATATATTTCCTCCAAAATTGATGGATGTGAATGTCCTTTCAACTCTGTTTCTGAGACCTTTTTCCAGGGCGGGGCAGTCATGTCCAAGGGGAAGAAGTTATCCCCCGGATATGACCGGTTCCAGCGATAAAGCCAGACGGCCTCTATGCCGTGATGCTGCATAGCGTAAACAATCTCACTGCTTGGAATGTCTTCGGCAAAACAGAACTCGCCATCAATTGCTGCCCGCAGGGGGATATTTGACAGCTTCCAATTCAGAGGGCGGCCCAAATCATTACCAAAGAGCATCTTGGCGGTGTACCCTGTTGTCCACGCCAGGTTTTCCCCTACCCTTTTGATGATATGAGCCGTCAACACCCTATCCTTGCTCTGTCTCCGATTGTTGAAAGAGAGACCCATTTTGTCATCTACACATGAAATTAAAATCAATGCAAATCCTTCTTCCCGCTTCTCTCAATCCACACATGAGATTTCCCGGAGATGAAATTATATGATGGTGCGTTGGCATCAAATAAGCCAGGAGTATGCTCAGGTACATGCGCCCAGTCGATGCCACGGAATGGACTCTGCCGCCACCCCACGGCCGCAAAGCAGGTGTACTGCAGGAAAGACTCTAATACGTCAGCCTGCGCCGGGAGGTTGCTATCTGCGGGGAACGCCTGGAATGCCTGGATAGCTGTAGGGATGTCTTCCCTATGCAGTAGATGCCAGTCAAGCGTTGTTGCCAGAACGAGCCTCTCGTCCTCTGGAATATCTGGCCTGTCAACCAGGTCAAAGACTTCCTGCATAAATCTCGGGATTTGGTTCGTGATGCGGCTCGGCCACCGCCCGTAAGAGGACAAAAACTCTTCATCAGACATATCCTCTCGATACCACGGCTTATCCATGGCGCTGAGCGGTCGATATACCGGAAGATACTTCCGCTCCATATACGACCAAATTGCCGTTGAGCCGAGTGCCATGTTAGGAATGTGAGCCTCCTGATGCACTACCCCGTCCGAACCAAAGCCATACAGGATGACTCCGTTATAGTGGGTCTTCTCATCTGTATGAAGCCTACGCATAGGCTCTGCGGCCGCCGCCTTGTTCCACTTCCAGAGAGAACGCTCATAATTTCCGCATTTGGTGCAGGTAACACCCGCAGCCCCGTACAGCCCACGTAGAAATCGGGGCGTTAGGACAGAGATGGGTGCGCCTCGGGCCAAAAGCATGCTCCCGCACTTTGGGCAGGGCGAGGGGATAGATTGGGTTTGTTCGCTTGGTTTTCTCACCGAGCGGCACCTCCTATTCATTGGCGATTTTACTGCGCTCAATTTACAACAATTATATCACAATCGACAACGAATCGCAAGCCTACTTTGGTCGCAGAAGAAAAAAGAATTGCTGCCACCAACCAAGGCGGCAGTTGGTGGCAGCAGGACATTAAACTTTGTTCGGGTTTTGGAACCACATCCCGACAGATGGCTTTTCAACAGAAAAGAAGCGGGTCAGCGTGCGGCCAAGCAGCGGGATGGTGGCTTCCGGGTCGTGAACCTCGGCCATCCAGTTGATGTCGGCCTGGTGCAGAATATCGGCAATCTCCTCCTCGGTGAAACTCTGCGGCATCCCGGCCTTTGGTGGGAAAATGTCGCCGTATTCACAGAGTGAGCAGCTTAGTTCACGTTGCGGCTCCTCCCCTAGCATCTCCTGGATAGGCGCCCATTCGACCGATAGAATACTGCCGCCTTTCACCGCATTGATGAAATCTTCCTTCATTACGATACCTCCTATTGCACATGCGGAGCTCTGTTCGTTCGCCTTTTCACATCATAGCATATTTTGCCAACGGTTGCAATCACAATCCGTACTTCTTGATGATATATTGCATATGTTGTTCCAACTCAAAGACGGCATCGTCTGGGAGTTTCTGCGATGTAAGCGCTTTAGGAATGACCAACTTGGTTCTGCTTGCGTCTTCCCGCACCAGCTGAAATTTCTCCTTCTCTACATCCACATATTTGAGGACGTACCCCTCGGTCAGCCACGCCTCAGCGATGGTATTGCAGTTTTTCCTGGGATACCACCAGTTCCGGCCTTGCCTGGCCGATTTCGGGAGCGGCCGGCGATGTGGAACGCCTTATCCAGGCAGTCTCGCTGCCAGGGTTCATACCGGAACGGCATCGTTAACACGAAGCTGTCCGTTGCTGATTTCTTCATGCGATACAGCCTCCTTACACCAACTATTTATGCCATTATTATACCATAAACTCGCATAAAAATCAAGTATTTACGGGAGAATAAGGTGCGCTGCTCACCCCATGCCTAAAGTCAGGGGCATGCGCAGCGCTTTCGGTCATCACAGTTGTGTAGGGCGTCCCTTCGTCAGCTTTGTACTCCGGGACTTTGCCGGTTTCCGGGTTGCGTTCCTTAACAAATTTGACGATTTGGCGGTGGACGAATACGGCGTGGATTCCGTTGATGGTATACGCCACGAAAAACCCTATCACCAGGAGCAGAAGCAGTGCCATCACAATCTCTAGGATATCCTCCAGCCCGTATGGGGGTTGGAGCATCTCTATCAGGTGTGAAGGACTTAGGAAATCCAGTAAAAACCAACCGACCTCAAAGAACATTTCCCTTAAACATGCGGCCGATGTAGAAAACATTTCCCATAACAGCGCCACAGGGCATCCTCCTCCCCACCGTATATCAGGTTTCGCCGACAGGGCGAGGCGATAAATGCACATCTTGGTAATCAATATAGCGCCTCACCGTCTTTCGCCCAGGCTCGTTCACTTCAAACTCCACAGTAACTGTTTGCTGGTTAAGCCGTACAACCACACCGGTCCAAGATAAGCACCAATCCGGTGTATGATGGGACACAACACCAAAAGGGTGCTTGATGAATACCACATCGCCTACTTTGAAGCGACTGCCATGCTCCATTTCTCTCCTCGCTCCTTTCTGGTCCATATCCGTTTGCGCCGAGTTAGGGCTCGACTTCCGAAACTTGGCTAGAGTAATCAACCAAAAGTTCTTTGAGAATCTCTGCATTGGTTTCCCAAACGGCGTCGCCCGAAAGCAGTTTGTCCAGATAGCAAAACCTATCAGCCACATCGTCGGTGAAGCTAAGTACTACCGGTCGGCCCTGGTGGTTAAATGTAGCCGTGTTGACTCGAAGTATATCCTTGCCATCCACCCCGACCTGTGCCAGCGACGCCGACGCGGGGAGTCCAGTCTCGGTATCAATCTTGGTGACCCGTACCTCACCTTCGTTGAGGGGTGCAGATTTCCGTTCACAGGAGGCCAAATCAATGTATCTGCCATTGTACACAAGGGGGGCGCTTTTAGGTGTGCAGTCCACGCATGCTGCCACGACGCAGAGGAGAATCGAGGCCGCCAGTAAAGCCGCCACATCGCAGTGGTATACGAAACCTGTGTGTTCGCTGGAATCCTGCCGTGTTTTCTCCCGAATCTGTCCATGAACATCTTTTCCCATTTTTAACTCCTTTTTGTCTTTTCCTGGCCTGGGTTCAAGCGCCCAGCCCAATTCTGTCGCTCCTAAAGAGACCGTTAAACGAACCTGTGCGGGTCCAGCTTCAGTACATCACATACAGCAAGGGCGATTTGGAGTGTTGCAGAACGCAGAGTTCTTTCTCCATTACGAATTTACACCACAAACTAACGCGATAATCAACAGCCCTACGTATATGTCCACGCTACCACTTGCTGGCTTCCCAAGGGAAATCCCGCCGCATACAATCCTCCCCGACAACAGGGAGCAGGCTGTCTTTCATAAATACGGGTTTTCCCATAGCATCGCAGTGCTGTACGATATTTTCGACCCACTCCTTCTCGGGCGTGACCTTTCCTTCGTGATTCCCGGTTTCCGCTCCAACGATAAACCAGTCGATATGTGTCAGGGCGAGGGGTGAAGGCTTACCGAAGGGCTCCAGCAGGGGTTCTATACTGGCGAATGTATGGTGCCTGTCTGAGTACAGCATAGTGTCTTTCGGGGATGTGATGGTGGTACCGTACCAGAAGTTATCTCCATCCGGCAGCAGCTCCCTCTTGGCCAAATCCATGTACCGAGCGGGGAATTTTGTCAAGAATATATATCTATGTTGTGGGGCTTTAAGGCACGCATCCATCACAGTGGAAATCCATTCGTTTGGAATCCAAGGCCCGAAGAGGTCTGACATTGAGCAGACGAAGATGTTCTTCCCCTGCTTCGTTTTGGCCGGCTCGTCCAGGCGATAGCGATGGAATGTCGGCTCAAATCCGAACGGGAATGGGGCGGCCACCACTTTCCCATCCTTCTGAGTGCGAGACATAGGCACATCCAGTACCAGCTTCTGGTCCTTCTCAGGATAGTCCGAGTGGGCGTCCCTCCACATGGCATACGCCCCAGCGTTGCAGCCCTTAAACCGGTGCGCAAAGTCTCTGGCATAGCAGTACCGGCACCCCTTGCGACAGCCCGTAACTGGGTTCCATGTCATGTCGCTCCACTCGATTCTGGTGTTATTCATGGCGATTCTACTCTCTTTCTCCGGAACGGATGGCTTCTGGCGTATCGTGCAAAACGGCATAAACTAAAAGCCCTCCGTGCGCAATGCCAATGATGGCGAACGAAAGAACGGCCAAGGTGACGTTGATGTCCACATTGGCGGTGGGGCCAACCCCCATCCCAAACCCGATACACAGGGCGCCTGTGAGTCCAGCAGCGGTAGCCAGCGTCAACACCAAAAGAAGTATTCTCCACCCTGGAGGTATTTGTTGCCGATTCCGCCAGACGAAGTTCAAATTCTTCATGCCTGTACCTCTGCCCTCCTCTTCTGATTTGGAGTTGGGTCTGCCCCACAGCAGAAGCCCATCATATTCGCCCGCAGCGCCCCACCGAGCAATGCTTCGACACCCGGGAGCCCTAAATCAGAAAAGAGACTGGCCGCCGGGGCATAGTTGTTGTTGGTGGCGACGATGATGGCAAGGCTTGTAAGTCGCCCCTCCATCAAGGGCGGAGTCTGCTCTAGCAGAGCGTCTTTCTGCCGGATATGCAGCAGGTGCATTTTCGCATCAAATATGCCTCTAGTGCATTTTTTAACACAGCGGCGACCTCCCCTCAACCCCTAGCAAGGGGATGTTCCCGGCATAGGTCCAAAGCCCCTGTTGGCCCCTCGCAGGAATGGGCTCCGGAAGCAACCTGATATTTGCAAACTCCCACGCATAACGGCCGGGAGTCCAATCCCCTAGGGCCTTTTCTTTTTCCGTAGGGGCAAAGAAATCATCAAAGTGTGGGTCGTGCTTGTCCACGGTAAGACTTTCTGCAACCACAGGGATACGCTGGACGACTTTTCCACGCATGCCAACATTGTATACGATGTGCCACACGTTGACGAGGTCGGCGACGGCAATAATTTTGCCTAGGGGCATATCATCCCATACCGGGCAGCACCCGGCATCTATTTCTGATTGGACGATTTCTCTCAGCTTGGAGTCGCTCAATGCCTTGTTTTGCCTGAGAGGCTTCATTGCCGCATGAATGGCAACGGGTCCCCGGTACTTGGTAGGCCAACCCCGGGTTTCATAATGCTTCGCACCACATGCCAGCATTGAGGCCCATGGCTGCCAAGTTGTGAGGGCCTTCAAAACATTTTCCATTGCAATCTCAACTCCTCGGCTTTTTTCGACAGCTTTTCGGCTTTCTTCAAGGCGGCTTCCCTCCGTTTTAAAGCCTGTGCTCCCTCTTTCTGGAGCTTCATACGTGCGCTCGGAGATAGGGTCGCCAGCGATTCAGCTTTCTTGAGGACCTTCAGGTAATCGTCCATAGCCTGTCCGGCTTCCATATCCGCTTTCTCGGCGGCCTCTTGAGTTAGGGACAAGCGAGTGTAGAGCAGGTTTTCATCCAAGTCCCTAGCATTGTAGACGCAGTAGTTGCGGAGGAAATAGACGAGCTCAGCCTTGGTCATATCGTTGAAATCAAGCACTTAGCCAGCCTCCCCAACTTCGATGGCCTTCGGGTTCGCCCTCAAATACTGGACGATTTGGTCGGTGCAGGCCGTCATGACATCCCGGGCCGGGGTATCCTCATGGAATACCGCCGCGCACCATTTGTCGATATCAAGGCCCATATCAAGACCGGTGTCCGCGAAGAAGCGGCGGGCGGCCTCAGTCGCTTCGCTAAGGGCAAACAGCTTAACCTCGTGCCGGTGCGGGAATCTGCTTATCAGGGCGGGGTCCAGGCGGTCGTATCGGTTTGTGGTCCCAACAACCATGACACGGTTTGGGCACTGGTCCAGTTCCTGCATGATAGAGATAACCACCCGTGACAACTCACCAGCAGTCCCGCCAGAGTCTCCGGCCCTAGCCAGCCCGACGGCATCGATTTCGTCTAGGCACAGCACACAGGCACTCTGCTTGGCGTATTCGAAGATTTTGCCGATGTTTATGCTTGTCTTACCCATGTAGCTGTCAACCAGCATAGAGAAGCGCACATATACAAACGGCAACCCGACCTTGTGTGCAATGTACCTGGCCAGCATTGTCTTTCCGGTTCCACTCGGGCCGTGCAAGATAGCTGCGGGGATGTAATGGATGCCAAGCACATTCAGCTGCTCCGCAACGGTGTAGGTGGCTACCATTTGCTCTACGACCTTTTCGTCTTCTGGACGGAGCAAAAACCTCCCCTTCGGGAAGAACGTTGTATCCTCGGCAACCAGCAGAGACTGTACATTCATCGGGAGCTGAATCAAATTGGCTGGGTGGTTGTCCAGCTTGCGTAGATTGTTCAGCTTGAACTGTGTATCACATTTGGCGGTTATCCCGTTGAGAATGATGCGAGCTTGTGTTTGAGCTTGGCTGATGTCGCCATCGCACACATAGCGTATCAGCGTTCGTTCATTGTCATTCACATGAACTCCTCCTCATGTATGGCGTACTATGCAACGATTGCAGACAGGCCGGCAATACCAACCGACAGTAGGGACAGCCCAGCAATAATCCACAAAAAATAAATTAGGATATCAACATGCAGATTGTCTACATATCGCTTATCGATTTTCCGGTCTGCTTTTGCCGCCCGCCCCAGCAGCAACGCAATCAGAGCAGAACCGCAGAAGCAGACCAGCCCGGGCATGATAACTTCCATCATTGTCGAGCACTCCTCCTCGGTCTGGCTGTTCCAACTTCGTGGTGGGTGGCAGGGCAGCATCTCTAGCCAACCGCACCGGCTGGAATTAAGGTTGCTCGATGACATCCTTTATAGCCTTTAACATGGCTACTGCGGCATCCCGCTCCGCCAGAAGCGTTTCGATGGCCTCAGCTGCCCTGAGTGCGTCTCCGCACTTCAAATCCTTGCCCTCAAAATAAGCGCAAAGCTTCGCAGCTAAATCTTTGGCGTCAGACTCCTTGTACTTGACCATATATCCTCATTCCGTCCTCTCTGCTTCACTCCCGCTCCTCGTGCAAGGAGTGCATTCAAGAAGTTGCTCCAGCGTCTTCTGCAAGTCCTTGCGAGCTGCTGTTGCGGCAAAGAAGGCTACAGCAACACTTTCTGGCAGGGACGCCAACTCCTTGGCAAACCAGAATGCCCGCATTGCATCCTCCCTGCTCAAGCCCTGGAAGTTGGTGCCGGCATGGTAGCCAAGCTCCAGACAAGTTTCAAAGAACTCCATGGGATGATTCCGCATGTAGTCCAGCCCATTGTGAAGGATGAAACGCAGCCCCCAGGAGCACACGTCCTGGTTTTCGGTATACAGCTTTGCCAGGGCAACCGCTTTCGCTGCGAATTGCAACCCTAAGCTTTCAACCGCAACGCCGTCGGCAGCAAGCGGCCGGTTCTCGTTTTCAGCCATAGTCCTCCCCCTCCCCTCAGCACTCCGCTGTGTAGGCGAGCCATATTTGCTCATAACCATCGAAAGACAGGCTGTTTTCGACGGTATGGGCCTCCGAATCGACTACACAGACCAGCATCCACTCCGGCTCGAAGGCGTCTGTGGTGCTCTTGACCCATACGGGCTTGCCATCCCGGGCCAGAAGCTCATCATACGAGAGCGGCTGCCCGTTGATTTCGCGTGCGGCCCTGAGTTCTGCGCTGGCCCGTTTGCAGGCGTCGTTGAGCGCCATGCAGGCGCCCATGTCGCCGGTAATGCCCATATACCCGCCTTCCCGGATGAGCTCCAGCGTGGCCGGTCGGGTCTCAGGGTCTATTAGGGCAATCATTTCATCTCTGCTCAGCATTGTGCTCTCCCCCCTCCATCGCCGCCACAGCGGCATGTATCCGAGCGATTCGTTCCCGCTCCTTTTCCCGGGCTGCCGGGGCATCCGCCTCAGTGACGACCTCCCAATCATAAAGAGCGCAATAATCCTCAGTCCCTGGGTGCCCGCAGCGGAACAGCCAGTGCGGCTTGTCCTCATATTCCCTCAGCTCCGCCACATCGACCACCCAGGCGTCGCCAAACCGGTCGTAAACCGTGTTCCCCGGTGCGTAGGGGGCGACATATTCAGGCAGGGGCTCCTGCCCCGCCGGAGCAAACGCCTTGGCGTCATCCTCTGTGATTCCAGTTGGAGTGCCGCACTCGGGGCAAAAGCTCCAGTCCCATGCGATATGCTCCAGGCATTTACCGCAGACATGCGGTGTTGTATAAGTAGACCTTAATCCTGGATATACTCCTTTTTGCAGTTTCTCCATACGCTTCCACTCCCCCTCGCTCACTATGCGAATGATGGCTCTGCGTCAAGAAGCCCGTCTGCCGGTGTGCCACCCAACCGGGCCAGAGCGGCCCTCAACTTGGTGTTCTCCTCATTGAGGGCGTTGACCCTGGCGGTCAACTCACTGACTAAAGCATCCTTGGCGACCACCGTTTTGGACACGTTCAGCCCCTCTCGGATAGCGTCCAGCTGTTCCCGGGTGATAGTCGTCGTTGACCAAAATGGCTCCCCGGAGCAGTACAGAGAGCTCACGACGCGGAGTGCCGCCTGCGTTTTCTCCTTGATGTCTGTCTTTTCCCTTTTTGTCATTTTCCTTCACCAACCATTTTCCAATAGCAGTACAGGCAGTTGTGTTGGCACGGATGCCTGTGCCGCAGAAGCTCTACCTTCCCGGAGTAGCACAGACAGTTCCTGCGCTGGCGACCGGCTGAATCCGCATCGGTTGTATCCAGGCCAAGAAGAGCGAGGTCGTAGGCAGAGACGCACCCGGTTTGAATCGTGGCGGACAGCCCAGGTTCTGCGCAGCTCTCAATTCGCATTTCGTGCCCCCGAGGGAACTCTGGAGCTGTGGGCCAGAATAGCTTCTCCGGGCCGCCCTCCCAGAGCCCCAGACACTCGTTAAGCATCTCATCAACGGCTTCTCGCTGCTCTTTGCTTGGGGAGAAACCCTCCCCATAGGGTAACGGGAGACCATGCGCTTTGAAGCGGCTTCGGACATGCGGATACATATCAATGAGGCTCACACGATAACGGTAGAACCCCAGGGCCCCGCCCCAAGAAATGACCTCTTTGGCTGTCTCAATGCCCTTCTCCGTTGGAATAATCGGGTCTACGCGGATGACAACCCGCTCCCTCGGGAATCCCGCCTCAAGCAGCCGGGTGACTTGCGCAAAGGCATCCCTGAATGGCACCACATTGGGTTCCAATTCGGTGCAGCCATATCCGGTTATTGTTGCATGGACAATGAGTTTGTCCTTGTGCCGCAGGACAGCATCCCGGGACACGGGATTGATGCTCTTGGAAATGAGGATGGCCCCGTCCACCTCATTCAGCCGTTCCTCCCAAGAGAGGTCCAACCCGGCATCACCAGCCTCGGTAACACCAATTTTATATTTTGACACGAGATACGCCCCTTTCGCAGACAACGGTATATGCAGTGTGTTCAAACTGAGCCCCTTTTAAGTTCTCCGTGGTCTCCCCTACATCTATGGAACCAGCCCCCTGGACAATGTTTAGCCCATCTCCGCCGACCATAGGAGCCGTATCCCGCCATACCAATTCACCGACTATAAATTCCCCATTAGCGCTGTCGTGGCAGACCCGTAACACGATGCCCCGAGGAAAGTCGTCCAAGCTGGAGAAAGAGAGGCCTTTGCAGGATACAGCTGCCCGGAAATACTTGGGTGCCGAACGGGCTACTTTAGGGCGCTCTAAGGCAGTGCGCAGCGCCAGTGTGTCAAAGAACGGCCTGGAGCCTCGCCCCAGCAATCCAGCTTTTTGAGCGTAAGCATAGGCCCTTGCCTCAATCAAAGAACCGGGTTCCATTTGGCAACCTGCAACAGAACACTCGAAGCAGACCCCGCCCTTGAATTTTGATGCCGGCACTCCACAGAAGTTACACAATACTTGTTTCATATCACGCCTTCCCCTTGGCCCCACTCGCACGTCTACCGCAACAATCCAAGGATGCCACGGCGGCCATCGCCAATGCCGAAAATCTCTTTCAGCATGCTTGCTTCCGAGACATCACGGCGGGTAAGGTTGATTTGCCTGCCTTCCTGGTCAAACGCAATGTCATAGTTTTCGAGACCCGGGATAAACATCTGTCTCTCGCCATCAATATAGATGGCGTAACCCTCCTCGGCCAGAGCTGTCACAGCCATGCCAACCTCCGCAATGCGCTGGGTTTCCTGCTGTTCGTGCTTCTCCTGCCAAACGGTGTACATCAGCGAGTAGATAAGGGCAACAGCAACGATGCCCTTAATCAGCCCCCAGAGAGTGATATTGTCTAAGAAAGCGAAATCGTCGCAGAACTCCTTCCACTCCGACATTGTGAGCATCTCCCTTCTCTGCCGCCTGCTGGGCCGTCGTGATTGCGGCGAGACAGACGGCTATTCCAGTTGCTTTAGAGCGTCCGGGTGAACCTGGCCCCAGATATGTCGCAGCCAATCCGGCGCTTCCACGAATTCAAACTCACCCGGGCGTACCCCGAGCTGCTTTCCATTGGAGCATATCCCGGAGACCGCCCCATGGACGTTGGCCGTGGCCTCATATTCACTCCCCACCCGAAGCAAGGTCCCGGGCGTGGCGAGAAAAAAGAGGTCAGGAACGACATCCGTCAGCATTCTAATACGAATCATGCCAAAACCTCCCCTGGCGCAGGTATCCCCTGTACCTGGCTCCCTGGGCCACGCCATACCCAATGTGGGCATCTTGGGGGGATGGTGTCGGTTCGCTGACCGAAGCTGACAACCTTCCTCCGGTCTAGGTGGGCGCACTGATAGCCGCCAAACATGTCATCGGGTATGATATCGGGGCTTGCGCAGACGCCGCAGGTGCTGTGCAGGTCTTCTTTCATTGCGGCCAGGTCCCGTGTGAGCCGCTCCAGCTCTTCTGCCCTTACCCAGCGGTCCGGGGCCGCCATGTGGTCCCGGATATCCCGGAGCTGCTCAGGGGTGTAGTCGCAGAGCTTGTAGAGCGTCAACTTTGTGATTTCACTGAGCAAGTTGTGCTGTTCCTGTTCGTCCATGCTTTAAGCTCCTTTCTGTATACGGTTATTCCTTCGGGGCGCCGAAGGCTTCCCGTATTCTATTCGCCAGAATGGCCGCTTTCTCATCGAGGCAGAGCGCAGGATTGACCCGGATATCCTGGGCATGAACATCCAACTCCTTGCAGAGTTCGAAGATGAACTCGTTTACCGCATCAGCCGACCCTGGCTGGATACCGGACAGATTCGCTGAGCGAACACACTCAGCGGCCTTTGCTATGCCATCCTGGACCCCCTGTGCATAGACCTTGGCATCGTGCGCTTCCTGCTTCCCCATATCCTGCAATTTTTGAACCAACTCCGCCTGCATTTTCTCTCTGTCCATGGTAGCCTCCTTGACTGGACGGCTCGCCGCAAAAAGCACGAGCTTCCAGCGGCGAGCCACTCTTGGATTGTGATTGTATTATACCATATTCTAGCAAGGAAATCAAGAAGAAGATAGAAATGAAAGCTATGAAATTTAGACGAAAAATGTGGGTCTTGATATACATAGGAGCTTTACAGAAGCGAAACCAGGCGTACTTAGCTCAACCAGGGCAATTTCACAGGTAGCTCTCTTGGGTCCGGCAGTTCATATGCCTCTGCAATTTTTCTACCCACAGGGTCATTACCGGACAGTTTCTTTTTCAGCTTCTGGTACGCATCTTGGTCCTCTGGACTGTTCATGTATGCAGGGCCGGCAACCATATACGACTCAATCACATCTTTTGGTGCCCGCAGCCATGTGAATACGGCGTTGCAAATAACCTGCGCCCGGGGCTCTTCCCCGGCAAGCCACCCCGCTGCATGGAGCAACCCGCCATTGTCGACCCAGTCTGCATAAAGGTGGTAATGCGGCGATGCGGATTGGAGCAAGGCATCATCGTACAGAGCTAGAATATGGTTCACCAGGGATTCGAAATAGTAGCTGCCCATTTTGTCCATCACATGTGCAGTCGCTCCACCCAACCGTTCCCAGAGGACGTTTCGAGAAACGGCTGGCATTTTGAAGTACACGGGGATTGGAATGCCATTCGAATCAAACCCAATTTTTGCCCAATCGAAATCCTGCTCAGGCATAAGCCTCAAAGAACCATCAAATGCACGGAACAACCCGTCATGGTGCGAAAATTCAAAATACATCCCGGGTTGCTCTCTATGCGGTCTGCTGCTGCAAGGCCAATTGAAGGTTCGCCACATATCTGCGGCGGAAGGCTGGCGGTGCATATACAAATGCACCCCACCATAGCAAACATCCTGGTCCAGGCAGGTGCTCGCCTGGACGTAGTCATGCGTATCTGGATGGTAGAATAGGATATCGCTTACAGTTTCGTCTGGCTCAAACATATCCCTCCGGTCGATTCTGCGAATCAGATGGAAGCCTCTGGCTTCCATGATTTTCATAGCCTGGTTCATATCAATGCGTCCGATGATGTCCATTTGGGCCCAATCGGGGGCCAGTGGGGCGATGTTAGCTTCCGCAAATCTCCTTGCCACTTTCTCTGACATGGTCAATGGCATGTGAGCAAGCACTGATAGGGCTCCATCATGACAAAATGACGCCCCCGAAGACACCGCAATTTGGCAGCGGTCCTTATTGCCGGCCAGATAGTCCTGTGCTGACTTCATGTTGATGTACCTACATAATTCCTCGGAGCGTTCGCCATGAAGTAACCCAAACAGAGTCTCAATGCTGCCCCCGGCATACTCCATGGCGTATGGAATCTGATATCCGCGGATGTTCATATCATCCAAACACAGTTGGATATTCAACAGAGCCATTTGGCGTTTATCCCCGGCCGGCATTTCGTACCTACTCCCATCAGGCCGGGTTGTTATCACAGCTCTGGCCTGCAACGCGTGGATGATGTGCAGGGCGTCAGGAATCCCCTCTGCCAAAATGTCGGGCATATCCAGCCAATGGACGTCGTTAATTGACACCCGGCCAGAGTAGAGGCGATATGCGCCTCCAGCCAACAGTTCGTCTCGCTTCCTGATGAATGTGAACATTGGCATATCTGGGGTCCCATCTGTCTTCTTTGGGGGAGCCATAGGAGTAGCGCCGTGCTTGAACATTTTCACTGCATAGAAGATGGTGAGCGGTTCATCGAAGAGCACGCCATCCTTCATCGGGAAATACTCGGACAGATATGCTGCCGCTTTATGGATGGGGAACGTGGACTCGTTCCGGGACTCTCGGTTCCAGCAGGTGTTCATGAGCACTGGGCCCCATTCAGGGTGGAATAAACACTCTGTATCCACACCAGCTTCCTTAGCCAACTTGAGTTGCCCCTGTTGTGCTTTAGAAAATCGAATTATGTTCGGCATATTTTTCCTCCCCTGGTTCACTTTGGTTTTCGGGTGAAGAAGCCCCCGCATCATTCTCGGTATTTTGTGTGCCGACTAAAAATGAAGGCAGGGCCGCTCTTCAAGGCCTGGGTTCATCAATTCATCTATTGTGGGGCGTGATTTTGCTTCTTGTGGGATAGCCCCGGTGTATATTCCAGCTTCATGCAGGCTGCACAAGGCCGCAATATGCTTTGAGTTTGGAGCAGGGGCGAGACAAAAGCCAGACCAAACGGAAACGGCATCCGCCATGAGGAGCAGCCACTCCAAAAACGCAAAGTAATAGCGCCTTGGGCAGTTGTCCATCAGCTGCTGCCGAGTCCAACCCTGGTGCTCCATCACCATTGCAATCAGCTTTTCCTGATGGGATGGGACGGCATACATGATATGTCCGTCTGCATCAATGATTACCTCCAGGTAGTCCCGGAACGTCTGCTTGTGTTTGTGGATGTCGAAGTCCGAATAGACATCATACGGCACCATCCTCTCCACCTTCCCGCTACGTCAGTCTTTCTGGTCCGCCCCGAGCTTGTGTCGCAGCTCCAGATATTTATCCTCGGAGATAGAACCGCCGCCGAAGGCGATGTCATTCATCGCCAGCAGTTGCCGCTTCATCTTTTTTTTCAAGGAATATTCCTTGAGAACCCGCAATACCCTTGCGTCCATCTTAATTAAGATTGCCAATATACATCATTCCCCTTTCCCGCTATCTTCGGCCCCGCTCATTTCTTCGTTTCCGCCCGTCTCCAGGGCCTGACGCATCACGCCAATCACCTGCTCTACAGCCTCCCTGTTTACCTCCAAAGCTTTACGATTATCATTTTTGGCAGCCAGCAGGATACCCTTGCGCCCCGGGGTGGCAGTGGGTGGCAGCGAGAGAGCCAGGATGACGTCGTCACCCTGCTCTGTAAGCACAGACTCTTCTGCGAGGTTTTCGGCGGCGGCGCTGAAATATGTGGATACGAGTTCCAGCTCCAGCCCGCTTCCGGAAGTTGTAAAGGACAACGTGGCAGAGTCAATGACGCCGACAGCACAGCCGGGCTGGGGCAGCCGCCGGACAAATTCTGTGGCGATGAACCCACTTCCCCGTCTGGGGTCTAGGAGCAGCTTCGCCAACCAGCCAATATAGTCGTTTCGATTGATGATATTCATACGTACGCTCTCCTTTCTTGCGGTTGAGGAGCCGTTCTAGCCAACTGCTGTTCTGCCCAGCTCATCTCATGGTGGTATTTCGCACAGACGGACTCTACCGCCTGGGCAAACTCAGGCTCTTGCAAGGCCAGAATTTCCTTTGCCCTGTCCCAATTGACTGCCCGGAGCATAGCCATGGCAATTTCGTCTTCTCCAAACCTCCGGGGGAATGCTGCGGCAGCATGCATTACAGCCCGTTCCGACAAGGCAGTAAGAAAAATGGTTCGCTCAAAGCTGCTAGGCTCGCTATCCAGAGAAAGCAGCTTTGCAAGGAGCAGGATTTTCCGCCGCTCCAGTTGAGCGGGGACATTGCAAAGAACTTCCCGGACATCATTTGCCTTTTTAAGCAGTTCGGTGGCATCATTCACATTGAGAATCCAGCCCATACCCGCCCATCCTTTCTGTTGTTGCCGCCAGCCAGCCTTGCTAAGGCTGGCTGGCGTAGGGATTACTTCTTCTTTCCGGCATCTTCCACCCGCTTGTGGATTTCATCGAAGGCCTCATCCTTGCCCAGCTCCGCAACATAGCGGTACCGGGTACCGCAGGAGTCCTTATGGCATGCGGCGCGGTGGGGGCAAAACTCGCAGGAGGTCCGCTTCTGGCCCCGGGAGATGGGGTTTGCGCTGATATCGCCGCCATTGATGCCGCGGAGGGTGTCCTGCAGAACCACGTCAGCAAAAGCGTTGAGGTCAGCCATCTGCTCTGCGGAGCATACACTGCCGGAGATTTCGCCCTTGGCGGATACCTTGAAGGGCAGCAGATGTGTCTCAGCATCGGGATGCTCCATAGCTTCCAGGATGGCCCGGTCGCTGACAAGGATACCGTCACGCTTCAGCATCTTTTCCCGCTCACGCCCGACTTTGTCTGCCTCAGTCTTGGACTTGAGCGCCACGGCGGGGTGCTTAGCAGGGGTGTAGAGGATGCCAGCAGTTTCCGGAGTGGCTCCACCGGGCAGCCCATCTTTCAGGACGGCCTGATTGTAAACCAGAAGCTGGGTCCCCTTCCCGGTCAAGATGTCGGTCAGGCTAAACAGCCGGGAATTACCAGTCTTATAGTCGACAACCCGCATGATAGAGCGGCCGTCGATACTGTAGGTGTCCACCCGGTCAATTCTGCCGGTGAATACGCCCTTGGCCTTGTCTGCCCGGATTTCAATAGCCGGCATATCGGCATTCTCGCCGCCGACCTTCAACTCAAAGAAGGAGGGGACGAAATCGGAGTTTTTAAACTCCACAGCGAGCGTCCGGATTACCCGGGTGACCTCCCGGCACATCATACGGTACAGGTAGGTGTTGCGCTCGCTCTGGCCATTCATACCGCCCATTTTCTTTTCGGTGTATTCGTCAACGACCTGCTTGGTCATCTCTCGAATTTCCTTGTCGGACACTGCCTTGAAGCCGCCGGCACCCTCCACTTTGCGGCACACCCGCTCGATGACCTCGTGGTACATGTTGCCGACGACTGGGCCGGCCAGCTTATTCTTATTAGGTACCCGCAGGCCCAGCCCAAATTTAAGAAAGAAGTTGTACCGGCAGGCGCTGTATGTGTCCACACGGGAGGCGGACAGGGGGATGGACTCGCCGTAAAGGCCCCGCACCGTCTTATTGGAGAGGTCACGCAGAGACCAGGAGGTCTTATCCATCACATTGATGGCGGTGTCCTGTAGAACCTTATTGCCCTGCATGGCAAGGGCGGAAGCGGTGTTGGCATAGGCGGAGTTCATAGAGAGCTTGCCCATTAGGGCGCCGGCCTGCACGGGGTGCATCAGGTCTGCGGCATAAACGCCGTCTTCGCCTGCCCCTTGCTCTCTCTGGAGACCGGGGAACATCTGGCTGATACGCAAGTAGAGCGGAGAGGGGCCCCGGTCGCCCTGGGTATTGTAGGTGAATACCAGCATACGCTTCGCTCCGGAGACAGCCAGGGAGATTTCAGACATCATCCGAGCAATGTCGTCATCAGGGGCCCCGGGGATGCGGGTGCCGGTCTCAGCAAGAGCCACAGCGTCATCGGCAGAGAACAGGCCCTCCCCGGCGGAGTACTGGGGGATGGAACGGTCGTCAGCACCGAGGAAGAACCGCACCTTAGAGCAGAAGAATCGAGCGTCGCCCACGGTGTAGGCACTCACCTGGTCCAGCAGCGGGGGCACGGTCATAATGCGATAGGTGCCGCATAGCATACGAAACAGCTTCACGAAATCGTTGGCGGTGCGCCTAATGTCGCCAGCGATATCGCTCATGCGGGACATGGCGCTATCCAGCACGTCAAAGACCTGGGCGTATTCCTGGGCGGTCTGCATGTTGCCTTGCTCACTCAAGGTATCCACGATACCCTGGAGCTTTTCGATGAAGTCGATTTTATCAAGGAAAGAGTGCAGGGCGGCTACATACTCAGCCAGCGTGTCGCTGTGCTTGAGGGCGGCTTTCAGACGAAGGAGAGGGCCAACGCCTCGCTCCCGGAGCTCGTTGAGGACGGACAGCCGCTCGTTGGATTCGTCGGTCGCCATCATGCCGAACCCATCAGGGTGCATAGTCCAATTCCCGCCGGCGGGCTCCCATGCACGGCCCCGGATGTTCCAGGTTAGGACGTAGTTCTCCAGCAGAGCGACTTCTTCCTGATTCAGATTGCTCAGTCCGGCCTTGAGATAGGCGAGGACATCTTCCTTTGCCATCCCCTTGGTGGCACTGTCCAGGGCGGCGTTGACTGCCAGCATAACGGGCTTCTTGGCAATCTCTTCTTTCCGGCTGGAAAGATACAGGGGGATGTCGTACCGGGCAAACACGGACTCCAGAACGGGCGCGTAGCGTTCATAATCGCAGAGGACCAGGCTCATTTCACGGTAGCGGTACCCGTTGCGCACAGCCCGCATAATAGCGCTGGCTACGTGTACGCACTCCCCCCAGAGGGAATTATCAGCGAACAGGCGCACACTGTTGCTGGCGTTCTCGATGCCCTTTGCAGGAACGGCAGGGCGGCTGTCGCACAGGTTTGCCTGGACGTAGCTCAGGGCAGGGCTTTCACTGCTGGCATCGCCGGTCCGGGTGGCCTGAGTGGGAATATGGGCGGATGCGCAAAACTCAAAGGCCCACTTTGCAGTCTCCACTGCGGATTTACTGCTGGTGCTCTCGTCCAAGGTCCCGGCGCAAGGAAGCGTCATCACCACGCTATTGGCCTTGGACATAATGGTCTCCACGCACCGCTTCTGTCCTCCACTGAAATCAGTGAAGCCATCCACGAACCAGGTGCTTCCATCAAGGAAGCTAGTGGTGTTCAGCATCCGTACCAGAAGCTGAAGAATGTCTTCGGCTGTCATCCCGGCGGATTCAACCAGGCCGAGGTAAGCGGCTGTGAGGGTCGCCATATCGTCCAGCTTATCGGCCAGGGCAGGATTCTCTTCACGCACAGCGTCAGCGGCAGTCCGCATATCATCGGGAGTCTGACCCTCTTTCGCAAAAGTCTCCATGGCATCAATCAGCTTCCCGATGAACTCGGGCTTCTGAGAGATGTTGTTGAAGGATTTGAGATTCTTCCGCTCGATGTCCACAATAATACTCATAAAGAGCAGCTTGGACGCAGAGTCAGCCATCTTCTTCCGTCCACCGAAGCGGTCAAACACCCGCTCTGCAATGGCGGGGATGTCGATGACCTCAATGTGCAGGGCAACCTCCGGCCCAAAGCGGCGAACCAGCTCCCGTTGGAAGACAAAGGTTGTCTGCTCGGGGGTCAGCAGATACATATTGGTCTTGCCGTCTTGCATGGCAGTGGCAATTCTATTCATAAGGCAGTCATGCCGCCGGTCTCTATTTAAGCCCATCAAAAGCTCCAGCATAGTCGAAACCTCCATCAATTCAGTATGCTTGTATTATACCATAAACTAGCATTAAAATCAAGATAAAGTTGCATTTTGGGGAGATGAAATTTTGCAGGCATCGACAATTTGTCCCAGTTAAAAACAAAAAAATAGGGGGCTATCACCAAAGTTTAGGTGATAGCCCCCTTGTGGGCAAAGAGTTAGTTTTTCCCCTTCTTGCAGATGGTGCCAATGATAATCAGTGTAACGCCCGCCCCGGCGAATAGGGAAACGGCCCACCATGTAGAACCCGTCTGCGGAAGTTTTGGAATATCGGGCTCGTTTGGCTCGATATTAGGCGGGGTATCCGGTATACCAGGGTTATCCGGCACATTTGGGCTGTCTGGTGTACCTGGATTATCTGGAATGCTGGGTGGGGCTGGGTTATCAGGAATATGGGGAGGTTTGTCTGGGGGTGTTTCTTCATCAAGCGTATTTGTGATGACCGTGGTAATGCCAGCTTGACTGACTGAGACGGAATAATCTGCCGGGACATCGACTTCGGTGATGACCCAGGAATGGCCATCGGGTAGATTGTGCCAGGTGTAGCGCCACTCGTTCTTGGCGTTCAGCACCTTTGTATCGTAGACCCGGCCGTCACGGAGCAACTGGACTTCGATTTTTTCTGGGCGGGTAGACGCTTTATCCCCTTCCCAGACCTTCAGCACCTTGCGAATCACAGTCGGGTCATCATTACCACTTGGCGGGGATGGCTTCTTGATGAAGTCATATTTCAGCTCTACCATGATTTCGTCCTTTTGAAGCAGAACGAGCGCAGGCTTAGGCCGGTATTCCCCGCCCTGTACGGACGTGCTGTTTCCGGAGATGAGATAGATGCCGTATGGCATATTTTCCAGCTTGAGCAGCCCCTGGTCGTCGGTCTTGCCTTCGGCGCTGGGCGTCAAACTGTCCCGCACAGTCAGAGCAGCCAAACTCCCGGCCAGTGCGCTGACTTCGCTTTCCGGTTCCCATTTAAGCGCAAACTTATATGCATCAAAGGGTTCCGTCCAAGCCTCGCCATCTGCCTCCGCAACCTTCCACACCTGGTAGGTAACGCCCTGCTGCCGGGTGTCGTTGATTTTCGCCTCCATGAGGATGCTTCCAGAGGTGCGCTCTGCCGCAAAACATGGAGCAGCCATAGAGAGTGCGACGCAGACAACCACACTAACGGTCAGGATTTTGCGCAAGATGAGCTTCATCTTCATAATTCCCCCTTTTTCAATAAGCCGAGGCTAATGTTTCGGTGTTGTTTTGCGGCTCAAGCTCCATGCGTTCGCCCTGAACCAGCAGGCGGTGTGAGTTTACTCCATACGGAGTGCATGTAATCAAGGTACAGAGGTCTTTTCCCTCGTCAATACCGAGCAGCTCCATTTCATCAGGAAGAACGGTATTTATCTCCCGCACCTGATAACGCATGCTCTTATTGAGCACGTGCAGATAGAACTCGTCTCCAATAGCCAATTTATTGAGGTTAGAGAAGAGCGTAGCTGAGGTCAACCCCCGGTGTCCAGAAATTGCGACATGTGTGTCCGGCCCGCCAATAGGGAGAGAAGCCCCTTCCAGGTGGCCGGCCCCTACTTGCAAGATGGCTTCATCTGTGCCATGGTAGATGGGTAGTTTCACCTTTATGGAGGGGATTTCGACGTACCCCATAATACCGTTGCCTTGCACATCCAGCAGAGTGTGGTAGTATTCAGATTCTTCTTCTGTCGGAGAGAATCGGTCTGGATTCCCCATCAAGGATTCATTGTACGCCTTGGCGGCATCCAACATCGCTGTGTAGTCCGCAGCGCCCAGGGCCTCTACCGCCTGTGTGTATCCAGCGATGGCCTTACTCTGGTGCATTTCGTTCCACTTGTTTGAGATGGTTGGGTACAGTATCAGGCCGATACCAACAAGCAGCACGGCAGGAATCAGAAAGTCAATCAGGCAGTCGATGGGGCGCTTCTTCTTTTTCTTCTTACCTGCGCTGGTGTGTTCCGGTTCAGGTTTCCGGCCCATGGTCGGGCCCCCCTTTCTTCTGGCGATTGCGCTCTTGCTCCGCCACTTCACTGCAGGTTAGCCCGCCTGGATAGACAGCGCCGCCAGCGCCGCCCCGGCAGATGGTACACCAGCTCTGTGTGCCAGCGGGCCAGTTCTTGGTGATTCGTTTCCCTGAGCTGCCAAAAATGAGTGGGGCATAGAATACATGTTGCGCTTCACTCTCCGAGCAATGCGGGCATGATTTGAGGCCCATACGGGTGCAGGATACCGCTAGAGGTTGCCCGCACACAGGGCAGATTTTTTCTGCATTCATGTGGATTCCCTCCAAAAATAAAAATTTGAGATTGTTCTGGCTACCCAAGATACCCTGGCCAGACCGAGGCAATGTCCATGGTGTAGGTCTTGTAATTGCTTCGCCTATCGATGAAAACTCGAACTTTTTGTGCAACTACATACGGGGCCGGGTCATAGCGAATAGGGTCGCTGGCAAATTCGTATGTCTGCCCAGTCATTGGGTCCTGGTAGCAAGCAAGCACTCGAAACATGGGCCTGCGGTTGATAGTGACGCTGTAATCAAGGGGAAATCCAGAAATGTCTGCCCAAACAAAGTCCCCTTGTTCTACAAGGCGGCGTTTCTGGCGAGCTTCTGCCGCCTGGGTATACAAGAGGAAGACACCTATGACGAGGAATAAAAAGCCGAGTCCGCCGAAACAAATAGGAAGGATGATAATATCCCCTTCCCCATGCGCTGCCAGATACTGAAAATTAAAGGCCATCCAAACTCCAATGATGAAGAAGAAGCCACCAATGGCGGTGAAGAGGCCCCCTACCAGGGTGAACACACTTAAGGATTTTTTCATGTCGAGCCCTCCCCGTCTGCATTGCAGACTGGATGGCAGTCTCCAAGCCGCCGGATGGCATCCGGGCATTGAAACGTCTGCTTGTAGTTGAGCACGTCAAGCTCGTTACTGGTGAGACTGCGCCACCCGGTTTCGATGCAAAACTGGTAAGCTTCCCTTGCCAGGATTTTGACGTCCTTCCGGTCGTAAACGGTGCCATTGTGGGCCTGTTTCTTGTGAGAGACTTGGAGTCCAAACTCCCATGCCTCCATAGCTCCGTCCGCACTTTCCGACATCAACTGGTACTCACCAGCATCCAAATTCTTGATGAAGCAGCCATATACGACCCGATGGAGCGGGACGCAATCGCCCCGCAATTCCACCAGGATTCTGTCTCCGGCAGAAGACACTCTGGTAGCAGCCGGGGCCGGGATTCCGGCCTCCATTGCCGCGCAGGCAAGGGGTGGGGGCAACTGCAAGGCGGCCTCGTTCCCCAGGTGGACAGGCACAGACTCGCTCTCCCCTATCATCTGAAAGAGCGCTGTGGCGGATTCCAGCGACAGCCCGGTGGCATATAGCAGACCATCTAACCCGAATTGGAAATCAGCGCCCTGTGCGCCAAGATGCTTTGCGATTTTCTTTCGGTCATGTTCGTCAAGCAACAGACAAATTTTCATAAATCTCAACCCCTTTTTACATATTTCCAAGAGTATCTACATGGCGGTCGCCTGTATCCGCTGAGTTGCAATATCTGCCCAAGGCAACCCGCAGATGGGGCTTCCTTCTTTATTGCAGATACCGTTGTCCATCCCAATGAAATGGCGGCCCTCTAAAAGAGCCGCCAACGGGATACTCCCGGAACCACAGCAGTGGTCGAGCACCAAGTCACCGGGATTTGTATATGTACGAATTGCATACCTGCACAATTCGATTGGTTTCTGAGTTGGATGGAGGGCAGATTTCTGTTTGTCGGTGGCAAAGGTCCAGATGCTGGTTGGGTATCGCTCGGTACTACCTCCACCGGAGACACCGAGCTTGGTTTTTCCGTAGTTGCTGCCGTCCGAGGTGTGTTTCGTGTAGCTGTGAGTGGGCGAGTGCCCAGTGGTCTTTTGTGGGTTATAAGTGGGGAGCAACTTGTAGAAGACCATAATGTCTTCATGACACCGTAGGGGCATCTTCTTTGCGTTTAGGAAGCCGGTTTTAGTCGTTTTTTCCCAGATGATGTTGTATTTGTGCATGCTTGGGTTTGACAGCATCATTGTAGCGGTAAATTTATCTTGCCCGAAGAGAAGAATGACGCCACGGGGTTTTAGGATTCGCTCATATTCTGGCCAGAGCTGTTCTGGCGGGATGACGACATCCCAGGGATTTTGAGTGGTGCCATATGGAAGGTCCACGAAAATCATATCAACGGTCTGCGGAGCTATTTGGCCCATCCCTTCAATGCAGTCGATGTTATAGATTCTATCCTGCTCTAAAAAGGCCATGGCACTTGATTCACCCCCTATTGTGGTATGAGACAGGGGCCAGACCAATAAAGGTCTGGCCCCTGGAATTGGGTTATGCTTTGGAGTAGAGATTGCGAGTCTTACGCAAATGGATGTAGCCGAAGGTGGAGGCAATGAAAATCACCGCACAAGCCATGCTGTACCAGAATAGAAAGCCTGGGCCGCCAGTGGCTGGCAGTATAGGACGCCCGGTGAAGTTATTTACAAACTGAAGATTCAGCGTCTCCCCTGCCTTGATTGTACCAGAGGTCTCTGTGCCAGCAACTTCCCTTCCGCCAATCGTGATGGTAGTTTCGCAGTTATACTGGTCTTCTGTAACAATATACTGTGCGCCAGACTTGATGTGCGGCAGGACAGCGTACTCACCGTCCGCCAAAGTAAAGGAACCAACGCCTTTGCTCAGAATGCCATTCAGAGCGATTTCACCAGCGGCAGAGTACAGAACATAGGAGTAGTCGTCTGCGGCCTGGGTTCCATCTGCATTCAGGATGGAGACGTTGAACTTGTACTCCCGGGCCCCGCCATCAGGGTAGCCGACAACGGATTTTTGAACCTTCAGGGACCCATCCCGGGTCTCAAAGGGGTCGGTTGCAAAGCGGGCTTCAGGGATGGTGAAGTGCATCCAGCAGGTGGAACCAGAAGCGCCACGCTCCGTGTAGAAGAACTGCAACGTATGGTTGGCGGTGTCGCCTTTTTCGATGTAGTCCCACAGATTGACGTATTCGCCGACGGAAGAGTGAACACCGCCAATGTCGAGAATGAGCCGTCCATCAAGGAATACCCACATATCGTCATCGCCGAAGAAGCAGTACTCCAAGTCGCCAAGGTAACCCTCTGGGAGAACAAAGTTGACGGAGAAATTCATCCCGAAATAGGCATTGTGGTCAAGGCCATCATCACTTACAGGGAACGCTTTCCAGACGCTATCCCCAAAGAGACGGTTCGTTTTCTTACTGACATCTCCAAACTTTAAATCATGTCCGTCTGCACCAAACGTGGCGGCAGAGTCCATGGGCCAGAAGTTATTCGTCCAGATATGCGTGTATGGGGCAGATGTACCGCATTGGGGGTTACTAAACTTATCGAGCTGGGTTGCATTCGTTCCTGAGACACCAGTGAGAGTATAGGTGTCGCCGTTGCGGTTGAAGCTCAGGGCATACCCATCAATGGCGGTTTTCCCGAGAGCGTCACCATCATTGAATAGCTTGGGGGCTACAACACCTGGGGCATACACAATATGCCCATTGGCATCCAAACCGGCAACCAACCCAAAGGTACATAGAGAGGGATTGGTTTCAATTCGGTTGCCTTGGTTCAGCGTGTTCCCATATCCACCATTGTTGAAAATTTCCTTGGTGAAGTCGGTGTCCCAGCCGTTGCCGGTATTCATGTTCCCGAAAGCTAGGTGAGCGCCATCACCATCATAGTTGTCAACGCTATTGATGCCTTGCTTGACAGTATTGGCATAGGTGGTGGATAGGGTGTCCTGCTGAGATGTCGCAGTTGGGCCGTTGGGGATTGCGCTGTATGAGTTGTAGACGCTCCCGTCTGTGATGTCGTAGTCATAAAATGTGACTGGAGCTCCACGGACTTCGCTGGATGGCTCATACACGAACCGTACAACGGTACCCTCGCCGATATAAATCGTGTCGTTGGGAATAGCAAAATCAGGAGAGTTGGTGAGATGCAGGTCATGGATACTGCTGAGCCCCAGCTCGTTTTTGTTGTAAATATTCCAATCCTGTCGGGCGAGGCTTTCTGGGTTGCAGCCCTGCTTCAGTACCCACAGCTCAACCAGGTCGTAGTGATTGTCCGTATAGAGACGGTCGACATAAACGAGGGATGGGGCCTGGCTGTACACATAGTTTTTATCCTCGTAGACCCGCTTGGTTTGGGTTGTAGTCTTTACAGCGCCATCATCCAAAACCTCCATGTACTTTCTGGCCTGCGTGATACCGTTCTTGGGCAGCACCCCCCCGCTCGTGTCAATAACGGGCAGGTAGCCGGCTATCGCCGCATCCTTGGGCGTGGGAAAAGACATATTCTGGAGGTCGAGCGTAGTTGTTGTTGCGAAGTACTGTGCTGTGAACCGGGAGTCGCCGGCACTGCCGCAGGTCACGACTACCGGCGCATGGATATTGCTCAGCTTAATCGTTGTGGTTCCCCCCGCCTCAGCAACCTCAGAGACAAAATCCGCATCGGTATGCTCCGAAATCTGCCACAGCCAGGGATGTTCGCGGGTGGGCAGTGTCAGCGTCACGGACCGGCCGGCGGGGACGTACTGCGTCGAGGACATGTCGGTCACGCCTTCCGTGGTCGTGCCGTACATATCGACGACCTTGACGCTCCAGTAGCCGTTCCCCTGGGTGATTTCATCTGCGGTGTGCTCGCCGGTGAAGGCCCCGTTGGGCAGGAAGTACGCCTTTGCCTGGCTGAAATCCACGTCCGCCGGGACGGGGATGCGCCAGGTGCTGCCAACCTTGACGGGCTCGTACCCATACACGGTGATGGGAGCGCCGTCGGACAGCTGCAGGCCGAGGACGAAGGAGCCGCTGTAATCCGCCAGGGAGAAGCCGAATTCGGCCAGGCCGGGGGCGATGTCGTTCAGAGCGATGTACTTGCCGGTGCTCCCCGCCGTGTCCTGGTACAGGGCGTCGATGACACTCACCTCATAGGGCTTGCCGTCCAGCATGACGAGGACCGGGATGCTGGCGTTCTCGGCGGTGACGAAGTACACGGAGCCTTTGTCGAAGGAGGACTCATAGGAGTGGTTGTCGCTGCCGAACCGGGCCGCGTCGGCCTCGGTGAGGGTGACGCCGCTTCTGGGGACGGCCACCAGGATGGACGGGGCGGTGCTTGCGGTGGTCACCATGATTTCGGCGCCGTCTTCCAGGGGAGCCGTGACTTGAAGCGTCTGGGAGCTGCCCAGGTAGATGTTGCTGGCGGCCCCGCCGGCAGTGTTCCCGGCGACCCGGACGCTCCCCTGCACCCCAATGGGCTTGGGCGAGTCATCATAGACGCCGCCTGCGGTGTTCCCGGCAGTGTTGCCTACGACCCAGGCGCTGTCCCGGAGGTTCACCGCTCCGGTGGAGCTGGCGGCCAGGCCAAGGCAGATGCCGCCGCCGGCGTTCATGGCCTGGTTATCGGAAATGAGGGCGTCGCCCTTTGCGGTCACAGATGTAGTGCCCCAGCCGTAGATGCCGCCGCCGCATCCGTCCGCCTTGCCGTGGGTGACGGCGGCGGAGCCGTCCAGGGTGATGGTGGCCGAGACGCCGTAGATGTTGCCGCCGTGGCCGTGGGCGGTGTTGCTGGTGATGACAGCGTCCCTGACACTGAGTGTGGAGTTGCTCGAAGCGTAGATGCCGCCGCCGTTGACGCCGCCTGTGTTCCCGGCGATGACGCCCCCGGTGATGTTCGCCGCAGCCGCTCCGTCCAGGAAGACGCCGCCGCCTGTGGTGACGCCTGTGTTCCCGGCGATGTAGCCGCCGGTCATATTGAAGGCGCCGCCGGCGAGATTGATACCGCCGCCCCGGTTTGTCCCGGAGGGGATGCCGGAGTTCAGGATGGCGCCGCCGGTCATATTGATGGCATTGGCGGTGTTGTGCTCGGAAAATACGGCGTGAGCGCCGTTTTTGTTTTCCAGCACACCGCCGGACAGGCTGAATGTGCCGCCGGCCATGTAAATGAGGCTGCTGGCCCCGCTGCCCACCAGAGCGCCGCTTTGGGAGAAGTCAACGGAGTATCCGGTTTCCGCAACGGTGTTCCCGTTTTTCTCCGCCTCGTTGTAGACGAGACTCCTGTTGGAGCACACAGTATCGGCGCTGGGGGCCGCCAGGGGCGTCTTTGTGATTTCGCCCGTGCTGTCCGACAGGGTGAAGGCCGCCCCGGCGAACACGTTGATGGCGTCCCGGGTCCCGGTGTAGGTCAGGGTATGGCCCATCAGGTCCAGCTCAATGCTCTTGCCGTCCGGGACGGACAGGCCGGAGGCGAAGGAGACGTCCTCGTACAGCTCAACCTTGCCGCCGCCCTTCACGGCCAGGGCCCACATATCGGCGAAGGAGCCGGTCTGCTCGGTCATACCGTCCTTGCTGATGTACTTGGCCTCGTAGTCCACGGGGTCCGGGGGCGTGGGCGGAGTGGGCTCATCCTCGATGAGGCCCAGGTCCAGCTTCCAGCAGAGGACCCGCATACACTTGGTCTCGATGTCGCTCAGGGCAAAGGAGCCGTTCCGGGCGGCGGCCAGGGCCACGGGGATGTCCTGGTCTGGGGTCGCGGTCATAGCCATATCTGCCCCCGCTTGAAGGGCCCGCAGGCTCGCCTGTCCCGCTCCAGTGAAGTTCGTAATGGCCTTCATAGCCAAATCATCTGTCATGGCCACGCCGTCGAAGTACATCTCGTCCCGGAGCATATTGTAGACCGCTGGAGACAGAGACGCCGGGTTGGCGGTGTCCAGACAGTTGATGGTGTTGTGGGTGACCATGACCGCCCGGCTGCCAGCGGCGATGCCGGCGTGGAATGGCAGCAGGTCGTTGTAGTAGAAGTCCTCCAGGGACAGGTCGTTGACCGCAAAGCCATTGTGGGTGTCCGAGGAGGTGCCGCCGTAGCCCGGGAAGTGCTTCAGGGTGGTGGGCATCCCGGCGCCCTCGGAGGCCTCGACCAGGGTCTCAACGTACTTTGCGTTCTCCAGACCGTCTCCGCCCCAGGTGCGGCCATACATCATGCCGCCCGGGCCGGCCACGTCCGCCACGGGAGCGTGGTTAACATTCAAGCCTAAATTGGCTAGAAAATTAGCCTTGTCAACGGCGTCTGCCGCGACTGCCGCCAGTCCGCCGGCCGCTTTCAGCTCCTGGGGCGACCGGAATGGGTCATGGCCATACTGAGGGTACTTGCTCACCCGAACCACCCGGTTGCCACTGGCGGCGATGCCGCCCTCTTCGTCCACGGTGAACAGCAGCGGGATGTCGCTGGCCGCCTGAGTGTCGGCAATCTTCTTCTGCACGCCGGCCGTGGTGTTGTTCTCAAACATGCTTGCAAACACCAGGTAGCCGCCCGGGTGATACTTGTCTATAAGGGCGGTGGCCTGAGCCACGGTGCCCGAGCCGTCCCCGGGGTAGTGCAGCAAAAAGAGCTGACCGACCTTTTCTTCCAAGGTCATGTCAGCCATAATCTTTCTGGCTTTCTCCTTTGTCTCGGCGCTCCACGTCGGGGTGTCCAGGCAGGTGTTGATGAAGGAGGCACCTTCGGTGCTTATCGCCCCGTTGGGCATAGAAAAAACCGAGGAAGCAATTGCTAATGTACTAGCAACTGCTTCCCCGGTTGGATACCGGGAATAAATAACTCCGTCTGTAATGCTGGTTGGCCAGTCGGCGTATTTTTCTTGCTGCTCCCAAACCACAGTACCGCCACTGTTGCCATTCACCGTGAGATATTTACTGGTTATCATAGCCCCACTACTTGCACGATAATATGTCTGGATGCAGACATTATCATGCTTGGCAGCATTATTAACCAACACGTCTCCGATGCGGAGTTTGTCGATAGAAACCGCATATTTGGGCAGAGTCCCAAATATGCTGTCGCTGACCATCCTAGCAAATCCGGCACAGGCGGTGCCTGCACCCATCCCCTGCCCATCTGGACGTCCAGGATAGCGGGTGTTTAACCCCCAAGGACTTCCTTCTGGATACTCTATCTTTAGCTGGTCAAGCACAGCCTGAACCTCCGACTCGGTAATCCAGCCATCCTTATTGGTGTCAGCGGGGACATCGTGAGCAGATACGTCATACTGCCCGCCAACAGCACCGACGGGAGCACCAGCAGTGCCGGAGACGGTCACGGTAACCTCCCAGGTACGGGTGTCGTAGCGGTAGTTATCCATGCCCTCCTCTTCGGAAATTACGAACGAATAGGTGCCGGGCTCGGTAAATCGAATCTCGTCAAAGTTGGCGTCACCAGTGCCCTCAATCATTACTGTGGTGTCGTCTGGCATGATGACGCTGGGGTAGTCCTCTTTTGGTTCGATAGTGAAGAAGAACTCCTGAGTGCTATTCTTTTCCGCAACCACGTCATTATGAACGGATGCAACGAACCCCACGCCACTTGCTGTGGCCGTAGCGGTCTCGCCATTTGTGGAGAACATCATGTCCTCTGGCTTAATCACCAGCTCCGGCTCCTGGACAACGGGTTTGCACTCATCTGTATGAACGTGTTCCTCCGAGAAGCCGCAGGTCAGGACGAGTCCCCGCTCCTCCGCTAGGCATTCCTCTGTGTGGACATGCCGCACCCCGCCCTGAGCTTCCTCCAAGCCGCAAATCAGATATGGTTCAACCTCAACGAGGGCGGCCATGGCGGTCTCAGATTCGGAGAACTCAATAGCATTGTCAGAAGGCATGGTCTGCTCTCCTGCTGCTGCGCCGGCTCCTTCATTCGAACTAGCGCCCGCAGGGTCGACTTGCGTGTCATCGGGGAGTCCGTCAGGCTGAGTGGAAGCATCAGTGATTTCCTCTTCCCCATCACCTTCGGGTTGCTGGGTCTCGCCATCACCCTCTGTGGCACCGAGGTTCGTTCCTTGGTTCGTATCCTGCACGATTGTGTTGGCGTAGCAACTTTCATTATGCACATGAGCGACCTGCTCCTGGAGGGGGCAGACCAACCCACCTCTCTCATCGTAGCAGAACTCATTGTGCTCGTGGTAGAGGCCCTCCCCTGCCGCTCTGACCGCCGGCAGACAAACCAGATAGCCGTCACTGTCGTAGCAGGATTCATCATGTCCGTGGTACTGGTCATCCGTATCCTCGTCCATACAGAGAAAATGCCAGCCCAGGTCCTGAATGCAGGAATCATCATGGACGTGCTCAATCTTGCCGCAGATATAGTCGCCTTCGTCGGCCATCGCTGCGGCCACGGCGAATGGAGACATGAGCGACAGAAGCATCGTAGCCAGCAAGCAGATAGATAAGGCTCGGTTTCGCTTCATAGCCTTTTTGTTCACAGGTATCAAGCCTCCTTAAATTTTGGTTGCTCCCCGCACGAGCAGGGCATCAACTGACACCCACTTGAGTGCATTTTCGCATGCGCATTAGTTGGTGTCCTCCTCATTAAAATGGGCCGCCCACCTTCGGTATCGGAGGCAGGCGGCCCAACAGGGTCTTAATTTGTGTAGCGGCGGAAGCAGAGGAATCAGTCCTCAATGCCGTTGTTGCGCTTCTTCTTCACGACCAGCAGGCCGGTGCCGCCCACCAGGGCAACGCCGCCCAGGCCGTAGAGCAGATACACGCCGGCCCCGCCAGTGGAGGGCAGATGGATGCCAGTCCGATTGACCACGTTCGTCGTCATCTCACCGGGCTGTACCGCAGCGGTGAAAGTTGCTCCTTCGCCCTCAGAGATGACAGCGCCCTTGCTGTCCTTGACCTGGAGGTCCGTGAGACCGCCTTCACCCATGGTGCTGACAACCTCAAACTCCACATCGGCGGCCTTGTTGTAGCCAGCGGGCACCTTGGTCTCAACCAGCTTGTACTTGCCAGCGTCCAGGCCCACGAAGTTGAACTGGGTCTGCCCCTCGGTGACCGTAATGGTCTTATAGGTGGCATAGGAGCCATCGACGAGCTTCTGCAGCTCAAAGTTAGCCCCGGCCAAGGGAGCGTTCTTCTTGTCGACCTTGTTCACGATGAGCTTGTAGGTGAAGTCGATGACCTTGTCCTCGGGGGTCTTGCCGGTCTTGGTCTCATCGTAGGGGTCGTTGGAGAACTCCAGCAGGGCCTTGTTCTCATTGCCCGCAGCGCCAATGGCGGCGGTGTCCAGCAGAGTGGCGTTATACTCCACAGTGATGGTCTCACCCTTGGCGATGCCCAGGTCCTTCAGGTCGGGGATTTCCACCTCAAAGGTGCAGCCGTCAGTGCTGGTGGTTCGAACAGAGAACTGGCCGGCACCCAGCTCACCCTTGGCGGAGCCAGTGACCTTAATGGATGCCTCGTCCAGCCGCAGGCCGGCGCCCAGGGTGTCGTGGAAGATGTACTTGTAGGCCTGGTAGTTATCGTAGTTGTCGGGCAGGGTGCCGGTCAGCCGGAAGGATACCTTATCGCCGATATCATGGTCGGCGGTAGCGCCCCAAGCGGAGGCACCGGTGGTGTCGTTCTCCTCCAAGATGGTCTTCTTCAGCGTGGGAACGCCCTCCTTGGAGTTCACCGTGATGTTCCTGTGGCCGGCGGTGTTCAGCATGACCAGGGAGCGGGAGTCGGTGCCATCTGCCAATTCGGTCTCGGCGATGAGGTAGTAGCCCTGGGCTACGCCGTTGAAGGCCTTGTCGGTAGAAGTCATATCTGCCGCAGTACTTCCGAGGGCCTCGAACAGTGCATCAGCAAACGTGCGGATGTCGCTGTCACCCAGGCCGCCGATGTAGGCAATCAGCTCGTCATCGCTGGTGCTGCCGTCCTTATTTGCATCGGCAGCATTGCCGGCGGCGCTCTGGAGCATGGCCCGGTACTTGGCGTTGACGGTGTAGGCGTAGTTGTAGCAGTCGTCCGTGTGCTCGTGGGCGTCCTCACACTTCAGGCTCGTGGTCAGTTCCATCAGCTGATAGGCGGAGTAGGTCTTGCCGTTGCCGTTCATGGTGATGTTGGCCGTAGAGCCCCCGGCCGCAGATGCAGGGAGTGCCATGCCTGCGGCCAGTACGCCAGCAAGCATGGCCGCATAGATATTCTTTCGCTTCATTTGAATTCCTCCTTGTTTGGATAAAAATATAGGCCCAAAATAAGAGCGACCGAAGCGTTGGCAGCTCCCCTTTGGCGAGATTGAGGCGGGTTTCTATGGGACCCGCTTCCCGTTTGGATTCGCCCACGGCGTTATCGCCGCACTTGGCTATATCCGTGCCGCTGATAACCGGAGTCCCCAGGGCGCGGGGAACCGGTTAAGTGGTGCTGGGGTTGCAGGGGGTGCCGGGATTACAGGGGGTACAGCACTGGCGGCAGCAGTGAGAGCTGGCCTCCCAAAGCCTGCCCAGCAGGGCACCGATAAGCATAGCCACACAGAGTTTCTTGCGATTCATTGTAAATTCCTCCTTGTTAAATGAAAAATGTAGGCCCAAAACAAGGGCAGCCGAAGTGTTGGCCGCCCTCTTTGGCAATATTAAGGCGGGTTTTCTATGGGGGCCGCTCCCCTATTTCAGAGCTTTGGGGTCTGGTAAACGGAGAAGGCGTCTCCATTCTCCGCCAGGGCCAACTTGCCCTGCCCCGTCAGAATGGCAGTCCCGAGTGAGATACCCCATATACCATCTTCCGTAGGTTGATTGGCATATTCGATGTACACGGGCTGCCCCTTCATCCACATGAGGTCTCGGTTTGATAAAGGGTGGTGAAGGCGGGCGACGACCTGGGCCGCTGTAAATGCAACCGTCCGGTTCGCCTCCTCAACCCTCTTGGTGGCGTTACTGCGCATGAGTCCGTTCAGGATGCCCTTTACGGGAACTTTTTTCAAAGTCTCCTCCGCAGTGTTCCGCTTGCTGAGTGCGATAATAATGTCATTGTCACCATTACCGAGGCGAGACATTTCCGGAACATGGTAACCCAGTAGCCACATGATGGACCTCCCCGTCTTATGGGACATCGTCATCAGCTGCTTGCAGGTAGGTTCCAGATGGGTGTTTTCCAACAGGAACGCCACCTCAAATTCCGACAAGCCCGTAAGATTTGAGAGATTCTGTAGGTCCATGTCGCCTTTCAGTTGTTTCAGGCGGTCTGAGGCGAGCACGATAGGGCTGACAAATCCATCCGCAATGAGTTCAAGCCCATATGCGTGGTGTTTCGCCGTCTCGGCTGCGACCGCCTTTGCGTTCGCCCGGTCTTCCCGAAGCCTCTGGATGAATACCACTGATACATCGCTCCTTTTCTAAAATTGTCTCCAAATAACAAGTTTTCTCAAACACGTTCCACCTTCGTGCGCCCCCGCTATCTCTTAAACCGACCTGCCGAAGCAGGTGGGCGGGCCCTACATTGCTAATCCAGACTACGATGGTTATTTGGAGGTGGAGCCAGCATGACACTGGACCCATGGCTCATAGTCAGCCAAAACTACGAACACCGGCACAAGGCCGGGTGGTTGCAGGGATGGGAATCGAACCCACACGCTCTGGCCCAGTGAGTGCCAGCGAGCTGCCATTTACTCTACCCTGCGATATATAAGGGGCGGCCCCGACCTGAAAAGGGCCGCCCCATGTAAGGAAGAAATCCAAAGTATGCGTTAGTGTATTTCCCAGCCACAGCATGGGCAAACCCGGGCTCTTTCTCCATTGAGCATCTCCACGGTTTCCTTGCACTTTGGACAGGTTGTCTCCTCTGCCCACAGTTCTTCATTTGCGACCTCACCTAAGCTGGATGCCCTGGTTCGCCCACATTTTGGACAACAGATGGGCGGGCTGTCTTTGCTGATGCGGAACTCTTGTCCGCAGATGCCGCAAAGCCAGAAATCTTTGCGAAGCGCCAACTGTGCAGATTCATACTGCTTCTGGCGCTGGTCCTTCGGTTCAGCCGGCTTCTTCTTGAAAAGGGACATACTTCCTACCTCCTTTTTTCAGCTTCTTTGGTGCTTCATCAGCCGGCGGGATGGAACCAAGCGGTCATTTCTGTGAGAATGTCCCCCATGGGCGGGATGACGCCCAAGTTAGACAACAGAGTAACAGCCACGCCACAGGTGACGATGAAGCAGACGAGGGCAATCCCCTGCTTAAAGACCTTGTACAGCAAAATGCCGAGTGCCACGCAGACAATCATCGACCAGTTCGCCATAAGAAAATCACTACACATCTCGATACAGGGCTGAATAGCTTCCGGCATATTCTGTCATCCTTTCGTTTTGCAAATTAAACCAGCAGCCCGCAGGAGAGGACCCATTGCGCCGCAAGGGATTCAGTTGTCTCAGCAAGTTGCCGGCAAGTTGATTTCGCTTCGACCTGCGCTACAAGTGAGGCATGGCAGTCGGGTTTTAATATTCGCCTGCTCACTTGTAGCACAGGTCGAACAAAAGAAGGCGGCCCAAATTAGTACTGTTCCGGGTCGTCCTCAGCTGAACTGCCGCTATAAGGTCCCTCATCTTCGCCCGGCTCGGCGGGCAGGCCGCCAACAGGCTCCTCGGCAAGGGGCTCATCGTCGCCGTCCATATCCATCTCCGTATCCCCATCAGCAGGTTTGGCACTGCGCATCTTGGCCACAGCTGCGTCAGCAGGGCCCATGATGGCTCGGTCGCTGGAGTCCAGGCCGATAGCGTACTTCACAGACCGGTTCTTGATTTCCTGGACCAGCTTACTCTTCTGCTTCTGGGCCATCTTGACGATGGTGGTGTGCTCCTTCTCGTTTTTCGCCGGGTCGATGACCAGCTTGACGAACTTGGCCCGGCCACTCTCGCCGGTGTCATAGCTGATAGTGATGGGGCCCTTCCAGCCGGATACCAGGATGGCATTCAGCGACTGGATAGCAGCAAGAGCCTCCTTGATTTCGTCCAGGGCCTTCTCCTGGGCGTCATTTTTCTTAATGGCAGGCATTAAACTCATCCTCTCAAATTTTGATATTGGTTTTGCTATACGGCGATGCACTCGTCAATCATTGTACTCCCCCAGCGGCCCACAAGTTGGACCTGGCTGGTGGTGCGGTCTAGGGATACATCCAGTGCAGCCGTAGATATTGATTCAAGCTGTTCAGCTCGCACCACTACGTTAATCATTCGCTCACGGTAAAGGCCTCCGGCTTTCGGCTGTGTCAGGTAGAACCAGAAATCCGGGTTCCCAATCAGATGTCGTCCTGGGGTATCAGCAAGGCGTAACTCCCCAGCCTTCCGCTGTAGCGCCATTTCATTGTAGCCATGCTCAGTCAGATACGACAGGAGCTGCTTCTTCGCTAGGAAGATGACTTTCGCCCCCAAGTAGATATCGCCGTAGTCGTCCCGCTCCCCGCGAGGCCAGCATAACATGTACCCGTGGGTCTTTTTCCGCTTGTCGAGCAGCCAGCCGGTTCTCTCCTCACCCCGCTTCAAGTACGAAAGCTCGAATGCGAAGGTGGGGATTTCCCGATTCAGGTTGTGCAGCTGGCTCTTTTCGTCGATGAAAATGGTGAGTCCCCGGTGTCTGTAGACCACGTCAATACCGGCATGCTGCATATCCAGGTCTGTTACCCTCTGGAAGGACACCGGCCTCTCAGGAAGTTGCAGGATTTCGGTGATAGGCTGGTAGAGGCACAAGTCCAGGAAGTCAGAAAACAGGGCCTCCTGTGCGAGGTCTCGTCGGTAGTTGCCCTGCGCAGCCGCCATAGAGGTTAGCCCCTTTCGAGCAGAGCGACCGCTCCGCACTTCTTGCATGGTCGTGCGTGAAATTTGTAGAGGGCGCTCCGGAGCTTAGAGGGCGTGCCGCCCTTCATACCTGAGCACCTGCTGTCGCTATGGAACACCGTTTTGGTTGGGTCGAGATAGACCACCTTATCCGGAACGGTGGGGGCCGGAGCCGCCACCGGGGTGCCCCCGGCCAGGATGTCATCCATCGATTGCCCGGCGTCCCCCTCTGCGCAGGCCAGCTCAATGTTGCAGCCGATGGTTGTCTTCTCCTCGGTGCCGCCAGTGAGCTGAACCACACAAATGGAAATGCGGCACCCGGGGTGGGTGTCGCAAAACTCTCGCAGGGTCATATTCCGAATACTGCCGATGAAGCCCAGCGTGTGCCGAAGCATCAGCATTTGCCCCCCGTTTGGGCCCGCTGCCTTCTCTATCAGGAGCGGGTCTCCCGGGGAGACGTGCTTCAAAATATCCTGCCGCTGGACACCATCCGCATTGGCGAACGTGACGCCCACAGCTTTCGTGCGCATTGTAGGTGGGGCCTGGGGCTGTGCTGTCTCTGGCTCTTGGAGGGCGGCGCCCTTCACATCCAGCAGTAGCTCAGATGTGTGTCCGCCCTCGCAGGTATATATCAGGTGAGCGTGCAACCCATCCGAGGTGTAAGACGCCTCTCTAATAGGCCTGCAACACCCGCCCTTCTGGCACCGGAGTGCCCCGCCCGGGACGTTTAGGGGTATCTGCGCCACCTTAATCACCTCCCTTGCTTGGCAGACGGACGCATCTACTGCCGAGCCTGCTCCTTCCACATGAGTTCCATATACCAGGCAATCTCCATGGGAGAGCAGGCCATGTACCCCTCCTTGGCGGCCTCGTCTAGGGTGGAATACAGGTCGTCGACCAGGAGGATTTCGCCCCGTCCGATGGGGGCGTATCTGCGTTGGAGGGCTGCCAGCATCTCCAGCTTTCGGTCGGCGGTGCCGACGCAGTAGTTGTCCATATGAACGCCGTAGTGAGACTCAACCCATTCCTGTTTTGCCTTCATGCGGCCGAATCCGTTTGTGGCGGAGATGAGGCCCATGGGGATACTGCGGGCATCCAGCATGCGGACAAATCCCCCCATGGACTGCGGGACAATCCCATCCGGCCACGGGTCTTTGCCGCACATGATATCCACATCATAGGCGACCTCATCACGCACCTGCGGCCGCACCGTGTGGATGCAGAGCGTGTCATCAAAGTCAAACAAGGCCAGCTTTACCTTCATAAAGTCGAGCATTTGAATCTCTCCCCCCTGTCAATTTGCGTTGATGGCCCACTCGCCATCGGCGTGGACCTCAAAGATTACTTCGGAATCGGTGGGGAACTGCAGGTCAATGTTCTTATCGAACGCGCCCTTTACAGCCCCGGCCTTGACGACCTCAACGGCGCCCGCATTGGTAAAGGCATAGACATAGAAATTGCCCTTGCCGTTATGGGTAATGTGGTAGGCGCCGCTTTGAGCAGGCATACGCTTCGAAACGCCGTCCCCGGTGCCGGAGGCAGTGAATGTCCCCTCCCCTGCTTCGACCTTGTTGATTTGATAGGCCCACTCGCCATCGGCGGTGATGTCAAAGGAAATGGGGCTGGCCCCATATATCAGGACGGTACCGTCATAAGCCCCGGTGGTATGCACCAAGATGGCCTCAGCGCCAGTAGCGTCAGTCATTTTGAGTTCAAATTGCTTGCTACCGGAGTGGGTGACATGCAGGGCGTAATAGTCGTAGCTAAGAACGATATCGGCAACTGACTGGTTCCCGCTCCCGGAGTTGGAGATGGTCGTCCACTCGAACTCGCCGAAGTCGCCACAACGAGTGCAGACCCCATTGACAATGTCGTGCCCCAGGGGCTGTCCTTCCGTCTCTCCGCACTTACTGCACGTCTTGGGCTCAGTACAGGTGGCTTCTGTCCATACGTGGCCGGTTGCCGGAATGATGGCCTCACAGATGATGCATTTGTCCACGCCGGTGCAGGACTGGCCGGCGTAGGTGTGGCCATTGGGTGAGCCCTGCGTCGCCCCGCACTTTGAGCAGGTGGCGGGCGTCGTGCAGGTCGCAGGCGACCACTCATGCTTACACTCTTTATCCTTCTTGCCACCGCACCCGGTCAGGAGCAGTACCAAGGCAAGAAGAGCAAAGGCCGCACCGATGAGCCTAAGCCATCGCCATAATTGTGCTGATGTCATCTTCATCGTCGTCATACTCTGGGTCCTCCACAGGTCTGTGTCTCTGGCGCCATTGCTGGGATTGTTCTTCCCGGCGCTTATCTCTTGGGTCAGCAATGATTTCTTCTACTGGACGCTCGAAGATGCCCAGGTTATAGGCCTCCTCCAGCTCAGCCCTTGTGAACTCCTTGGACTCACGGAACTTGTCGTTTCCGCAGTCGAACTCCACTGTATAGAACCGGCCCTCTGGGTGGATGAAAATCACTCGACCCTTTCTGAGGGGCGCTCTCCCTCTGGCGACCGCTTCTTTTGCTTCAATGTAGGGCTTGCATGGGACAATATCCCCAACTTTTATCATGGTGCTTGATACCTCCTTGGATAGCTAGGATAGGATAGAGGCGCTGGCGGCGGGGTCATAAGCATAGCCGCCGAAAAATTTCTTTACCAGAAACTCCATACGGCCGCCAACCCACTGCACGACCCCAATGAATCCGACTATGGTTGGGTTGGTCACCTTCCCGCCGACGATATACTCCGCCCCGGCGGTGATTGCCATAAGGACGAGGAAGGCCAGAAATGCGAAGAATGCTCCCCATTTGGCCATTGCGAATGCACTCTCGGAGATTTCGACCAAATCGCCATCTCCCTTGTTAGGGATGATGTACTTGAGGGCGGATAGGATGCCCAACACCGCAAACACGGTAAAGGCCAGAATCAACGCCCAGGTCGATAATTTGAAGGCAAACTCAAGGAACCCCATACCGCACCTCCAAGTAAGATTTTAATGATGGCTTCGGACTACACCGGGCGCAGCGCCGGGTTTCAAACCGGCCCGTTGGATGGCCAGAATCCGCAGAATCTCGTCCTCGACAGCCGTACGCCCCTTAGTGGGCACAGACATCTTTTTCACGTCCGCCTTGGCGCCGGGGGCGCTGCCGCCCACAGCATGTTCCACGCTGTGGGGAGCTTTTTGAGGGGCTTCTGCCGATGCCTGCGGTGCGCAGGCGGCTATCTGAAAGAGCATAGCACCACAGCACAGACACTGTGCTGTACGGCATGCGAAGTTGGCGAGAGTATCCCGCCTATTCTTTGTTGCAGTTTTCATGGTATAGATGCGGCCCGGGGTATTGCCCCGGGCCATCCTCCTTAACGATATTTGTCTTCCAGCGAAGATGTACTGCTGCAGGTCCGCAATGGGGCCTGTGGAACCACAATTGCGTGGAGCGAGTCTCCAAACTCGGAAACGGAGTGCTTTGTGCCGAAGTGGGTGTTGGAATCGCTGATGTCTACCACATCGGGAGTATGGGTGCGAATCATGTACTTAAACACGCCTTGCTCCCTCCCCTTCTCCATCAGGAAGATGCGCCACCAAGCACCGGGGCCGGACAGAATCAGGCGGAGCCCGTCAGGCTCCAGAGGGGCCTTCTTCACCGTCTCATCAGGCGGCCACATCCCCCACTGGTCAAGGTAACGGATGTCGCACATCATTTGCAGGATGGACTTGTTCAGGGTAGGGTTGTCTTTGCAAGCGGTCGGCGCTGGCCAGTGCGCCCGCAGGAAGCCTCTGGCGACCGAGTGCGCCGCCACATCGCTTTCATCACTACAGACGAATAACATGTTGCCTTTCCGCCGGGAGGCATCGTGCATTTGCCAAAGCCGGTAGGCACTTTCTTGGCTTAGGGGCTCTTCCGCTCCTGTGTCGCATGGCACAATGCGAAGCGTGCTTCCACCCGGCAGGACAAGCGAAGGCGTTGGCGCCCCGCTCCTGGTCAAGCAGATGATAGAGGTTCTGCGCCCGTCGATGCTGTTCTTTTGGCGGAGCCTTTTAAAGAGTTCATTCTGCTCCTGGACGGTCTGTGCAAACAGCGAGCCATATGAATACATCCGGCTCACCTCGCCTTCTTTACAGGCGTTTTCTTTGTGACAGCAGCCGATTTCCTCGGTGCCGGTTCCCTTGTGGAGGGTCTTACCTTTGGAGTCCGTTTCTTCCTTTCAATGGGACCAATGGCGGATGCAGCCTCGACAAGGGCGCAGACAACGAAGACACCGAATACAATCAGGCGTTCCTTCCATGTCCCGGGCATGTAGTTGAGGCCAACGAAGGCGCAAACAGCGCTCATAACGAAAGCAACCGACAACGCCTGCCAGCTGTATATAGTGCCCATCCCGATAAGGGCCTGGATGATACCGAGCCCCACGACAATGCACATAGTGACGAGTACCGCCCAGCCGAAGCTAGGTTCCTCAAATTTGTCGATGCACTTCGCCAGCTCCTCATAGGAGGAAATGAAACTGAATGCGCCGAGTCCCAGACATCCAAGGAAGGTGGGCAGGCAAACCAGCCGGCGAAGCCCCAAATTCCCCAAGGGGACTTTTATTGGGGTCTGCGTGATGAGAAACTGCTGCGGCCCCGCATAGGGTGTCTGGGCCACCGGCCCACGAGGAGCGGGACCCTCCTGTGGTTCATCTTGCTGAAGCTCCGGTTCTGTGTCGAATTCATCCTCAAACACTTCCGGCTCCTCCGGTTCCACAGGCGGCGCCACATATCCACCGGGCGTGGAACCGGCCGCAATTTCAGGCAGCTTCTCATATTTCTTTGTCAAATCGCATCCGCACCGCAGACAGAAGTTCCTTGCGTCCGCCTGCTGCAATCCGCAATTAGGGCAAAACATACTGAGCATCCTCCTTTCTGTCAGATTTTCAATCAAATGTATAGAATTGTTCCATATCGACCTTTGTCATTCCGAAGGCCGCAGGGGATGTGGGATAGCGTACAGCGTCAATCCCGAAAACCTCCCCATCTATCAGTGCAAGCGTCCACTGGTGAGGCTCTCCGTTCTGCTTGACATGACCGAACTGGCCCCAACACTGGATGTTATCCAGGCTCAGCATAAGCTGGAGCGCCGAGGAGAACCCATCGCACACGCCTGTGCCGTTGACAAATACACACCAGGCGGTATGGTCAATTCGGGCATTGTTGTCAACATACTTCGTGTTGGTTGCGACCCAACTTGTAATTGCCTTCGCCCGCTCTCGGTCAGACATATGGGAGGTAAGTGTACCTGCCTGATACAGTTCATCCAGGGTGGTTCTCGCCATGGTGAACGCCTCCCGGCGGCGGGCCAGCATCTCATCTGTGTCCCCCTCGGCAGCAGCGAGGGCGATAGTCAGTGTATAGCCGCTCTCGCTGGGTCGAGTTCTCAGAGATGTTTTTGGAAAATAGGAGAAGTATTCCGACCTCTCATAGCGCAGGTCGTGGAGCGTGTCGCTGAGGATTTGCTTCGTGTCCGCCATGAAGTCTTTCGGCTTATCACCCTTGTACGCTAGAGTTAGGGAGACAAGGTCGTTTGCCACCATGTACTCCATGACCTGCCGGAAGTCTGCCGAGGTCTTCGGCTCCTCCGGTAGTGCGATATTCGGGTCAATAAGGAAAGAATCGGGGCCTGCATAAAGGCTGCTCTTTGAGCTGCTGCCCTGGTCAATGCGAAGGCGGTCGATGATAACCGCCATTTGTGCCCTGTTCAGCGTCTCATCGCCAGCAAATATAAGCTGTCCATCCTTCGTGATACCCGAGATAATCCCTTCTCTATGGACGGCTACGGCGGCAGGGGCATGTGTATCCGCAAAAGGCTGAGCCTGCCCCTCACCCCCCAGGGGGAACTGCTTAACAGCTGCAATCATCTTAGCCGCTTGCAGCCTCGTGATAGGCCCATCTGCCAGCTCCTCGCCCATAATTCTGGACATTTCTCGGAGATAGGCCGAACCCCACGCTTCCCTTGGTTCGGATACCACTTCCCCCCTCCCCTGGCTTCGCAGCAACGAGTAAGAGAACTCGGCTACGGTAACAGACGTCGCAGGAGAGAAGCAGCCTTCATAGCCGGGCGGCATAATCCCGGCGTCATTGATAGATGCAACGGCCTTAGCGTACCAGGTGTCTGGAGCAACATCGCTGAATTGCCGGTAGGACACTGCATTTGCTGGCAGTGTCAGGCTGCCGCATAAAAAAAGCGCTGCAACAAGCGCAGCGCCCCTTTGTGAAATCATACTGTTTGCCCCCTATTGACTCCCCCTCTGCTACAAGTGAGCATGTGTCAGGTATTTCTTCACTTTGGCGGGTCGAGACTCACTTGTAGCGCAGGCGAATGTTAGATGTCGCCGTCATCGGCGGGTTCCCCAGCAGGACCTGGAACACCCATGGCGTCCAAGGCAGCGCCGACCTTGCGCCACTCCTCAATCGGCACGGGCTTTGCCTCAATCATCAGACGCAGGGTCTCACAGGAGACGTCCGCCTTCTCGGCCAAGGCGGGCAGTGTGCCCAGCCCCATGCGTTTGCGGTACTCCATCAGCTGGTCGTGGATAATCTTTTTCTTGGCCCAATGGCTGCCAGGGCCGCTTGCCCCCCGGTCTGCGCTGATGCTTGGGGCCGCCCGGTTGCCTCGGCGAGCTCTTGTGGGCGCAAGGGGAGGACTTTCATTCTCGGAGCTTTCGGGAGACAGGCCATCGTTTTCCGGTTCTTTAGCAGGGCGCGGACGACGTCGGCTCTTTCTCCCAACGCCGGTAATGCGCCGCCATTCCCCCAGCACCATCGCCTCAACGTCAATGCTCTTGCCGGCCTCCGCACAGGCGGTACAGAGGTCCTGCACCGACAGGCAGGCGCTATATGCTGGGAACGGAGGCCCATATGTAGCCGTTTGCATACCCTCAGTCTCGATGACATTTGCCGCCAAGGGGCTGGCCCCCTCCGCAGGGATAAGGTCCCCGCAGATGTCACAATAGGTTTTCTTCACTGTAACCAGTCCTTTCGAAAAAATTTAGGCATAATAAAAGAGCTGGCCCGCACGAAGCGGGGCCAACTCTCAAAATGATTATTCAAATAGGGCTTTTCGGCCTGTAACTAAACTGTAACATACTAATAGTATAGCATATTACGATTCTATTGCAAGCACATTTTTGTACCCTCTATTTCCATCTTTATATCTTGTTCCCCTACTTCACATCATTCGGCGATGCGGCAGAGGACGACAGCGGCTTGGGCTCGGGTCATGACAGAAGTGCCGCCGAAGGTGCCGTTGGAGTCCGTACCAGACAAAAGCCCGGCAGCGTAGCATGCGGCCACGGCCTGCTGATAGTTTGCGGGGACGGAGGCCCAGTCGCCAATCTTCTGCTGGGCCGCAGCGATAGCGGCGGCGTCTGGCGTTTTGGTGGTCTCAGTAGTCATAACGTTATAGAGAACCTGAGCCATGTCGTACCGGTTGATGTCGGCCGTGATGGTGCTGTCCCACTCAGCTGCTTCAGAGTCCCTGGGACCAAGCACCGTTGTGCCTTTCAGGATACCCTTAATATATGCGGTTTCAGCATAAGGCCGCCACCATGCGCCGCCTTCGTTGTACTGAGCGGCCGCCTCAACAGACTTCGTGTAGAACGCCCTGGTAATCATGGTCATCCACTCTGCGTTGGTGACCGGCTGGTTTGGAGTAAAGGTAGTGGAGCTGGTGCCAGAAACATAGCCCTTCTCCGCTGCCTGCTCAATGAAGGAGTAGGCCCAGAAGCCAGGCTCGACATCAGTAAAACGCTGGCCGGCGGCGAAAGCCACGCTGATTTGGCTGGCGGTGATTGCGATGAGAATTATAAGGCAGGTGAAAACGCGGCTCAGTTTAGTTTTCATATTGGTGCAGTTCGCAGTCATGATGTGATTCCTCCTAAAAATTTTTGATGTAGAAATAGGTGCTTAAGCAGAAGTAGCGCGGAGGGGGAGATATCTCCCCCTCCGCGCAGAGGTTTGGGACTATGCGATTTGGCTTAATAGCCCGTCTTGGGCAGGCGGCCCGGGATATAGGTGCCGTAGATATAGGTGGTGAAGGAGCCAGCGCCAGTGTTCCAGCTACCGGCGTTACTGCCGTTGGGGTAGCCATTGATGCCATTAGCACCGGTGGTGAAGCCGCCGGAGGTCCAGGCACCGGAAGAGGCGGTCTGGCCGCCAACCTCAGCGCGAACCACAGCCTGGTAGCCGGTGGGCACAGTGGCCAGGACACCGCAGTACAGGGTGGGCGCCATGGTGACCTTGAAGCCAGCGATAACGTTCGGGAAGACCATACGGACATCCGTCACATACTCGTTGTAGGCCAGGCCCATGGACATGGTGCTCAGGTCGTAGTTGTAGACGCTCTTGCTGTTGCAGCCCTGAGCCAGGGTGCGCCAGTCGTTCATGTTGGTCTTGTACTCCACATTGTAGTAGGTGGAGAAGTTGTAGGTGCCGGTGGTGAAGGTGCTGGCACGCATGCAATCAGCAGGGACCTTGATGTGGATGTAGAAGTTGTCCATGGCACTGGAGCTGTTGTTGGCGATGTCGGTGAAGTAGTACTTCACGATGCCGCCGGCGACAGCGGTGGTCTGGCCGTGGACGGCGACCTTCATGTTGTAGAACGCAGCCTTATTGAAGACTTCAACCCGGAGGTTGTCGTTCTGAGAGGTCACATTGACCGTCAGCTTGGTGTTGTTCAGCTGGAACCCGTTGGGGGCGGCCACCTGCTGGATGTAGTAGGTGCCAATGGCCAGGGCGCCGCTGTGGGCCTCGCCGTTGGAGTCGCCAGTGATGGTGGTTACCACCTTACCCGTCAGGTCGGTGATGGTGTAGACGGCGCCCGCAATCTTGGTGTTCTTGCGGATTTGCATCATGACACTGTCTTCACCGGCGTAGGTGACGATGGTCACCTGGCCCTGCCGGCCGCCAATTTCCAGGGTAATATCAGTGGTCTCACCCACCTTGACCTCGAAGGTCTTGGGGATGTTGTCCAGCACGTAGGTGTCGGGCACCTTCAGGATGGTAATCTTGTACTTGCCAGCTTTCAGGACTTCATTCAGGTCCACATAGCCGAGGTTGTCGGTGGTGAACTTACCGATGTAGTTGTTGTTGGCGTCCTTGATTTCCACGGTGACGTTGTACACGCCCACCTTGGTTTCACGGTCGATAACCTTGACCACGATGGTGGAGGTCAGCTTGTTCTGGACTTCCAGCACGGTGGTCTGGCCCGCCTTGATTTCGACGTTCCAAACGCTCTCGTTGCGGATGTAGCCATCCACCACCTGAGTCTGAGTCACGGTGTAAGTGCCGGGCTTCAGGGTCACATTGATGCGGCCGGCATCGTTGGTGGTGAAGTAGTCGACCAGGACACCGTTGTAGGTGGTAATTTTGAAGGTGTTGCCAGCGATGGGGGCGTTGGTCTGCTCGCAGGTGTTGCGAATCTGCAGGCCCAGGTTCTTGGACAGAGTGATGTCCAGGACGGCAGCCACGTTATCCTTCACGATGACCGTGTAGGGCGTGGTGTCCAGGTTGTAGCCGTCGGGGGCGGTAATCATCTCCACGGTGTAGGTGCCAGCGGCCAGAGTGGCTACCACAAAACGGCCGGAGCTGTCAGTGGTGTACTCCCCTACCTTGTCGCCATTGGCGGCAAAGACACGGAAGATGGCCTTGGGCAGGCCGGCCTGGGACTCGGCATCCCGCAGAGTGACGGTCAGGACAGCCTCGCTGGTGTGGTAGAAGGTCACAGTAGTGGCCTCATTGACGGTGACATCGACCTTCTGGGTCAGAGTGCGGGTGGTGAAACCGGAGGGCACGGTGACCTCTTTGATGAGGTAGGTGTCGGTGGGCAGAGCGCCAACATCAATGATGCCGGTGCTGTCGCTGGTGTAGGTGCCGACCAGCTTACCATTCTCATGGTAAACCTCGTAGACGGCGCCAGCGATGCCCTTGTGGTCAGCCTCGGTCAGGGTCTGGATAATCAGGCCGGAAACCTTGGCGTTCGTGAACTCCAGTTTGGAGCTGTAGCCAGCCCGCAGAGTAGCCCACTGATAGGTCTGGTCCAGGATGTAACCAGCGGCAGTGGAGGTCTGATGCACGGCGTACTGGCCGGGAGCCAGGGGGGCGGAGATGGCCTTGCCGGAAGCGTCGGTCACCAACTCAGCGATGAAGTTGCCATCGATGGTCTCAATCTGGAAGGTGGCGCCTTCAATACCCTTGAGAGGCTCGGCACGGTCAGTCAGTTGGATAACGATGGTGGTCTGAGGCACCTGCTCGAACTTCACTGTAGTGGCGTGGTCGAGGGTCACTTCCACCGTGCGCTCACGCTGCACGATTTCGTAGCCGTCTGGCACAGCAATCTGCTTCACAGTGTAGTTGCCGGGCTTTAACTCTCCGGTGGACAGCCAGCCGGTATCATCAGTGGTCCCATGGAACACTTCCTTGCCCTGCGCATCCTCGATGGAGAAGGTGCAGCCAGCCAGACCGAGCTCAGAGCCCTGAACCGTCGCTTGGATGACGATGTGGGAAATCTGCTTGTTGAAGAACTTGGCCAGATTGACCTGGTCTTTCAGCACAGTGATGGTCTGGGTGGTGGTGTTCAGCAGATAGCCATCGGGGGCGATGGTCTGCTTGACGTAGTAGCGGCCGGGGGCCAGCACAGGGGTGTAGGCCTCGCCGTTCTCGTCGGTGGTGTAGTTGTCCTTGAAGCTGCCGTCAGCGGAGGTGACTTGATAGACGGCGCCGGTGATGGGCTTGCCGGTGGCGACGTCAACGGTCTCCATCTTGATGACGGACTTGGGCACGTGGACAAAGCGCACATAGGTGGGCTCGCCAGCGCTCAGCATGATGTGGGACTGAGTGGGGTTTACCAGGGTGTAATCGCCGGGGATGGTGGTCTCGGTCACGATGTACATGCCGGGAGCCAGCTCCTCAGAAACGGCCACGCCGGAGTTGTTGGTGATGATGTGGCCCACTTCCTGGCCGTCGCTGGCACGGTAAATGATGTAGGGGACGTTAGCCAGAGGCTCGCCGCTCTTATCATAGGCGTACACAACGATGTTGTTTTTCTGAGTGTTTGTGAACACTTCCTGCGTAGTGGCGTTGTTCTTGACCGTAGTGGTGCGGAACTCAGTCAGAGGCACGTAGTGGTCAGGCGCGAACATCTCATGGATGGTGTAAACGCCCGGGGTCAGGGTCTCAGTGGCGGCGGTACCGGTCTGGTCGGTAGTAACACGGGCCACGGTCTTGCCCAAGTTGTCACGAACCAGGAAGGTGGCGCCGGCCAGAGGCTTCTGTGTCTGGCTATCCAGCTTGCTGATAACGATGGCACTGTGCCGGGTGGCGGTCAGCCGGGTGTAGGCGCCCTTGGCGGTGGTCACCACAACGGTCTGGCTGGACACCTCAACGGTATAGCCGTTAGGAGCGTCGCTGTAACGCACGGTGTAGGTGCCGGGCTCCAGGTCCTCGAAGGTATACTCGCCATTGCTGTCGGTGGAGCCACGCCGGATTTCCTGGCCACGCTCGTTGACCAGCACGACGGTGCTGCCGGCGATGGGCACGCTGGTGTCCTTAACCACGGTCTGAACCGTGATATAGGGCTTCGTGCGGCTGTAGAAGTTGACGTTGGTGATTTTGCCAGCAGTGACCTGGACGGTCTTGGTGGCGGAAGCAGTCACGTAGCCGTTGGGCACACGGGTCTGCTCGATGATGTAGTAGCCGCTGTCCAAGCTGGTCAGCATCACGGTGCCATCGGCGCCGGTGGTCACCTCGTTGCCCACCTGAGTGCCATCCATACGGTACACCTTAAAGGAAGTGCCGGGCAGGAACACGGTGGGGGTGGAGGCGTCGATGCTGGCGATGACGATGGTGCCCTTCTCAGTGGCCGTGAAGAACACCCGCTGAGCCTGGCCGCCCAGCACGGAGGTGAACACGCTGGTCACGTCCATGGTGAAGCCGTCAGGGGCAGTGGCGATGACGTGATAGTTGCCGTCAGGCACCTTGTCGAAGGTGACGGTGCCATCGGTGTTAGCAACCACAGGGCCCTGAACCAGCTTGTTGTTGCTGTCCATCAGGGTGAACTTGGTGCCGGGCAGGGGCGTTCCCTTCACAGCATCCTCAGCCTTCACGGTGATGGAACCCAGAGGCGTGTTGTAGAGAGTCTCCACCACATGGCTGTCGTTGTAGGTGATGACAACGGTGGCAGAGGCCAGCTTCTGCATGTAGCCGTCGGCCACAGCGGTCTGCTGGATGATATAGGTGCCAGGAGTCAGGTCCTTCACGAAGGCGATACCGGACTCGTTGGTCTTCAGGTTGGGGTACACAGTACCCTGAGCGGAGCCCTGGCCTGTCTCCTGTACAGTCCACACGGTGTTTGCAATGCCCTCCAGAGTGGTGGAATTGCGGCACACGATTGTGATGGAGGCAGTGGAGGCGCCGGAGAACTCGACCACATAGGGCTCAGAAGCGCCCTGACCGTTTGTCCGGATGCTGATTGTCCGCTCCTGCCCCTCGGTGTTGTAGCCAGCGGGAGCCTTTGTCTCGATGATGCGGTAGTCGCCATCGGGGATGTGCTCGACGATGAAGTAGCCGTCCTTATTGGTCTTGCCGGAGGCTACCCGCTTGCCGGTGGAGTCGATGACATCGAACTCGGCGCCCGCCAGGCCCTTAAAGCCGGTAGAGGGGTCGGGGTCGAAGCGGTAAATGTAGAGGGCCGCCTTCTCCAGGACGGTGATGGGTGCGTCTGCGCTGGCATCCATGGCGGTATCCAGCCAGAGCGTGTACGCATTGGAATTGAGCTTGTAGTTGGCCGGCACAGAAGTGATGGTGGCACGATACTGGCCGGAAGAAAGGCCAGTCCAAGTACACTGGCCGCTGGCGTTGGTCGTTTTGCTGTCGAAGGTTTGATAGCGGCCGGCTGTCAGGTCCTCCAGCTGGACTTGCGCCCCCGAAACCCTGCCGCCGGAAGGCGTCTTGACCGTCACCGTGACGTTGCCCTTCTTGTCGCCGCCGTACGCCGGGGTGTTCGCCGCCGATGTAGGCAGAACAAACAGGGACATCATCATGACGACAGCCAACATCATGCTGGTGAGCCGCTTGAGATTTCTCATGTTGATAGTTCCTCCTTTACTTGAGCAAAGTGCGGTCGGGGCAGGCATATGCCTGTCCCCTCCCCCCCCCGCTCCGATACCAGTCAGCCCTGCATGTTTGGAGTTGGTGTACCAAACCGCCCCAATACTGAGCTGCGAGTGGCGCCGGGCAGGAGGTTGACAGGGCGGCCTCAAACGAAGCCGCCCTGTCGTTGCGAGTTATAAAAGCGCGGGGTTAAAAAGACCAGACTTCCACGCCGTTCTGAATGGACGACACATTGTGGCTGTTGGTCGCTTCCATGATGTCGGCATAGCCCCAGAAGCTGGGTTGGACATCAGTAAAGCCGGTGTTGTAGACGGCGTATGCGCCGCCAGGGATACGGCCGGTAATGCGGTTCAGCATGACACAGATTTCTGTGCGGCTGACGTTCCGGTCAGGCTGGAACAGTCCGCCGCCGATACCGGAAACCCAACTCTGCTCAGTCGCATAGTTGATGTACTTGATGGCCCAGTGGGAAGAGGGCACATCGCTATACCGGGAGGCGGTGTTGGTGCCAGCAACGTTCTTGCCGGCGAAGTCACACAGGAGGGCCAGGAACTCGGCGCGGGTGATAGCCTGGCTGGGCTTCAACTCGCTGCCGCTGCCGACCAGGACGTTCAGCAGGCCTGCAGACTTGGCGTATCCGACGAAGCCAGAATACCAACGGCCGGCGGGCACGTCGTTGAAGGAATCATAGTTGGCATAGTTGCCAAACGCCGCATTGGGGGCGTAGAGCCGGCACATAATGGTGATTGCCTCAGCACGGGTCATGTTGTTGGAGGGGCCAAAGAGCCCGTTTCCATAGCCGGACATGTATGCGGGGTGCGCTGTCACATTGATGACGGGAGGCACGGGGGGGAACGTCGTACCGCTCCACAGTTCCTCATCGCCCCGGGCCGTCTTTGTGGTGACGCTCAGGTTGCCGTTCATGTTCAGGCCAATCTCACAGTCCCGGTTGGAGGTCCAACGGATGGTGCAGACCTGGCCGTCCAGATTGAAGCTGGAGGCGAAGGGCTCAACCGTCGCAGACTTGCCGTTCATCGTGAGCTTAATACTCTTGAGAACGTAATTCTTGTCGGCGGTGACATCCAGGGCGATAGCCTGACCCTTGGAATATTTGCTGGAGTTGGGCTTTACAGTGATGTTGGAACGGCTATCGGTAGATGTAGTTACACGATACTGGCCATTGCTGTTGTTTTCCTGGGCATCGCCACGCTTGGAGATGGCCCGGATGGTCATGTTGCCGTACACCTCCATATCGACCTCAAGGTCGGTGTTGGTGTCCCAGTCAACAGTGTACTTCTCTCCGTCCAGGGTGAAGGAGGTGTCAAAGGGTTCGATTTCCGCAGACTTGCCGTTCATGGTGAAGCGGACGCTCTTGATGACATAGTTCTTGTCAGAGTAGACATGAACCGTTGTGGTGTCACCATAATAGAAGGTGCTGCCGCCAGACACACTGATGGTGCTGTGGCTGTCAGCGTTCTTGGTGATGCGGTAGTTCCGCCCAGTGTCGATGCTGGCATTCTTGCGGGTGCTGGCGTACACGTCGACGTCGGCCTTGATATCCTCCATGTAGAGGGTCACAACACCGTCCTTATCCGTCTTCATGTCCCAGCGCATACCGTCAACACGGATATAGGAACTGGTCGTTGGGTCGGCGGTATAGGTGGCGCCATCATAGACGACCCGGATGGTACGGATGTCGTAGCCGCTCTCCGGGGTGAAGACGATGTTCATGTCGTCTCCATCATCGACGGTGGTATCCTTGGTGTCCGCAGTGATGCGGGCGTCGCAACCAATGTCCACATCATGGATGGTGTCCCGGGCGTTGGCCTCAATCTTCATATTGCCCCGCAGGTCATAGAAGTAGATGGTCATCACGCCGTTCCGGCTGGTGTAAATCTTGTTGTAAACGCCGTTGACGACTAGATAGTTGTCATCGGCATCCGCATAGAAGGTGCCGTCGGCGGTGGTCACCTTGACAGATACGAGAGAGGCATCACGCTTGGGCTCCAGAGTGACCACGAAGGGGTCGCTGGCGCTGATGAAGCGGGTCCCATCCTGCTCGGAGGTGGCGTTCTTGCCGGAATCCACGCTGATAGCGTAGATGTCATTGGCGGCCTTGGCATAAACATCGACATCAGCCTTCATTGCGGGCACGCTCAGGGTGGCGGAGCCATCCAGACGGCGAGTCAGCTCGAAGGTCTGGCCATTCACCTTGGCGGAGGTCTGGTCATACTTGATAGTTTCAGACTTGCCATTGATAGTGATGACCACATCGGCGATATTGTAGCCACGGTCTGGGGTCAGAACGACAGACTTGGTAGCATCCTGCTCTACAACATCGGTGGTAACATCGCTGTTGCAGTGGTTGTCCGTGGAGACGTCCAGGGTGTACTTATTGGTCTGGTTGCTGACCTGGGCAATGATTTCTGTGTCCTGAGACACGTGAATGATGTCCACGCGGACGCCGCCGTTGTTTGTGGGAACCACATTGACGGTTTGGCCGGCGATGGTCACCGTGGCGGTATCGGAGACAGGCACCTTGACAGTCTGGCTGTCGCCGCCAGCCTTAATGATAAAGGAGCTGATTTCCAACTGGGCCGCCTTGGGGGAAAAGGCCATGCGATAGGTGCCGTTGGCGTTCACCTTCTGCACCTGGTCTGCGCCGAAGACACAGCCGCCAGCGGGCACGCAGTCCGCCTTCACGGTAAAGTCCGAGTGAGCTTTAGTCTTGACGTTGACCTCAAGGGACGTTTTCAGGTTGCTCCAACTGAGGCGAACCGTCTGAACGCCGTTGGTGGTGGCGGTGTAGACCTTATAAGAGCCTTCGGTCATGTCAGCACCGTTGACACTCAGGTTGGGCGCAGCGCTTTGGGTCTTGCTCCAGTCTTCGCTGGAGACAGCGACCCCGTTGACGGTCATGGAGTCCACTTCCAGGGCTCCGACCGTCAGGATATCCTTGTTCCCATCGCTGTTCCGGGCATCGGCATCGATAAGGGTGCCGTCCTGATAAATCAGGACCATGGCTTCGCTGGCTTCAGCGGCAAACGCCGGGACGGCAAGCGAGAACATCATGACCAGAGACATCAGAAGGGACAAGGCGCGGGTACGATTGTGTTTAGTCTTCATTTCATTCCTCCTGTTTACGCAAGTGCGATAATTTTGCTTCTAAGAGGACATTTAAGGGGGCAGCGTTTACTGGGGCACATCCCCACCAACTTCAACGGCTTCCACAGAGCTGTCTACTCCGGTGCTTGTTGCACCGGCCTCTTGACTAGCGGTAGCGGGAGCCTCCTGGAGCACATCTGCGACCCACAAGTCATACTGTGTGGTGGTCTTCTCCACCCCATCGAGCTTGTAGGTCAGAACCTTACGTTCGAAATAGCACGGGCCCTCATCGGTATGATAGACCGTGGTTTCGGAAAAGGGCAGGTACGCCGTCTGACCATTACTGGCCTTCTTCACGGCGAATACCGGCGTTCCGTTCTCATCCGAGGTGCGCTTGTAATAGGGGTTGTCGATAACCTCGCCCTCCGAGAACTCCTGCGGCAGGAGCACTTCATGCACTTCGGCATCGGAGAGCTCGACATCGGTTACGACCGCCGTGGGCGTCTGCCCGTCCTGAATTTCAATCGTGCTGCTGGAGCCCGAGGCACTGGTAGAAGCATCAGACTGGTTGCCACGGCCACCACAGCCGGTCAGAAGAAGCATGCCGCTCATACAGATGGCGGTCAGGATGATTCCGGTTTTAGTAAAGGTCTTGTTCATGATAGATTCCTCCAAAAATTATTTAATGTTGAGTGTTGGTGGTTCAAAATTCCCTGCAAACGCTGATTTCCCCTTAATTCGTCATTGTCTTAGCCGTTGGTGCCCACCATCGTGGCCACAACACACAGCTTGACCTCGGGCTGGTTGGCCTTGCAGGTGTACATGGTGAGCTTGTTGCTCCCATCCTGCAGCAGGCCGGATGTGTCGTTGGTAGACACGGTCCGAATGTCGCTGACGACGTAAGTGGCAGTGCCGTAAGCCGTCTTGTAGTAGACGGTCTCACCGATTTGGACATCCTTGAGCTTTTGGAACGCAGCGGTGTTGCTGTTGTTCCGGTTGTGACCGGCGATGGCCACATTGCCCAGCCAGCCGGAAGTATTGTCGAAGTGGGCCAGCCCCTTGGCCATGTTCTTTTGGGAGGTGCCCTCATAGACGTACTTGCTCAGGCCGATGCTGGGGATAGACAGCTGGCCGATGGCCCCACCCTCAGTGATAGCGGGCATAGAGACCAGAGAGGTGGCGATACCGGCGTACACGCCGTTGCCGCCGCCCGCATTGACCGCAGTGCCCAATAAAGCACCACTGCCACTGGGGACAGCCGCATAACCTGCGCCGGTGTAGCCGGCACTCACGTACCCGGAGGGGGCGTAATTGCCGCCAGTGGGCAGAGCGCCGCTCACCACGGTGGGCAAGAAAGTCGGCTTATAGATGTTGGTGGTCTGCGTGGTCGGGCCAATCTCGTTGGGGAACACGGAGTTCATGGCGATTGCCACATCTGTGGTCATGCCCCAGGCATCGGGGTACTCCCCTACCGGCAGGTCCAGCGCAGACAGCGGGCTGGAACTCAGGTTGCCAGTCACATTATTTCCGATGGTGCCGTCCATGCCAACAACGATTTGACTGCTGTCAGCGATGTGGTTGGCATCTGCCGCCGTGGACTGATAGAAGGTCTGCCCGGGGGCCTCGCTCTCATAGGAATACTCCAGGGCGGAGGCACCGGTGGTGAACATAGGGATAGCCATCATAGCCGCCAGGGAAAGAGCGGCCAGCCGCTTAGGGATACGAATCTTTTCAGGGAAAATCATGGTGTTGAACCTCCTTCTTTACAGGGTGTCCGGCACCTGCCTTACCGCACGAATCCGGATACGATGTAATTGCCGCCGGTGGGCAGCGCACCGCTCACCACAGTGGGAAGGAAGGTTGGACGATAGATATAGGTGGTCTGCGTGGTGGGCCCGAGTTCGTTCGGGAACACGGAGTTCATGGCGATAGCGATATCGGTCGCCATGCCCCAAGCGTCGGGGTACTCCCCAACGGGCAGGTTGAGCGCAGACAGCGGGCTGGAATTCAGGTTGCCCGTCACGTTATTGCCGATGGTGCCGTCCATACCAACAACGATTTGACTGCTGTCAGCAATATGGTTGGCATCGGCAGCCGTGCTGCGATAGAACGTCTGCCCAGGTGCTGCGCTTTCAAAGGTATACTCCATGGCACTGGCCGGCGCACAGAAAAGGGCGCAGGACAGCATTGCCGCAAGCGCAACAGATGCGAACTTCTTGAAGATGTGCATTGAATACCTCCTTTTCTATTCGTGATTTGCAGGGTTCATATATTGGGATTGGTTTGGTACGCTGGGTTAGGGTTGCTCTCCGCCAGAGGCGGCATCCATTAACGTGGCGGTGGATACGACAGCAGCTGCCTTGTTCTTTTTGAGCAGCATATAGCCTGCACCACCGAGGGCTGCAACGCCGCCGCCAACGCCGGTCCACAGCAATGCCTGACCGACGGTAGAGCTGGGAGCATCCTCGACAATGGGCTCGCCATTGTAGACCGCCTTATAGCGAACCATGGTTGTCTCCTTGAGCGTTACATCACCAGTGTAGGTGGCAGTAGCGGAGTACCCGTCCACTACAGACTGGGTCCAGCCGCGGGAGTAAGTCACCGTGGCGATATAGCTGCTGGGGATAGTTGAGTTCTCGCCGTAGCCTCCCTCCATCCAGGAAACGCTTCTCTTGGTGTAGGTTCTCCCATCTACCGAAATGGTGTTTGGGATAAGGCTCTCATCGTTGTAGGCGAACTCATAGGTTTTGGTTTTGGTCGATGTGCCGCTCTGCTTGCTCCGGCCAGTCTCAGCAATAGTGACTGTGCTGGAATCGCGGACCAGCGTGCCGACGTAACCGTCCTGGTTGTAGTCGTAGGTGTCCGGCAGCGCAGTGAAAGCTTCTGCCTTAGCGGCTGCTGCGTCTGTGGACGAGAGTGCCGCCTGCTGCTCAACGGAAACCGTCTGGGTGACCTCCTTATCGAAAGTCTCCTTTGTGAGGGAAACCAACGAATAGCGGAAGCCGTTCATTTCCAGGCCGTCTTCCTGCAAGGTTGCCGGGTCAACGCTGGGGTCGACTTCGAACACCTTGGTGAGCGTTTGCTTCCCGTCAATCATCTGCTCCGTCTGCTCAATCGGCACTTCCATGGCGAAGGCCTGGGAGCAGAGAAGCAGAGCTACGGCCAGGCAGGCGGCGAACCGCCTTGCGAAGTTTTTGCTCTTTTTCATCAACTGTTTTCATATCAGTACGGCACCTGATACGAACTCGCACCTCCTTTGTTGCAGTGTAGGTTGCGATGTGAAGCGGATTCTGCCGTTTCGTCCCCGCTCCAAGCCGGATTGTGGCCGGCGCCTACATTTCGCCAGGAGCGGAATCCACTCCCAGTGCTGCCTATAACCTCGCGCATTATAGGTTCATGTTGGTTTGCCGTGCTACAACATCGCTCGCCCCCTTCTTGGCCTTATTGGCACACACATGCGAAAATATGGCATAAAAATAGCCAGGCCCTCCGGATTATGGCCGGAAAGGCCTGGCTATCTACGCCCAACTCAAGAACTGCGTTCACGCATAGACGCTACTTACAGTTTTCGATGATATTATTATAACATTTCCTTGTTCTATTGCAAGAACATGTTTATACCATCTGGTTCCATCTTTATACTATGCGACCTACCCATGGGACGGAAGTTATTTTTCAAGCCCAATGCGCCCATAGTATGCCCGGTTCATCCCGCTCGCCGGGATATACTGAAGCTCGCCTCGTTCGGATATTTGGCTTAGATGCTCTTGGAACTCACTGCAGTGATATTCATGCGGCATTTCATCCAGCAACTCATCGAAGGTCATCCAGCGGCTTTTTCTTCAAGAACTTGTAGGATTGCTTTGTGGCTCACGTTTGCCATAATTACCGCCAATAGTATGTTCCTGCCGTTAAATTTCAACATTCCAGCCCATATAGAAGTTTAGGGCCACCCAAGCTGATACACCCCCATAGCTAAAGCAAGGGGGTTCCTGGTTGCGAACTTGAAACG